>WNGC01000871.1_pt1 | contig 28838 bp, 22 predicted proteins | sample 5400051 | NCBI WGS metagenome assembly WNGC01 (sample SAMN13153368, study PRJNA577476) | soil metagenome | isolation source: 20 cm soil or saprolite under grassland replicate 2 | place: USA:California | collected 2016-06-15
CTGATGGCCGCGGCCATGCCGCTGGCGCAGCGTCTCGTGGAGCCCGCGGCGCCGCGCGCCGCCGCGACGCTGTTCGACGGCATGCTGCGCGCCCGGGGACGCGCGCTCCGGTTCCCGGCCGCCACCGCGCGGCGCGCGCCGGCGGTCGCGGCGTCGACGCCCCGCGCCAGCCCACCGACGGTGGGAACGCTGCGCTCCTTTGTCGTATGCGCCAAACTCGACTGCAGTCAGTTCAAGACCGTGGGCGCGCGCGCCCAGGCGGTCGGTGCGCACGTGGCCATTTACGTGGACACACTGGCCCCGGCAGGCGGCCTGACGTCGGCGGACCTCGACACGCTCCGCCAGGTGTTCGACACACTCCTGTACCCCCTCGACGCGGCGAACTTCGGCACCGTGACGGACCTCGACACGAACGGTGTCGTGATCGCACTCATGACGCCCGTGGTGAACGCCCTAGTCACTAAGACCGCGTGCAACACGACGGGCTACATCGCCGGGTTCTTCCTCCCGGACGACCTCGATCAGAGCGCGCCGCTCTCCCGATCGAACCACGGCGAGATTTTCTACTCGATCGTCGCCGATCCGGCCGGGACCCTCAGCTGCACGCACACCAGCGCCGGGGTCAAGACCGGAACGCCCGGCACGTTCGTGCACGAGCTGCAGCACATGATCAACTTCGCGCAGCACGTCCTGATCAACGGCGGCTCCGTGACCGAGGAAGGCTGGCTCGACGAGGGGCTCTCCAAGTACGCGGAAGAGCTGGCCGGCCGCAGCTATCTCGTGCAGGCCGACACGGCCACCTTCTCGGAGTATGCGTTCAACGACGTGGACGACGCCTACAAGTACCTGAGCGCCACAGGGGCCTCGCCCCTGCTCATCGAGTTGGACCAGGGCACGCTGGCGGAAGTGGGCGCAAGCTGGCTGTTTACGCGCTATCTGGTGGATCAGTACGGAGCCGCCTTGCCCGGCAAGCTCGTGCAAACCCCTTTGGCCGGCGCGGCCAATGTCGCCGCGCAGACCGGACACAGGTTCGACACCACGGTGACACGCTGGGCGCTCGCCAACTGGGTGTCCGACCTGCCCGGCTTTGCGACGCCGGCCGAGCTCAGCTACACGTCGTGGCACTTCCGCACTCGCACCTTCGCTTCGCTGCACCAGCAGGACGCCATGAACTTTCCCCTTCCCTACCCGCTCGTTCCGACCGCGAGCGCGGGGAGCGCCGTCAGCTTGAGCGGGACGCTGCGGTCGGGGTCGGGGGTGTACGGGCGGGCGCTTCAGGCGCCCGGGGCGGCGGCGTTCACGCTGTTCTTCAGCGGCAGCGGGACCGGCGCGCTCCCGGCCGCAGTGGTGCCGCGGCTGAGCGTGATCCGGATCCGCTGAAGCGGCTGGGCCGCCGCCTGCTTGACAGCGGCGCCCGGCGCGGATAGCATAACCCCTTCACAAAAAAGGACTTGTGCCCGCGATGTCGATCCGGCGCCAGGAGGCCCTCGATTACCACTCCCAGGGCCGGCCGGGCAAGATCCAGGTCTCCCCGACCAAGCCCTTCAAGAACCAGCGCGACCTGTCGCTCGCCTACACGCCGGGCGTGGCGGAGCCGTGCCGCGAGATCGCCGCCCACCCCGAGGACGCCTACGCCTACACCGCCAAGGGAAACCTGGTCGCCGTGGTCACCAACGGCACGGCGGTGCTCGGGCTCGGCAACATCGGGGCGCTGGCGGGCAAGCCGGTGATGGAAGGCAAAGGGATCCTGTTCAAAGCGTTCGCCGACATCGACGTGTTCGACCTCGAGGTCGGCTCCGACGATGCGCGCGACCTGGTGCGCTTCTGCCAGCTGCTCGAGCCCACCGTGGGCGGGATCAACCTGGAAGACATCCGCTCTCCCGACTGCTTCTACGTGGAGCAGGCGCTGCGCGAGCAGCTCTCCATCCCGGTGTTTCACGACGATCAGCATGGGACGGCGATCATCACGGGAGCGGCGCTCCTGAACGCGCTCGAGATCGTGAAGAAGGACATCCGCCAGGTGCGTGTGGTGTTCGCGGGGGCGGGCGCCGCCGCGGTGGCCTCGGCGAAGCATTACGTGCGGCTGGGCGTGCCGCAGGATCAGATCACGCTGTGCGACGAGCGCGGCGTGCTGCACGCCGACCGGGAGGACCTGGACGAGTACCGGCGTCGCTTCGCGGTGCGGGGCAAGGCCCGGACCCTGGCCGAGGCGCTCAGGGACGCCGACGTGTTCGTGGGCCTGTCGGTGGGGGGGATCGTCACCGGCGAGATGCTCAAGCCGATGGCCCCGCGGCCCATCGTGTTCGCGCTCGCCAACCCGGATCCGGAAATCAGCCCGGAGGAGGCCCGGCGGGCGCGCAGCGACGCGATCATCGCCACCGGCCGTTCCGACTACCCCAACCAGGTGAACAACGTGCTGGGCTTCCCGTTCATTTTCCGCGGGGCGCTCGACGTGCGTGCCAAGAAGATCAACGAAGAGATGGAGATGGCGGCGACGCGCGCGCTCGCGTCCCTGGCCAAGGAGGAGGTACCGGATTCGGTGATGCGCGCCTATGGCGTCGAGCGGTTGCGGTTCGGTCCCGACTACCTGATCCCCAAACCGTTCGATGCCCGGGTCCTTTTGTGGGTGGCGCCGGCCGTAGCGTGGGCGGCGGTGGGCTCCGGTGTGGCGGGCCGGGTGATCGACGTGGACGAGTACCGCGCGCAGCTGGACGCCCGTCTCGGGCGCGCGCGGCAGGTGATGCGCGGCCTGTCGGGGCGGGCGCAGGAGGCGGCCCAGCGAATCGTGTTCCCCGAAGGGGACGATCCCCGCATCCTCAAGGCCGCGCGCATCCTCGCCGACGACGGCATCGCGGAGCCGATTCTGCTCGGCGACCCGGATGCGATCCGCCGCGAGGCCGACGACGCGGACGTGACGCTCGAGGAGATCACGCTCGCCAATCCTCGCGCCGGCACGCATCTCGAAGCCTTCGCCCAGGAGCTGTGGGAGCGCCGCCGCCGCAAGGGGATCACGCTGCGCGAGGCGCGCGACCGCGTGCGCGACCCGATGTACCACGCCCTGCTGATGCTGCGCGCCGGCCAGGCCGACGCCGTGGTGGCGGGCGTGGACATGTATTATCCGGACGCGATCCGACCGGCGCTCGAGGTGATCGGCGCGGAGCCGGGTCGCCGCCACGTCAGCGGCATCTACATGCTGGTGCTGCCGCAGCAGACGTTCTTCTTCGCCGATTGCACCGTGAACATCGATCCCGACGCCGAGACGCTGGCGGAAATCGCTTCGGCGACGGCGCAATTCGTGCGCCGGCTGGGCATCGAGCCGCGGGTCGCCCTGCTCTCGTTTTCGAACTTCGGCTCCGTCCGCCACCCCACCGCCGACAAGGTGCGGCACGCCGTCGCCCTGCTGCACGAGCGCGAGCCCGCGCTCCAGGCGGACGGAGAAATGCAGGCCGACACGGCCGTGGTGGAACGGATCTTGATGAAGACGTACCCGTTCTCCAAGCTCAAGGGCGCGGCGAACGTGCTCATTTTCCCCAACCTGGACGCGGCGAACATCAGCTACAAGCTGCTGGACCGGATCGGCGGGGCGGAGGCGATCGGGCCGATCCTCGTGGGGATGGCCCAGCCCGTCCACGTGCTGCAACGGGGGTCGGACGTGAACGACATCGTCAACATGGCCGTGATCGCCGCCGTGGACGCGCAAGAGCACACCCGGCGCCCGCGCGCCGGGCCTCCCGCCGGCCCGTGACCGCCCGCGCCACACGCCGCGCCGACGGGAAGCGCGCCTCCGCCCTGGAAGGCGCCGGGCTCGTGCCGCAGCGGCCCGTGTACTGGAACCTCGGGCCGCCCGAGCTCTACGAGCACGCGGCCCGACGGGGCGAGGGCGTGATCGTCGAAGGCGGGGCGTTCTGCGCGGTGACCGCGCCCCATACCGGCCGCAGCCCCAACGACAAGTTCATCGTGCGCGAGGCGTCCTCGGAGCACGACATCGCCTGGGGCCGGGTGAACCAGCCGCTCGCGCCCGAGCACTTCGAGCGGCTCAAGGCCACCACGCTGGCCCACCTCGCGACCCAGGAGCTGTTCGTCCGTGACCTGTTCGCCGGCGCGGACCCCAATCACCGGTTCGGCATCCGCTTCGTCACACCGAACGCGTGGTGCGCCCTGTTCGTGTACAACATGTTCCTGCGGCCCACGGCCTCCGATCTCGCCACGTTCAGTCCCGGCTGGACCGTGTTGCACGCTCCGGAGCTGCACGTCGACCCGGCGCTGCACGGCACCCAGTCCGGCACGTTCATCGTGGTGCACTTCGCGCAGCGAACGATCCTGATTGGGGGAACGCGGTACGCCGGCGAGCTGAAGAAATCGGTCTTCACCATCCTCAATTACTTGCTGCCGAAGAGCGGCGTCCTGTCGATGCACTGCGCCGCGAACTTGGGCCGCACCGGCGACGCCGCGTTGTTCTTCGGGCTCTCGGGCACCGGCAAGACCACGCTCTCGGCCGACCCGGAGCGCGCGCTGATCGGCGACGATGAGCACGGCTGGTCGGATCTGGGCGTGTTCAACTTCGAGGGGGGGTGCTACGCCAAGGTCATCCGCCTGTCGCGCGAGGGCGAGCCGGAGATCTTCGCCGCCACGCGCATGTTCGGCACGGTGCTGGAAAACGTCGTGGTGGACCCGGCGACGCGCGCCATCGACCTCGACTCGGCGGAGATCACGGAGAACACGCGGGCGTCGTACCCGATCCACTACGTGCCGAACCACGTCCCGGGCGGCATGGGGGGGCATCCCTCGCACGTCGTGTTCCTCACATGCGACGCCTACGGCGTCCTCCCGCCGCTGGCCCGGCTGTCACCGGCTCAGGCCATGTACCATTTCCTTTCGGGCTACACGGCCAAGGTGGCGGGGACCGAGCGCGGCGTCACGGAGCCGAAGGCGACCTTTTCGACCTGCTTCGGTGCCCCATTCCTGCCGCTCGCCCCGAACGTGTACGCCTCGATGTTGGGGGAGAGAATCGCGCAGCACGGCGTGCAGTGCTGGCTCGTCAACACGGGCTGGAGCCGGGGGCCGTACGGCGTCGGCGAGCGGATCCGGTTGGGGCTGACGCGCGCCATGGTGCGAGCCGCGCTCGCCGGCACGCTCGACCGCACTCCCACCGCGCCCGAGCCGGTGTTCGGGCTGGAGGTCCCGCTCCAGGTGCCGGGGGTCCCGGACGCGCTGCTCCTGCCCCGCGGCACGTGGAGCGACGCGGCGGCGTACGACGCGCAGGCGGCGCGGCTCGCGCAGATGTTCCGTCAGAACTTCGAGCAGTTCAGCGCTCACGTGCACGTCGCCGTGCGAGAGGCGGGCCCGCGGTTGTAGCAGTGAGCGAATCCGTCGGAAGAGTCGCGAGTAAACTCGCAGCTCGGCCCTGTCAGTGAACTGACCTGTGCACGGCCGCTTCAGCGGCAGGGCCGAGCCGCGGCTTCAGCCGCGACTCCTGGCGCGAGTCTCCTGGCGATGCTTCGCGCCCAGCCGCATGAGAATGATGCGGCCGTAATGCCGGGCTCGCCCAGATTGACCTCCATGATCGACCGCATCTATTGCCACATCGTCTGGGGAACGCGTGACCGCGCGCCGCTCATCGATGCCGGTCTGGCGCGGTTCCTCTGCGCCTTTCTCCGGGGCGTCGCGGCCCAAGAGCATGCTCGGATCCTTGAGATTGGGATGGTCCGAACGCACTTGCATCTGCTGGTGCGGATACGGCCCACAACGGACGTCAGTCGCCTGCTGCAGCGGTTGAAGGGCGGGAGCGCGACGATCGCGGGCAAGGAGCACCATTCGACCGAAGGCGGACGCCTCAGATGGGCGAAAGGGTACTCGATCTTCTCCGTGAGTTGGCGCAGCCTCGCCGCGGTGCGTGAATACCTGCGCGCTCAGCCGGTTCGGCATCCGGACGCGGTGATTCCGGGGTGGAGCGGTGATAGTCGCGAGTACGAAGACGTGGGTAGCGACGAGTGGAGGTCCGAGCATCGCAAACGCATGTAGGTGGCGGGCGCGGCTGACGCTCGGCTCGGTCAACCACCGGCAGCCGGTCCCGACGAGTCGCGAGTGAACTCGCGGCTCGGCCCTGTCAGTGAACTGACCCGTGCACCGCCGCTTCAGCGGCAGGGCCGAGTCGCGGCTTCAGCCGCGACTCCTGACGAGCTTCAGCCGCGGCCTTCTCGACGCCGCTATCTTAGGGTCGCTCCTTTCCGAGGGCACCCTATGTGACCCGGTTCGAGGTCGTCCGCGACCCGCTCTGGAACAACATCCGGCTCGACACCGAAGCGCTCGCGGTCGTCGACACCCCCGCGGTGCAACGGCTGCGCTACGTGCGGCAGCTGGGCCATGCGTTCCTGGTCTACCCAGGCGCGACGCACACCCGCTTCGAGCACGCGCTCGGCGCCTATCACCTCGCCCGCCGCGTGCTCGATGCCCTCGAAGACGCCGGGGACGTGCGGCCGGACGCCGAGGAGCGCGCGCGGCTGAAGCTGGCCGCCCTGCTGCACGACATCGGTCATTACCCATTCTCCCACGCGCTCGAGGAAGCGGGCTTGCCCCACCACGAGGCACTCGCCGCGCGCCACCTGACGAGCGGCGCGCTCGCCGACCGGCTCGGCGAGCTGGGCACGCCCGCCGAGGAGTTGTTGCCTCTGATCCGCGGTGAGGCGCGCGGCCCGCTCGCCGGCCTGGTGTCGGGCTCGCTCGACGTGGACAAGCTCGACTACCTGTCGCGCGACGCATGGATGTGCGGCGTACCCTACGGCGTGATCGATGTGGACCGACTGCTCGCGGCGCTCACGGTGGCCGCCGGTCCGGACGGGCGCGCGACGCTGGCGCTGCACGAGAAGGGCCTCGCGGCGCTCGAGTCGCTGCTGTTCGCCAAGTACCAGATGTACCGCAACGTCTACTGGCACCACGCGGTCCGCAGCGCGACCAGCATGTTCAAACGGCTGGTGCGGTGCGCCATCGCGGGCGGGCGCCTCTCGCCCGACGCCGTCGCACTCGCCACCGACGACGGGCTGATCCATGAGCTGATGGGCGACGATCCGACGGGGTTGGCGCGCGCGCTGCGCGAGCGCCGACTCGCGAAGCGCGCGCTCGACCTGCCCGCGACGGACCTCCCGGCCGCCACGCCCGCCTGGCCCTCCGACGATCCCGACCTGCTCGAGCGGGTAGAGGACCGGCTGGCGCGCGAGGTCGGGCTCGCGCCGGGCGGACTGTTCCTCGATTTCCCCGCCAAACCGGACATGCTCGCGCTCGACCTGCCGTTCGTGAGGCGCGACGGCGCCGTGACCCAGCTCGCCGGGGCCGACGCGGGTGCACACCTGGGACTGCCGCGCGTGGCGGCCGAACTGTACCGCTCGGCGCGGCGGCTGCGCGTGTTCGTCATCGGGCCGGCGGCGGTGCCGGCGAAGGGGATCGTGGATCTGGTGATGACGCCGCGGGAGGAAGTGGTCGTCCGACTCGAGCAGGGGCGGTCGTTGATGGCCGGCTAGGAGGTCAGCGCGATCGTCCCCCCGGCTGCGTGACCTGCGTCCCGTCACCCCCTTTGCCAGGGGGCCCATCGACGGCATCCACGCGCACCACGATCGCGGTGATATTGTCGAGCCCGCCGTGGCGGTTGGCTTCGCCGATCAGCTCGTCCACCTGCTCCTCCGGGTTCCGCTTGCCGCCCAGCAGTTCGGCCAGCTGCGAATCGTCCAGCATCCCGGTGAGCCCGTCCGACGCAAGCAGGAACAGATCGCTCGGCTTGACCGTGCCGAGGTACACGTCGGGCATCACATCGCTGTTCGCCCCCACGCAGCGGGTGATCACGTTGGAGTAGGGGTGCGAGCGCGCCTGCTCGGGGGTCAGATAACCGGCGTCCACCTGCTCCTGCACATACGAATGATCCTTGGTCAACTGCACGAGCTTGTCGTCACGATACAGGTACGCGCGGCTGTCCCCCACCTGCCCGATCAGGAAGCGGCTGCTGTACAGCACCAGCGCCGTCACGGTGGTCCCCATGCCGCGCTTGTCGTGCTCGGTGAGGGTGCGCTGGAAGATGGCGCCGTTCGCGGCCCGGATGGCGGTGCGCATGCGGTCGGCCACCTGGTCGTCGCCCAGACCCTTGAGGGACCCCAGCTCGCGCGCGACGAAGCGCACGGCCATTTCGCTCGCGACTTCGCCGGCGGCGTGCCCGCCCATCCCGTCCGCGACCAGGAAGATGCCCCGGTCCGGGACGACGAGGAAGTTGTCCTCGTTCCCCGACCGAATGATGCCGACATCCGTCCGACCTGCGCAGGTGATGTGCACGGGACTCCGCTACGCCAGCAACCGGTACAGGAACACGACCACGGCGGCGCCCCCGATCACCAGCACCGCCGCACTGGAACCACAACCCTTCCCCTTCTTGGGAGGCGGCGGCTGCTGGCCCACCGGCCGTCGGGGAGCAGGCTTCGTGCCGGGGCGAGCGGGCCCGGGCGCAGCCGCGCCGGGGCGCGCGGGCGCGGCCGAAGGAGGCGGCGGCGCTGGGCGGGCGGGTGAGGCGGGAGGACCAGGAGGGGCGGCGGGAGCTGGCGGAGCGGGGGGAGCCGACGAGTGCGGCGCCCGCAGCACCTGGGTGCCCCCGCCCTTCAAGACGCCCTGCTTCTCGTCCACCGGCTCGAACAGCAGCTGCACGTCTCCCAGTCGCACCATGGCGCCGGGCCCGAGCGGTGCCTCCCCTTTCACCTGCTCCCCCTCCACGAACGTCCCGTTGGTCGAGTCGAGATCCACGAGCACCCACACGCCCTCGCGGCGCTGCAGCTTGGCGTGGCTGGTGGAGATCGACGGATCCGGAAGCACAATGTCATTGTAGTCGGCGCGGCCCAGGTTCACGACCGGCGTCTTCACCGGGAGCCGCTGGCCCATCAGCCCGCCGCTACGAACCAGAAAGCTCGCGAACGCGGCCCCCGTTGGCCGAGGGGGCGAGGGGGGGGGGGGCGCCACCGCCTCGATCCCGTGGACCGTGTGCTTGAGCTGTTCTGGGCTCGCGGCCAGCGCGGGCGCTGGAGCCGCACTCGCCGTGAGCGGAGCCGCCTCCGCATAGAAACGGAACTGCTCTTCCCCCATGCGGATCACGTCGGTGCGCGCGAGGATGCGCTGCCCCTGTACCTGCTCTTCGTTGACGAACGTGCCGTTGGTGCTGGAGTCGACCACGAGGTAACCCCGGGGCGTGTGGACGATCTCCGCATGCCGGCGGGACACGTCCTTCCCGGAAACGACGACGTCGCAACCGGCTTCACGCCCGAACACGAGCGACGCGCCCGTGATCACGTACTCGCGCCCGTCCGTGAGGCTGACCACCCGGCCACCGGACGTCCCGATGGCTGCGGGCTTCCCGCCTGGTCGGGGCGCCGCGCCCGGCGCCCCCTGGGGCAGACTCAAGGCCTGCACGTACTGCGTGCTCCCGGAGCGGCGCTCGTCCACGAAGGTGAGCTCGTGGTCGCCCACCTCGACTTTGTCGCCGTGCAGCAGGGGGGTCGGCTCGGCACCCAGGCGCACGCCGTTGATGAGCACGTCGGCCGCCGGCGTGGCCTTGCGGATGATCACCTGGCCGTCGGCCTGCCCTTGGAGCACGGCATGCCGCGGCAACACGCCGGCCCCCGAGAGGGAGATGGCGCAGGCGGCATCACTGCCGAGCACTACCTCACCCACCGGGATCGTGAACGTGTTGCCACCGAGTTCAAGCAGCGACATCTGAAGCGTCCTCGAGAGCCCGAAACAGGCAGCGCCGGAAGTTACGCCTGGCCACGTTAACCGCGCAAGGAAACACGGGTTACGCCCACGAGCCTCACGGCCCGGGGCCGTCCGCGATCACCGCCTCCTCGCGCCCGACGAGCCCGCGTTTGATCCAGTTCCAAAACAACAGCGACCCGACGATCACGGTCGCATAGCTGTTGATGAAGCGCCAGACGAGGGTGTAAGTGGGGAGCTCGGGAGGGTGCACGTAGATCTGCATCACGGCCGCGGACAACAGCTCGGCCAACCCCGACGAACCCGGCGTGGGGGCGAAATACAGGAGAAAGGTGATGAACGTCTGCAAGAGCAGGATGTCGACGAAGTTGGTGTGCAGGCCCAGTGTCCGCAGGGCGACGTAACCGGCGAGCAGTTTGTTGGCATGCGACGGCCCGGACAGGAGCACGGCCCACAGGAGCGCGAGCCAGCCGCGCGGAGTGCCGAACGCCACCAGGCAATCGTGTGCCCGGTCGATTCCTTCCCGCAGCTGCTCGATCCGCGCCGCCACGCGGCTGCTGCGATGCTCTGCCCGGGTCGCCAGCCAATGCACAGCGTCGCGCAGCCACACGGGGAAGATCATGGCGACCAGCATGAGGACGCCGAGGATGCCGAAGATGGTGAGGCTGGTGCGAAACAGCCCGTAGTAGGTGATCCCGAGGATCACGTTGTGCTCCGCCAGTGACCGGCCGGCGCCCAAGTAGATCGCGAGTGGTCCCGCGAGCGCGAAGAACACCACCGTCGCCACAAAGGTCATGAACGTCGAGGTCATGGCCTCGGGCAGGCGCACACCCGCGCGGCGCATCACCCACATCATGGTGGGGCCGGCACCGGTCTGAAACGGCGTGAGGTAGGCCGCCCAGGCGCTCATGCCGCCGGCGATCACCATGTCGTGCCAGCGCACGCCGGGATGCACGTGCCGCGCCACCACCCACAGCCGCGTGCCGCCGCCGAACCAGTCCAGCGACGCGAGCGCGAGTCCCACGACCAGCCAGCCGCCGCGCAGGTGGGCGAGGGCGGCGAGAAACCCTTCGAGATCCTGGCCGAAGAACACGAGGACGACGACGACGCCGAGAAAGGAGATGACGGCGAACAGCTCGAGGCCGCGCCGCAGCAGCAGCCGCGGGGTGAGGGCGAGGGGCATGTGGGGGCGAAAGTACGGGGGCTAAGGACTAGGGGCTAGGGACTGGGGGTTAGGGACTAGGGGAACACCGTAGGGCTCCCTCTAGCCCCCAACCCCTAGCCCCTAGTCCCTAGTTAGTTTAAAGGGTTATGCCCTCGTCCCCCGACCGCGTGGTCATCCGCAACGCACGGCAGCACAACCTCAAAGGGATCACCGTGGAGCTGCCGCGGCGGGCGCTCACGGTGGTCACCGGCCCGTCGGGGTCGGGCAAGAGCACGCTGGCGTTCGACACCCTGTATGCCGAAGGGCAGCGACGCTACATCGAGTCGCTCTCGACCTACGCCAAGCAGTTCCTGGAGCGGATGCCCAAGCCGCTGGTGGACGCGATCGAAGGGATCTCGCCCGCGGTCGCGATCGAGCAGAAGAATCCCACCACCAGCAGCCGGTCGACGGTGGGGACGGCCACCGAGATCTACGACTTCCTGCGGTTGTTGTGGGCGCGGATCGGCACGCCGTACTGCGTGAAATGCGGGGAGGAAGTGAAGGTGGACACGGTGCAGGAGGTGGTGGACGAACTGATAACGGCGTGCGGAGTGCGGGGTGCGGAGTGCGGAGTGGGCGAGACCAGCGTCGGTGCGGTCAACTCCGCATTCCGCACTCCGCATTCCGCACTTCTTGTCACCTTTCCCCTTCCCCCCAGCGCGCACCGCCCCGACATAGACGTCGCGGCCCAACTGCGGGCCGCCGGGTTCGTGCGCGCCCAGCTGGACGGCGCCATGGTCCGCCTCGATCAGGCCGACGCCGAGGAGCGGGTGCGGCAGGCGGAGGACGTCCTGGTCGTGGTCGACCGCCTGCCGGCATCCGAGCCCAACCGGGGGCGTCTCAGCGACGCGGTGGCGACGGCGTTCGGCGAGGGCGAGGGGGTCGCCGTGGCGCTCGAGAACGGCGACCGCCGGCGCTTCTCCGCGCACCCAACCTGCTCGCGCTGCGGCACCCCGGCGCCGGCGCTCACCCCCAGCTTGTTCTCGTTCAATAACCCACGCGGGGCGTGCCCCGGCTGCAACGGCTTCGGCGCGGTGCTCGAGTACGACGAGTCGCTCATCGTCCCCGACCCGCGTCGCAGCCTGGCGGGCGGCGCGCTCGATCCCTGGACCAAACCGCGTTACGAGGGCCGCCGCCGCATCTTGCGCGAGGCCGCGCGGACAAAGAGGATCCCGCTCGACGCACCCTGGCGGGACCTGAGCGCTGAGGCGCGGCGCTTTCTGCTGCACGGCGCGAGCGGGCGGTTCCTCGGGATGTTCCCGTTCCTCGAGCGGCTCGAGGCGAAGCGCTACAAACAGTACATCCGTGTGTTCCTGCGGCAGTATCAGCTCGCCAAGACCTGCCCCGCGTGCGGCGGGGCGCGGCTCAAGCCCGAGGCCCTGGCGGTCAGGGTGGGGGGCAAGACGATCGCCGAAGTCTCCGGCCTGACGGCCGGCGCCATACGCGACTGGATCGCCGGCCTCACACTCACGGATTTCCAGCGGGCCGTGGCCGTCCACATCCTGGCCGAGCTGGGCGCGCGCGTCTCGTTCGTCAACGACGTGGGACTGGGATATCTCACGCTCGACCGCCTCACCCGCACGCTTTCGGGCGGCGAAGCGCAGCGCATCGCGCTTTCCAATGCGCTCGGCGCGCATCTGGTCGATACGTTGTACGTGCTCGACGAGCCGACGATCGGCCTCCACCCCGCGGACACGGGCCGGCTGCTGGGCCTGCTGCGCCGGCTCGCGGATGCGGGCAACACGGTCGTGGTGGTCGAGCACGACCCGGCGGCGATGCGCGCCGCCGACTGGATGGTGGAGCTCGGACCCGGGAGCGGCGCGGCGGGCGGCGCACTGGTATACCAGGGACCGGTGGCGGGCGTGGCCGGCGCGGGCACGCTGACCGGCCAATACCTCTCCGGTGAGAAGCGCATCGGTGTGCCGTCGGCACGCCGCCCGCCCCGCGGCGGGCGCTGGTTGGGCGTGAAGGGTGCGCGCCAGCACAATCTGCGGGACGTGGATGCCCGCATTCCACTGGGGACGCTCACGGCGGTGACCGGCGTGTCGGGATCGGGCAAGTCGACGCTCGTGCACGACGTGCTGTTCCGCCAGCTCGCGGCCCGGCTCACGGGCGCTCACGGCGCCAAGCAGCACCTGGGCGAGCCGGTCGGAGCCGTACGGGCGCTCGAGGGCTGGGAAGCGATCAGCGACGTGGTGCTCGTGGACCAGGCGCCGATCGGACGCACGCCGCGGTCCAACCCGGTGACCTACATCAAGGCGTTCGACGAGCTGCGCGCCCTGTTCGCCGCCGAACCGCTGGCCCGCGCCCGCGGCTTCACGCCCAGCACGTTCTCGTTCAACGTGGCGGGCGGGCGGTGCGAGACGTGCGAAGGGGCGGGCCACGTGCTGATCGAGATGGTGTTCCTCGCGAACGTGTTTGTGCCGTGCGACGTGTGCGGGGGAAAGCGTTTCAAGAAGGAAGTCCTGGACGTGAAGCTGGGCGGCAGCTCGATCCACGAAGTGCTCGAATGGACCGTGGACCAGGCGCTCGCCCGGTTTCACCGCCAGCCCCGCCTGGCGCGCGCGCTGTGGCACCTGCAGCAGGTGGGTCTTGGGTACCTGCGGCTCGGCCAGCCGGCCACCACGCTCTCGGGCGGCGAGGCACAGCGCCTCAAGATCGCGCGGGAGCTGGCGCTGGCGAGCGGCAAAGGGCGCCGGACGGGGCGCAAGCTCTACATCCTGGACGAGCCCACGACCGGCCTGCACCTGGACGACGTCCGCACGTTGTGCCGCGTGCTCGATCGCCTGGTGGACGCCGGACACACCGTGCTGGTCATCGAGCATCACCTCGACGTCGTCAAACGAGCCGACTGGGTGATCGAGATGGGCCCGGGCGCCGGCGACGCGGGCGGCCGGGTCGTGGCGCAGGGGCCGCCCGAAGCGATCGCGCGGACGCCCGAGTCCCCCACGGGTGCCTATCTGCGGGATCTGGCGTGACCCGACGCCAGGCGGACCTCGCGCTGCTCGCGGCCACGTTCCTGTGGGGGACGAGCTTCGTGGCCGTCAAGAGCGCGCTCGCCGACGCCACGCCGTTTGCCTTCATCGCGGTGCGGTTCGGCATCGCCGCCCTGGCGCTCGTTCCGGGGACTCGCTTCCGCCCCACCCCCGACCGCTCGGAGCTCGCGGGCGGCCTGCTGTTGGGCACGCTCGTGGCCGTGGGCTTCATCTCCCAGACCGCGGGTCTCGTGATCACCACGCCGTCGCGTTCGGCGTTCATCGTCGCCGTGTCGTCGATCCTGGCACCGGTCATCGCCCTGGCGCTCTTGGGGCAGCGTCCCAGCTGGCTCACCGCGGCCGCCCTGGCGCTGGCGATGTTCGGCATCTACCTGCTCACGGCGCCCGACGCGGGCGGCCTGAACCGCGGCGACCTGCTCACGCTGATTTGCGCGGGGTGCTTCGGCGGCCAGATCGTGGCGGTCAGCGTCTTGTCCCGCCGCCACGATGCGCGCCGCCTGGTGTTCTGGCAGATCGCCGCGACGGCACTGCTCGGAGCACTCGCGGCCGGGCTGCTCGAGCACCCGCACATCCGTTGGACGCCGGGGTTCCTCGGGGCGCTTGGATACACCGTGGTGTTCGCGAGCACGATCTGCTTCCTGCTGCAAGTGTCGGCGCAGCGACATATGTCGTCGGCGCGGGCGGCGCTGATCTTCTGTTTCGAGCCGCTGTTCGCCGCGCTCACATCCTGGCTCGTACTGGGCGAGCGGCTGTCGCTGGTGCAGTGGGCCGGGGGCGCGCTCATCCTGTTCGGCATGGTGGCGGCGGAGCTTCCCCAACCGGCGCCGGATCCGAGGGCGGTGACTCTGGACGGCTGACGTTCTCGCGTGCATGATAGGTGCGCAACTGCGCAAAGTGCACGGAGCGGATGACCCACCGTTTGCGCTACGCCTTCCAGATCGCCGCCGTCGCGGCCGCCTACTTCGCCGCGGCGCGCGTAGGCTTACTTGCGGCCGTCACGCAAACGGTCGTCTCCTCCGCGTGGCCGCCCTCGGGCGTCGCGCTCGCCGCCCTGCTGCTGCTGGGTTTGCGCCTCTGGCCGGGCATCGCGCTGGCGGCCTTCCTCCTCAACTGGACGGCCGGGGTGTCCGCGGCAGGCGCCGCGGGGATCGCGCTGGGGAACACGCTCGAGGCCGTCGCGGGCGCCTGGCTGCTGGGGCGGATGCTGGACTTCCGACCCTCGCTCGAGCGGGTGCGCGACGTGATCGCCCTCGTCGTGGTCGGCGCGCTCGCGAGCACGGCGCTCAGCGCCACGCTCGGGGTCGCGAGCCTGTGGGCCAGCGGGGCCGTCCCGCCCGACGCGCTGCGGCGGCTGTGGTTCGTCTGGTGGTCCGGCGACGCGCTGGGGGAAGTGCTCGTCGCCCCGCTGTTGCTCACCTGGGCCCGCGCCGCGCCCGCCGTCGGGCGGCGGCTCGAGGCCGCCGGTTTGCTCGCCGCGCTGCTGCTCCTTACGGCACTGCTGCTCCGCAACCCGTTGGCCTACGTGTACGCCGTCTTCCCGGTGGTCGTGTGGGCCGCGCTGCGGTTCGGGAGCCGTGGCACGGCGATCGCCACGGCCGTCGTCGCGACCCTGACGATCTGGTACACGCTGCGCGGGCTGGGGCCGTTCGTCGGGTCCACCCCGACCGAGAACCTCGCCCTGCTGCAGACGTTCCTCGCGCTGACCGCCGTGACGGGACTCGTGCTGGCGGCCGCCACGTCGGAGCGCGGCGCGGCCGAGCGAGCGCTGGAGCAGGAAGTCGCCTTCGTCCGGCTGCTGCAGGCTGTGGCCGTCGCGGCCAACGAGGCGCAATCCGCCGAGCCGGCGTTGCGGACGACGATCGACCACGTGTGCCGCGAAACGGGATGGCCGGTCGGTCACGTGTATCTCGTGTCCCCCGACGAGTCCGACGTAGTCCGCCCCACGACGATTTGGCATGACGAAGGGGCGCCGCATTACGCACCGTTCCACCACGTCACCGAGCGGACCACGCTGCGGAGCGGGGTCGGGCTGCCGGGCCGGGTGCTCGCGACGAAGCGGGCGACCTGGGTCCTCGACGTGACGCTGGACGGCAATTTCCCCCGCGCCGACGCGGCCGCCGAGTCGGGGCTGCGCGCCGGAATCGCGTTTCCGGTGCTGGTCGGCCCGAATGTCGTCGCCGTCCTTGAATTCTTTTCCCCCGATGCGATTGCGCCCGACCAGGCGTTGCTCGACGTGCTGACGCAAATCGGCACGCAGCTGGGCCGCGTCATCGAGCGGGAACGGGCGGCGGAGGCGCTGCGCGAGCGCGAAGCGCTGCTCAGCGCGATGTTCGACCAGTCGGCCGTCGGCATCGCCGTGGCCGACCGCAGCGCCCGCTTCATCCGCAGCAACCGGGCGTTCCAGGAGATGACCGGCTACGACGCCGCCGAGCTCGAGTCGCTGTCGTACGTAGACATCACCTATGCGGAAGACCTTCCTCAGAATCGTGCCCTGATGGCGGAGCTGGCGCGTGGCGACCGCTCGGCGTTCACGTTCGAGAAGCGCTTCTGTCGCAAGGACGGCCGGGTGATCTGGGGCCACGTCACGGTATCGCGCCTTCCCGCAGACAACGGCGTCCCGCTGCGGTTCGTCGGGATGGTCGAGGACGTCACGGAGCGCAAGGCGGCGGAGACCGAGCTGGAGCGTCACCGGGCCCAGCTGCGCGGCCTGGCCGCGCGGCTCGAGGCGGCCCGCGAAGCGGAGCGCGCTCGCATCGCCCGCGAGATCCACGATGAGCTCGGCCAGGCGCTCACCGCCCTGAAGATCGACGTGCTGTGGCTGAAGAAGCGCCTCCCCGAGCCCTCCCCCGAGCTCGTGCACAAGCTCGACGACATGGCGGCGATCATCGACAGCACGGCACAGGACATCCAGCGGGTGGCGGCCGAGCTGCGTCCCAGCGTGCTGGACGAGCTCGGCCTGCGCGCGGCGATCGAGTGGGAGGCCCGCGAGTTCGCCACGCGCACCGGCATCGAGTGCCGGGTGGCGCTCCCCGAGGGACCGATCGCGCTGGACGCGAGCCGGGCCACCGCGGTGTTCCGCATCTTCCAGGAAGCGCTTACCAACGTGGCACGCCACGCCGCCGCCACTCACGTGATCGTCCGGCTCGGTATGACTCCCAACGCGCTCGACCTCACCGTCGAGGACAACGGCCGGGGCATCCGGGAGGGCGCCCTGCATGACTCCCGCTCCCTTGGCCTGCTCGGCATGCGGGAGCGAGCAGGCAACTTTCACGGCAACGTCACGATCACGGGCAATCCGGGCGCCGGCACCATCTTGACCCTCACCATGCCGCGCAGCGTATGATCCGCATCTTCATCGCCGACGATCATCACCTGATCCGGGCCGGCTTCCGCCAGCTCGCGGCGGAGGACCGCACGCTGCGAGTCGTGGGCGAGGTGGCCTCGGGGCACGATCTGCTGCGCAAGCTCGAGGGGAGCGGCACGGACGTGTTGATCCTGGACATCGGCATGCCCGGGCCTGGGTTCCTCACCTTGCTGGGGCAGCTCAAGCAGCGCTTCCCCCAGGTGCGCGTGCTGGTCGTCAGCATGCATCCGGAGGGGGAGCTCGCCATTCAGGCGCTGCGCGCCGGAGCCGCCGGGTATGTGACCAAGACGGAAGCGCCCACCGACTTGATGACGGCGGTGGCAAAGGTCCACGCGGGGGGGCGTTACGTGAGCCCCCCGCTCGCCGAGCGGCTCGCCGAAGCGCTCACGGCCGGTCCGCCGGGCCAGATGCACCGTGCCCTCTCCGCCCGAGAGTACCAGGTGCTGTGTCTGCTCGGTGGGGGCAAGACCAACAAGCAGATCGCGGCGGCCTTCAGGGTCGGCCCCAAGACGATCTCCACATACCGCAGCCGTATCCTGCGCAAGCTGGACCTCGAGACCAACGCCGATCTCGTCCGCTACGTCATCGAGCACGACCTCACGACCTGAAGCGCGGTGCCACTGTCAGACGCGACGGACACACCGCCTCCCAGGCCGTACATGCCGTGCCCGTCCGCCCCGATACCGTGTCGCGCCGGCGCTGTGCAGTTTGTGCAGCTACAGCTATGCACCCCTCGCCGATTCGGGTCTTTCTGGTGGAGGATTCCAGCCTGGTCCGCCTGCGCTTGGCGGGCATGCTGCGTGACCTGTGGGACGTGGAGCAGGTCTTCGAAGCCGCGACGGTGGCCGAGGCGCGGCTGCTGCTCCCCAACGCCAAGCCTCACCTAGTCGTAGTGGACATGCGGCTCCCTGATGGCGACGCGCTCGAGGTGGTCGCGGCGGCAAAGCAGCTCATTCCGCAACCCGCCGTGGTCGTGCTGACCAACTACGGGTACGACCAGCTGCGCGCGACGTGCCTCGAGGCAGGCGCCGACCAGTTCCTCGACAAGCGGACCGAGTTCGACCGGTTGCCCGCCATTGTGGCGGACCTGCGCGCGCGCCATCACCCGGGCGCCGCCGCGGCACCATGAGGAGCGGCATGACGCGACGCTCGGATCAGGAAAAGTTCGACCGCTTCACCGAGCTGGCGGCCCGTGTGTTGGGCGTGCCGATCTTGTCGCTCTCGCTGGTGGGGCCGCGGCACGGCGTGGTCACGAGCAGCGCCGGTCTGCCCGCCCCGTTGGTGCTGCTCCTGGCCCACCGGTTCAGCCGCCACGTCGCGGCGTCGCGCCGGCCGCTCGTGATCGGCGACGCCCGCGCGCATCCACTCGGTGCGAACACGCCCGCCGTGCGGGATGGCCTGGTGATCGCCTATGCCGGCGTCCCCCTGTTCGACGCGGCCGGCCGCACCCTGGGGACGTTGTGCGTCATGGACACGCGACCGCGCGCCTGGACGCGGGACCAACTCGAGCGGTTGTACGATGCCGCCTGGGTGCTGGGACACGCGGTGGACTGGCGGGCACCAAGACGAGCCGGAGCGGAACCCCACAAATGGCGGCGCGCCGCCACGGGCCGGAGCACGCCGCACCCGAGCCACGGTTGAAGTAGCTCCCCCTGCTGACGATATTTGGTCCGCCGCTCATTCCCGAGTAGCTCAGTTGGTAGAGCAGCCGGCTGTTAACCGGCGGGTCGCAGGTTCGAGTCCTGCCTCGGGAGCTTCCCAACTCTCAGCACCCCAATCGCTTTCCGACGGCCCGTTTGGGCCCTCCGGCGCTGGTGACGGTCTGGTGATTGATCAGAAGCGGTAGCAGTCAATCTCGTGGTCGTCGGCTTGGAAGAAGAGCAGGGTTCCAGTATCGTTTGTCCCGTACTCAGGCCACTTAGTCCCGAGGCCTAGACGCCGCTCCGGCTCCTCAGTTCACTTGGAAGTACGCCACACCCATCAGTCCCTGCCACGACGCGACAATGGCTGTTTGACCGGCCCGGACTCCTCGCACCGTCACCACATCGTCGGAGGAAACCGCGCTGATGCGGGCGACGGTAGTGTCGTGGACTCGCCAGGCCGCACCTCGCGGGACAGTTCCCCTCGCGGCGAGGCCGCAGCCCCCACCTTCCGCCGCGCGGAACGTGACGGTTCCTCCGACGGAGGTGGAGTCGAAGTTCGGCGTGACCACAAGGGTAAGACCGCACGGCTGGAAAAGGTTGCGGCAGCCGGCGAACGACGTGACGGTGCAGCTGGCGAGCAGAAGCGTGACCACAGTTCGGGGACTCATGAGTGCTCCGTCACAGAGGGGATGCACCAAACTCACACGAAGGCGGCAAGGAACCGTCTCACGATCCGCACCGCGAGCGCGCCGTGGCACGAGTGATCCCGTCCGGCCCGACCGCAAAGCCGAACTCGAACGTTCCATGCCCCGGAGCGGTCGACGGCAACAGACTGCGGCGCGTGAAGAACGCCGTCGAAGCAGCGTCATCGCTCAGCAGGCTGGTGTGCGTTTCCAGAACCACCGCCTGGTAGCTGGCGCCCATCGGGACACCCGTGCTTGGATCGACCGGGGTCACGTTCAGCCGGCCTTCCGCATGAAAGCTGCTCTGGTACGTGCCGGACGAGGACAGCGCGATCTCCTGCTGAAGTGTCACCGGCCCCACTACGTACAGAAACGCATTCGGCCCCGGCGCACAGAACGGCTGTGGGATGACTTGATCGAACTGCTGCAGCCAGCGCCGTCCGGTGACCAGCGGCTGGCTCGCGACACTGCCCCGCAGGTTCAGGATCGTCGCATGACCGCTGCTCGGGATCGGGACGTCGGCGCTCACATCGCTCGCCGGTCCGCCGATTGCCTGGCGGAGCGCTGCCGCAATGCCGTTGTAAATGACTGCCGGGATCGTGCCAAACGGCGCGGGATTGAGCGGGCCGGTCGTGACGTACGGTTGGCTCGGATCGAGCAGGCCGGTCCGCACGAAGTCCGCCACAACGAACTGCTCCGCAAGGGCCCAGCTGATCGTCTGGTGATCGAGCGTGCCGGGGATGGTCACCTCGAAAGGCGCGCCCCCGACGGTGACGCCGCCCCCGACGTCGAAGAACCGCAGGTGAAACCGTGCTTCGCCGTACGTGCCACACTCGAGCATGATTGGACTGCCGATCCAGCCGCTCGCCGCCGTGTACGCGACCTCCGGCTGCACTTCGGGTTCGTCGTGCCAGGTGCAGTTGAAGGGGAACACGTTGGGGAAGCCGAGGGCCGTGCGCTCGCCGTCGAGCTGCAGCAGCGCGGCGCGCAAGGCGCGAGGATCGGCCTGGCCGATCCAGATGAGGTTCACAGGATCCGACTGAACGCCGAATCCGAAGCCGGTAAACGGCCACAGAGAGACCGTCTGAGTAGGAAGCTGGACCGTCACGAGTGGCGTCGGCGCGGGAGCGCCCGCCGAGGCATCGAGGGCGATGCGGGACGGCTCCATGGACGGAGCCGTCGGAGCGCTGGGACGTTCGGCGCACGCGGTTGCGCGCATCAGCAAAAGGACCAGCGCTGTGGACCGGTGACTCACCTGCATAATGGCCTCCGTTGGCGGAATCGGCTGATGCGTGACAAAATTGCCGAGACCCTATCAAGCACGAGTAAAGCCATGTCCGCGGGGCGCTTTACCATCGCTTGAGCGCCCGCCGGTAGCGTTGGTCATGATCACTCAGCTATTTCGGCCAAGCAGTGCCCGTTCCTCAACAACGCGTGCATGAGCGAAGGATACGCCACGTTCACGGGTGTCTGGCTTGGCACCGCGCTGCTGGGCGCCGTCATCGGCGACGCGACGAAGAGCTGGGACCTGCGGTTTCCGTGAAGGGCGGCGTAGTGGTCGCGCGCGGGACGCCTTGGTCTGGGTGCGCACCCAGCTCGTCAATCATGTGCGCGGGGCGGGCATGGACGAGCATTGGCTGACCGTGCACAAGTACTGGAGTGGGCATCGCGGGCTCGCCAGGATGCAACAAGAAGTCAGAACACTGCGGACCTCGTGACTCTCTGGCATGACCTTTGGACGGACATCGAGGCTGGCGTGAGCCCGAGGACCGCCGAGCGGCTCCGGGCGTGGGGCGACTTCTAGAAGACTCCTCGTGCTCGCGCACTCGTTACGCTCAGTTTCGGATTAGTCGGGTTCCCGGTCAGCATGGTGATCGGTAGCCAAGTCGCAGGCGTCCCCGGATACTGCGTGGTCCTGCTGGGTTCTGCTCTGTCGGCGGCCGCGATTCCACTGGCGTACCGAAAATTGGCCCGTGCTGGGATGGCCTCTTGGCTGACCATAGTCCTGTGTTGCATTCCCTGAGCCCGAAGTGGGGCTACTCCTCGAAGGCCCGAAGCTCCGCGAGGAGCGCGGCAAAACGAGTCTCATCGGCATACCGCTCTCCACCGCCCGCGATGAGCTCTCGCTTCACGCGTTCGAGCAGCTGTACGCGCCGCTGCTCATTCGGGTCATCCGCGAACGGCATCCACTCCTCACTCGTGAGCCAGGCGGGGAAGTCCATGTCCGCATCGTCCCAATAGACCCCGGTTGAGCGGCCACGCCACCATGCCTCCAGCGTGTCGGCAACCTGCGTCGGTCGATGCCGCTCAGGGAGGCGACCGATGTCGCCGACGGTCAGCTCAGGATTCTGGCGTCGAAACCGATCAATGCGCTCCGCCAAGTCTTGTGCCGCGCGCGCGCTGATCGCATACCCCGACTCTTGCAACCTCGACGCGCGCTCCCGAGCTCGAGCGGCCGCCACTTCGAGCAGGGGGCCCGCAGGCGAGCGAGCTCTCGTGCTGATCCATGCACTCGCGATCACGGCGGCGAGGAGCGCTCCCGCGCCCTTGAGCCAGCCGATGGTGAGCACTCCGATCAGCGCGAGCACAAGAAACATCGTGCACCCGAGGCGCTTCATCCGTCGTTCGGTGCGCGAAAAAAGCCAGGCAGCGGCCTCGCCTTCCCACCGGGCGGGTAGACCCAGGTGCAACGCCAGGCCGGACGCAACCGGCCCCGGCAGCCGATCGACACGGGCGAACAGCGCAATCGTCGCGGAAGCGACGCCGAGAACCGGAAGCAGCCACCAGATACCTGTCATTCGAGGTCTCCAAGCCGCCGACGATTCGACCGGTAGCGCGCGCCACCCTCACTCGTCAGACGACACGCCGGTATCCTTGCAGCACTCGCTCGATCTGCTCACGAGGCACATCGCTGGGAGTCATGATCGTGCTGGCTCGCTCGCTTTCGCCGTAACCATACCAGAGGGTGAGGAAATAAGAGCCGGGTGATTCCAAGGCGGGAACCAGTTGCCAGCGACGAATTGCCTCCCACGGGATGCGGTGCGTGACGGGGCCACGCTGTACGTGGACGCTGTCACTGCGAAACCACCACGTTTGCCGAAGATGACTCCCCAGAAATTGTGAAATGACGGCCGCCAGGACCGCGACCACCCCCACCGCGACGCCGAGCAGAACGACCTCGGACCATGACAGTTTGAGCGCGATGCGAATGCCCGCGCCCGCTGCGATCGCAAGCGGTAACGCGCCCCGCAAGACCCGGCGAGAGCTCGGTGTGGCGAAGTAGCCGACGGCTCGAAGAGCGCTGGCTCTTTCTATTATGATGAGGCCGAAGGTCATCGGGGGAACGGCGTGCCGCCTAAGGAATGCGCTACCGGATCGCGCTGAAGCCGGGGGCGACCGGCCCGGCGGTTTTCGTTAGGGGGGCCAGCAGTCAAGGGAGGCACGGAATCGGGGATTGGTCGCCACGGGGCACAGTGCGGTCGTTTACGGGCGACCGGAACTGAGCCTTGGCGCAGATCGACGGCTGCAAGCGCTGGGTTAAGCATTGCCTTCCACACCTCCCGTGTCTCCGGACCCACGTTGTTTCCCGCGCCAGAACCGGAGCACCTCTCGTGGCCGGAAAAAAAGTGTCAATCCAAGCACTACTCGCACGAGCGCTCCGGCTAGGACCTGCGGCCGAGCCTCTGCCGTCCGTCCGCTCAATAACACGACAATCGCCGTGTCGACGAGATCAGGGAGGGCGCGCGCAAACACGACGACACCCGTTGCAGCAAAGACGAGGAGCGCAAGTTCCTCCGACACCGCGGGTATGTCGTCAGACCCCGGCCAAATGTGACTGGCGACGCGCGTGGGATTGACGACGAGAACAGCGCCGAGCAACATCAGGAGCCCGAACGGGAGGACCGTGACAACCGCAACGACCAGGAGGCCTTGCCGGCCGGCATCGAGCAATGCGAGGCTCTGCGTAGCCAGCAACGGGAATAGGACAAGCCCTTGGGCGAGCGCATACAAGCCAATCAGACTCAGCCCGACGTTGGCTAGGGACACCGTCTTCATATGGCGTACCCGACTACCAAATGGGCTCGGGCGCGAGTTGCGCCAGCCGGCTGATTAAATTGCCCGCCGGATAGCCCTGGTGCTCGGCAATCCGAGCGTGGAGCCAGGCGGCGTCATAATTGGCCAAGCGAGCGTACACAACTCCGAGGTTGTAATGCACGTTGGCATGGCTGGCTCCGAGTGCAAGGGTCTTTTCCAGCGCCGCCACAGCCTGTTGATCCTGCCCCAAGGCCGCATAGGCAAGCCCGAGCTCGAACTGGACGGAGGCATCGGCGGGGACGAGACGTTCCGCCGCGGTCAGGGCATCCAGCGCCCGCTGTTTGTCGCCTACCCGGTCGTAGTCGTCTCCGAGCGCTGAGTAACACAGCCAGCTCAATGGGACTGCCGCGACGCATGCCTGTAGGACTCGTATGGCATCCTTGGGCTTGCCACGCGTCCAGGTGAACGCCGCCTTGGTGTGATAAAAGATCTGGTTCGACGGATCGATTTCGAGCGCCCGGTCGATCTCTTTCATCGCCGTCCCGCGGTCCCCTCGGAATTCACGGGCGTGCGCGTTGGCGAAATGCACCATCGCGTCGCTCGGCCGCTCTTTCGCTTGCGCCCCCAGCGCGTTCGAAGCGAGGGCCGACATCGACGCCATGAGGTCCGACGGCTCCGAGGAGAACGGATCCCAGTCCCAGGACTCTTGTGCCGCAGCGTAGGCCTCCGACCACCGCTTCAGGTGGTAGAAAGAGACGGCGAGATTGTACCAGGCGAGCGCATCGCGTGGATCCAGTTCGATGGCCCGCTTGTACTGCGTGATCGCGTCCTCGTCCCGACCGATGCTCTCGAGAGCCGACCCAAGATCGACGTAACCTGTGGACTTCGTTGAATCGAGCGCGATCACCGCGCGGTGCTCAGCGATAGCTGAATCGTGTTCGCCCACGTCCGCGAAGGCATTGCCGAGGTTTGTATGGGCACTCGCCAGGTGCGGGTTCAACTCGAGGGCTCTTCGCCACGCCGCGATGGCTTCGGGAATCTGGCGGTGTAGCGCGTATGTTGCGCCGATGCGTTCGAAGGCCACGACGTTGTGAGAATCCGCTGTGATCACTTTGCGAAGGACCTCGACTGCTTGATCGAACCGCCCGAGTTCGGCGAGCACTTGTGCTCGATGCATATCCTTCCCGACAGCGGTGGAGTCCTGCGCTCGGGGCGCGCGCACGGGAACGGTTACACTTACCAGTACGAGCACGAGCCCTGCGAAGCCACGAACTGAATGCTTCGGTTGTGCAGCCATCCTGAGGCGTCTCACATTGATGCTCCTCGCGTTGGTCATGAGCATGGCGTACCGTACGTAGGAAGCCTCAAGCGGCGGTCAAGCAGGTGCGCGCCGATGGTGGCGGTCCTTGGGTGTTCAGGGTGCCGGTCCTGGAGTGCCCTTTAACCTTTCGTAGCGGCTCGACCGTCCCGGGCGCTCCCGCCATCGGGCTTCTACGCCGCGACGCCCTCGCCGTTTGAGAGGAAGGCTGCCCTCAGCGCCGCCGCGAGCGCCGCTGCTTTGATACCGTGGCTCTGCTTGGGCAGGACCCGCAGCTGCGCGCCAGGGATGGCCTTCGCCGTCGCGCTGGCCCCGGTTCGAAGGGCGGGCGGGCTCTTCTCGCCCGACATGACAACGGTGGGCACGCGGATCCGCGCGAGCCGCTCGGCCGGCAACGTGAATCCTCCCATGACGGCCGCATCGTAGGGCAGCGTGTGGGCCACTGCGCGCATGTCCTTCCAGAAGGGGAAGAGGCGCATGAGCACGATGAAGAACTTGGGCACGCCCACGGTCCGCATGAAGTACTTCACCGCGTCGTCCCGCCGCCCTTGGGCGATCAAGGTCCGCACGCGCTCCTCGTAGTCCGGATCGGGACGGCCCGCGACGTCGCCGACCATGTACGGCGGCTCGTACGCGGCCAACTTCGCCATGGGAACGCCCGCCGCAGCCGCCTCGAGGGCCAGGGCGGCACCCGATGAGATGCCCCAGACGAACGGCGCTCCGCCCGCTTCCTTAGCCAGGGCCGCCAGATCATCGATTTCGCGCTGCACCGTGTACGGCGTCGCGTCGCCACTATCCCCGCGACCACGCCGGTCGTAGTTGTACACGGTGAAGTACTCGGCCAGGGCCTTCACCCACGGCCGGACGAACGACGACTTTCGCAGCCCTAGCGCGCCGGCGACCACAACCAGGGGCGGCCCGAACCCGAGGCGGTCGTAGGTGATCTGGGTGCCGTCCTTGGAAACAACGCTTGCCGTCGTGCTGTCGGTCATTGCTCCTCCTCCGTGTTGAAATGGCCCCGGAAGTGGGCTGTCGAGCGCCCCATGCCGCTCCAACATGGCGACGAACAAGACCTGCCTGGATCGACAGCGGGAGGGATTTTCGGGTGCGGGACGGTCGTCCTACGAGACCACCCTTCCTTCAGCGCGTTATGGTCCGAGCATGGCGCGTTCGGCGGTTCATACCTCACGTGTCACGCTCTTTTTCGCCGGGTACGGTGTGGGTACGGTCGGTCGGGTGCGATTCGGGCCCGTTTCGGGGTTTTCGTCTGGATTTCCCGGCCGCCAAGCGCTTAGTTTTCTGATCCCGAGCACGCGGCCGTGCCCGTTCCGTGTCAACGGGTGGCAGGTTCGAGTCCTGCCTCGGGAGCTTCCTAGTCCACCCCTGCAAAGTCCGGCCGGTCGGGAGCACGGTTAGGTCTTCCGCTCCCAGATGTCGCGAAACGGCCTGTCGATGTCGCAAAAACGCCCTAGCGGCTCCCGACGGGAGTTGCAGGTTGTGGCCCAACGCGCTTGCGACCAGCAAGGGGCACTGACCGATGGCTGATACGAGAGCCGGAGCGGCCGGGACATCGATCCTCCTCACACTCCTGGTCTGCGGCTTCCAGCCCGGGGTCACCCAGCAGCCAGACTCGAGTCTGTCCGCCGACTCCCTCAAGAAGCTGAGTATCGAGCAGCTCATGAGCGTGGAGGTCACGTCGGTCTCGAAACGTCCCGAGCGACTATCCCAGACCGCATCGGCGATCCAGGTGATCACACAAGACGACATTCGTCGCTCCGGCGCGGCCAGCCTCGCCGAGGCGCTTCGTCTCGCCAGCAACCTGCAGGTTGCGCAGATCGATTCCCGCCAATGGGCCATCAGTGCGCGCGGGTTCAACAGCACTGCCGCCAACAAGCTGCTGGTGCTCATCGATGGACGCACGGTCTACACCCCGCTGTTCTCGGGGGTGTTCTGGGATGTACAGGAGGTGCCGCTCGCGGACATCGACCGGATCGAAGTCATCAGCGGCCCCGGAGCCACCCTGTGGGGAGCCAACGCGGTCAACGGCGTGATCAACGTCATCACGAAGGACCCCAAGGACACGCAAGGGTTTCTGCTCTCGGGTGGCGGTGGCACCGAGCAGCGCGACTTCGGATCAGTCCGCTACGGAGGGGCGCTGGGGACCGGTGTTCGCGCGCGAATCTACGGCAGGGGCTTCGGTCGCGATGCGACGGCGTTCCCCAGCGGCCGGGACGCCGCCGACAAGTGGCACCTGGGACAGGGTGGGTTCCGCATCGATTGGGACGCAGCGAGCGCGAGCCGCGTCACCCTGCAGGGCGACCTGTACGATGGCCGCATCGCTCAGGACTCGGGCGGCGACATTGCCGTCGGCGGGCGCAACGTGATGGCGAAGTGGTCGCGCACGCTGTCCGAGCGGTCGAGCCTCGCGGCGCAAGTGTACTACGACCGGACTCACCGCGACATCCCGGGCCTGTTTGGAGAGGATCTCGACACCTACGACGTCGATCTGCAACACCGTACGCGACTGGGCGATCGGCATGACGTGGTCTGGGGGCTCGGGTACCGGAACATCAACGATCGCACGGCCATCGGCTCGGACTCCACGCTGGCATTCCTGCCGTTGCACGTCGCGCGCGAGTGGTTCACCGGGTTCGTCCAGGACGAGATCGCGCTGGTTCCCAACCGGGTACACGTGACCGTCGGCACCAAGATCGAGCACAACGACTACACCGGCTTCGAGATCCAGCCCAGCGGCCGTGTGAGCTGGAGGCCGGGCTCGTCCGGCACGCTCTGGATGGCCGTGTCGCGGGCACTGCGAACGCCGTCGCGCATCGACCGGGAGTTGTTTGCTCCCGCCAAACCACCCTACTTCCTCGCCGGCGGTCCCGACTTCCATTCGGAAGAGGAGGTGGCGTACGAGCTGGGATACCGTTATCAACACAGGACGCTGGGGTTGTCGGTGGCCACGTTCTACAGTCGCTACCACGGGCTCCGTAGCGTGGAGCAAGTCAACCCACCCGCACCGGCCCCCATTGTGATCGGCAACGGGCAGGACGGTGAGTCCTATGGAGCCGAAGTGACCGCCGAGTACTGGCTCACAAACCGGTGGCGGGTGCACGCCGGCTACACCGAGCTGCGGGTCCACGTGTGGCCCAACCGCGGCAGCACCGACATGTCCCGGGGCTCGGGGGAGTCCCAGGTTCCCGATCGCCAGTTCCTCTTGCAGTCGTCGCTGGATCTGCCGGCGCACCTGGGCTTCGCCGTCTGGTTCCGGGCGATCGATGACATCAACAATCAGCTGGTCCCCGCGTATGCCGAGCTGAATGCCACGCTCACCTGGCAGCCGACGTCGCACCTCGATCTCTCGCTCGTCGGGCAGAATCTCCTGCACGGGCAACACCGGGAGTTCGGCGCGTCGACCAGTCCCGCTCGTCGGGACATCCAGCGCGGCGTGTATGGAGCGGTCGCATGGCACTTTTGAGAGTCACGACGGCCCTGCTCCTGCTCTGCGTCGCCAGCCTCGGCGCGCAAACGGGAACGGCCTCCGAGGCTCAGGTGAAGGCCGTCTTCCTGTTCAACTTCGCGCAATTCGTCGATTGGCCGCCTGAGGCCGTTCCCGACTCGCAGGCGCCGCTCGTCATCGGGATTCTGGGTGGCGACCCGTTCGGCGACCTTCTCGATGCCACCGTGCGCGGAGAGCGTCGGGGAGCTCGGCCATTCGTCGTCCGTCGCTATCAACGCGTGGAGGACATCACGCGGTGCGACATCCTGTTCATCAGTCGGTCCGTGGCGGATCAGCCGGAAGACGTCCTCACGCGTCTCAAGAATCGGCCGATCCTCACGGTGAGCGACGCCGACCG
>WNGC01000274.1_pt1 | contig 28807 bp, 27 predicted proteins | sample 5400051 | NCBI WGS metagenome assembly WNGC01 (sample SAMN13153368, study PRJNA577476) | soil metagenome | isolation source: 20 cm soil or saprolite under grassland replicate 2 | place: USA:California | collected 2016-06-15
CTCGGCAATAAGGGCACGATGGGCGCTGGAGACGTGCAGTGGATGACCGCCGGCAGCGGCATTCTCCATCAGGAGATGCCCAAGGGCGATGAGCGCGGCCGGATGCATGGGTTCCAGCTCTGGGCAAATCTGCCGCGCAGCCTGAAAATGACGGCGCCCCGGTATCAGGATATCCACTCGCAGGAGATCCCCGAGGTCGTGGACGATGATGGGACCCGCGTGCGCGTTGTCGCCGGCGAGTTCTGGGGCAAGCGCGGACCCGTCGAAGGCGTCGCCGCCGATCCGCGGTATCTCGACATCTGGATTCCGCCGCGGGTGCGCAAGACAATTCCGATCGAGGCGTCGCGGCATGCCTTCGCGTACGTCTTTGAAGGTGGCGGCAGCTTCCGCGATGCCTCCGTACCGCAAGGCGTTCGCACCGACCGCGTATCGGCCGGTGGGCGCGATGCAGGCAGCGAGAGCCCGCAGGAAACGGGAAACCGCTCCCTCGTCTTGTTCGACTCAGGGGATGAAATCACGGTGCAGGCGGGCGAGCAGGGCATGCGGTTCCTGTTGGTCTCGGGACAGCCGCTCGAGGAGCCGGTCGCCTGGCAGGGTCCGATCGTGATGAACACGCAAGAAGAGCTGCAGCGCGCGTACGACGAGCTCCGGCGGGGGACGTTCATCAAGCAGCGCTAGCGAGTCTCGTTGCGGCGGTTATCGTTACGCCGCCCTATGTGGACCTTTCTGCGCCGCCGTACCCTCACGCAGTGGATCGTGGTCGCCATGTTTGTTGGGGTGGCGCTGGGTGTGTTGTTCCCGGCGTTCTCACTGTCGCTGCTCCCGATCTCCACCGCATTCATCCGCATCATCAAGTCGATCATCGTACCGTTGATCTTCGGTACCCTGGTCGTCGGGATCGCGGGCCATGGCGACGACATGAAACGCGTCGGCCGGCTCGCGCTAAAGTCCATCGTCTATTTCGAAATCGTCACGACACTCGCTCTTTTCATCGGATTACTCGCGGTCAACGTCATCAAACCTGGTGTTGGCGTGACGACGTCTCCGGTTGCGGGGGCCGCGGCACCGGCGCCCGCCGAAGCGGTCACGTTCGCGACGGTACTCGAGCACATCGTGCCGCAAAGCTTCTTCGACGCGGCGGCGCGCAACGAGATGTTGCAGATCGTCTTCTGGTCCGTGCTGTTCGCGATGGGACTCACGCAGGTGCGCGGCCGGCCCAAGGAGACGATGCTCGCGTTTTGCGAGGCTGTCGCCGAAGTGATGTTCAAGTTTACAGGGCTGGTGATGAAGCTCGCGCCATTTGCCGTCGCGGCGGCGCTGGCGGTGACGGTCGGCCAACCAGGCGGTCTCAGGAAACTGCAGAACCTCGCCATGGTCGTCGTGACGCTGTACATCGCGCTCGTGGTCTTTGGACTCGTCGTGCTGTACCCGGTCGCGCGACTCGCGCGCGTCCCGCTGGCCGCGTTCCTGGCCGCGGTGAAGGAGCCCGCGCTGATCGCCTTTTCGACGGCGTCCTCGGAAGCCGCCCTCCCGAAGGCCATGGAGCGGATGGAAGCGATTGGCGTGCCGCGACGCATTGTCGCGTTCGTCATGCCGACCGGCTACTCCTTCAACCTGGACGGCAGCACGCTTTATCTGTCCGTGGCATCGATCTTCGTGGCCCAAGCCGGTGGTGTGTCTCTCACGCTGGGCCAGCAGCTGTTCATGATGCTGACGCTGATGTTGACGAGCAAAGGCGTTGCCGGTGTCCCGCGCGCGGCGCTCGTGATTCTGATGGGAACCGTCGCCGCGTTTCATCTGCCAGGCGAAATGGCGGTGGCGCTGCTGGGCGTCGACGTCTTGATGGATATGGCGCGGACCACCGTGAATCTCATCGGCAACTGCCTGGCCACCGTGGTCATGGCCCGGTGGGAACACGAATTCGACGAGTCAAAAGCTCAGCAACCTGCAGTAATCGCGGCCTAGCCCCCATATATTCTCCGCGTGACGCACGCGACGGAGATCCCTGCCGATCTCACGGCGGCGCTCGCCGACCGATACACGCTGGGCCGCGTGTTGGGCCGCGGGGGCATGGCGACCGTGTATCTGGCGGACGACCGCAAGCACGCGAGCTTGCAGCACTCATCGATCGCCTCGCGACGGTCGTCGAAGAACTCGTCGTCGCGCCACACCGGCTTAATCCGTAATTTGCCCCCACGCGGGGGAACTAGAACGCGGCGTGCCACTCGAGCCGGGCGCCACGCGAGCTGACGAGAACTTGGGGCGGTCCGAGGCCAAAGAACCGCCACCGTCCCTCGACGAAATTTGCCGCCGTGACCCCCACGGTCGCCCCGGCCAGGACGTCCGACAGCCAGTGTCGATGATCGTTCAGTCGCGCCCAGGCAGTCCCCGTGGCGCCGGCGTACAGCACCGCGCTTGCCCACGGGCGCCGGATTTCGTCGGCCAGCGATGTCGCCAGCGCAAACGCTATCGTGGCGTGGCCCGATGGGAACGAGTCGTGATGAGAGAAGGGCTTGAACGCGTACTGCGTGGTGGACTCGTCGGGGCGGAGCCGTCCGGCGACGACTTTGCCTCCACCTGTGATCACTCCAGCGAGCACGACGGATGCGAGGACGCGCGCGCCGCTGCGCTCGAGACCCTTGCTGCCACTGATGAGTCCAGCGCCCAACATGACGGCGGGAACGCCGAAGACGACTACAGGTTGGCCCCCGTTGCGGAACCCACGCGCGAGCGCATCCGAGTGTGAGGAGCGGTGGTCCTGAACCCACGTGTCCACGCCACGGTCGAGCGCGCTGACGGCGCCGATCGTCCCTGCGGCAATCACGACGTGCCACCAGCGCACGCTCGGAGGGGCGGGGGATCGCTGGGCGGGGGCTGTCGTGGGCAGCACGACGAGCAGAGCGATCCCCAAAGCTCTTGGGCTCAGGGGGTCGCGCGTTCCACGGCTTCGACGTCGATCGTGATGCCCTGTCGGACGCGAAACCCGATCGCGCTGTGCGGAGGATCAGCCGACCAATGGGCGTTCGTCTGCGGGGAGGTTCCTTGCGGCGTTTGCGCGGCCAGCGAAAGCGCAGCGGGCAGGAGCAGGGCGATAATTGCAGCCGATCGTGTCATGGCGGTCAAGATAGTATGGCGAACAGCCCGATGACGGCAATGACGAGGCCGAGCGCGATCTTGACGGCGGCCGCCGCCGCGCGTCCCACCATGGCACCCCAGCCGGCGCGAGTTGCAGCGCCGGCACGCCGCGAGTAGCTGAACTCGAAGAGCGCGGCGCCGACGAACGACCCGAGGAACGCACCGATGACGCTGCCGATGATCGCGACGGGCACGCCGATGATCGCGCCGACCATCCCGCCGATCAGCGCTCCCCAGCCGGAGCGCGTGGACCCCCCGTAGCGCTTGGCGTAGTAGAAACCCAGCCAGTTGTCGATGATTTCGCCAAGAAACGCGAGGCCGAGCACGATCGCGATGGTCGCCACGCCGACCGACCGAAAGCCCGTGAGCCAGCCGTAGGCGAGGATCCCGGCCACCATGACCCAGAGTCCGGGTAAACCCAGGGGAATGAGGCACAGCCCGATGAGGGCGGCGGCAGCGAGGATCGCGATCGCGAGCACATCCATGGGGGAAACCTTCTTGACGGTTGCGTCGTTGGTCTGCAGCAATACGCCGTGATAGTCTTCGCGGTTCTACTCCAGATCGCAATTCCGCCTCCCCGCGGGTTTGTCAACGACTTCGCGGGCGTGCTCGATTCCGCCTCGATCCGGCACATGGAATCGGTGATCGCAGAGGTGCGCGAGAAGACCAAGGGTGAAATCGCGGTCGTCACCTTGCCCGATATCGACGACCGCGCAGCCAGCGATGTCGCGGTCCAGATCGGCCGCCAATGGGGGGTGGGGGCACAGGGCGAAGCCGGCGATCGCAGCAAGAATCTCGGCGTCGTGGTGCTGCTCGTGCCCCGCAAGAATCATCGATCGGGCACGGGCGACGTCTTCATCGCCACGGGCCGGGGCGCCGAAGGATTCCTCACCGATGCAAGCGCGGGGCGGATTCGTGAGGCCATGCTCCCGGCGCTGGGCACCGAGGAGTATGGGAAGGGACTCGCCCTCGGCGTGGACCTGATCGCTCAGGCGTTTGCGGCTGAGTTCGGTGTCACGCTCACCAATCCCGAATACGTCCGTCCTCCGCCGGTCGACAACCGGCCGCAAATTCCCGTTGGCTGGATCATCGCGGTCGCGATCCTGCTCCTCATCGCCACCCGGGGCCGCGTGCTTTGGATCCCCTTCTGGCTCATGAGCCAGGGCCGCGGCGGCGGCTGGAGCGGGAGCGGGGGCGGGGGCTGGGGCGGGCGCGGCGGCGGAGGCTTCGGCGGTTTTGGGGGCGGGGGTGGTTTCTCGGGCGGCGGAGCGGGAGGACGATTCTGACATGGCGCGAATGACGCTGGACGGTTTTGCGGCGCGGGTAACCGACGCCCTTGGCCCGCGGCTCGCGACCCTGCTGCTTTACGGCTCCGGGGCGAGGGAGCACAGAGCGGGGACCGGGGAGCCAGACGTGTTGAATACGCTCTTGATTGTCGATAGCGTGGATGCTGATCTGTTCACACGCCTCGCCAAGCCGGTGCGCGAGTGGATGAGCGCGAAACATCCCCCGCCGCTTGTGCTCACGGACCAGGAGTGGCGCGATTCCGCGGACGCGTTTCCCATAGAATACGAAGACATCCGCGCCCAGCATCGCATGCTCGCCGGCCGCGATCCATGGCGCGGCATCACGGTGCAGCGTGCGCACGTGCGCCGGCAGCTCGAGCAGGAGTTGATGGGCAAGCTCATGCATCTGCGGCAAGCGTTCGCCGCGTACTGGAACACGCCCAAGCAGCTGGCGGCGGTCGTTCGTGAGACGCAGTCCAGTTTCTTGACGATGCTCCGTACGGTGCTGCGGCTGGCCGGTCGCAGCGTTCCCGCCACCCCCGATGCGCTGGTGCGCGACGCCGCCGCGCTGATAGGATTCGCTCCTGATAGATTGCCGGAGCCGGCTGCGTATCTCGACGCGGTGACTCGCACGGCCGAGTACGTAAACCGCATGGAAAGGACCCCATCGTGAAAGCGTATCTTCCCCTTGCACTCGCGTTCCTCACTGGCTGCGGCTACAACACGATTCAAACGATGGACGAGCGGGTGAACGCTGCTGAATCCCAGATCAAGGTGCAGCTGCAGCGTCGCGCCGATCTGATCCCCAATCTCGTCGAGACGGTGAAAGGCTACGCCAAGCAGGAGCAGACGATTTTTATCCAGGTGGCGGAAGCGCGTGCCAAGCTGGCGGGAGCGGTACAAAGCGGTGACCTGCAACAGATGGCCGCCGCCAACGCGGCCCTCACCGCCCCACTCGGCCGGCTGATCGCGATCGCGGAGAACTATCCCCAGCTCAAGTCCAACGAGAATTTCCGCGCGTTGCAAGATCAGCTGGAGGGGACGGAAAATCGGATAGCCGTTGCTCGTCAGGATTACAACGAAAGTGTGAACGCATACAACGCCTATATTCGCCGCTTCCCGCAGGTGCTCACCGCGAAGGTCCTCGGCAAGAAAGCTCGCGCCTATTTCGAACTGCAAACGCCCGGGGCGGCGGAAGCTCCCAAGGTCGACTTCTCCCGCTAGCGCCCCCGCGGGTCATGTCAGCAAGAGGATGAGCACGAGCCCCAAGATGATGAGTCCTAAGGTCGAAATCGAGATCACGACCCGATCCGTGGCGGCCGCTGACGTCGCGGCGTTTTGTTGTTGCGACGCTGCTGGTTGGTAGCTCCGGAACTCCGGTGTGAGACGCGGTCCCGACGCCCGTGGTGCGGCACTGGCCGTCGGCCGGGGCGTGGTGGTGGGAGCGGGCTGCTGCTGAGCTGTAACTGGGGCCAGGGGCGCCGCCGCGAGACATACCAGGGCCGCCGCGAGCTTCATCATGAGTCGGTTCCCTCCTAGTGCGTCGTGGGGAGCGGTTGGCCCACCACCCATTTCACGATGCGTCCTGACGCGAGCGGCGTCGTCTCCTCGACCTGATTGATCAGCGCGAGTGTCGCCGTCGACACCGGCGCTGGAGGGGGGCGTTGCTGCGCCAGCTGCGCGATCGTCGTGCGCCGATCGAGTGTGATGAGATCGAGGCGCTGCGGTTGCACGGTGAGCAGCGCCGGATCACTCAGGGGTCCGAAGCTGGCCACGGCGCGTTGCGCCACGCCCCGATTCGTCGCCCAGCTGGCCTCGCGTCCGTACGCCAGGAGCTGGTAGACGTTGCGCCCGTATTCGACGAAGACCGCCTGACCCTGCAGCGTCCCGTTCTGACTGGTTGCCGCAAACGGTGCCTCGGCTGTGCTGAGGCCATTGACGTTGCCGCGCGTCACCGTGCCGGCCTGCAGACCTTGCTGCGATAGGAACGCGCGCGCGGCTTGATCGGCGTTCGCGCCCTGCGCGAGCGTCAGCTCGATGACCGCGTCCTGCCCAGGACTCTGAGCCGCGACCGCGGACTTGCCATTGACGGTCTGCCAGCCGCTGGGGAACGATATCCGGAACCGGAGGTCGGGATGGTAGAACTCCGTGCCGCGGAAGAATCCCTCGCGGGGATTCATGCCGAAAACCATGCCATCCAGGCGCCGCTCGTACGGCTCGCGATTCACCGCAGTGCCGGTGAAGTCCGTCTTGGTCTGCGCTAAGACCGCGTTGATATGCCCGATGCGGTTGCCGGGGTTCGGATGGGTGGCCAGCCACTCCGGTAGCCGGCCGCCGCTCTGCGACTCGATTCGGTCGAGCATCGCCATCACGCTGTCCATCTGGCGCGAGTCGTAGTTGGTGCGGCTCGAGTACCGCACGCCCAGCTCGTCCGCCTGGTTCTCATTGTCGCGTGAGAATTTCAGAAACAGGACGCCGAGCGCCTGGCTCGCCAGTCCCGCGTACCGAGCGATCCGGGAGCTCGCCATGCTGCCGACTGCGAGTCCCAGGTTGGCGACCTGCTCGCGCGACATCTGGTGGGCCGTGTGCCGCGCCGTGACATGGCCGATTTCGTGACCCATGACGGTCGCGAGCTGCGCTTCATTCGTCATGTGGCTCAGAATGCCGCGCGTTACGTATACGAACCCACCGGGAATCGCAAACGCGTTCACCGCGGGATCGTCCACGACGCGGAATGTCCAGGGCAGGTTAGGACGCTCCGAGGTCGCCGCGAGTTTCTTGCCGAGGTCGGAGACGTACGATTGCAGGGCGGGGTCGGGATACAGACCGATCGACTGTATAACCTCGCTGTCGGCCTGCTGTCCCAGCTGGATTTCTTGGGACTCGCTGACGAGCATCAGCTCGCTCTTGCCAGTCGCGGGATTCCGCACGCAGCCCGCGATCAGCGCCACGGCCAGCAGGAGCGATGCAGCGTTCAGCGAACGAACTTCCTGCGGTCGCCCTTGGGGGGCGTCTTCTTATGCGCGTGGGCGGCGATCTGCAGGCGGCTGTGCAGCGCGAGTTTTTCCAGAATGTTGTGCACGTGACTTTTTACCGTGTACGTCGCGATGTTGAGCCGCTGCGCGATTTCCTTGTTGCTCATCCCCTCGCCGATCAGGTCCGTGATCTGCTGCTCGCGCTTGGTCATGCGCACCGACGCCATCATCGGCGTGTTGCGCAGCACGGAGGCCTGCTTGGCGATATGCGAGAGGAGCGTGCCGGTGAGCGCGGACGGCACGACGTCCCCGCCGTTCGCAACCTGTCGGATGGCGTGCACGAAATCTTCGAGCGCCGCGTCCTTCGCGATGAAGCCGTTTGCGCCGCGCTTGATGAAGTCGATGACGTCTTCTTCTTCCGGCTGTACGTCCATCATGATGATGCGCGCGTGCGGCGCCGCTTCCTTGATGCTTTCGACGAGCCGCTGGCTGCGGTTGCGGCCCAACGCGGCGTCGACGAGCACCACGTTCGGCTTGTGTTCCTGGAGTCGCTGCAGCGCGGTCGAGCCGCCCTCGGCGGTGGCGACGACCTTGAACTCGGTTTGCGAGTCGAGCAATCCCGCGAGACCGTCCCGCAGCAGGCGATTGTCTTCAATGACGAGTATTTGAATTCGCTTGGTCATTGTACTGACGGTCGTGGTCTCGGGACGAGAGTACGTGCTGACGGCCATAGGTTGGGCAATTTCCGAGGTATTAGTCAAGGCGGGGCGGAAGGTTCCGACCTCATCCTTTGGGATGAGGCCGCAAAAACGGCGTCTAACCCTCCCGCGCTTGCCTTTTGCGAGGTCCGGAGTGAATGGTAGGGGACGGTCCCCGCGCCCGATGGGAGATGGGCACCATGTCTCAGATCCACTGCCACTTCTGCGGCGGCATCATCCAGGACGCGACCAAGATCGAGTACCGGCCGCCCCGCGCCAGCGCCCAATTTGCCATGCCGCACACCGCACCGTGCACGTGCGCGCCGCCGGTCGTCTATGAGCATCCGCCGGTGCTCGGCGGCCCGGACGACGACCAGACTCCCGACGGTGAAGCGGCGTGAAAACACGACGGCGCCCCAGTTGGGGGGGGCGCCGTGCGACTGCTGGTCCAATGGGTGGTTTACAGCTTCACGACATTTTGCGCTGCCGGGCCTTTCTGGGCCTGCACGATTTCGAACTCCACGCGCTGACCTTCGCTCAGCGACTTGAACCCTTCACCCTGTATCGCGGTGTGATGCACGAAGCAGTCCTTGCCACCGTTCTCGGGCGTGATGAAGCCGAAGCCCTTGGCGTCGTTGAACCACTTCACGGTACCGGTAATGCGTGCCATCTGTTCGTTACTCCCTAGCGTGTACGGTTCCGGCGGCGAGCTGCCTGGCTCTTGCGCCGCCGTTGAACGGCGGGACTCTCGTAGAAACGCTTCTTCTTCATGTCCTGGAAGAGCCCCGCCTTGGTGATCGCGCGGTGGAATTTCTTCAAGACAACTTCCAGCCGGTCGGTCTCGTTCAGCGTGACTTCCATAGATCCCTTCCAGAGTGAGACGCCAGAACCGGAAACGACGCGAGGACCGCAGGCGACAGCCCAGGTCCTCGATCGGTCCACTGGTCCAGCACACGGCACCATGCCGTGGCCCCTTCGCTCGCCCGAAGGATTATTAACGGGCACGGCGAAGTCAAGCGTCGCGGTTGAACGAACCCGGGTCCGCATGCAACTTAGTCGCCCTATGCGCCCCTTCTTTATTCTGCTCGGCCTCGGTGCGGCCGCCGCGGCCTGCCGGCCTCCGCATCCGGCCAATTCGTCCCCGCCCGTCCGCACGACGCGCGATACCGCACGCGTGACGCGCCAACCGGTGTTGGTGCGGGACACGGCACTCGAGCAACGTGCGGCCCGCCTGGAGCTGAAGGTCCTCGAGCAGGCCGCACAGGTCGAGGAGCTGCAGCGACGGCTGGACGATGCCCGGCGCGAAGTGGTGCGGGCGATGGCCAAATTGCAATCCCTCGCGACACGTGCCGAAGCGGCATCCGGGATGGCGGAAGCCGAGATCGCGTTGCAGGCGCTCCGTTCGGCGGGCGGGGCGGGCAGCAACCCTCAAGCACCCACGCCCCCCGAATACGGACAGGGCACGCAGCTCTTGCAGCTGGCTACGACGGAATTCGACCAGCAGAACTACGCCGGCGCGCTTTATCTGGCGGCGGAAGCGAAGAATGCCGCCTCGGCGGGGCAGGCGCGCGTCGCAACCGATAACCGTGGCGGCGGCGCGGGCGGGGCGCGCAAAGGCGAGACGCCGTTCGCGCTGCCGCTCCGCCTGCAGACTACCGGTCGCGCGAACGTGAGAGAGGGGCCGAGCGCCGGCTTCAAGGTGCTATTCACCCTGGAGACTGCCGCCCCCGTCGTGGCCTATTCGTATGTGGATCAGTGGGTGCGCATCAAGGACGACGGCGACCGATCCGGCTGGATCCATCAAACACTGATCGGCCGGCGAGGGGGGCCCTAGGTCGCCGAGACTTTGGGGCGCGCGGCGGCAATGACACGGTCGCCCCCGGCGCGCTTCGCCAGGTACAGCGCGGCATCCGCCTCCGCGATCAACTGGTCGGGCGAGTCGCCGTGCATCGGGAACGCGGAGACACCTAAGCTCAGCGTGATCCTGCCGGCTGACAGCTTTTCCTTCGCCAGTTTGTTGCGAATGCGCTCGGCGAACTCGGTCGCGCCCTCGAGCTCCGTTTCCGGCAACATGATAAGGAATTCCTCGCCGCCATAGCGCGCCACGAAATCCACGTCACGGCTCGCATCGCGCATGATGGCGGCCACGCGCTTCAGCACCTCGTCCCCCGCGGGATGGCCGTGCTCGTCGTTGTACTTTTTGAACAAGTCCACGTCGGCCATGACGACGGAGAAATGGTGGTGCAAGCGTCGCGAGCGGCGCACCTCGTTCTCGAGCACTTCCATCATCTGCAGCCGATTAAAGAGGCCGGTGAGCGGGTCGGTAACCGACAGCCGTTCCAGCTCCGTGCGACTGTCGCGCAGCCGGGCGACCATGTCGTTGAAGACTTGGGTCAGGTAGCCGACCTCGCTGCCCGTGGTCACAGGCAAGTCGACATCGAGGTCGCCCTTTGCGACTTTCGCGGCCGCCTGGGCGAGGCGGTCGAGCGGCCGCACGATCAACAGACTCAGCAAATAGGCGAGCGCGCCGACCACGGCGAGCAGCAGGAGCACGATGCCCAGGGTGACGTTGCGCAGGCGTGCGACCTGGCGGAACGCCTCGGTTGTCGGGATCTCAGACACGACGATCCAGTCCAGCGACGGGACGACGCGCACGCTGCCCACCACGCGGTCGCCGGTGAAACTGGCGAACTGGATGGCGCGGCTCTCGCGGGCGAGCAGGCCGTTCGTGGCGTCGCGCGAGTAGCCTTGGCGCATCAGTTCGCGCGAGCTGCCTTGGGAGCTGACGATGACCCGGCCGGTGCGGGTCATCAGGTAGATCTGCCCCGTCTCACCGGGGGCGAAGCGTCGCAGCGTGTCGGCGACGGTGCGCAGGTTCACGCGCGACGCCAGGGCGCCGACGAGACGGCTGCTGCCGCCACCGCGACCAGCTCGCCCCCCTCCCGATTCGATCGGCACGGAAACGAGTATTTCGGGGTGCGCGCCGGCGGAATCCCAGTACGGCGTGCTCAGCGCCCAGTCGTTCTGGGTCAGCTCCGAGGCCCAGTCGGAGGGGAGCGCCACCGGCCGGGACTGCGACGCGCTCGTCGCCACGACGTGACCGTGATGATCGAGGACCATGAGCTCGCTGTAGTCGGGGAACCGGTCGCGCACCGAGTTGAGGTAATCGGTCAGCCGCTTGAAGTGGATGCCCGAGTGCACAGGCTCGTCGTTCGCGATCGGGATCCGCTCGAGGTTTTCAGTGACCTCATAGGAGCTCGAGAAGACGAGCAGATCGTAGCGGAGCTCCTTGGTCCAGAGGTCGACTTCGCGCAGTGCCTGCGCGCTCACGCCGAGCAGCTCCTCGGAGGCTTTGGCCTGCAGGGCGCGTTTGTTCTCGATGTAGGAAATCCACACCGTCGTCAGCGACGGCAGGAGCGTCGCGAGGACGGCGAACATCAGCATCTTGGTGCGGATGCTCGAGAACCAGGAAAACCGGAGCAGAGTCAGGTCGCTATCCCTCCGTAGGCTGCCACAAAATTCATTATGCGCACATTACCGCAAGGTCTCACACCGCAACCGTGCTTGGAATCACATGATCTGGCGCACTGGAAATCACGGAATCAGACTACGTGGCCCCCTCTCCCATGGCCTTTGTCGGAGGACTCCATGACGGTCGATCTGAGTCGGCGCTCTTTCCTTAGATACGGTGCTGGTGCGGTTGCGGGATCGATGGTGTCGAACCCCGCAGAGCCGCGACCGAAAGTAGGGGCGCAGCATGCTGCGCCCCTACACACCGGCCAGGCATTTGAACTTGAAGAAACCACCGTCGCCCAGCTGCAGGATTCTATGCGCACCGGCGCGCGTACGTCGCGCTCCATTTGCGCCGCCTATCTCGCCCGCATCGCTGAGCTCGATCCGAAGCTCCATGCGGTGCTCGAAACGAATCCCGACGCGCTGACGGCCGCCGACCGGCTCGATGCCGAGCGCAAGGCGGGTCATGTGCGGGGGCCGCTGCACGGAATTCCGGTGCTCGTAAAGGACAACATCGCGACGGTGGACCGCATGATGACGACCGCGGGGTCCCTCGCGCTCGTCGGCGTCCCGGCGCCGCGTGACGCCGCGCTCGTCGCGCGGCTCAGAGCCGCGGGGGCCGTGATCATCGGGAAGACCAATCTGTCAGAGTGGGCGAATATCCGCTCCAGTCACTCGATATCGGGCTGGAGCGGCCGCGGCGGCCAGTGCCGGAACCCGTACGCGCTGGATCGCAATCCCTGCGGCTCGAGCTCGGGGACCGGCGCTGCGATCGCGGCGAGTTTCGCGGCAGTGGGCGTCGGCACGGAGACCGACGGCTCCATCGTCTGCCCGTCGGGCGCTAACTCACTCGTGGGGTTGAAGCCCACCGTCGGACTCGTCAGCCGCTCCGGCGTCATCCCGATCGCGCACAGCCAGGACACGGCGGGCCCGATGTGCCGGACGGTCACCGACGCCACGATCCTGCTCGGCGCGCTCGCCGGCGCAGATCCGACCGATCCGGCGACGGCGACCGCGCCGTCCGCGGTCCCCGACTACACCAAGGCGCTCGATCCCAACGGCCTGAAGGGCGCGCGCATCGGAGTCGTGCGGGCCGCGTTCGGCTCACCGGAAGGCGACCGTCTGGTGAACGCGGCGCTCGACGTGCTCAAAGCGCAGGGAGCAGTCCTGGTCGACCCGGTGGAGATTCCTCACATGCGCGATTACGGCGACCAGGAATTCACCGTTCTGTTGTACGAGCTCAAGGCCGATTTGAACGCGTACCTCGCGGGACTCGGCGCAGCGAGTCGGGTGAAGACACTGGCCGACGTGATCGCCTTCAACGACGCGCACAGAGACACGGAAATGCCGTACTTCGGCCAGGAGAGCTTCATCCAGGCGCAGGAGAAAGGTCCTCTCACCGACGATGCCTACGTCGAGGCGCTCGCGCACTGCCGCCGGTTATCGCGCGCGGAAGGCGCGGACGTGGCGTTCGCGAAAGACAAAGTCGACGCTCTCGTGGCGCCGACCGGCGGACCGGCATGGTTGATCGATCTGGTCAACGGCGACTGCTCGGGGGCCGGCGGCAACTCGAGCATCGCCGCCGTGGCCGGCTATCCCACCATCACGGTGCCCGTTGGCTATTCCTTCGGGCTACCGGTCGGAATGTCGTTCATCGGGAAGCCCTGGACCGAAGCGACGCTGATCAAGCTGGCATACGCCTACGAGCAGGCTGCCAAGCCGCGGCGAGCGCCGCGCTTTCTCCCGACCGCCGATCTGTCGCATCGCTGATCAGCGTAACGGAGCCCCGGCCGCGATCCAGCGGCCGAGGAGGGCGCGCTCGTCTTCGGTGATGCCGGTCTTGTTCGCGAGCGGCATCGTCTTGGTTTCGACGGCCCGAACGCGGATCTGTTCAGCGTAGCGTCCAATGGCTTCGGGCGTGTCGAACGTGACACCACCCGGCGCCGGTCCGAACGTGCGGTCGGTCTGATACTGCGAATGACACGGTTGGCAGCGCTGCGTGATCACGGATCGTACGGCGGCGAACGTCGGGACCGAGGCGTTCGTGGCGCCGGGTGCGCGAGCCGCGGCCCCCTTGGGCGTCGACAAGAACATGGCAGCGGCGAGCGCGAGCGCCGCGGGGAAAAGGGCCCAGCGCGCCGCCGGTCCCCGGCCAATCATGGCGTGCCGCACTGCACCTCCCGCGACGCAGAGCAGGAGCAGCACGAGCCAATTGACCGGGCTCGCGTATGTCGCCGGAAAATGATTCGAGAGCATGATGAAGAGCAGCGGGAACGTCATGTAGCTGTTGTGCACCGATCGCTGCTTCGCCCGCTCGCCGAGCGTGAAGTCCGCCGGCTGGCCGGCCCGGGTGGCGGCGAGCATCTGCTGCTGGGCCGGCAGGATCCGCTCCCACACGTTCGCTACCATGATCGTGCCAAGCAGAGACCCGACGTGCATGAATGCCGCTCGGCCGGAGAGTAGGCGACAGAGGAGGACGGTGACGGCGGCGAGCAGCGCGAGGGAGATGGCGGCGGCGATGCCGGGTCGCTTGGCCAGCGGTGAGCGCCACAGCCCATCGTAAAACTTCCAGCCAGATAACAGGAGACCGATCCCCAACGCGATCGCGGTGCCGCGGCCAATGCGCGAGACGCTCGGATCGAGGAGATACGCGCCGCTCAGGTAGTAGACGAGCACGAGCAGGGCGATCCCAGTGATCCACGTCAGCATGGCTTCCCACTTGAACCAATGGAGCACCGGCGGCACGTCTCCAGGCCCCGGGCGGCGCTTCTCGACCTGATAGAAGCCCCCGCTGTGCACCATCCACAGGTCCCCTTCGACCCCCGGCTTCTCGTGTTGGGGTTTGGTCAAGGCGCGGTCCAGCCAGATGAAGTAGAAGGAGCTGCCGATCCAGGCGATGCCCGCGATGAAGTGTGTCCAGCGCAGCAGGAGATTCGCCCAGTCGCCAAGCCAACTCGTCATGGAGCCAGTAATTTCACTGTGAAACCGTGCCCGGCCAGCCCCCGTCGGTTAGACGCTTGCCGAGCGCACCGTTCAGGGTGTGAAAAACACGACGCGCATTCCCTCTCGGGAGTCAGTCTCATGAAGCCTGCCTTCGTCCTAGCCGCCGTCGCCGCGTGCGTTCCCCTCGCTGCCTGCAACAAGGCGGATGCCAATGACGGCTCGAGCCGGCCCTACAAGGTCGGCGTGGTGGATCGTGGCGAGATCCGGGTCATTGTCGAAGAAACCGGCGTCGTGGCGCCCGAACGCAGCATCGTCGTCAAATCCCCAATCTCTGGTGTCGTCCAGCAGCTCTATGCGCGCGAAGGTGATCGCGTACAGGCGGGCCAGGCGCTCGCGCGCATCATGCCCGACCTCGCCCAGGCGAACAGTCTGGCACAGCTGCGGAGCGAAATCGCCAGAGCGCGGATCGCGCGGGATAACGCCAAACGAGACTTCGATCGCGGCCAGGCGTTGGTGGCAATCGGCGGCATTACCCAGGCTGATCTCGATCTGCGGCGGGTGACGTACGAGCAGGCGGAGAACCAGTGGCGGACCGCCGAAGATCAGCTGCAGCTCGTGCAGCGCTCGGGGGTGACGGCGGGCGACTCGACCGGCAACACGGCGCAATGGGCCCGTATCACCGCCCCGGCCGCCGGGGTGATCATCGGGCGCGGCGTGGAAGAGGGAGAGACCGTCGTCGGCGGCACCAGTGCGTTCGGCGGCGGCACCGAGCTGTTCACGATGGCCGATCTCTCGACCTTGCTCGTGAAGGCGGCGATCAACGAGGTCGATATCGGCAAGGTGAAGAAGGGCGACCGCGTCGCGCTCACCGTCGACGCGTTTCCCGGCGACACAGCGCAGGGCGTGGTGCGGCTGGTACCGCCGGCTGCGCGGCTGCAGGATCGCGTCCGCGTGTTCGACGTCGAGATCGTGGTCACCGGCGGCGCGAACGTGCTCAGGCCGGGGATGACCGCGAACGTGCGGATTTCGGGACCCGTGCGCAGCGGGACGGTGCGCGTCCCGGTCGAGGCCGTCCTATTAAAGGAAGGGAAGCCGGTGGTCTATAAGCTGGGCGGGAGCGGACCGCAGCCGGTGCCGGTGACCCTGGGTCTCTCCGATCTCTTTTACGTCGAAATCGTCACCGGCCTCGCGGCTGGCGATTCGATCGCCCTGGAGGACCCTGTCGCTGCGGTCGAGCGGTCACGGAATCCGGCGCGCCGCCGTTAGCCACAGATCACTCAGATCATGCTGATCGTCGCAGAGGGTTTGGAGAAGACCTACCGGCTCGGGCAGGTAGATGTGCAGGCGTTGCGCGGGGTCGACGCGCAGATCGTGGCGGGGGAATACGTCGCGATTACCGGCCCGTCGGGATCCGGGAAAAGCACGCTGATGCACATCCTCGGCTGCCTCGACTCTCCCACGGCCGGCAGCTATCGCCTCGACGGCGAGGACGTCGGCACCCTCTCCGGCAAACGGTTGGCCCACGTGCGCAATCGTAAGGTCGGCTTCGTGTTTCAGACGTTCAACCTGATGCCGCGCCTGACCGTCGAAGAGAATGTCGCCCTGCCGCTGAAGTATCGCGGCGGTGTGCCGCGCGCGGAGCGGCGGGCGCGCGCGCTCAAGCTGCTGGAGCGACTCGGGCTCGCGGACCGCATCGGCCATCGTCCCGATGAGCTGTCGGGCGGCGAGCGGCAGCGCGTCGCCATCGCCCGCGCGCTGGTCGGCGAGCCGGCGATTCTGATGGCGGACGAGCCCACCGGCAATCTCGACTCCAAGGCCGGCAGTGAAGTGCTGAAGACGTTTGCGGAGCTGCATGCGGCCGGCCACACGATCGTGCTGGTGACCCACGATCCCGGCGTTGCCGGACGGGCCCAGCGCATGATCCAGATGAGCGACGGCCTGGTCGTGTGAATCTCCTCGAGTCGCTGCTCACGGGGCTCGACGAAGCGCGCCGCCACTGGGGCCAGACGCTGCTCTCCCTGCTTGGCCTCATCCTGGGCACCGGCAGCATCGTGACGGTGCTGGCGCTGTTCGGCGGCCAGACGGCGTTGACCGAGCAGTTTCTCAGTGAGGTCGGCGGCCGCGGCACAATCATCGTATCCGATCGGGAAGGCTCCGCGCATCCCGGCGCCCGCGAGTTGGCGTCCAAGCGGCTGACGTTTCGCGATGCGCAATTCCTCCGTGACCGTGCGACCGCGCTCGCCGCGGTGAGCCCCGGTTGGTCGCGCCAGCTCTCGTATCGCGCCGGCAACACCAGCTTCACCGGACAAGTGATCGGGACGGCACCCGCGTACATGGTGATCAACGACATCAAGCCCCTTGTCGGGCGCTACCTCAGTGATCTCGACGTGCAGCGCCAGGCCCGCGTCGCGGTGTTGGGGTGGAAGTACGCCGATTCGTTGTTCGGCCGCGCCACGGCAGCCCTTGGCCAGATCTTGAGCATCGGGGAGAAGAGCTATCGCGTCGTCGGCGTCCTCGAGCGCGAGGAGTTCTACTTTGCGGCGTGGGAGAACAACGCGCTCGAGTATCGGAACGAGCGTGCCTACATCCCCATCTCCACGGCGATTACGCAGTATAGCGCCAATGATCATCTCGACTTCCTCACCCTCAAGGCCCGTCCGGCGGTAGGCAGCGTGGGCGCGCAGGCGCAAGTGCGCAGCCTGCTGTTTGCGCGGCACGGAGTCGAGGACTTCGACATCCGCGCGTCGGGCCAGGGGGCGGGGCAGGAGGCCGGCCAGTTCCTGCTGCTGTTCAACTTCATCTTTCTCGTCGTCGGCGTAGTGTCGCTGGTGACCGGCGGCATCGTGATCGCGAACATCCTGCTCGCCTCGGTCGTCGAGCGCGTGCGCGAATTCGGCACCCGCATGGCCCTCGGCGCGACGGCGGGTGGCATCTTCGCCCACGTGCTCGCCGAGGTCCTGGTCGTCACGGTGATTGGCGGGGCCTTGGGCCTGGGGCTTGGGGCAGCGCTGACCGGGGTCGTCGCGCATTTCATGCAGATGCCGGCGGTGGTGAGTCCGTTCATCGCGACCGTTTCGCTGACGACTGCGGTGAGCGTAGGCCTGATCGCCGGCGTGTTCCCGGCGGTGCGCGCGGCGCGGCTCGCGCCCGTCGAGGCGCTGCGCTATGCGTGACTGGCTCGAGCTGATCGGTGACGCATGGCGCGAGATCCGCGGGCACAAGTTGCGCTCGCTCCTGACGCTGTCGGGCATCGTGTTCGGAGCGGCCTCCGTCGTGTCGATGACGTCCCTGGCTGCCGCCATGAAGACGCTGGTGTACAACGACCTCATCGCGATGGGATTGTCGCGCAGCTTTTTCATCAACGATCAGGGGCCGCGGTCAGACGCCAAGGGGGCGGCCGCTTTGCGGCACACGGGGATGCGGATCACCGACCTCGACGCACTGCGCGGGCTTCCCGGCGTCGCGAGTGTGCAGGGCCGCAACTGGGGTGACGAGCAGGTCGTGAACGCGCCCGCCGATCGCCGGCGGGTACGCATCGACGGCGTCGATGCCGGCTATCTCGAGCTCCGCAACTGGCGCATCGTCGCGGGGCGCAGCATCCGGCCGCTCGACGTTGAAAACCGCGCCCGCGTAGCGGTGATCGGGGAGGAGATGTCCCATACCCTGTTCGGGAATGCAGACCCGGTCGGTAAGACCATCACCATCGACGGCGTGCGGTTCGGTGTGATCGGTCTCGTGGCGCCGATCGAGTTCGACATCATTCCCGCCGACTTCAGCTTCGTCGGACGGCGTATCTACATCCCCTATTCGTACATGACGCGCTACGCCAAGGGCGAAGGGCGGATCGATGAGGCGCTCGTCACCGCGGCGGGATCAGCTGACTTTGGCGACGTGCTGCGGCGCGGGACAGCGCTCGTACGGCAGCGCCACGGCGGGACCGAGGATTTCACGATCGACAACCAGGCTGCCGAAGTCCTTTCCAATCTCGCGATGGCCGACAACGTCCTCGGCGGTTGGAACGCGGTCATGTTCACGATCGCCGGCGTGACGCTGATCGTGGGTGGCATCGGGCTGTTCAGCGTGCTCCTGATCGCGGTGCGCGAGCGCGTGCGCGAAATCGGCATCCGTAAAGCGCTGGGTGCCGATGACGGCGCGATCGTCCGCCTGTTTCTGGCCGAATCGTTGACGCTCGCCTTTCTCGGCGCCGTCCTCGGCATTGCCGGCGGCGCGGGCCTGACCATCATTACCGAGTTTATCGGACGCCAGTTCGGCAAGCCCTTCGTCATTCCGGTAAACGTCGCGGGCGTCATCCTGGCCGTGATCTTCGCCCTGGCTGTGGGCCTGCTGTTCGGGTGGTATCCCGCGCGCCGGGCGGCCAAGCTGGATCCGATCGAAGCGATTAGTTTTTAGGCCATGTTCGCCCTGCTGTTATCCGCCGTCTTGGTACCGGCGGACACCGTCAGCGGCCGCGTCGTCGACAACAGCGGCCAGGCAATCCCGCAAGCCATCGTCGAAGTCACAGAACTGGGCCGGAGCGTCACCGCGACGGACGCCGGTGCGTTTCGGATCGAGCTCGCCCCCGGGCGTTATACGCTCGCGGTCCGGCGCCACGGCTTTGCGCCGGCGGTGCGGGAGATCTCGGTTGGCGGCGGGCAACGCGCGCTCGAGATCGTCCTCACGCCGAGTGCGTTCAACCTCGAGCCCGTGACCGTGACTGCGACGCGGCAGCCGCTCGCATCGGAAGGCTCCCCGCTGCCTGCTTCGGCCCTGGCCGGCGACGAACTGCGGCAAGCACAAGGCGTGTCGCTCGCCCACGTCGTCGAGGCTCTGCCCGGCGCTCGCACGATCAGCACGGGCGCCCAAATTGGAAAACCGGTAATCCGAGGGTTTTCCGGCCCACGCGTCCTGGTGCTGGAGAACGGCAGCCGCCTCGAGGACTACTCCTGGAGTGACGAAGACGGTCCGTCGGTCGAAACGGCGTTCGTACGTCGCGTCGAATTGATTCGCGGTCCCGCGAGCGTGCTGTATGGCTCCGACGCTTTAGGCGGCGTGATCAACGTGATCCCCAACCAGCTCCCCGACGCTGCCGGTGGGTCCGGGTTCATGCGCACCGGCTTCATGGTTTCAGCGGCCAGCAACAACATCGAGGTCGGCGCGGGCGCGCGGATCGAAGGCGCGCGCGGCAACATGGGCTGGCGTGTCAACGCGATTGGGCGTGGATCAGGCAACCTCCATACTCCGGCCGGAGAGCTCGACAACACGGGCTTTGGGGCCTTCAACGGTGAAGGCGCGGCAGGTTGGCACTGGCCGTCCGGGAGCGCGCTGACTGTTCGCGTGGTCCACTACGGCGGCGAGTTCAAGCTGCTGGAAGCAAACGCGCCGCCCGGGGAAGAAGGTGGCCCCGAGCGCAAAGCCGGAGACGAGCGCATCCAGATCACGGGCCAGCGCCCCTTCGGGACCTGGCGACTGGAAGCCAAGGCGCAGGTGCAGCGGCACTCGTTGATCGAAGTGGCGGATGACACAAGCGGCACTGAATCGGAGCAGTTCAATCTGCTGCTGCAGACCGGCTCACTCGATCTGCTCCTCCATCATGGTGGCACGACATTCGGTATCACGACGGTCGGCCAGAGCAACGACGCCAGCGGCCGCGAGCCGATCGTGCCCGATGCGAACGTCCTCTCGGGCGCCGCGTTCGCGTTCGAGCAATGGAGGCCCGGATCGGGACGCTGGACGCTCCTGGCGGGGCTGCGTGCGGACACGCGCCGTCTGAGCGCCGAGCGTGACGATTCCCTCGGCGTCGTCGCGCAGGACCGGAACTCCCAGGCGTGGTCCGGGAACGCGGGTGTGGTGTTCACGCCCAAGCCCGCGGGGGGGCTGTCGCTGAGCCTCAACGTGGGGCGCGCTTGGCGCGCTCCCACCCTGTTCGAGCTGTTCGCGAACGGGCCGCACATCGGTGAGGCGCGCTACGAGCTGGGCGATTCGACGATGAAGCCGGAGGCGAGCCGCGGTGTGGACTTGGGTGTGCGCTGGAGTGGCCGCCGCGCGCGGCTGGAGTTGGCCGCGTACCACAACCGCATGTCCGACTACATCTATATCACGCCGACAGCGGTGTTCATCGATTCGCTGCGGGTCTACCAGTACGGCCAGGCGGAAGCGGAGATGCTCGGCGGCGAAGCGGTGCTCGAAGCAGAGATCGGTTCGGGACTGGTGGCGCGCAGTCGCGTGGAAGTGGTGCGCGGCACCAACCTCACGTCACACGAGCCGCTGCCACTGCTGCCGCCCGTGCGCGCGGCGGTGGGTTTCGATTGGCGGGATCGGTTCAGCGTGGATGTCGACGCCTATGCCCGTCCTAAGCGGATCAACCCGCTCGACATTCCGACCGCCGGGTACGCGCTGCTCCATCTCGGCGGTGGAACGGACGTGCGGCTGTTCGGCCGGGCGATGCGGCTCGACATCTCGCTGCGCAATGCGCTCAATCAGCGCTACAAGAGCTTCCTCAGCCGCTACAAGGAATTCGCGTTCGATCCGGGACGGAATCTGATCGTCCGGCTGTCGAGCGGATTCGTCGACTAGGCGACGCCGGCCGCGGTCGTCGCGGCGTCGAGAATGGACCAGATCCGATCCACCCACTCGCGGTGCTCCGGCTTCATCAGGACGGAGCGCAGGCAGACGATCGTGTCACGGTCGCTTTGCATGTTCTGCACGTCGAGCAGGTGCACGGGCAACGTCGCGATCGCGAGGTGCAGCTGCCGCTGCGCGGCCTCGGCGAAGATCTTCTGAGAGAGCGCGGACGCGTCACTGATGCGCTTGGCGCGCGGCGCCCAGATGAGGATGTCGAGCTCGGGCGGCGATCCGGTGACGAAGCGCCCATCCGCCTGCAGCCGCTCGTACACGTCCAGTGCCGCGGCCCGCCCACTGGCCAGCCCCTTGGCGAACTCTCCGTCCGCAGTGAGTGGGAAGAGCCGCTGCGTCGCCCACAACGCCACGGCGGCGGCTCCCGGCCGCGAGCACTCCAGGCTGATCTCGCCGAGATGCAGGTCGGTGGACGTGAAGTAGGTGTATGGCGAGTCGTGGCGATAGAGTCGACCCACCAGCGGATCCTGGAACAGCACGCAGCCGCAGCCATACGGCTGGAGGCCGTGCTTGTGCGGATCGATGACGACGGATGCGGCCTCGGCGATCTTGTCGAACGCGCGCCGCGTTTCGACGGCGAGTTCCTTGATGAGCAGGAAGTAGCCGCCGTACGCCGCATCCGCATGGATGCGAAAATCGTAGCGACTGCGTAGCGCGACGATTGCGTCCAGGGGATCGACGGCGCCGGTTGCGGTCGTGCCCAGCGTCGCGACGACGGTGCCGACTCCCCCGGCTGCCAGCCGGCGCTCCAGGGCTGGCACGTCCATCCGCCCTGTGCGATCGCAGGGGACCGTCTCGAACGCCAGGCCCAGCACGCCGGCGATGCGTTGATGAGTGTAGTGTGCCTGCGTCGAGGCGAGGACGGTCTTGCCCGGATGCAGCTGCCCCGCGATCCACAGCGCCTCGAGGTTGGCCATCGTCCCGCCGCTGCAGAGATGACCGAGATGCGTGTCCGCCCCCCAGCCGATCATGCGCGCGAGCTGCGCGACGGCTTCCTTTTCCATGGCCGAGCTCGCGCGGCCGCCGTCGAGCGCGTGGTTGTTGGGATTGATCTTGAGGGCCATTTCGTACGCCCGGCGGGCGACTTCGTGCGGCGGCTTGAGCATCTGCCCCGCGTACAGCGGATCGCCATATGGGTAGTTGTCCTTGAGGCGTTCCGCGACTTCCTTCAGCACTTCTTCAAGAGCCTTCAAATGCCCTCAAATAGGTGCGATCCCATGCCGCCGGAATGCTCTCGCGCGGCGAATACGGACCGGGCGCGTACACGCGCGAGCTGATGCCGAGCTGGCTCCGCTCGCAGATGTGCCAATCCTGGCGGTTGGTGCGATCCCAGAACTCCTCGGCGTCCTGAATGTTGTAGCCCTCGGCGCGGGGCGCGTCCGGGTGGACCATCCACTCACACACCACGCGCGACTCGGTCGCAGAGACCGGCCACACCGTATAGAACACCGCGTAATCCGGATGCAGGCTCAACATCATCGTCGGAAAGAGCGCGTAGTAAAACGCGCGGTGACGACTGTCATCGGGCAGACGCCCAAGCGGCAGGGCACACGCTCGGCCCGTCAGCGTCGCGCTCTCGTTCGGCGCCTTGATCTCCATGTAGCCGCCGAGGAACGGGCCGTCGATCAGATCGTTCGCGCCGCTGGTGTAGGGGAGCTTGGTCGAAAGCTCCGGATGAATCGTGGGGCAGTGCAGGCATTCGTTGTAGTTCTGGAGGATCAGTTTCCAGTTGGCGCGCACGGCGTATTTGATCCGCCGCTCGGTTTGGAGCAACGGAAGGTTGTAGTGGGCAAATCGATCCCCGAGTGGTCCAAACCACTGCGTACCGGGCACCGCATCCCGATCGAGGTTGAGGAAGAGAAAGCCTTCCCACTCATGCAGGGCGACGGTGTGGAGCGGGTAGGACTTCTTGTCGAAGCCCTCGACTTCGTTCATGTGGGGTGCGCCGATCAAGCGGCCATCGAGAGCATACGTCCACGCGTGGTACGGACACTGGATCGTCTCGGACAGCCGGCCCTTGGGCGCTTCGCACAGCCGCGTGCCGCGGTGCCGGCAGACGTTGTAGTACGCTCGGGCGTAGCCCGACTGATCGCGCAGTACGATGATGCTCTCGCCCGCGATCTCCGCGACGAAATAGTCGCCCGGCGCCGCCAGCGTGGCGTCGCGTCCCACACAGACCCAATGGCGTGCGAAGATGCGCTCCTGCTCCTCGGCGAAGACCTCCGGCGCCGTGTAGTAACGGCCGGGCAGCGTCCGCGCGCCCTGCTGATAGCTCTCGGTCGTCTTCAGGAATGTCATAGGATCTCGCGTGCGGCGTTGCGCCCCGCGGCCCCCGGAATTCCGCCGCCTGGATGCGTCCCCGACCCACACAGATACAGCCCGTCGATCGGGGTGCGATAGCGGCTCCAGCCCGGGACCGGACGCATGAACAGAATCTGGTCGAGAGTGAGCTCTCCGTGGTAGAGGCTCTCCTCGACCGGCTGCAGCGCGACCTGGTTGGACCGAACCTTCAGGAGCTGCGCCACGCGATCCGCGAGGGCGTGATGCGTGCCAGGCGGGACGAACTGCACATGAACTTCCACTCGCCCATCCGTGCGCTGCACCTCGACGTACGGGGCGCTCGAGTCCTTGCCGTATTTGGCGTCGTCATAGGCCCGCTCCAGATAGTCGAGCGAGGGGGCGATGCAGAACGTCGAGTGCACTGGCGATTGCTCGAGCGTGAGGGTGCCACGGGCGACAACACCGCGCGCCTTGATGTTGCTGACCGCGCGGGCGAAGTCCGGGTAGAGCTCGATCGCGAGCGGCAGGAGGGTGGCGCGCGGCGCGGCGCTCGAAACGACGAGCGGTGCCTGGATCGTCTCTCCGTTTTTCTCGAGCACCACGCCAGTGGCCTTCCCGTTCTTCGCGAGGACCGTCGCACGCGCGCCGCGCCGAATGTCCACACCCGAGACCTTGGAGAGTGTCTGCGTGACGTTCGAACGCGCCGGCCGGAAGACTCCGGCGGCACAGCCGACATGATGGTGCAGGAAGTTGAACGCCGTTCCGCCGGAGCGCGGCCCCTGTTTGAGGTGCCAGATGCCGAGCGCGCCGAGCAGGCCTTTCAGCGCGTCGCTCTCGAACCAGTCGTCTAGCAGCTCGGCGATCGACATGGGGAGAATGCGCGCCAGATCGATGACGGTCTGCTTGCCCTGGCGCCGGACGTAGAGTCCCAAGCCGGCAATTCTCGCCAGCTCGCGCAGGTCGGTGGATTCGATGTCGGGAGGCGGGACGAGGTAGAGTCGCTCCAACACGGAGGCCAGCGTTCGCATGCGCTCGCAGAAGTCCGGCCACTTCGCAGCGTCGGCGGGACTGATGCGCCGGATCGCCTCGACGGATCTGCCGATGTCCCGCGACAGCTCGAGGGTGCCGCCGGCGGGAAGCGGCGCCGTGATCCAGGGATCCGGCGTTTCGATCCGCAGCCCGGCGCCGGTCAGGCCGAGGTCGCGAATGACGGCGTCCGGGACCCAACCGATGTCGGCCGAGGGATCGGCGGTCTGGTGCTGCTCTACGACGAGGACGCGTTGTCCCGCCCGTGCGAGATAGTGGGCAGTCGCGAGGCCGTTCGCACCCGCGCCGATGACGATCGCGTCGTAGCTCATCGGCCGTTCTTGAGCACGGTCAGCGCCGCGAGGCGTCCCGACGCGCCCATGATGCCGCCGCCCGGATGCGTCCCCGAGCCGCACTGATAAAAGCCGCGCACCGGTGTGGCGAACTTTGCCCAACCCGGCGCGGGACGGAGAAAGAACAGCTGATGCAGCGCCAGCTCGCCGGCGAAGATGTTGCCTTCGGTCAGGCCCGTGATCTTTTCGATGTCGAGCGGCGTGATGACCTGCCGGTGGAGAATCTTGGACTTGAATCCCGGTGCAAAGCTCTCGACCGTGTCCACGACCGCATCGCCGAATGCCTCGCGCTTCGCGTCGGTCCAGCCGCCGTTCAGGTGGTAGGGCGCGTACTGGACGAAGATCGACATCACGTGCTTGCCGGGCGGGGCCATCCCGGGATCGATCATCGAAGGGAACACGATATCCATGTACGGCCGGCGCGAGAACTCGCCGTATTTCGCGTCGTCGTACGCGCGCTCGACGTAGTCCAGGCTCGGACTGATCGAGACGGCGCCGCGATGCAGTCGCCCTCCTACGCTGTCGGGCATGCAGGTGAACGTGGGCAGGCCCGCGAGGGCGATGTTCACCTTGCCCGACGAGCCGCGGAACTTGAAGCGCTTGATGTCCGAGACGAAATCGGCCGGCAGGTGATGCGACTCGACCAGTTGCAGGAACGTGCGCCGCGGGTCGAGGCTCGACACGACGATGGACGCCGGAATCTCGTCGCCGTTTTCGAGCACCACACCGGCGGCTTTGTCATTCCGAACAGTGACTTTCGACACGCCGGCATCGCACCTGATCTCAGCCCCGAACGAGCGCGCGGCGGATGCAATGGATTCACTCACCGCGCCCGTCCCCCCCTTCGCGAATCCCCAGGCTCTAAACACCCCGTCCAGCTCGCCCATGTAATGATGCAGGAGCACGTAGGCGGTGCCGGGTGAGCGGGGTCCCAGGAACGTGCCGATGATCCCGCTGGCCGACTTCGTCGCCTTGAGCACGTCGGTCTCGAACCACTCGTCCAAGAAGTCCGCCGCGCTCATCGTCATCAGTTTGACCAGCGCATGCAGCCGTTCGGCGCCGAGGCCGCGGAAGTGCTTGCCGAGCTTGAGGAGGCCGGCGAGGTCGCCGGGTGCGAACGACGTCGGGTCGGGCGGCACCATGCCGAGGATCGGCTTCACCGCTTGCGCCATGAAGTGCATCAGGCGGCCGTACTCATCGTACGCCTCTGCATCGCGCGGCGAATGGCGATACAGCTCGCGCCGTGTCTCGTCGTGATCGGCCCAGGCGGCAAGGTAGTCGCCGTTTTCCATCGGTGTGACGGTGCTCTCGAGCGGCAGGATGTGCAGCCCATGCCGCGGCAAATCGAGGTCGCGGATGATCTCCGGCCTCAGCAAGCTGACGACGTAGGAAAACATCGAGAACTTGAAGCCGGGGAAGATCTCTTCGGTGACGGCTGCACCGCCGACACGGGGCCGGCGTTCGAGCACGAGGACCGATTTCCCGGCGCGCGCGAGATAAGCCGCCGTCACCAGGCCGTTATGGCCTCCACCGATGACGATGACGTCGTATCTCTTCATGCTCGTTTGCGCTCGGGGTTGAAGAAGGGCAGGGGCGTCAGGAACGCCTTCGCCTGTTTGCGCCGATGCTCGACCGTCACCTCCATCCGCACCTCGGTTCCCGCTTTATGCTCAGAGCCGAGATGGGCCAACGCCATGTAGCGCTTGAGCAGGGGCGACCAGCCACCGCTCGTCGCGTAGCCGATCTGTTTGTGCCCGCCCGGGTCGTAGATCGGTACGCTCATCCGCCAGGCCTGCGACGGAAGCCGCGGCGGCAGGCCAACGTCGGCGTACAGCTTCTCGAGCGAGTCCCAATCGACGGTCAAGCCGGTGAATTGCCACGATGGCCCGCGCTTGCGCTCGGCAGCGAGCGCCGCCCGGCCGTTGTAGCGCTCCTTGTCCGTGGCGACCGTCCAGGCAAGTCCCAGCTCGAGCGGCGAGGATTTCTGCGCCTCGATCATCGCGTGCCGCGAGGAGAAGTAGTCGACCTCGATCAGCAACAGACCCGCTTCGATGCGCGCGACATCGAGCGCCAACATTCCCGCCGGAGTGATGCCGTACGGCGTGCCTGTTTCGATCAGGGCATCCCAGAGCGGGACGGCCTGCGACGCATCGACCCAGACCTCGAATCCCAAGTCCCCCGTATAGCCGGTGCGCGAGATCGTGACCGGAATCCCGCGGATCTTCGCGGATGTCAGGCGGAAGTACTTCAGTGCCGAAAGGTCGCGCTCGGCGGCAATCTGGAGGATGGCCCGCGAGCTGGGGCCCTGCAGCGAGAGCGCTGCGGTCGTCTCCGACACGTCTTCGATCTTCACATCCAGACCGGACGCGTTCAGATGCAGCCACCGCAGCGTCGGATCCGCCGACGTCATCCGGTAGGTCTGTTCGCCGAGCACGGAGATCGTCCCGTCGTCGATTTGCTTGCCTTCATCGTCGCACCACGGCGTGTACAGTACGTGGCCGACTTTGGCCTTCCCGACGTTGCGCGTGACGATGTGGTCGAGCAGCCGAGCTGCGTCGCGGCCGGTGATCAGGTATTTGTAGAGGGGCGACACGTCGAACAGGGCGGCGGCGTTCCGAATCGCGTGATATTCGCGGTCGTGCGACAGCTCGTATGAGCTCGCGACGACGTAACCGGCCCAGCGCCGCCAGGCCTGACCTTCGGACAATGGACCCGTGCGGGAATGAAACGGCGTGGTGCGGAGGCTCACGTGACGCGAAATGTAACTTTGCGCTGATGCGGCTGCATCTCGTCGAAATTCACGACCTGGCGTCCTGCCCCCAGTCGTTGCGCGACGCGTTGACCGATTTCCTGGCGTTTACGGTGAACGTCGGCGGCGCCTACGATCCTGCCGGCCCGCTCCTGCGCCGCGCGATCGAGCGGACGAAGGCACGCCGGATCGTGGACTTGTGTTCGGGCGCCGGTGGGCCGTGGAGCAGGCTGGCCGGTCAGGTCGGTGTTCCGGTTCTGCTCACCGACCTGTATCCCCATCGCGGCGGCGTGCGCGACATGTCGTTCTATCCCGAGTCCGTAGACGCCCGCAAGGTCCCAGAGCAGCTCGACGGCTTCCGGACGATCTTCACGGCGTTCCATCATTTCCGGCCGGTCGAGGCACGCGCGATCCTCGAGGATGCGGTGCGTCACCGCCAGGGCATCGCGGTGTTCGAGGTGGCGCGCCGCGCGCCGCTGGAAATGGCGCTGATCGCCTTCACGTGGCTCGGGACGCTGGCGCTCGCGCCGTTCATCCGGCCCTGGCGGTGGTCCCGCTTGCTGTGGACCTACCTGCCGCCCGTCTTGCCGCTCGTCGGCACGGTTGACGGGATCGTCTCGTGCCTGCGTGCCTATTCCCTGGCCGAGCTCGCGGGTCTCGTGCGAGGGTTGGACACGTACGATTGGGACTTCGGGAATTTTCGGGGTCCGCGGTCGCCGTTGCGCGGGACATATCTCATCGGAACACCTCGGTCCGTCGTGTAGGGGCGCAGCATGCTGCGCCCCTACTTACCATCTAGCCAGCTCTTGTCCCGCGATGTTTCTTACGAATCCGCACATCACACGACTCGCGGAGGGCCCTATGCGTTATGTAGCTGTCGCCGCTGTGTTCGCTGTCTGTTTCTCACCTGCCGCACCCGCTCAAGAAACCGCATCCGACACCTTGCTCACCGTCAGCCACTATCTCGACTGGGAACAGGTGGCCGAGCCCCAGATCTCTCCCGACGGCTCGCGGATCGTCTACACGCGTCGCTGGGTGAACAAGATCGACGACCGCTGGGATGCGGGTCTGTGGATCATGAATGCCGACGGCTCGAAGAACAGGTTCTTGGTAAAGGGCTCCAATGCCCGCTGGTCGCCCGACGGAACCCGCATCGCGTATTTCGCCGATGGGGAGCCGAAGGGGACCCAGGTCTTCGTGCGTTGGATGGACGCTG
>WNGC01001204.1_pt1 | contig 28765 bp, 27 predicted proteins | sample 5400051 | NCBI WGS metagenome assembly WNGC01 (sample SAMN13153368, study PRJNA577476) | soil metagenome | isolation source: 20 cm soil or saprolite under grassland replicate 2 | place: USA:California | collected 2016-06-15
CGAAGCCTTGGGCGCGCTCGGGCTCATCGTTGGGATCCTGACGCAGCTTGCCGGGATCGGTCTCATGCTCATCTCGCTCGGCGCGATCTGGAAGAAGATCGCCGCCTGGCACACCGGCTTTTGGGGGGAGAATGCCACCGGCTGGCACTACGATCTGATGCTGATCGTCATCAACGTCGTCATCGTGGCGGCCAACGGAGGGCGGTACGTCCTCATGGCATGAGGGAGGAGCGGGGATCTCTACCGCGCGGTCACCTGCCCTGGAACGTCCTTTCCCAGAAAGGCCTCCAGGCGGGCCTTCACCGCGGGCCATTCCTCGAGGAGGATGCTGTAGTAGACCGAGTCGCGCAGGTAGCCGTCGGGCATGATCCGGTGGTGCCGCAGCACCCCTTCCCGCACGCCGCCGATGCGCTCGATGGCCTGCTGCGACCGGATGTTGCGGGCGTCGGTCTTTAACTGAACGCGGATCGCCCCAAGTGTCTCGAAGCAATGTTTGAGGAGGAGGTACTTGCACTCGGTGTTGATCGGGGTGCGCCAGGTCTCGCGGGCGAGCCAGGTCCACCCGATCTCGATCCCGCGGTGGGCGGGAGTGATCTCCAAAAAGCGGGTGCTCCCGACGATGCGGCCGGTCTGCTGGTCGACGATGACAAAGGGGAACTCGCTCCCCTTCTCCCGAGCCGCGAGCGCCTCCCGGACGAGCCGGCGCATGTCGTCCGGCGTCTTCGGCCACAACGGCATGTAGGGCCAGATCTCGGGGCTCCCCCCGGCCTGGTACAGCGCCTCCGCGTGGGAGGCTTCCATGGGGATCAGCTTGGCCCGCGCTCCGGTCAGGGTTACGGGAGTGACGTTCAACCAGATCTCCCTCGAACTCGTAATCTCAACGGAGCTCCATAACGCACAACCGCACCGTCGCCGAGGCGCCACGGCTGGAGGTAGTCTTCGCATTGCCGGGGGGATCGCCCTTCGAGGCGAGGCGCCGGTTGACGCGGAAATATCCCGATGGCACAATGAGTCCGGTGAGGCGAACATAGGTTCGATATTGGGATGACGCCGGCACAATCACGAGTGATCCTTCACGTCGACATGGACGCGTTCTATGCGTCCATCGAGGTCCGGGACAACCCTCAATACCGGGGACTTCCGGTTGTGGTGGGGGCCGCTCCCGGGGGCCGGGGCGTTGTGGCCGCCGCTTCGTACGAGGCCCGCCGCTACGGCATCCGGTCGGCGATGCCCTCGGGAGAGGCGTTCGCGCGGTGCCCTCAGGCGCTCTTTCTGCCGGTGGACATGCAGAAGTATCGGGCCGTCTCGACTCAACTCTTCGACCTCCTGGACACGTTCACGCCGCGGGTGGAACCGATCTCGATCGACGAGGCCTACCTGGATCTCACCGGCTGCCCCGCGCCCTCGACCGCCGCGGCGTCTCCGGAAGCGCCCGCGGGGTCCCCCCTCGCATTCGCGCGGGCGATCAAGGGACGGATCGGCGAGACGCTGCGCCTCCCCGTGTCGATCGGCGTGGCCCCAAACAAGTTCCTGGCAAAACTCGCGTCCGAACTGGCAAAGCCGGATGGGCTGCGGGAAATCGGGTTGAACGAGGCGGCGGCGCTGCTGGCCCCGCTGCCGGTCACGGTGCTGTGGGGCGTCGGCCCGCAAACCCGCCAGCGGCTGGGATCTCTCGGGATCGACACGGTGGGAGATCTCCAGCGGACCCCGACGTCGGTGCTGCGGGCGTCCCTCGGGTTCGCCGCCGAGGAACTGGCCCGCCTCAGCCGGGGCCTCGATGACCGCGCGGTCGAGGTGTCGCGGGAGACCAAGTCGATCGGCCGGGAAACCACTTTTGAAGAGGACACGGCGGACCGGGAGGCGTTGCTGCGCACGCTCGTGGCGCTCGCGGAAGACGTCGCCCGCTCCCTCCGGGCCGAAGGGCTGCATGGACGGACCGTCACGCTCAAGGTGCGCTACGAGAACTTCCACACGCTGACGCGGAACCTGACGCTGCCGTCCCCGACGCACTCGGGAGCGGTCATCTACCGGGCGGCCGTGGGTCTGCTGGACCGCCTCGCACCGCTCCCGCGGCCGGTGCGGCTGATCGGGGTGAGCGTCTCGGGGCTCGGCCGGGTGGGCCTGACGCAGGTGTCTCTCTTCGGTGAAGAAGAGCAGCACGCGCGCGTCGATCAGGTCGTGGACGCGATCAACGAGCGGTTCGGCGAAGGGACCGTGCGCCAGGCGCGCGCGGTGGAGGGGGACGATCCGGAAGACGGTTCCTAGCCGGCGGGTTGGGCGGTTGCCTGAAGCGCCGATTCCTTCAACACGCCGATGAACGGAAGGTTCCGGTACTGTTCCCGGTAGTCTAATCCGTACCCCACCAGGAACCGGTCCGGCACCTCGAAGCCCCGGTAGGCGATGGGCAGGCTCTCGAGGATGCGCCGGCGCGGCCGATCCAGCAGGGTGCAGATCTGAAGGCTCGCCGGGGACCGGGCCTGCAGGAGCCGCAGGAGATACCCGGCGGTCAGGCCCGTATCGATGATGTCCTCAACCAGCAGGACGTGGAGGCCGGTGATCTCGTGATCGAGGTCCTTGATCAGCCGCACGGCCCCGCTCTGGGCGGGGGCGCTGCCGTAGCTCGTGATGGCCATGAAGTCCAGGGCGATCGGGATCGTGATCGCGCGGCTGAGGTCGGTGACGAAGTAGACGGCCCCCTTCAGCACCGAGATCAGCAGGGGAGCACGGCCGGCGTAGTCCCTGGAGATGTCTCGCGCGAGCTCGGCGACCCGGGCGGCGATCTGTTCTTGAGTGAGGAGGATCTCCTCGATGTCCGCCGGGCCCGTCACCGGGCCGCGGCCGCCGGATGCAGTCCGTACTTGAGCAGTAATTGCCGGAAGTCCCGGCCGTAGAAGATCTTGATGTGGACGTCGGGATACAATTCGCGCAGGCGCCGGAGCTTGCGGTTCTTCTCCGTCACGAGGCTCTGCTTGAGCGTGGTCAGTTCGATGTAGAGGTTGTACTCGGGAAGGTAGAAGTCCGGGTTGAAGCTCTCGATCACGCGACCGCGCTCGTCCCACTCCAGGGGGAAACTTTGGGGCTCGTATTCCCAATCGATCCCATAAAAATCGAGGATCTTGGCGAACTCAGCTTCGCTGCTGTGGGCGAACCGAACAGCGTTTGTCGCGCTGCCCTTGGCGGCCCTCACCGGACCTGGGGTACCTCTCGCCCTGGCGTGTGCTGCGCATCCTGTCTGTTAGTATAGCGGCCGATGTAGAAATAATCAAGAACACCCGTCCGCCATTACCGGCGGGGGGCCCGTTTCAAGGAAAAGTCGCCAGGGCGCCGAACGAGTGCTACTATATAGGGAAGGAGCTCGCACGATGAACACAACGCCGAACGCGGGGTCTCAAACCGACCCCCAGGCCCCAGAACACGAACTTGAGCGGCTCCTTCAACAGCTGCGGAGCGCAGATGTCACGCTGCGCAGCGACGCGGCCCACGCGCTTGGGAAGCTGGCGGACGAGCGCGCCGTTGCCGCGCTGGCGGAGGCGCTGCGCGATTCGGACGAGTATGTCCGGAAGAGCGCCGTCATGGCGTTGCGCCGCATCGGCGGCGTCAATGCCATGGAGGCCATGCGTGCGGCGCTGGCCGATCGATCCGAGCAGGTCTGCCTTCAGGCAGTCAAGGGGCTGGGGGAACTCCGGGATGCCGGGGCGGTCGAAGCCCTGATCAAGGTGCTGGCCCGGCGCGAGCGGTCCCTGGTGGCCGCGGCGACCGAGGCGCTGTCGCGCATCGGCCCCGAGGCCGTCCCCCATCTGATGGAAGCCTTCAAGGATCGCTACCTTCGCCGGCGGATCGGCCCGCAGATCTGGCGGATCCTCACCGAGATGGGCCCGCGCGTGATCGACCCGCTGATCAGCGCGCTGGCCGACGACAACTACTACATCCGGCTGACGGCGCTGACCATTCTCGGACGGATCGGCGACAAGCGTGTGGTCGAGCCGATCCTGCGCATCTTTCTCGGCGACCCCCGGCTGCAGGAGACCGTCGTTGGCACGATCTCCAAGCTCGAGGAGCGCGGGGTCCTGACGCTGCCCAGCGGCGACCGCGAGGTCGTGCTGCCGGCCGAGGTGGTCCAGGCGTTTGCGCACGACCGGGAGGCCGTCATCGCTGCGCTCAACCAGGCGATGGAGAACCCGAACGTGAAGGTCCGGCGGTTCTCGCTGCGGGTGCTCTACACCCTGCTGGGGGACGCGACGTTCGAGCACCTCCTCCGGTACCTGGCGGACGACGACGCCGACGTCAAGCGGCTGGTGATCCGCCTGCTCAGCAAACTGCGGGACAAGCGGGTCATCGATCCGCTGGTCAGCCTCCTCCTGAAAGACGGCGGGCAGGTCGAGGAAGCCATCTGGGACGCGCTCAAGGTGCTGACCAACCTGCACGAGTATGAAGAGCTGCGCAAGCGTGTGGCCCACGAAAAGGCCGGCACGCGCCCGGTGGTCAAGACATATAAGAAGAAGGACGTCTCGCCGGACTGGTGGCGCGATCAAGACTGATCGGCATCTCTTGGGACGGGCGGCGATGCCGCCGCCCGCCCCGGCCTACGGCGTGAGCCAGGACGACGAGCTCCCCACGATCCCATGACCTCCGAGATGCCGTCGTGTGACCACCCCGTCGGCGGCGCCCGCGTCCGCGTCGTCAAGGGAGATATCACCGCGCTGTCCTGCGAGGCGATCGTGAATGCCGCCAACAACCACCTCTGGATGGGCGGGGGTGTGGCCGGCGCGATCAAGCAGCGCGGCGGACCGGAGATCGAACAGGAGGCGATGCGCCGGGGTCCGGTGCCCGTCGGCGAGGCCGTCGCCACCGGCGCCGGCCGGCTGCCGGCCCGCTACGTGATCCACGCGGTGACGATGGGACAGGACCTCGCCACCAGCGAGCCGAGCATCCGCGCCGCCACGCGCAGCGCCCTCCGGCTGGCCGACCGTCTGGGGCTCCGCTCGATCGCGCTTCCCGCGCTGGGGACGGGCGTGGGAGGCTTTCCCGTCGATCGCGCGGCGGCGGCGATGGTCGACGAGGTCGCCGCGCACCTCTCGCACGGCAGCGGATTGAGCGAGGTCGTCCTCGCCCTGTACGACGCCCCCGCCCACGCCGCCTTCGTGCAGGCCCTTCGCCGCCTCGCGCGCTGATGCGCGTCCTGCTCACGAACGACGACGGGCTGGGCTCGCCTGGGCTGCTCGCCCTCGCCCGCGCGCTGCGGCCGGTGGCCGACGTCCTGGTCGTCGCCCCCGAACACGAGCGCAGCGCGGCGAGCCATGCCATCACACTCCACAAGCCCCTGCGCGCCGTGCCGGCCGCGCTGGGGGACACCGGGCTCCCCGCCTGGGCGACGAACGGCACGCCGGCGGACTGTGTGCTGCTGGCGGTGCTCGACCTGCTGGGCCGTCCGCCCGACGTCGTCGTGTCCGGGATCAACGTCGGCGCCAACCTCGGCATGGACCTGATCTACTCCGGGACCGTGTCCGGGGCCGTGGAAGCGACGCTGTTCGGCATCGCGGCCATCGCCGTCTCCGTCGCGTCGTTCACCGACATCCACTGGGGGCCGGCGGCGGCGTTCTCCGCGCACCTGGCCCAGGAAGTCCACCGGCACGGCCTTCCCAAAGACACCTTCCTCAACGTCAACGTTCCCAACCTGCCCGCGGAGAAGATCCGGGGCGTGGAGACCACCCGGCAGAGTTCCCGGCGGTACGTCAACCGGTTGGAGAAACGGGCGGACCCCCGGGGCCGCGACTACTACTGGCTGACCGGATCGGCCGAGGCCGGCAGCGCCGATCCCGGAACCGACGCGGAGGCGGTGGCAGAAGGCCGGATCTCGGTCACCCCGCTGAGGCTGGACATGACCTACGAGGAGCTGCGGGCGAGCATCCGGTCATGGGATCTGCGGTGGCCGCTGCGGTGATCCCCGGCGCGGGGCGGGATGGGCAGGATCCCGCGATGGTGGAGTTCTGCCACGTGAGCAAGCGCTATCCGGCCGGTGTGACCGTGTTCTCCGACGTCACGCTGCGCATCGACCCCGAAGAATTTGTCTTCATCGTCGGCCCAACCGGGACCGGAAAATCCACGCTGATGAAAATGATCTATCGAGAAGAGCGGCCGTCGAGCGGGACCGTGCTCGTCGGGGGGCGCGATGTGACCCGTCTGCCGGCGAGAGATGTGCCGTTCCTTCGCCGGAAGGTCGGGATCGTGTTTCAGGACTTCAAGCTCCTGCCGCGCAAGACCGCCTGGGAGAATGTCGCGTTCGCGCTCGAGGTCACCGGAGCCCCGTCCGCCGGGGTGGCCCCCCGGGTGGCCGAGGTCCTGGACGTCGTGGGCCTCGCGGCCCGGGCGGACGCCGTGCCGGCAGAGTTGTCGGCGGGGGAGCAGCAGCGCGTGAGCATCGCGCGGGCGCTGGTGCATCGGCCCCCGCTGCTGCTCGCCGACGAGCCGACCGGCAACCTCGACCCGGACACATCCTGGGAGATCGTCCAGCTCTTGTCCCAGATCCATCTGCAGGGGACGACCGTGATCGTCACCACGCATGACAAGACGATCGTCGATATCTTGAGGAAGCGCGTGATCGCCCTGGAGCGGGGCGCCGTGGTCAGGGACGAGGTCCGGGGCCGGTATGCGAGCGGCGGCTGAGCCCGGCCCACCGGCGCACGCTGCGGCCGGCTCCCCGGTCCGGCGCCGCGCCGCCCGGCGGCGGGGTCCTTCCTATTTCGTGCGGGAAGGGGTGGCGGGGTTCTGGCGCAGCGGGTTGATGAGCGTGGCGGCGGTGACGATCACGATGGTCACGCTGGTGGCTCTGGGCGTGGCGCTCGTCGTCGCCGGCGTCCTCGATCAGCTGACCCGCAGCGTGGAGCGCAGGGCCGAGGTCGCGGTCTATCTGAGCGACAGTGTCCGCGCAGGCGATCTGGCGGTGCTGCGCGCGCGGCTCCTCCGGCTCCCCGGGGTGACGGGGCTGACCTACGTGTCCAAAGACGAGGCGCTCAGCGATTTTCAGCAGACCCTCGGGGGGAAGGTGGATCTCGGGGAACTCCTCTCCCGCAACCCGCTCCCCGCATCCTTCAGGGTCGCCGTGGACGGGCCGGACCGCCTCCGGGACGTCGCCGGCGCCGCTTCGACCTTGCCCCATGTCGAGCACGCCGGCTACGGGGCAGAGACGGCCGACCGCATGCTGAGGCTCACCAGGGCCGTCCGGCTCGGCGGGGCGGCCGCGGGCGGGCTGCTGGCCCTCGCCGCGGTGATCATCGTGCTGAACACGATCCGGCTGACGGTGTTCGCGCGCCGCGCGGAAATCGAGGTGATGCGGCTCGTCGGGGCGACGGCCTGGTTCATCCGGTGGCCGTTTGTCGTCGAGGGCGCGCTGACCGGGGCCGCCGGGGCGCTCGCGGCGCTGGTCCTCGTGGCCGGCGCCTACACGTGGCTGGCCTGGGGCGCCCGCCTCTCGCTCCCATTTCTCCTGCTGCCTTCCCCCCAGCAGGTTGCCCTCATGCTCGCCTGGAAACTGATGCTCTGGGGCGTGCTCATCGGGATCGGCGGCAGCCTGCTGGCGGTCCGGCGGTATCTCTCCTTGTAGGCCCCTCGGGAACGCCCACGATCTCAAGGCCGATCGAAGCGTGGAGTAGGACAAAGGTAATCGTCACGGAGGCGAGCGTATGCCGAAGGATACGGCAGTCACACCCGTTCAAAGCGATCCGTGGAAGGTCGCGCTCCAGCAGTTTGCCACCGCCGCCGATCTCCTGTCGTTGAAGCGCGGGGTCCGGGAGTTCCTCAGCCATCCGAAGCGGGAACTGACGGTGAACTTTCCGGTGCAGCTCGAGGACGGATCGGTCCGGGTCTTCACCGGCTACCGCGTGCATCACAGCACCGTCCTGGGGCCGACGAAGGGAGGGATCCGCTATCACCCGGACGTCACCCTCAACGAGATCCGCGCGCTCGCAATGCTGATGACGTGGAAGTGCGCGGTCGTGGGGCTCCCCTATGGGGGGGCGAAGGGCGGGGTGGTGGTGAACCCCAAGGAACTGTCGCAGGAGGAGCTGGAGCACCTCACCCGCCGGTACGCCACCGAGATCACGATGCTGATCAGCCCGGAGAGCGACATCCCGGCGCCCGACGTCGGGACGAATCCCCAGGTGATGGCCTGGATCATGGATACCTACAGCATGCACCGGGGCTACTCGGTCCCGGCGGTGGTGACGGGGAAGCCCATCTCGATCGGCGGATCGCAGGGACGGATCGAAGCGACCGGCCGCGGCGTCATGATCGTCGCGCGGGAGGCGGCCCGCCACCTCGGGATGCCGTTCCAGGGGGCCCGGGTCGCGGTGCAGGGGTTCGGCAACGTCGGCAGCGTCGCCGCCGTCCTGCTGCGGGAGCAGGGATGCCGCATCGTGGCGGTCACGGACAGCCGCGGCGGCGTGTCCAACGAGAAGGGATTGGATCCGGCGGAACTGCTGCGCCACAAGGAGCAGGCGGGGACGGTCGCGGGGTTCCGCGGCGGAACCCCCATCACGAACGAGGACGTGCTGGAGGTGCCGTGCGAGATCCTGGTGCCGAGCGCCTTGGAAGGGCAGATCACCGAGCGCAACGCGGGCAAGGTCAAGGCGCGGCTGATCGTGGAAGGGGCGAACGGGCCGACCACCCCGGAGGCCGACGCCATCCTCCAGGATCGCAAGGTGCTGGTCGTGCCGGACATCCTGGCCAACGCCGGCGGGGTCACGGTGTCCTACTTCGAATGGGTGCAGGACCTCCAGTCGTTCTTCTGGAGCGAAGAGAGATCAACGAGCGATTGGAGCGGATCATGGTCCGGTCCTTCCGGGAAGTGCTGGGGGTGTCCCAGGAGCGGCAGGTCGAGATGCGGACGGCCGCGCTCGTGAAGGCGGTGCAGCGGGTCGCCGATGCGCTGATCACGCGCGGCATCTACCCGTGATCCCACCGGCCGGGCCCGATCCTTGCGGCCCCGGGGCGGATGCTGCGGCCGATCTTCCTGGCGCTCTCCCACCGGCGGAGCCTGCAGCGGTTCGCGCTCCGCAACCCGGTGCTCCGGCGGGCCGCCCTGCGCTTTGTGGCCGGGGAGCGCCTCGAGGACGCGGTCGCGGTGATCCGGCGCCTCAACCGGGCGGGGCTGCTCGCGACACTCGATTTCCTCGGAGAGCACACGCCGACGAGGGACGGGGCCGCCGCCGGCGCGGAGAGCTATCACGCCATCCTCGATGAACTGCGGCGGAGCGGTGTCGACAGCAACCTGTCGCTGAAGCTGTCCCAGCTCGGACTGGACGTCGACGAAGCGCTGTGCGAGGCCCTGATGCGCCGGGTCCTGGCGCGCGCCGGGACGATGTTTGTCCGGGTCGACATGGAGAGCTCCCAGTACACGGACCGGACGCTTCGTCTGGTGGAAGGCCTGTGGGCCGGCGGGATCCGCAACGTCGGCGTGGTGATCCAATCGTACCTGCGCCGCAGCGAAGCCGACGTGGAGCGGATGATCGCCCTGGGCATCCGGGTGCGCCTGGTCAAGGGCGCCTACGCGGAGCCTCCGTCGGTGGCGTTCCCGCGCAAGCAGGACGTCGATCTCAACTTCGAACGCCTGGCGGAGCGCCTCCTCCGCCGGGGGACGTATCCGGCGATCGCGACCCACGATGAGCGGCTCATCGACGCCGCCAAACACGCCGCCGCAGCCGGCGGGATCGCCCCCGACCGGTTCGAGTTCCAGATGCTGTACGGGATCCGGCGGGATCTCCAAGCGCGCCTCCGCCGCGAAGGGTACCGGGTCCGGGTGTACGTCCCGTTCGGGGAGGAGTGGTACCCCTACTTCATGCGCCGCCTGGCCGAGCGGCCCGCGAACGTGATGTTCGTCCTGAGCAGCGTGCTGCGGGAGCGTGGGGCGGGCGGGGAGGGAGCGCCCTGATGCACAAGGAACCCCTTTCGCGGACGCGAACCTAAGGATAACTCGCCACGACGGCCGCCGCGGGATGCCGGGCGGCCGGCAAGAGCATCCACGAGGAGGGAAGACGCGATATGAGCCATCGGAATCTGCTGGTCGCTCTTGCGCTCTGCGCGCTGCTGGCGGCGGGCGTGCCGTTCGCGGCCCCGGCTCCGGCGGCCACCATGGGACCGGTCACCGACCCGATCGGCGTCGTCAAGATCGCCCCCGGGGACCCGATCACCATCGCCTGGTGGCTCGTGGTCACGGGACCGAACGAAGCCCTGGGCACCGACAGCCGGCGGGGGATCGAGATCGCGATCGACGACGTGGGGGGCACCCTCCTGGGGCACCCGATCAAACTGATCGGGGAGGACAGCGGCTGCGGCGCCGAGGGCGGACAGACCGCCGCGACCAAGATCGCCGCCAACGCGGACGTCATCGCGGCCATCGGGTCGAGCTGTTCGAGCGAAGCCGTGCCGGGGGCGCCGATCCTCTGGAAGGCGGGGATCGTGACGGTCTCGCCGTCCAACACGGCGCCCAGGCTGACCGACCCGAACCGCGGCCCGGACTACGACGGGTACCTCCGCACCGCCCACAACGACAAGATCCAGGGGGCCGTCGCGGCGGCATTCGCCCGCAATGCCTTGAAGAAGAGCCGCGCGGCGACCATCCACGACGGCAGCCCGTACGCGCAGGGCCTGGCGAACGCGTTCGCGGAGAACTTCAAGAAGATGGGCGGGATCGTCACCTCCCAGGAGGCGATTTCGGTCGGCGACACCGACATGCACCCCGTCCTCACGCGGATCGCGACCGGCAAACCCGACATGATCTTCTTCCCGATCTTCGTCGCCGAGGGCGGGTTCATCTCGCGGCAGGCCAAGGACGTCTCCGGTCTGGCGGGCGTGACGCTGATGGGCGCCGACGGCCTGTTCTCGCCCGACTTCCTCAAGGCGTCGGGGGACTCCGCCCGGGGGATGTACTGGAGCAGCCCCGACCTGACGCCCGACGCCCTCGGGCCCCGCTATGCCGGGGACTTCCTGCCCAAGTATGAAAAGAAGTACGGGCAGAAGCCGACGGGCGCGTTCCACCCGCACGGCTATGACGCGGCGATGATCGTCTTCGCGGCGATCAAGAAGGTGGCGAAGGCGGACGGCGGGACGCTGTACATCGGCCGGAAGGCGCTGCGCGATGCGCTGTTTGCGACGAAGGGCTTCAAGGGGCTGACGGGCACGATTACCTGCAACGCCTATGGCGACTGCGCGGATCCGCACATCGCCGTCTACCAGTCCGTGTCGGCCGACCCGGCGAAGTGGGACCCGGGGGTGGATCCGAAGAAGGTCTATCCCGGAAAGCCCTGACGGTTCAGTCGGGGCGGCGGTGAGTCGGGGATGATCCGGGGGCGGGCCGCGTCCTCGGGTCATCCCCGGTCGTTTTCTCGGCGCGGGAAGGGCGGCCGGTGCATCCCCGCGGGCTGATCAGGCGCGTTTCCTTCATCGACGTCTTCCTCTGGGCCTTCCGCCTGGCGGTCATTGCCGTGGTCATCGTGGGATCGGTCGCCACGCTGGCGGGCGGCAGATACTCGGGCCGGCAGTGGCTCGATTTCGTCGAGTTCGGCCTCGCCCAGGGGGGGATCTACGCCCTCATCGCCCTCGGGTACACGATGGTCTACGGCGTCCTCAACATGATCAACTTCGCGCACGGCGAGGTGTTCATGAGCGGGGCCTACACGGCCTACTTTGTCGCCGTGCCGCTCGGGTCCTCGGGATTCCTCACCCGGCATCTGCTCGTGGGACTGCTCGTCATCTTGATCGTCGCGATGGCGACGTCCACCGGGGTGGCGGTGCTGGTGGAGCGCGTCGCCTACCGCCCGCTGCGGCGGGCCCCCCGCCTCGTCCCGCTGATCACCGCGATCGGCGCCTCCTTTTTCCTCCAGTACACCTTCCGCGGCTTGTACGGGGGCGGCGTGCATTCCTATCCGGACATCGCGGCCCTCTCGGGCGAGTGGACCCTCGGCGGCTTCCACATCCTCCGCACGCAGGCGATCGTCCTCCTGGGAGCGGTCGCGATGATGCTCATCCTCTACGCGGTCGTGATGCGCACGAAACTCGGCAAGGCCATGCGCGCCGTCGCGGAAGACCGGGACGCCGCCGCGCTGATGGGCATCAACGTCGACGGGATCATCCTCTTCACGTTCGCCCTGGGCGGGGCGATGGCCGGCGCCGCCGGCGTCCTGTACGCGCTCGTCTTCAAGCAGGTGCACTTCTTCATGGGGTTTGTCCCGGGGATCAAGGCCTTCACCTCCGCGGTGCTGGGGGGGATCGGCAACATCCCCGGGGCGATGCTGGGGGGCCTGTTCCTGGGGATCGTGGAGTCGGTGGGGCCGGCCCTGTTCCTCGACGGCCTCGGGATTCGCGCGCCCTACCAGCTCCGGGACGTGATCGGCTTCACCATGCTGCTCATCATGCTGATCTTCCGGCCTCAGGGCATCCTGGGGGAGCGCCTTGCGGCCAAGCGCGCCTAGCTGGATTCGCATCGGGCTGCTGTTCGGGGTCGCGGCCGTGTACCTCTGCCTCGTCGGCATCGTGGAGACGTTCCGGAAGCGCTGGATCGTCGCGGACGTGATGGGGCTCGGTCAGGCCTTCGTGCTCGTGTGCATCCTGGCCGCGGGATATGTCACGGCCCGGCGGACCGCGGGGGGGAACGCGCTGCGAGCCCTGGTCGAGGGGACCGGCGCGGGGCTGCTGGCCGGCGCCCTGCCGGCCGCGGTGCTCCTCGTCGGCGCTGTGGTCCCGCTGCGGACGGTCTTCATCAATGCTTCCCCGACGCTGTACGCCCTGCTCTCGATGGGCCTGACCCCACCCCGGGGAAGCCTGGCCCTGCTCCTCGTCGGAGCCGGTGCGGGAGCCTGCGGCGCCGCCGTCTCCCGGGTCCCTCCCGCGGCGCGGCGGACGTTCCTGTGGGGTGTGTTCGCGGTCCTGCTCCTGAGCATCTTCCAGGAACTCTTACAGCTGCTCCTCCAGCCCCGAGGTCTCGCCTCAGCCGTCCGGAATCTGCTCTTCACCTCGGACGGGCCGTCCCTTCGGGGCGCAGGGGGAGTCTGTGTGTTGACCTGGGCCGTGGGCGCCGCCTGGACGCTCACAGGGAGAGTCACCCACAAGGGGCGGGGGCTCCTGGCGCCGGGGGGACCGCGGGGTGCGAAGGTCGCGGTCCTGGCGCTTGCGCTCGTGGGCCTGCTCCTGATCCCGATCGCCGGGGGCCTGTTCGTGGCTCAGGTGATGGTCCTCGTCGGCCTGTACATTTTGATGGGGCTGGGCCTCAATCTCGAGGTGGGATTTGCCGGGCTCCTCGACCTCGGCTTCGTGGCCTTCTTTGCCATCGGCGCGTACACGGTCGCGCTCCTGACGTCGCGGGGAGAGCACGGCATCGCCCACATGTCCTTTTGGGCGGCGATCCCAATCGCCGTTGCGGTTTCCCTGGCCGCCGGGGTGATATTCGGCGTTCCGGTGCTGCGCGTCCGCGGCGACTACCTGGCGATCGCCACCCTGGGCCTCGGCGAGATCGTCCGGCTGCTCGTGCTCTCCGACGCCCTGGAGCCGTGGCTCGGCGGCTCCTTCGGGATCCTCTCGATCCCGAAGCCGGTGATCGGCGGATGGGAACTCTCCGGCCCGCGCCAGTTGTACTACCTGATCGTGGCGGCCTCCGCGCTGATCGCCTACGTGGCCTGGCGTCTTCAGGATTCGCGCCTGGGGCGGGCGTGGATGGCGATCCGGGAGGACGAGGACGTGGCCCAGGCGATCGGCATCAACCTGGTCACGACGAAGCTGCTGGCCTACGGGATCGGCGGCGCCATGGGCGGGATCGGCGGAGCGATCTTCGCCGTCATGCTCGGGTCGGTGTTTCCCCACAGCTTTCAGCTGCTGATCTCGATCAACGTCCTGGTGCTGATTATCCTGGGAGGGATGGGCAGCATCTGGGGGGTCGTCGTGGGCGCCCTGGTGCTGGTGGGGCTGCCCGAACTGCTCCGGGAGTTTGGCGAGTTCCGCTTCCTCATCTACGGGATCGTCCTCGTCGTCATGATGTTGTACCGGCCCGAAGGGCTCCTGCCGGGCGCGGCGCAGAAGCGGGAGCTGCGCGTTGAAGAGGCGGGGACGCCGGACGCGTCCCTCGCGGTCGGATCGTGAGCATGGGCCTCCTCGCGACCGAGCGCATGACCAAGCGGTTCGGGGGCCTCGTCGCGATCAACGCGTTGACGGTGGAGGTGGCGGAGCGCACGATCCACAGCGTCATCGGACCCAACGGCGCGGGCAAGACCACCGTGTTCAACTGCATCACCGGATTCTACCGGCCGGAGGACGGGCGGATCCTCTTCCGCGGCGAGCGGATCGACGGGCTCACCCCCGACCAGATCGCCCGGCTGGGGATCGCGCGAACCTACCAGAACATCCGGCTCTTCGGGAACATGACGGTGCTCCAAAACGCGCTCGTCGGCCAGCATATCCATCTCACCTCGACGTGGGCCGGCGCCGTCCTCAACACGCCGCACACCCGGCGGGACGAGCGGAGGGGGCTGGAGGAGGCCCGGCGGCTCCTCCGGTTCGTCGGCCTGGAGGGCAAGAGCGAGCTGCTGGCCCGGAACCTGCCGTACGGAGACCAGCGCCGCCTGGAGATCGTCCGGGGGCTGGCCATGCGGCCCGCGCTGCTCCTTCTCGATGAGCCGGCCGCGGGGATGAGCCCGCGGGAGAGCATCGACACGATGGCGTTCATCCGCCGCCTCCGCGACGATCTGGAGATGACGATTGTGCTGATCGAGCACCAGATGCGGGTCGTGATGGGCATCTCCGACCGCGTGACGGTGCTGGACTACGGGGTGAAGATCGCCGAAGGGACCCCGGCGGAGATTCAGAACGATCCGCGGGTGATTGAAGCGTATCTGGGCACGCGCCGGGCGGCCGCGGGAGGCGGCTGAGCGCGCGGTCATGGCCCTCCTCCACCTCCAGGACCTCCACGTCTATTACGGCTCGATTCACGCCCTGCGCGGCCTGTCGATCGAGGTCGACGCGGGGAAGATCGTGACGCTGATCGGGGCCAACGGCGCGGGGAAGAGCACGACCCTCAATACCATCAGCGGCCTCCTGCGGCCGCGCCGGGGCAGCGTCCGGCTGGAGGGCGAGGATCTCGCGGGCGTGCCGCCGCACGAGATCGTGCTCAAGGGCGTGGTCCAGGTCCCGGAAGGCCGGCGGATCTTCGGGCGCCTCACGGTCGTGGAAAACCTGGAAATGGGCGCGTACACGCTGGCCGCCCGGACGGCCATCGAGGAGGGGATGGACCGATCCTTCGCGCTGTTTCCCCGGCTCAAGGAACGGCGGATGCAGATCGCCGGGACGCTCTCCGGCGGCGAGCAGCAGATGCTCGCGATCGGGCGGGCGCTGATGGCCCGGCCCCGGCTGCTCTTGATGGACGAGCCGTCGATGGGGCTCGCGCCGATCCTGGTGGAGCAGATCTTCGACGCCATTCAGGACATCAACCGGCAGGGCACCTCCATCCTGCTCGTCGAGCAGAACGCCTACATGGCGCTCACCATCGCCCACCGGGGGTACGTGCTGCAGACGGGGAGCATCGTGCTGGCCGGCCCGGCCGCCGACCTGCAGGCGAACGCCGACGTGAAGAGGGCGTATCTCGGTGGCGAATGACCTGGTTCGGACCCCCTTTCCCCGCTCCCGCCTCCGCGCGCGGTGGCCGCGGCCGGAGCGCTCGGCCTGCTGGGCATCGGGGTGGGCCAGGTGTCCCAGACGCTGGGCGTCCGCGAGATCTCCGCATCGGTCGCGACCGTCATCTCGGCGACGATCCCCATTCTCGTGGTCGTCTTCGCGGTGGTCCGGCTGCGCCGGCCGGTTCAACGGCGGCAGGGCCTCGGGCTGATCACGGCATTTGCCGGGGTCACGCTGGTGGCGGCGGGCGACCCGCACGCCCTCCTGGCGGGGTTCAACACCCCCGGGGTCAGAGGAGACGCCCTGATGCTCCTGTCGGCCGTGGCGGTCGCGTTGTATTATGTGTTCAGCGTGGAACTGATGGCGAAGTACTCCGTGATGACGGTGACGGCGCTGACCTCGCTGGCGGGCGCCTGCGGGGTGGCGCCGGCCGCGGTGTGGGAACTGCAGCATTCGGCGGCCGTACAGCTCAGTCTGCGGGGGATCCTGGTGGCGCTCTACCTCGGCGTGCTCGTCACCGTGGTGGGACTGTGGGTCTGGTTTCATGCCCTGAACCGGCTGCCCGTGAGCGTGGCGGCCGCGCTGCAGTACCTGCAGCCGCTGGTCGGCGTCGCGGCCTCCGCGCTGCTGTTCGGGGATCGTCTCGGGGTGTGGTTCTGGTTGGGGACCGGGCTCGTGCTGGGCGGCATTGCCGGGAGCACGGCCCCGGATCTGCCTTCCCTCCGGAAGGCGCTCGTGCCTCAGCCGAGGGCATAGGCCGGCCAATCGCAAACGGATGAAGGGACGGGAGGGTGGCATGGACCGGGAGATGGATCGGGTGCCGGTAGCGAGCGCTCGGGCGCGCAGTCCGGTGATGCGGCTGACGGGAGGCCAGGCGCTGGTCCGGTGCCTGAAGGCTCAGGGGATCGATGTGGTGTTCGGCCTGCCCGGGGTTCAGCTCGACTGGCTCTTCGACGCGCTGTACCAGGAGCGCGGCGCCATCACCGTCTATCACACCCGCCACGAGCAGGCCGTGTCCTACATGGCCGACGGCTACGCGCGCACGACCGGCCGGATCGGGACCTGCGTCGCGGTGCCGGGCCCGGGGGTGCTGAACGCGATGGCCGGGCTGTCGACCGCCTACGCATGCTCGTCTCCGGTCCTCTGCGTCACCGGGCAGATCCCGTCGCACCTCATCGGGGCGGGCCGCGGGCTCCTGCACGAGATCAAGGATCAACTGACGGTGCTGCGCTCGGTGACGAAGTGGGCGGCCCGCGCGTCAACCCCCCAGGAGATCCCCGAGATCGCGCGCGAAGCGTTTCGACAGCTGCAGACGGGACACGTCCGTCCCGTCGCCGTCGAGATCCCCCCGGACACGCTGCAGGCGTCCGCCGAGGTGGCGCCGATCGACCGCGTTGCCGGCGAGCGCCAGGCGGGCGATCCGGAGGCGATCGAGCGCGCGGCCAGGGCGCTCGGACGCGCGGAGCGGCCGATCATCTTTGCCGGGGGCGGCGTGATCCGGTCGGCCGCCTGGGAGGCGCTCCAGCAGCTCGCCGAGACCCTGCAGGCCCCGGTCGTGATGTCGGGCAACGGGATCGGCGCGCTGTCCAGCCGGCACTATCTCGCCCAGACCATGGTCGCGGGGCCGGACCTGCTGCCGGCCGCCGACGTGGCGCTGATCGTCGGGACCCGCTTTCTCCAGCCGGCCAGCGCCACCTGGGCTCCCCGCCAGGGACAGACCCTGATCCAGCTGGATATCGACCCCGAGGAGATCGGGCGCAACTGTCCGGCGCAGATCGGGATCGTCGCGGATGCGGGGTGGGGGCTGGCGGAGCTCGCCGCCCGGGTCCCGCGGCACAACCGGAAGCGGGAGTCGCGGCGCGACGAGCTCATGGCCGTGCAGCAGCGTGTTCACGAGCGGCTCTTCGCGATCCAACCCCAGGCCGCGTATGCGATGGCCATCCGGGAGGCGCTCCCGGACGACGGCATCTTGGTCAGCGAAAGCACCCAGGTCGGCTACTGGGCGCAGTTCGGGGGGTTCCCGGTCTATCACCCCCGGACGCTGCTGACGTCCGGCTACCAGGGGACGCTGGGGTACGGTTTTGCGACGGCGCTGGGCGCGCAGGTCGGCGCGCCTGGGAGGAAGGTCGTCTCGATCAACGGAGACGGGGGCTTCATGTACAATGTGCAGGAGCTCGCGACGATGGTGCTGCACCGGATCAACGTCGTGGCCGTCGTCTTCAACGACAATGCCTTCGGCAATGTCCGCCGCATCCAGCAGCAGTCCTTCGGCGGCCGGCTGATCGCCTCGAACCTCCACAACCCCGACTTCGTGAAGCTGGCCGAGTCGTTCGGCATGGACGGCAGGCGGGTGGAGGGTCCCGAGGCCCTGCGGACGGCCTTGGGGGAGGCGCTCAGCCGCGACCGCCCGGCGCTGATCGAGGTGCCGGTGGGTGAGATGCCGAGCGCGTGGGAGGTGGTGCGGCCGGGCCACCGCGGATAGCCGCGGGCCCGGGTGCGGCGGGCAGCGTGAACGTGAACGTGCTGCCCGCGTTCGCGCGGCTCGTCACGGTGATGCGCCCGCCGTGGGCCTCGACGATGTGCTTGGCGATGGCCAGGCCGAGCCCCGTTCCGCCCGCCCCCCGCGATCGGGAGCGCTCGGCCCGGTAGAACCGGTCGAACACCCGCGGGAGATCGTCCGGGGGAATGCCGGGGCCGGTGTCCGAGACCGAGACGGCCACCTCGGACGGTGTGCCGCCGACGGACACCTCCACGGTCCCGCCCTCGGGCGTGAACTTGATGGCGTTATCGAGCAGGTTGGTCAGGACCTGTACAATCCGGTCGCGGTCCGCCAGCGCCGTGCCTGCGGCGTGATCCGGGGCCGCGTCAGGCGCCGCGCCGCGCAGGCGCAGGCTCACCAGGTGGCGCTCGGCCTGGGGGCGCATCCGGCTCACCGCTTCGGCGGCGAGCCGGTCGAGCCGCACCGGCGCCGGCTCCATGGAGACCGTCCTCGACTCCAACCGGGAGAGGTCCATCAGGTCGTCGACCAGCTTCATGAGGCGGGTGGCCTCGCTGTCGATGATCGTGAGGAAGCGGCGGCGGGCGTCTTCATCGGCCATGGCGCCCCCCAGGAGCGTTTCGGTAAATCCCTTGATCGAGGTCAAGGGCGTGCGCAGTTCGTGGGAGACGTTGGCGGTCAGTTCCCGGCGCAGGCGCTCGGTCCGCCGGAAGTCGGTGACATCGCGGATCACGGCCACGGCGCCGGCGATCTCGCCGGCCGGTCCCCGAAGCGGGGTCGCGTGCAGGTCGAGGATCCGCTCTCGGTGTGGGTCGGGGGCGTACTCCTCCGCGACGTCGCGTCCTTCGTGGGCAGCCGTCTCGATGCCGCGGCAGCAGGGGTGATCGCCCAGGACCTCGCGGAGCGTCACCCGCGCGGGGGCGTCCTGGGGCTCGCCGGGGAGGGCGGGGGGCAGGCCCAGGAGATCCTCCGCCGCGCGGTTGCGCAGCAGGATGGTTCCCTGGAGATCGACGGCGACGACCGCGTCGCTCATGCTCGAGATGATCGCCTCGATCTTGTTGCGTTCCTCGCTCACCGCCGCCAGCTTCTGGCGCAGCTGGTCCGCCATGACGTTGAACGTGCCGGCGAGCTGGCCGATCTCGTCCTCGCTGCGCACCGACGCGCGCGCGCCGAGGTCGCCGGCGGAGATGCGCCTGGCGGCCCGCGCCAGTTCGAGCACGGGGGCGGCCAGCGCCCGCGCCCTCCAGGTGCCCAGGAGCAGCGCGGCAGCCACGCCGGCCAGGAGCGCCTCGCCGAGGGCCTTCCAGACCTCCTCCAGCGCCTGATCCACCCACAGGCGGGGGATGCTGACCTGCACCACGCCGGTGACGGCGCCGCGCGAGGTCATCGGCGCGGCGGCGAAGATCCGCGTTTCGTGGCTGCCCGGATCGAGGCGGATCGCCGTCGCGGGCGTGCCCGCAAGCGCCGAGGCGATCTCGGGCGCGACCGCCCCCGCGGCCACCCCGGCCCAGCGGCCGGTGGCCGGAGGCCGTCCCCAGACGTCCTTGACGCCCACGTAGACGCCATCCCTCCAGGAGGACCCGCTGGCGATATCGTCGAGGCGGTCGATGCTGGCGCCCTCGGCCTGATACACCCCGAGCACCAGCGCGATGGACTTCGCTTCGTTCAGCACGCTTCGCCGATAGGCGTCGAGGTAGACGTGCGTGATCGGGGAGATGAGAACGGCCGCGGCGACCGCGAGGGAGAAGAGGACGAGGACCAGATAACTCCCGGTGAGCTTCCAGCGAAGGCTGCGGGTCATCCCTGGTCCCTCTTGAGCTTGTAGCCAACCCCCCGCACCGTGGCGATGTACGTGGGACGGTTGGGGTCGTCTTCGATCTTCTCGCGGAGGCGGCTGATGTGCATGTCCACCGTTCGCGTGCTGCCGAAGTAGTCGTAGCCCCAGATGTGCTCGAGCAGAAAGTCTCGGGTGAAGACCCGGTTCGGGTGCCCCATCAGCAGGTGGAGCAGGTCGAACTCCTTCGTCGTCAGGTCGACCGGGCGGCCGGAGAGCCGCACCTCATGGGTCGTCGGGTCGAGCGCGAGGCCGCCGATTGCGAGCGGATCCGCGCCGGCCCGCTCCGCCCCGCGGGCCGTCCGTCGCAGGATCGCGCGCACGCGGGCCACGAGCTCGCGGGGGCTGAACGGCTTCGTCACGTAGTCATCCGCGCCCAGCTCCAATCCCACCACGCGCTCCTGCTCCCCGTCCTTGGCGGTGAGCATGAGGATGGGCACCGACGAGGCTTTGCGGATCTGGCGGCACACTTCCAGCCCGTCGATGTAGGGGAGCATCAGGTCCAGGATCACGAGGTCCGGGGGCTCCGTCCGCGCCTTCTCGAGGGCTTCGTGCCCGTCGTGGGCGACGCCCACCTCGAATCCCTCCTGGACCAGGTTGTACCGCACCAGCTCGACGATGTGCGGCTCGTCGTCCACGACCAAGATGCGGCCGCCCGCCTGAGGCTCCGTCTTCTGTACGGTTGTGATCATGGCCCGGTCCTCCTGCCCCGCTGTCCACCTCATAGTACCATCCTCGGGGTGGTCTGTTGGGCGGCTGTCACAGGCCGGTGACGAAACGGTAACATCGGTGGGGGGAGGTCTGTCCGCGCGCTGCGTCGAAGCCAGGGGGCAAACGCGAGTACGCTCAACGCCGCCGCTTCGGCCCTGGCATGGCCCCAGGCGCCTCGGATAGACGCGTTCGCGGGAGGACGCCGCCTCGTGGAGCAATTCACGTTTCCGCCTCCGCCTAACTCACAGGCCCCCGAGTGGCCGGGCATCCCGCTCGGTGCGAGCAACACCATCACACGGACGAAGACCCGCACCGCCGTCCACGACAAGAACATCGACCGCGTCCCGGGGCGGCGGGATGAACTGGTGCAGGCGGCCGTGGAATACATCACCCGCCGCGGCGTCAAGGAGGCCCTGACGCTCCAGGACGTGATCATCCACGGCGTGCGAGTCCGCGCGATCACCAACTCCCCTCACCTGCACGCGCAGTGGCTGCTCAACTGGTACAGTCCCGAGGAGTGGCAACAGGTCACCGGCCACGCGCCTCCGGGGCAGCCGCAGGTGACCGTCTACGCGCTGGGCGGAGTCCCCGAGCAGCCGGAGGCCGCCTACTACAGCCGCGGGACAAATACGATCGTCTTCTTCAACACCTCGTACTACGGGCAGCTCAAGTCGTGGGTCCTCGGCGCCGTCGGACGCGTCCTGGCCGAAGAGTGGGGGATCCACAGCATCCACGGCGCCTGCGTGGAGAAAGACGGGCAGGGGGTGCTGTACATCGCCCCGACGGGGACCGGCAAGAGTACGTCGTCCTACGGCCTCCAGGCCACCTATCCCAACACGCGGTTTCACTCCGACGACTGGGTGTACGTCCGTTACACCTGCGCCGCGAGGGATGGGCGCCGCATCGCCCCGTTCGAGGTGGCGCCGGCCCACGGGGAGCCCGTCCGCGGCTACCGGGTGTTCCGCTGGCTGGAGGAACACCGCGGCGAGTCCGGACAGGCGCGCGGGCTCGACCTCGAGAACCGCGAGACGACGGTCGCCTTGAGCGCGCTCGATCTGACGCAGCCGGTCCAGGCGTACGCTTACACGAGCGAAAAGATCTTCTACCTCCGCACCAATCTGGTCAGCAGCTTCCCGCTGGCCGCCTACGAGATGCTGCGGTCTCGATTGGAGAACGTCCCGGACGTCTCCGGCAAATTCATCGATGATCACGCACCCGAGCTCGACGCGCTGGCCGACGATGTCCGCCGCGACCCGGGCCCGGCCGGCGACTACTTCCAGGGGATGAGCCGGGAGCAGGTTCGGGCGATTCTTGCCCGGCTGGTCGCGTTCGACAACGGACGGGCGATGCTCGACATCACGCACATCCTTCCCCCCGACCGGGTGGTGATGAATCCCATGGCGCCGACGCAGCTGGGGAGCGTCATTCTGCTGAAACGGGACCGGCGCGACCGGACGGTGCTGGAGTCCCTGTCCCTCGAGAAGTTCATCGGCCGCCTGCTGCGGGGTGAAACGCCGGACGGCAAGAAGGAGACGGCCTACAACGCCTACCGGGCGGTCGACGACGAGGCCGAACGCAGGTTCATCGACCGGCTCGAGGCGGAGGCCGCCCAGGTCGGGGGGAACATCGAGGTCCTCTACCCCGCCCTGCGGCATCACCCGGAGGTGCCCGAGACCCTGGCCGAAGAGATCGAGTTGTTCCGGGTCTTGTACCAGGCCTGCCGGTGCTACGATTTGAACACCATCCTCGCGACCGATCCCAGGGTGCGCGGCCTCAAGGAGGCCGTCGCCGCCACGATGGGGTTGATCGCCTATGCGATCGCCGTCCGCCAGGGCGACGTCCGGCTGGCCATCGACGATTACCGCCGCGCGCTGACCGGCGTGGTCTCGACCTGAGCGGGGCGGGGGGTGCCGATGGAAGCCGATCGAAGCGAGGAGTGGAGCAAAGGTAAGCCGCGGGCCTACGCGCAGGAACACCGAGACCAGTTCCTCGACGCGCTTCGGGAGTTCGTCCGCGTCCCGAGCATCAGCACGCTGCCGGAGCACCACGGCGACCTGACGCGCGCGGCCGAGTGGGCGGTGCGCCGGCTCAGCGCGATCGGGCTTGCCGCCCGGATCATGCCGAGCGAGACCCACCCGGCCGTCTACGCCGAGTGGACGGGCGCTCCGGGGCGTCCCACCCTCCTCTGCTACGGGCACTACGACGTCCAGCCTCCCGATCCGCTCGACCTGTGGACCTCGCCCCCGTTCGAGCCCGCGCAGCGCGGGGACAATCTCTACGGGCGCGGCGCCTCCGACGACAAAGGACAGCTGCTGATCCAGGTCTTCGCCGTCGAGTCTCTCCTGAAAGCCGCCGGCCGGCTGCCGCTCAACGTGAAGTTCTTCATCGAGGGCGAGGAAGAGATCGGCAGCCCGCGGATGATTCCCTTCATCAAGAAGCACCGGCAGCAGCTGCGGGCGGACCTCTCGCTGATCTGCGACGGGTCCTTTTTCGCCCCCGAGCGGCCGGCGCTGGTCACCGCGCTGCGCGGAATGGTGTACACCGAGGTGGAGGTCCACGGCGCCAACCGCGACCTGCACTCGGGCATCTTCGGCGGAGCCGCCCCCAACCCGCTCGAGGGACTGGCGCGCATCATCGCGGGGCTCAAGGACCGCAAGTCCCGCGTCACCATCCCGCGGTACTATGCTCCGGTGCAGCCGCCCAGCGAGGCGGAGCGGAGCTCCTGGAACCAATTGGGGTTCCGTGACGAGGCGTACCTCGAGAACCTGGGGGTCGAGGTCGCGCCGGGCGAAGAGGGGTACAGCATTCTCGAGCGCCGCTGGGCGCGACCCACGCTGGAGATCCACGGAATCGCCGGCGGGTATACGGGCCCGGGGGCCAAGACCGTCATCCCCGCGCGGGCGACCGCGAAGATCAGCATGCGGCTGGTCACCGACCAGCGGCCGCAGGCTGTGCTGCGCGCCTTCACCCGGAAGGTGCAGCGCCTCACCCCGCCGGGGTTCCGCGTCGAGGTCCGGCAGCTCGGCTCGGGGGCTCCGCTCGCGCTCTCCCCCGACGCTCCGGCCCTCCGGCACGCGGCCCGCGCGCTCCAGGAGGTCTTCGGGCGGCCGCCGGTCTTCATGCGCGAGGGCGGCACCGTGCCCGTCGCGGCGGAGTTCATGAACGTCCTCCAGGCGCCGCCCGTGCTCATGGGCTTCGGCCTGCCGGACGACAACCTGCACTCGCCGAACGAGAAGTTCCACCTGCCGAACTTCTACCGCGGGATCGAGACGGTCATCCGGTTCATGGAACTGCTCGGAGAGGGTTAATCAACTGTTGCTTGGTTTGGGCGTAGAAGGAATGGCGACCGGCTAGATGCGCGTCGGCACGATGCGGGCGCTGGTCAAGCCCGCAGCCGGTCCCGGCCTCGAGATCCGCTCGGTGCCGATCCCCAAGCCCGGCCCCGGCCAGGTCCTCGTCCATGTGCGGGCCGGCGGCATCTGCGGCACCGACCTCCACATCTGGAGATGGGATCCCTGGGCGGCGTCCCGCCTCCATCCGCCGGTGATCATCGGCCACGAGTTTTGCGGCACCGTGACCGAGATCGGGCCGGACGCGCACGGTGTGGCGCCCGGCGACTTCGTGTCCGGCGAATCGCATGTCAACTGCGGCCGCTGCCCGGCCTGCCGCCGGGGTGAGCCGCACATCTGCGAGCGGCTCCAGATCATCGGCGTGGACCGCGACGGGGCGTTTACCGACTTCGTGGTCCTGCCCGCCAAGAACGCGCGGAAGATGCCGCCGTCGATCCCGGTCGAGGTCGCGGCGGTGATGGATCCCCTGGGCAACGCGGTGCACACCGCCCTGTCGACCGACCTCGCGGGACGCGCCGTGCTCGTCATGGGCTGCGGCCCCATCGGCCTGTGCGCCATCCTGGTGGCGCGGCGGGCGGGCGCGGCGCAGGTCATCGCGGTCGATGTGAACCGCTACCGCCTGGGGCTGGCCGAGCGTCTTGGGCCCGACCTGCTCCTGGACGCCCGGACCGAGGACGTGCCCCGGGTGGTCCGCGGGCGCACCGATGGGTCGGGGGCGGACGTGCTGCTGGAGTTCTCCGGAAACGCGCAGGGCATCCACACCGGGCTCGCCGCCCTCCGCAACGGCGGAGCGGCCGCGCTGCTCGGCCTTCCCTCCCGGCCCGTGGAGCTCGATCTCGCCAACGAGGTGATCTTCAAGGGCGCGCGCCTCCAGGGGATCTTCGGCCGGCGGATGTGGGAAACGTGGGATCAGGCGACGGCGCTGCTCGCGTCCGGCATGGATATCCGGCCGGTGATCACCCACCGGCTGCCGATGGCCCGGTTCGCGGAGGCGTTTGCCCTGATGGAGTCCGGGGAATGCGGAAAGGTGATCCTGACCGTGCAGGACGGCGCCTGAGGCGCGCCCCGGAGATCACCGCGCCGGCTGCGCACTGACCACGACCGGCCCGCTCGGCACCAGGCTTCCGCCTGACGGCTCGCGCGTGACCTCGATCTCGTCGGGCAGCGCGGCCAGTTCCGACCCCACGACGATCAGCCGGCCGTCGCCGCCCGCATCGGGACGGACGGTCCCGAGCGATGTCCACGTCGCGCCGTGGCGGACCCAGGCCTGGTACGTCTGGCCTGCCGGCGCCGGCGGGAACCGGTCGACGGTGAGCACGGCGATGGTCATGCCGGCCTGGCCCCGGTAGACGGCATGAACCTCGGCCGGCACGCCCGGCGCCGCGGTCAGCCGGATGGCCACGGTCTCGCTCGACGTGAGAAGCGCGAGCGCGCGCGTGTCCAGAGAGCGCTCTCGCTGGTCGACGACGTAGCGCATCCCAAGCCCGCCCAGGCCGATCGCCGCGACCACCAGGGCCGCCGCGACCGGCGAGAGGCTGACCCGCAGCCTCTGGAGGCCGGCCCGGATGCGTGTCTTGGTCGTGCCGAGCGGGACTTGGAGCTTCGCCGCCACCTGCTCGTGGGTCAGGTCTTCGAAGAAGGCGAGATTCAGCGCCTCTCGCTGCGCCGGCGGGAGGGCGTTCAGGGCCTCACGGACGGTTGCCCGTTCCTCTTCGAGGCCGGCTGCCTCATCGGGATGGGGAGCGGGGTCCGGGAGCCCCGCCGTGAGCAGACCCTCCGGGTCCGACTCGATTCTCGGCTGCCTGCTCTTGCTCCGCAGTTCATTCAGAATCCGATAGTGGGCGATCTGAAATACCCATGGACGAAAGGCGCCCCGCTCGGGGGCGAAGGTGCCGGCTTTGCGCCAGACCGAGAGGAAGACGTCCTGGACGATCTCCTCCGCGGCGGCGCGATCCAGTGTGTGGGAGGCCAGGGAGAAGATCCGCGACGCGTAGCGGCTGTAGAGCGGCCCGAGCGCCTGCTGCCCTCCGGCGGCCAAGCGCTGCATCAACTCCTCGTCGCTCGCCTCCCGAGCATCCCGGCCGGCGCCCTCAGTGGGCTCGGGGCCGGACCGCTCCCCGCGCGTCTTTCGCCAGCCCCATCGCGGGCGCTCGCTCGGCATCGTCAGTTTCCGGCGACCGTGGTGATGCACATGACTGCTCAGCTCCCTTATACACCACGGGGGCCGGTTTGGATTGGATCCCACACCGGCAATCCACGCTTGGGGTTTCGGTGTACTAGGCGATGAACGGTTCACAGATGGACATCATCGACGAAAGGAGGGAGGACAATGAGCAGGATCCTAGCACTGCTGGTGGTGGGCGCGTCAATCGCCTTCACGGGAGCGACCGCGTTCGCCGAGTCCGACGCGGTGGAGCCGATGCCGATGAACACCCAGGCTCCGCAGGTCATCACCCCGAGCAGCCCTGTCTATCAAGGCACGCTTGCGGGCGACAGCGGTCCGGTGGTCAACGAGCTGCGCTGGCATGAGCAAGAGGGGAGCCGATAACCCCGTGTGATGCTGCCGGTCGCCTGCCTCGCGCAGGCGGCTGGCGGCGCAGCTCAACTGCCCCGCGGGCGCACGCAGGCCCGCATGGCGAAAGGAAGCGGCAGACATGAATCTCATGCGAAGGATGAGTCCGTGGCTTGTGGCATTGCTGCTCTATCTTCTGGTTTCTCCGGATGGATCGGTGTATGGACCGTTCGACGGCTACGCTGCCTGCTGGACATACCGCGGGGACCAGGGGCTCAGCGGGCCGTGCCTGAGCGCCTGGCCATGACACGCGGGGGGAACCTTCGCCATAGAGGGACGGCGTCCGACGCTGACGGGGCGAAGGCCGATCCCCGATCAACGGGGATCACTTAAGCAAACTCCGCACGGACCTCCCGCCGCGAAACCAACCTCCCCGGTCAAAAGCGAAACTGCACGATCCACACCGGGGAAACAGGCACTGTGGTATCTCCCGCATCGTACCCCGCCGGCCGGCCTTGAGGCGACGTCGTGGAGCCGGGGCCGGAGGCCGAATCCTGGGGCTTCCCCTCGTCCCGGTGGATCTCGAGGGCCGGTCCGTAACCGGCGCCACCCTCCGCAAAGCTCGTAGACGGCGCAAGAGTAAGCACCAGTCCCAATGTCACCAGCGCCAGCGCATGTCGCATCTTCTCCTCCTCCGTTGGTGAGCGGCGATGAAGCCGTTGTCAGATCACTCGTTAATACACGCGCGGCACGCCGCCGGATGCCCGGAGTCCACCGTATTGCGAAGTCTTTACGTTTCCTCCGCCACCGCGCAATCTACCGGTCGAGCGTTGGTGTATTTGCGAGTGAAACGGCGCACGAGAGAGGAGATCGGCTGTCATGAACATCTGGAGTCAGCGTCCAATCGTCCGAGGGCCCGCGGTCCTGCTCGCGAGCCTCGTTCCTGTCGTGCTCTTCGCGGTGGCCTGGGCCCCGGCCGGACATGCCGCGCCGGCCGCCCAACTCGCCCTGACATCAGCCAGGGCCGCACCAAAGGCGTATGTCGCGCTTCATGATGAGGGCGCCCTCGCAGTTCTCGACACCGGCGCAAACACCGTCCTCGGCTATATCCCGGTCCCATTGGGTGCGCACGGCGTGGCGATGACGCCCGACGGAAGCAAAGTGTATGTGGGCAGCGACCAGTTCTCAACTGTGAGCGTCATCGACACAGCCACGGACGCGATCGTCGCGCAGATCGAGGTGGGGACAAGTCCACACGGCCTGTCGATCTCATCGGACGGACGGCAGCTCGTCGTCTCCGTCCGGGGCGAGGACGACGTGGTCATCATCGACACCACCACCGACCGGATCACCGGCCGGGTGTCCATTGCCGGGCCCGACAGGAGCGCGATCAGTCCTGATGGTCGCATCGCGTATGTCGGCTCGACGTCGCTTGGTGATAACGCCTTGGCGATCGTTGACCTCACCAGACCCGCCCAGATTGGCAGGGTCGTGCTGAGCCGCGCTCCGCGCGCGCTCGCCTTCAGCCCCGATGGGAAACGTGTGTATTTTACGCTCGATGGCTCGGACGCCCTGCACGTGCTCGACACGGGACGCAACAGGGTCGAGGCCTCGATACCTGCCGGCGCCTCGCCCCACGGCCTTGTATCGGCCGGGACCGCCTATGGGGAACTCGTCCTGAGCCAGCCGCGAAACGAATTGGAGATCCTCGACTCCATCCGAAACACCGTCAGCGGGACCGTGCCGGTAGGGAAGCTACCCCGCGGAATCGCCACCAGCGCCGATGAACGGACGGCGTACGTGACGAACGAAGGGTCCGGCGACGTGTCGGTTGTTGATCTCGTCCTCCGCAAGGTGACGGCCACTATTTCCATCGATACGCTGGGTGGCACCCCGGGAGAGATCGTCGTTCAGCCGCGTCTAATCGCGCCCTTGCTCCACGCCAAGGTGCTCCGCCAGGGAGAGGGAGGGCGGATTCGCTAAGCGAATGATGCCCTCACGTCATTTGACGTGAGGGTAAGGCCCGCGGTACTTTAGTCCTAGACCGGTATGCCGAGCAACCTCCCCAGCCCGCTCACGAGCTTCATCGGAAGGCAGCGCGAAATCGAAGAGGTCAAACGACTGCTCGCCACCGCCCGTCTTCTCACGCTGACGGGCGCGGGAGGCAGCGGGAAGTCTCGGCTCGCCTTCTACGTCGGCGCCGAGGTGCT
>WNGC01000484.1_pt1 | contig 28690 bp, 22 predicted proteins | sample 5400051 | NCBI WGS metagenome assembly WNGC01 (sample SAMN13153368, study PRJNA577476) | soil metagenome | isolation source: 20 cm soil or saprolite under grassland replicate 2 | place: USA:California | collected 2016-06-15
CCACGTGAATGATTTCCTGGCGACCAACGTGCCGGGGATCTGGGCGCTCGGCGAGTGCAACGGCCGCGGCGCTTTCACCCATACCGCCTACAATGATTTCGAGATCGTCGTCGCCAACCTGCTCGACGGCGAGGCGCGCCAGGTCAGCGACCGCATTGTTGGCTACGCCTTGTACATCGATCCGCCGCTCGGCCGGGTCGGCGTGACCGACAGCCAGGCGCGCGCCGGCGGCCGCCCGCTGCTTGGCGCCCAGCGGCCGATGAGCCGCGTCGGGCGCGCGATTGAGAAAGGCGAGACGCAGGGGTTTATGAAGATCGTCGTCGATGCCGAGACGCGGAAGATCCTCGGCGCCGCGATCCTCGGGACTGGCGGTGACGAGGCGATCCACGGCGTCATCGACATGATGAACGCCGGCGCCCCCTACTCTGTGTTGCAGCGCGCCGTGCCGATCCATCCGACGGTCTCCGAGCTCATCCCGACGATGCTCGGCGAATTGCAGCCTATTCGGTAGTGGTCGGCTTCGCGGGATGGATATGCGCCGCTGTACCAATGCGCGCATATCGAGGCAGTCTTGCAGTCCACCGGTCAGAGACCGGTTCGCTCGAGACTGGCCCCTCCGCCACCAAAGGGTCTGAAAGCTTAGTCGAGCAGGCGCCCGTCACCATCTCAGGAGCCTGACGAAACCCGCGCGCACATGCATTGACGTGGCGTGTCTTGACGGCTCCGCTGCGCCTTGCAACAAAGCAGCCATGTCACAGCGTGCCGACCCGCGATCTCTGCCGCCCATCTTGGCCGTAAGGAATTTGCCGCACCATCGGTGTTCGAGCCGGCCAAGCTGCTCGGCGTTGGCGAGCAGCCCGTGAAGCTCGCAATCGATGCTTATTACAACGCCATTCGGAAAAAGGGCGGCAACGATACGTGGGTAACGCAGCTTACTTTGACCTTCCTCTTCCCTGATTAGTCGCGTTGGCAATGGATAGCGAGCTCTACGGGAATATCACAGTAGAGTTAGGGCATCGCCGAGAGAATCGATCAGGAGAGCGAGCGATGCAGAGGACCGCCGCCTGGTTCGCCGTCGCGCTCTGCGCCGCCGTTCTGTTCACCGCCGTTGCAGGCGCCGCGCAAAGCGAGCATGTGGTGTTTCTGTCGACGCAGCTGCGCCCGATCGCGGAGGCGCAGAAGATGCGCAATTTTATCCTGAAAGATTTTCCAGGCGAGGTCGACTACCTCACCGAGCGACCCGGACTCGACCCCGTCCGATTCGTAAAAGAGGGGCGGGCCGGTGGGCGGGGGGTAGACGTCGTCGGCGCGCTGCATGGCGAGCTGCAGTCGATCGTGGACGCGTTAGAGCCGCTCGACGGCGTCGCGGCCATGCTCGCAGGCCGCGGTATTCCGGAGGCGCTGTTGAGACTCGGAAAGCTCGGCACCGCCCACCAGCTTTACATCCCGTGGATGCAGGCAAGCTACATCATGGTGGCTAATAAAAAGGCGCTGCCTTATCTGCCCGATGGAGCAGACATAGATACGCTCAGCTACGACCAACTGACGACCTGGGCCAGGACGATCAAGCACAAGACCGGCAAGCGCCTGTTGGGCTTCCCGGCTGGACCGCAAGGGCTGATGCACCGCTTCCTGGAGGGCTTTCTTTATCCATCGTTTACGGGCGGGGTGGTGGTCCCGTTCCGCTCCGAGGCCGCCGAAGCGATGTGGGTGCAGTTCGCCGAGCTATGGCACGGTGTCAATCCGAACTCGACAAGCTTCGATTTCATGCAACAACCCTTGCTCTCCGGCGAGGTCTGGATCGCCTTCGATCATGTTGCCCGCGTGCTCAGCGCACTCCGGGAAAAGCCGGAGGATTTCGTCGTCTTTCCGGCCCCCGCGGGACCAAGAGGACGCGGCTACATGCCGGTGCTCGCCGGGCTCGCCATGCTCAAGAAGGCGCCCCATAAAGAAGGTGCGGCGGCCCTGATCGACTATTTAAGCCAGGCTCAGACGCAGATCGCCATCACCCGTGCTGTCGGCTTTGTGCCGGTCGTGAAAGCGGAGCTGCCGGAAGATCTCGAGCCTGGCCTAAAGATGGCCGCGACCGCTCTCGGAAAGATGCAGTCGGCGCAGGATGCTCTGCCCGCGTTACCGCCGACTGGGCTCGGTCACCGTGCCGACGAGTTCGACAGGGTGCTCATGGACACGTTTCAGTTCATCGTCCTGCGAGGCCAGAACCCTCGCATGGTTCTTGACCGCGAAGCGGACGTGCTGACCCGGCTGATGACGGAGACTGGTGCATCGTGTTGGCAGCCCGATCTTCCCAGTGCTGGCGCGTGCCAAGTGCAATAACCCGCGGGCTCGGTCCGCCGCGACCCTCAATTTGGTCTAGGACGCGTGACCTGCGTTTAAACCTTGAATGCAGCCCAGGAATGTTCACGCGACAGCTTCGACCAGCTCGAAAACTTGCGTTTCCGTCGTCATTCCCTTGGCGATGACCGACGCGATAGCGTTGAAGTGGAACCGGTTATGGACGCGATCGCGGACAGCCTCACTGACCAGGATCGTCGTTCCGTACTCCTTATTCAACCCTTCGAGGCGCGCTGCCAGATTTACGCTGTTGCCCAATACCGTATATTCCATCCGCTCCGCGGACCCCAAATTCCCGACTACCGCATCGCCGAAATGAATACCTAGACGCACGGCGAAGGGCCGCAGCCCCTCAGCGATGAATTGAATGTTGAGGGCCTCGCTGGCCGCCTTTGCCACAAGTGCGGCACGGCAGGCCCGTTCGACATGATCGAGCTGCAGGTGCGGCGCGTTCCAGAATACCATGACGGAGTCGCCGATGAACTTATCCACCGTGCCCCCTTCGGCAATAAAGGCCTCGGTCAGGGCCGTAAAATGACGCGACATCTGCCGCATCAGATTGTCGGGGTCGCTCGCCTCGGCGATACCGGTGAAATTTGCGACGTCGGTAAACAGGACAGTGACTTCCTGCCTCACCCCGCCGAGCTCGGTGGAGATGGAGCCATCGATAATTCCTTTCACGATGTCCTTCGGCACGAAATGAGCAAACGAGCTGATCGTGCGCTGGGCGACCGAAAGGGTGCTGCCCAGTTCGTGGATCTCTGAGATGTTTGATGTTACGGATTTTTCATCGGGTGCTGCCAAGCTGTGAAGCTGGTTCGCCTGCTCCGTCAGTCGCCTGAGCGAACGCGACATCCGGCTTCCAAAAATCCAAACCACGGGCATGAAGCAGCCGCATGCCAATAGCGCCAAAACCAATCCCCGGCTCTGCAATCGGCGAACGGTGGGGGCAAAATCGCCCTCCGCGGCAATCAGTAACGAGTACCCACTGTAGGCATTGTCTTCAGAAAATTTCCGCAAACGAAAGATATAATCTTGACCTTCCTCACTGATGTTTCCGTCATAGCGATCGCTACCATCCCACCGCCGCATAACCGCGCCGATCAGCCCGTTCCGGATTTCGTCGATCTGCGGCATCTGCGGGTGCGAGGGATGGTGCCGCGCATGTTCCAGTAGGCGGGCAAAATCGGGATGCGCCAGGAGGACGCCAAATGCATCGAAGATAACTGCGGTGCCATGTTCGCCCGGTCTCTGTGCTTGAACAAGATCGCTGAATTTATCCAGCTTGAGATCCGCGGCAAGAACGCCGCGCACACCCCCTCTCAGAGGCGCGCTCAGGGTGATCATCGGCGTGCCGATACTGAACGAAGCATATGGTGGCGAAACGAGCGCGCGGTTTCGCTGCTGCGTATCGCGGTACCAGCTTCGTTCTCTGGCGTCGTAGCCATAATTCCACAGATCGAGCTGCTCGATTTTATTGCCGTGCTCGTCCTCGAAGACGCGCCGCATCGATAGCGCTCCGCCCGCATTCGGGCGGACCAGGTTGATATTGTAGACGGCCCCGGGGGGCGCCTCGAGCCGCTGACGCTCCGTCGCGTCGAGAACGTCAAGGCGCCGCACCTGCAACCAGCAGCCGTTATCGTAGCCGACATAAAGGCTATCCGCCTGAGGCAACTCGTGGAGCGCCGACTTGAACAGCCCGATGGCGCCATCGACCTCGCTCCGGTCATCCGAGTCGGTGAGGGAGGGACTGGTCGCCAGTATGCGAGCAACCGAGCTCAACTCCGAGACATCGGCCTTGAGCCGGGTAAGCGTGTTCGCGCTCGCTGCATCCATCGCAGCCGCCGCCGCCGCTCCGGCCGCCGCGTGAGATGTCGCGATCTGGATAGTTATCAGGCACGAGGCTAGAGCGGTGACGAAGGCCAGCACCGCGGCCGTGATCGCGATTCTGAAAGTCCACATCGATTTGTACCGTCCGCCGGCCATGGAACCGGCACTCGAAACATAGCTATTTCGGCGGCCGACCGGCGGCGCCACGATGCACCGCCGCCCCTGCTCGTCGTCGCGCTGCTGACGAAATATGTGGGCGTTGCCGCCCTGCGGACAAATAATCCCTGATCGGCAGCTCTGCCCTATTCTTGGACGACCATCACGACGGCGCGGTTTGTGCGAAGCCGCACGTTTTTAGCGGTTGGAGGGGTCGACCGCGCGTTGCAGCCAATGCCCGAGAACACAAACCTGATTCTGCTCGCGAGCTACGCGGGCTCGCTATTCAGTTTCGGCAGAAATGCGAAAAGCGGGACGGGGGCCTCAACCGCCGTCGGCCGGGCGGCGATGACCGCTGAGCGTGAATTCCGCCGATATTTAACACTGGGCAGAAAACGCCAGCTCAGTTGGGGGAAGCTGCCGGTTCGTCCCAATACCGACCATTGACAGTCAGCATTTGAGGGCCGGCGCGCGGTGGTTTGGTGCCATTCCTCCGTCGTATTTGAACTGGGGGCGATAGAGCCATTGCGTGCCACTGCGCGCGTCATGAAAACCGGGGTATCCCCTCACTGTGCTGTCTCCCGAGGCGCCAATGAGATTCCGGGATTGCGGCGGACGCTCTCCGCCACGTTATTCATTGATGTCCGCTTAGAGGGTTGATCGTAGGCGTCGATTTGTTGGGCAGCCCTGCAAGGCTCGGATCGGCTTCACGATCGCGCTCACTTGTCGGAAACGCCGACCGACACCGCGGCCTGATCGGGCCCTCCGCATCCGACCAGAACCACCGATCTCGCGGCCAGTTCTCCGACATCCGCGGCATCAAGCTTGGCCGCCGATGGGGCCGTGTCATAGGCTATGTGGTTCGCGTCGAGGAATTCGCGGGCATTGATGTTTTTGGTGGCGAAATTGATGTTCTCGGGCAGCGTCAGGATCCACCCGGATGTGCCCGTCCATTCTGCCGCCGCCATGGTGTCGAGCTTTGACGACACGATGCCAATTACATTGCCGCTGGAATCGAGCAACGGACCGCCGCTGCTGCCGGGCTGAACCGGTGCCGTCAGCTGGACATACCGCGAGTCATCGTGGATGCCCGCCAGTGCCGATATGACGCCAGTCGTAACTTGCGGGCTTTGCGTCAGCAGGCCGGCATAGGGAAACCCGACCACAACGACAGGATCGGCCGGGCGAATGCTACTCCCATCCCGAAATCGCAAAGGTGGCACCGCATTGGCCGACTGCACCCGGACGACCGCCAGGTCGTTGCGTTCGTCACTAACAACCGCGCGGCCATCTTGCCATTCACCAGCGATGCGAAGGCGCGGTGCGGTCGTGCAGCTCTTCACGACGTGGTAGTTGGTCAAAAACTCGCCTGATCCATTGATGGCAAAGGCGGTGCCTATGCCGGCGCGTTGAGGTTTGGGGGACGTCGGAGCGAGAGGGGTCGCCGGCGCTTTCTCCGCAAGCGTGTCGCGGGTCGTCTCCGGGCCCATGAAGCAATTTTTGCTTAAAGCCGTGTCGCCAGCCTTTTTTGAGATTTGGCGCGAGACATCGCAGGACCTCGCCTCAGACCCGGCCCGCGCAGTGTCCGATAGGTTCGGCAACCCCTGTTCGCTAGCCGGTTTTAGCCGCTTTGTGTGGGGAATTTGTCCCCTGGTCGTCGGCCGAAGGCGGTCGGCGGCGCCGCAAGTCGAAACGCTCGACAGGCTTGTGCGAGCACATTCGAGACTGGCGGCGGACGGCATACGGGTCGTGCCCAGCGTGAGGGCAACCAGGCTCAAAACTCCCCATACAGCCTTGATGTGCATGGTTCACCAGGTCCAAGGCGGCAAGCGCTCTTCTGCGCGCCTGTGCCGCGTCCGAGAGGGAAACAATCTTTTGGTGCAAAGCTCCCGGCGGACCTTGGAAATCTGGCAGAACTCTCGGGAACAGCGGTATCGCGTTGACATAGATCAATGGATTCGTTGACATAGATCAATGGATTCATCGAGACTGGAATGTTCGCTCGGCTGCTAAACAAGATTCTCGCATAGGCGCCGGTGAAGGTTTTGGTATCAAACAAGGGAGACTAAGCTCATGCAGCCGTTCAAATATCTGCCCGTTGTCGCCGTATCCCTCCTCGCAATTGCGGGTGGGGCCCCTGCAATCGCGCAAACTCAGAACCTGCCCTGGGTCCAGATGGAAACAATGTCCGTGAACGCGGGCATCGGAGGGCAGTCTGGCGATGGCCTCCTGCACCTGCCCAATCTGGGGACCAACTGCAGCTATCCCTTCACGGTCTCAGGCTTCGGCGCGGGCATCCAAGTCGGCATCTCCAAGGTGAGCGCTTCCGGCCCGGTCGCAAACATGACCAGGGTCTCGGATCTTTCCGGCGATTACGGCACGACCGAGGGTGAGGTGACCCTCCTGGCTGGGGCCGGCGGAAGCACGATGAAGAACCGCAACAACAACGTCGCGATGAGCCTCAAATCGGAAACCCAGGGCATCGGCCTCGGTTTCGGTGCGAAGGGCATGGCCATCAGGGTCGCCGACCAGCCCGTCAACCTGCCGCGCGCCTACGTGGTGGATTTCGGCTTCAACAAGAACTGGGTCAGTAAGGAGAGCCGCGCGACGCTCGACAAGCTGGTCAGCGAATGGAAGTGCCGTTACGCCAACATTTGGCTGTTCGGCCATACCGACTCGGTCGGCAAGGAAGACGTCAATCTCGAGCTTGCGCAAAAGCGAGCGACGGCGGTGCGCGATTATCTTGCCGGCGCGGGCGTCGTCCCGACGCGGCTGTTCACAGAGATCAAGGGCGAGAACCCGCAGCTCCAGCGGACCGCCAATAACGTGCGGCTTCGCACCAACCGTGCGGTCGTTATCGTCGTGCAAGAATAAGGCACCGTGATTGGAGGCCCCGATGGGAGCGCGCATCGCGCGGCTCGTCGGGGTCTCCGCTTACAGGTCAGCCATTTCGATATGCTGATCCCCGCCTAGACGTAATCAGTGCTACCGCCCGCGGAAGGTGCGCGCGATCTGTTCACGCAACGGCTTGAGCAGGTAATCGAGAGGTGTCCGGGAATCCCCGAGGAGTGATCCTCTACGCTCGCGCGATCTTGCTGCCGGCGCGCGGCTACATGCCGAGATAAGCCCGCCGTACCCTCTCATCGGCCATGAGAGCGGTGTGCGGGCCCTGCAGCACGACCGTGCCGGTTTCGAGCACATAGCCGTAATCGCAGGATTCGAGCGCTTCGGCGACGCGCTGCTCGACAAGGAGCAGGGTCACGCCGCTCTCGCGGTGTAAGGACGCCACGCGATCGAAAATCAGATCGGCAATCGCCGGCGCCAGCCCCATCGACGGCTCGTCCAGAAGCAACAGCCGAGGCGCCGAGGCAATGCCGCGCCCGATCGCGAGCATCTGCTGCTCGCCACCCGAGAGCGTCCCGGCGAGTTGCTTGCGGCGTTCGGCAAGCACGGGAAACAGCGTCAAGATCCGGTCGATGTTGCGATGCCACTCGACACGGCCGCGTGTCGAGTACGCCCCCATTTCGAGGTTCTCCAGCACCGTCATTGAGGCGAAGACCTGGCGCCCCTCCGGCACATGCGCGATGCCGAGATGGGCGCGTTCCGGCGGCGGCACGGCGAGCAGGTCCCGTCCTTCGAACAAGATCGATCCGGAAACCGGCGCCACCGTCCCGGAGATAGCCTTGAACAGGGTCGTCTTCCCGGCGCCGTTCGGCCCGACGATCGCGACGAATTGCCCCTCATCAACCGTCAGCGACACGCCGCGCAACGCGGCGAGCCCGCCATAGCTGACCGACAAATCCTGGATTTCAAGCATCCGGCCTCGCTGCGATCATCCGCGTCGCATAGCACACCGCGTGAAGAGCGCCAAACCTCTGGGCCTCTCAGCCGTCGTCCCGGCGCAGGCCGGGACCCATCGTTCAAATGTCCGCGCACCCGATCGGTGGATACCGGTTTCGCCGGTATGACGGGCCGGTATGACGGGCCGATATGACGGGCCGGTATGACGGATTTTGCGTACGGTTGCGAGGTTCGGGGCCGGTTGACGCGGCCGGAAAACCCATGACAGGGAAGGCAGGCTCCGCCTATCGTCCGGGCCGGGAGGGAACAGATGCCGTTTTCTGAGGTCGATTTCCTGCAAGCGCTCGCCGCCGGCATTCTGGTGGGCAGCGCCTATGCGCTGATGTGCATCGGCCTCGGGATCATCTTCGGCTCGATGAACGTCATCAATTTCGCACAGGGCGACTTCCTGATGCTCGGCATGTACGCCGCGTTTTACCTGACCGCGGGGTATGGCGTGCTGGCGTTTCTCGGGCCTTATGCCGGGCCGATCGCGGCGGCCTTTTTAGCCGGCCCGGTGGTGTTCGCGCTCGGCTGGGTGTTGCATCGATTTATCGTGTCGCGAGTCACCGGCGCGGGCGCGGCACAGACGGTCGGCGCGGGGGCTTATGGGCAGATCATCGTCACCTTGGGCATCTCGCTGATCCTGCAGAATGGCGGGCTCATCCTGTTCGGCTCGACCCCGGTTGGCGTGCGCACGCCGCTGTCGCGCCAGTCCTGGGAGATCGGCGACATATTGCTGAACCAGGCGCGTGTCGTGAGCTTTCTGGTCGCGGTGACGCTCGCCGCCGGCATGTACCTGTTTCTCAGCCACACCCGGCTCGGAAAGGGTTTGCGTGCGGCCGCCGACAACCCGCAGGCCGCGATCTACATGGGGATCGAAGTCGACCGGGCCCATCGCCTCGCCTGGAGCATCGGCGTCGGGATTACCGCGATCGCCGGCGGGCTCGTCGCGACCTTTCAGACCTTTCAGCCCTATGTCGGGTTCGATTTCGTCATCGTCATGTATGCGGGTGTCGTCCTCGGCGGGCTTGGCAGCAATTTCGGCGCCTTCTGGGGCGGGCTCCTGATCGGTATCGTGCAGCAGATGTCGACGCTGGTGCTGCCGTACCAGCTGCAGAACACCGCGATCTTCGTTGTCTTTCTGCTGATCATCTTTCTGCGGCCGCAAGGCATTTTTGGCCGGCTCAGCGAGCGGGCATGAGCTGGCCCCCGATAGAACGCGGTCATGAGAACCCGGTTATGAGAACGCGGTCATGAGAACGCGGGCCGAAGCCAACCGGCAGCGCTGGGCGATCCTCGGTGTTGCGGCCGCTGTGCTGGTGCTATCATTCGTCCTTCTCAAAAGCGCCTATTACCAACTCGTGCTGACCCAGGTGTTGCTCTGGGCAGTGCTGTCGCTGGCCTGGAACATTCTCTGTGGCTACAGCGGCTATTTCTCCTTCGGCCATGCCGGGTTTTGGGGGCTGGGCGCCTATACGGTCGCGCTCGGCATGATGTATTTCGACCTGAGCCCGTGGATCTCGATCCCGTTCTGCGCGCTGGTCGGCGCCGCCGCCGGCGCCATCATCGGCTATCCGACATTCCGCCTGCGCGGGCATTATTTCGCTCTCGCGATGCTCGCCTATCCGCTCGCCACGCTCTACGTCTTCCAGTGGCTTGGCTACCAGGAATTGACGCTGCCGATGAAGCGCGAGGCGCCGCTCCTCTACATGCAGTTCGAGGACCCCCGCGGCTATGTCGTGCTTGCGCTCGGCCTGCTTGTTGTCGCGTTGCTGATCTCGCTCAAGGTCGAGAATTCACGCTTCGGCATGTCGCTGATGGCGATCAAACAGAACGAGCCGGCAGCCGAGGCGGCGGGCATCAATACCTGGCGCTGGAAGATGCTGGCATTGATGCTGTCAGGAGCGTTGGCCGCGGTGGCCGGCGGGCTTTACGCGGTCATCCTGCTGGTTGTCACACCGGAAACCGTGTTTGGCATGCTGGTTTCCGCGCAGGCGCTGATCCTCGCCTTGTTCGGCGGGGTCGGCAGCCTCTGGGGCCCGGTCATCGGCGCGGTCGTGCTCGTGCCCTTGGCCGAGGGGCTCAACGCCGAGCTCGGCGATGTATTGCCCGGCATTCAGGGCGTCGTGTACGGCGTCGCGATCATCGCGATTATCCTGCTCGCGCCCGAGGGGGTCTATTGGCGCGTCCTCGACCGGTTCTCAAAGCGCGCGCCGGCGGCGGAGCCGCCATCGCAGATGCCCGCTCGTGCAACCAACATCGCGCCGCTGCCGCGCGCGCCGGTCTCAACCGGCGCCGATCTTCTGGTGCTGCGCGATATCGGGATCTCGTTCGGCGGGTTGCGCGCGCTGGACGGGATCGACCTCACCCTTCCCGAGGGCGGGCTCTACGGCATCATCGGCCCGAACGGCGCCGGCAAGACGACGCTGTTCAATGTCATCAATGGGTTTCTCGCCTCGGATAGCGGTGCGATCACCTTCGCCGGCGAGGCGATCACCGGGTTGCGCCCAAACCAAGTGTGCCGGCGCGGCGTCGGGCGCACCTTTCAGGTCGTGCGCGCGTTTCCGCGCATGAGCGTCCTCGAAAATGTCATCGTCGGCGCCTTTATCCGCGCCCCGACCGATGCTGTCGCCCGCGACATGGCCCTGGCGGCGCTCGACCGGGTCGGACTCGTCGATCAGGCCGAAAAGATCGCCGGAGGGCTGACGACGCGGGAATTGCGCTTGATGGAACTGGCGCGGGCGTTGGTGCCGCATCCCCGTCTGATGCTGCTGGACGAGACACTCGCCGGCCTCGGTCATGACGATCTCGGAGGGATCCTCGGGGTTATCCGGCAGTTGCGCGCCGAGGGCATTACCGTCTTGATCATCGAGCACACGATGCATGCCATGGTACAGCTGGTCGATCACTTCACGGTGCTCGATCATGGCCGCCTGATCGCTACCGGCAGACCGCAGGACGTCGTGCGCGATTCCCGCGTCATCGAAGCCTATCTCGGCAAAAAGTGGAGTGACCGCGTCGCGGTCCCCGCAAAATAGGAGGAGATCGGAACATGCAGAATTCCCCGACACGGCGCAGCGTGACAGCCGGGCTGGCGCTCGGCGCGATTTCGCTACCGGCATTGCGCGTCGGCACGGCAAGCGCACAGGCGAAATCGGTCAAGATCGCGATGATCGCGCCGCTCTCCGGCCCTTGGGCACGGCAGGGACAGCTGCTTCGGCAGGGCGCCGACATGGCAGTCGAGGAGTTCAATTCGCAAGGCGGGATTAAGTCGCTCGGCGGCGCCAAGCTCGAGATCATCTACGCCGATGCCGGCGACAATACCGAGAAGGCGAAGAACGCCGCACAGCGCCTCTTGTCCGATCACCCGGACCTGGTGGGCGGCTCGGGCGCCTGGCTCAGCTCCTTCACCTTGGCGGTGACCGAGGTCACCGAGCGCGCGCAATTACCATGGCTGACGCTGTCCTATTCCGATGCGATCACCAATCGCGGCTTCAAGTTCGTGTTCCAGACCTCGCCGACCGCCGAATGGCAGGCCGCCGAGACGCTGCCGACGGCACTGAAGCTCGCGGAGCACGCGACCGGCAAGCGGCCGAAGACGATCGGCGTCATCCAGGACAACACCGCGTCGCCCGTCAGCTTCGGCAAGCATCTGCGGGAAGGCGGGGGGCTCGAAAAGGTCGGCCTCAAGGCAACGGTCGACCAGATCTTCACGCCGCCGCTGTCTGACGCGACGCCGCTCGTCGACAAGCTGCGTTCGGCGAAGCCCGATTTCCTGCTGCTGCTGACCTCGGCGATGCCGGATTGCAAGCTGGTTTTGGAGAAGCTGGACGAATTCAAACTGGCCAAGGGCAAGATGCCGCTGGTCGGCAACGGCGCTCCGTTCGGCTCCCCCGAATTGCTCAACACGATCGGCCCCGAACTGCTCGAAGGGATGTTATTCAGCGTCGCCAACTGGCCGCTGAAGGGGCAGGAGGAATTCATCGAGCGGTTCAAGAAGCGGACCGGCGAGCCGTTCGCGACGCAGGACGCGCTGTGCGGCTATGGTGATGTCGCGATCCTGAAAGAGGCGCTGGAAGCCGCGGGCGCGGCCGACAAGCTGAAGGTCGCAGAGGCGATCCGGCAGATGAACCTGACGACCGGGCCCGCGGCGCAATTCTTCCCGGGCCCGATCAAGTTCGACGAGAAGGGGCGCCGGCAGGACGTGCCGATGATCTTCGCGCAATGGCAGAAAGGCGTGCCGCTGACGGTTTTTCCGGAAGACCGCGCCCTCGCGAAGCCGTTCTGGCCATCCGTATAAGATCGGATAGGCAGTCGTAAAAAAGGCCGAAGCATTCGGCCGGGGAGGGCGGATATGCAGGCGGATTACATCATCATCGGCGCGGGCTCAGCCGGCTGCGTGCTGGCCAACCGGCTCACCGAGGACCCAGGCACCAAGGTCTTGCTGATCGAGGCCGGCGGGCGCGACTGGAACCCGCTTATTCACATCCCGGCCGGCTTCTTCAAGATGCTCGATCATGACACCTTGACCTGGAAGTACCGCGCCGAGGCCGATCCCGGCACCAATGGCCGAGCGATCGTCTATACGCGCGGCCGCGTCATCGGCGGCTCTTCCTCGATCAACGGGCTGATCTACATCCGCGGCCAGCCCGAGGATTACGATCACTGGGGCCAACTCGGCAATCGCGGCTGGTCATGGGACGATTGCCTGCCTTATTTCCGCAAGGCGGAGCGCTGGGAGGGAGAGGAAACCGAGGTGCGCGGCAAGGACGGGCCGCTCTTCACCTCGAAAACCGACCGGCCGCCGATCTGTGCCACCGTGCTCGAAGCCGGCAAGCAGCTTGGGCTCGAATATCGCGAGGACGTCAACGATCTGCCGCCGGGTCATGGCGACTGCATCGGCTGGTGCCAGCAGACCCGCGGCGGCCGCCGCCGCGCCAGCGCCGCGCGCACCTATCTGCGTCCGGCCTTGAAGCGCCCCAACCTGCAACTCGTCACGCATGCGCTCGTGCATCGCGTGCTGTTCGACGGCAAGCGCGCCGTCGGCGTCGAGTTCTCGCGAAACGGTCAGACCGAGCGCGCCGACGCTACGCGCGAAGTGATCCTATCGGCGGGCGCGATCGGCTCGCCGCATATCCTGCAATTGTCGGGCGTCGGCGACCCCGAGCATCTCGGCCGCATCGGCGTGCCGGTCGTGCATGAATTGCGCGGCGTTGGGAAGAATATGCAGGACCACTACGTCGCGCGCGTCTCATACCCGGTCGTCGGCGCCCAGACTGCGAACGAACGCTCGCGAGGCCTGCCGCTCGCCGGTGAGGTCATCCGCTGGCTGATCACGGGCAAGGGCATGCTGACCTACAGCCCGTCGATCGTCGCCGCCTCGGTCAAGGTGTTGGAGGAGTCGGCAACCCCGGACATGCAGGTCACCTTTGCGCCGGGCAGCTTCAAGAACGGCCAGATCGGCGCTTTAGAGGAGACACCCGGTCTCTCCGCCGGCGCCTGGCAGATGCGGCCGCTGTCGCGCGGCTATGTCGAAGCCAAGTCGAACCGGCCGGGGGACGCGCCCGCGATCAACCCCCGCTATTTGTCGGAGGAAAGCGACCGGCGCGCCGTGATCGGCGGTCTGCGGTTTGCGCGGCGGTTGTTTGCGACACCGCCGCTGCAACGTTTCATTCGCGACGAAACATTGCCGGGGCTACAGGTTCAGAGCGACGATGAGTTGCTCGATTATGCGCGCCAGTATGGCGGTACCTGCTATCACGCCAGCTGCACCTGCATGATGGGGCAGCACCCGATGGCGGTTGTCGATGACGAGCTGCGCGTGCACGGGATCGCGGGCCTCCGCGTCATCGATACCTCTGTGATGCCGGCTGTCACCTCGACCAACACCAACGCACCGACCATCATGATCGCCGAGAAGGCCGCGGCCATGATCAAAGGCGCCGAACGGCAAAGACTGGCCGCATAAGCGTCTGGCCGCATAAGCGTTAGGCGAACGGAGAAAACGATGGCTGATGACGACGCGTTGTTTCGGAAAGGGATGCCGATCAGGCGCGAGGTGCTGGGGCCCGACTATGTCGACGCCTCGATGGCCCGTGCCGATGAGTTCATGATGTCGTTTCAGCGGGCGACGACGGCTTGGGCGTGGGGCTGTGCCTGGGGCGACTCGACGCTCGACCGGAAGACGCGCAGCCTGATGAATTTGGCGATGCTCACCGCCCTTAACCGCGCCCCGGAAATCAAGCTGCACGTCAAAGGCGCGCTCAACAACGGCGTCACCGTCGAGGAGATCAAGGCCGCCTTATTGCACGCGACAGCCTATTGCGGCATTCCGGCCGGGCTCGACGCGTTCCGGGCGGCGCACGAAGTGCTGGTCAGCGAAGGCGCGCTGGGCAAGCCAAAGGCATAGGCATCCGGGCCGGACGGCGGAGGTTTCGGGCCGCCGCCATCCGCCGGCTGCTGACGAGCTAGCGCGGTCGAGGGGCTTAGTAGCCCCAGCGGTACCCGCCCAGCTGGTGCCGATTGAGATCGTTCGCGACATAGTCGTTCGGCCCACGCCAGCCATAATAGTGTCTGGACCAATAGGGCCGATAATAGCCGTAGTGGTTCGGCACGCACCGGCCCCAGCGGTTCGGATGCGCGCCACGGCCGCAGCCGCCCGCCACCTGGACGATGTTTGTGGCCTGCTCGGGGCCCGGGTTCGGGATGAGCGGGGCGGCGGATGCCGATGCCGCCGCCATGACGGCGAGAGCCCCGGCTATCGCAATGGCTTTTGCCAGACGCATCTGAGTTCCCTTCTGGGGATTGCTTCCGGTGACAACGATCGACGCGGCGGCGTAATCCGACGCGCTCGGCGATCGTAATCGAACCTAGCCCGGATTACTGCTCGATCCAGACATCGGAGAGGTCCTGGCCGATGTACTGGCTGGGCGAGATGTTCCAGCCCTTGAATTTTGCCGAGGAGACGACGAGCCGGTTCCACCACAGCAGTGGCACCGTAGAAGCTTCGGTGACCGCATGCCGCTCGAAATCGCGCACGATCTTCATGCGTTCCCGCGTGTCGGTGCTGATCGCCTGGCCGATATACAGCGCGTCGAGGAAGCGGTCGGTCGAGCCCGCGTGATTGCTCGGCGACAGGTCGCGCGACACATAGCGGGCGAGGTTGATCGTCGGATCGTCGAAATAGTCGGCGGCGAGGTCGATTGCGGCTGCGAATTTCCCCTTTTCGAGCGCCGCCTGCCACTCCTTGGTGCTCAGCAGCTCGTGTGTCCCGCGCACGCCGATCTCGCGCCATTGCGCGAGGACGAACTCGCCGGCGGGGCCATACGGCACCGGGACGTCCTTGCGGTTCGTCAGGGTAACCTCGAGATTGGTGACCCCTGCCTCGGCCAGCAGCCGCTTCGCCTCTGCGCGCGAGGCGGCGATGTCTCGGGAAAAGCCGGGCATCGTCACCAGCTCCGCTTCGGGCGTCGCCATTGCCGAGCCCGGGCGCATCAGCCCGCCGACATATTTGAGGAAGGTGGTGTTGGCAAGCGCCTCGGTACCTCCCCAGCGATCGATCGCGAGCGACAGCGCGCGGCGCACGCGCGCGTCGTTGAAGGGGGGCTGTGTGGTGTTGAAGGCGAGGGCGACGTAGCTGGTCCACGGGCCCTCGCGCACCTCGAGGCGATTGCCGGCCATCTCGACCATTTCGTCACGCTCGGACGGGGTGAAGCTGCGGAACTGGGCCATGATGCGGCCGCTCTCCATCGCCTTGACAGCTGCCGTCTCGGAGATGAACTCGGTGCGGTAGCCGTCGAGATACGGCTTGCCTTGCTGAAAATATTTGTCCCAGCGCTTGCCCGACCAATGATCGCCCTTGACGTGCTCGACGAAAACAAACGGGCCGGTGCCCAGGATGTGCGTCTTCGGAAAGGTCGGATCTTCGGCGAGCTTTGCGGCGCTGTAGATACAGTTCCACGGCGAAGCGAAGTTCGCCAGCATCGCCGCATCCGGCCATTGCAGGTGGAAAACAATGGTCAGCGGGTCGGGCGTCTCGATCGACGTGATCGCGGCGTAGTCGGCTTGGCGTACCGAGAGAACGCCTTCCGGCGGGTGGACGATGCGGTCATAGCTCGCCTTCACATCGGCAGAGGTCAGTTTCGAGCCGTCGTGAAACAGCACGTTGGGGTGCAGCTTGAAGGTGTAAGTGCGGCGGTCCGGTGAGACATTCCAGGAGTCGGCGAGATCGCCGGCCACTTGCGGATAATTGGCGGTGTCGAATTTGAGGAGCGTCGAATAGTGCGGCGCCACGACGTGCATGAGGACGAACGAGAAGTTGGCGTGGCAGTCATAATTGGGCGGCTCGGCGTCGACGGCAAACGGTAGGGTGCCGCCGCGCTGCGGCGAAGAGGAGGCCGCGCCGGCAATCCCCGGCAGGGCAAGCAAAACCGCGCAGCAGGTGGCGGCCAAGCGACGGCGCATCCAACGCCGTTCGGCCGGACCATCGGCAGGCGCGCGCGTGGGCTCGTTCTTCATTGCGATCTCCAGCGAAAGAGGTTGTCGCCTGCGGCGAGGTTTATCGGGGCGCACCGGTCTGCCAGCGGCTGTACTGCTGGAAGAGGTCTTCCTTTTCCTGAGCCGTCATCGGCGCACCGCCGGCCGAACGTCGGTGCTCATCGATGAAATGCGCAAACATCGCCTTCAGATCGTCCGGCTTGGGCGCGTTGGCGATTTGCATGTTGCGCTGCAGCCATTGCTCGGCGGGCTGGTAACGGTGCCAGCCGGGCAGCTCGGCGGTAAGGTTCACCTCGCGCCACTTCGGATGGTGGCCGGGTTCCAGCAGCGATTGAAACCCGGTGAAGAACACATCGACGAAATTGGCGACATTTCGGGATCGCTCCATCGACTGCCGCAGATCGGCAACCAACAAAACATTGCCGACCGCGACTGTGTCGATCGCTCGATCCTGCGATACCAGGCCGGGATAATCCGCCGCGGCGAGGCGCGTTGGTGCATAGGAGCTGCTGCTGACCGCCGGATTGAACGGGATCGACAGCAGATGCAGCCCGTCATCGCCCCTCAGGCTCATGAACAGGGGGGCCGGCTTCCCCGCGACAAAGGCAAGCGCGGCGATCTCGCCGCGGCGCAGTTTGTCGAGCGCCACTTCCTGGCTGTCGTTGGTCAACGTCACCGGTATGTTCAGCATCTCGAATAAGCGGCCCGCGGTGATCGACGTGCCGCTGCCACGGAGGTCGACATTGACCTTCTTGTTGGCGAGCTCGCTGACGTTTTTGATCTTGGGGCCGGCGAGCAGGTGAAATTCCTCGTTGTAGAGCCGCGTGATGTAAGTCATCGAGACTTCGAGGCCCGGTAGCAGTTTCTGCTCTTTCGCGTAATCGAGGACATCGCTTTGCACGATGGCCATGTCGATGCCGCGGAGATATTTGAGGTCGGTCAGGCTTTGCAGCGAGCCCTTGCCGACGACCGGCACGACGCGCCGCGTCGCCCCGTCATCGACAAGATTGGCGAGGTCCTCGGCGATCCTGACCGAGATGCCGGCGGAACCGGATGTTTCGATTTCAACAACGCCACGGTTGATCACCGCCACCGCCTGTTCGGCAGCGCTGGCGCACGGCGCGTAAAGGGCCCCGATCAGGGCCGCGAATGCCGTCACGCTGCACAATTTCAAACGGCCCATGATCGCCGCTCCTATTTGGTTTGGATGCCCTTCAGCAGGATGTCGGCCTCGGCGACGCCGAGTTCTTTGGCGCGCAGGTACCAGAAGGCCGCCGTCTTCAGATCGCCCTTGATCGCGCGCAGCTTGGCGCGCTCGAGGAAGGTCGGGTCGTAGGTTTCGCCGAGCCGCAATGCCGCGTCGCCGTTGCCCGCGTCGGCGGCGCGCTCGTAGTAGAGGCGCGCCGAGGCGACATCGCCGACACTGAATAGCGAGTCGCCGCGCGACAACAGCGCTGCGGTTTCGGCGGCAGTGAGGTGTGGCTCGGATGGCGCTGTCGGATTCGGCGCCGCCGGTGCGGCAGCGTCCGGCGCCGGCGCGGCGTTTGGCGCGGGCTCTTTCGGTGTCTCCAGCTTCGCGACGCTCGGCGCCGTCTCCGGCTTTGGCGCAGGACCGCGATCCGGCGCGGCTGGCGATGCGGATGACGGCTGCGGCGATGGAGCGGGGGCTGGGGCCGGCGCCGGATTGGCTGCAGGCGCACGTTCGCGAGCGGCGGTGGGAGGTATGGGCGCGGCCGCTGTCTTCGCCGGGGCGGGTGGTGTCGGCATCGTCGCCGGCGCCGGCGGTTTTTCCTGGGTTGCAACCGCGGCAGGTTGGCTTAACGGAGTCGCCGTGATGGCGGCCTGCTCGGTCCCACGCGGCGAGAGCACAAACCACCCACCGCCGGCGATCGCTGCGACCGCGACCAGCGCGATTGCAATACCGAGGACCGGGATCTGCCGCGCCGGGGGCTCGGCCTCGATCGCCGCCGGCGCCGCATCGAGCGCAAGCCCGAGCGATGCGGCTCGGCTCGACACCGGCCCTTCGAAGGCCACGTAATCGGGTTCGGGCCGGGCATTCGGCGCTGCAGCCTGATCGCCCGTCCGGCGGATCGGCTGGGTTTCGGCGGCTACGCTTGGAGCAACGCCGGAGGCCGAACGGATTATCTCCCTGAAATCGACACCGCTTGGCTCGGGCGTTGGCGGCGTTACCGTGGGCGGGGCGTTTGGAACCGGCGATATCTCCACGAACAGCCCGCTCGGGGCCGGCGGTGCCTCGACCGGTATGGGCGCCGGCTCGGGCAAAGCGGCCGCCGCTGGCGTGGGTGCAATGAGGGGAGCGGCCGCCGCTGCCGGGGTCTCGGATGCGGGATCGGCAGTGCTCTCTTGCGAGGCAGGGCCGCTCGTTTCCAGGCCGCGCGACGCGGCGTGCGACGGCCATTCCTCCGAGCGTGATGCCGCCGTTTCTTGCCGCGCCAGCTGCGCGGGTGATGCAGGCTCCTGCGGGATTAATGGCGCGGGAGCGGGCGCGCTCTGCGGCAAAAAACTTGCCACGCTCGACGGCTCGGGCGCGCTCGGCGTCGGCTCGGCGATGCTCGGCGTCGGCTCGGGCACGCTCGGCGCCGGTTCGACAATGCTCGGCTTCGGCTCGGGATACTCCGGCGACGCGGCGACGTTCGGCGGCGGTTCGACACTGCTCGGCGTCGGCTCAGCCGGCGGTCGCCTCCACAATGGCTGGGCGGGCGGTGCAGCGGGCTTCTCGATCGCGGGGGGCTCGACAGCGGGCGCGCCGCTCCGGATCTGCGGCGCGGCCGGCGGCGCACTCGCCGACGCGACATCGCGGTACGCTTGCGCCGGCGTGCTCGGCCGGACTTGCGACGAGGCGGTCGACACCGCCCATTCGCGAGTGAAGGAAGTCTTTTCCTCGGTCTCAGGCTTTTCCGTCTCGGTGTCTGCTCTTTCGCGCTCCTTCGTGAGGCTCTTGACCTCCGCCAGGATCTCGGAGACCGGCCGGCGCGCTTGCACGAGTTCGGAGAAGACCCGCTTAACGCCCTCCTGATCGTTAGCGCGCACGCACTCGCGCAGCTCGTCGTAGAGTCGCGCGACGTCAAAGGCGGTGGCTAGGCTGGGCATCGCGGCACCCTTACGCGCAGCCCGCTTGCTCGCGTGGCGTGCGTCGCGGAACGCAGGCTCGCCCGGCGAGCTTCGCTCCGGTTCGCGGCCAAATGGCCTGTCGCGGCAAACGGTTTGTCGGGGTCTTCACCATCACTCACTAGATCTGCCGGTTCGAATAAAAGACGAGGTCGTTCTCAGCATGCGTAATAGTACAGGCTGTTTATACGTATACGGACCTAAATAGAATGTTAACTCTGTTGCCGAATACTCTTCGGGATTGACCGAGTTTTTGTTGTTATTTTTGCCGAATTTTCACCGTCTTGTTCTTCACCAGGCAGGGCACTTAGCCTCCCCTGATGCTCCAAGCTACCGGCTAACCGCTTCGGCCTGCGGCGCCTGAACTTCTTCCAGGGCTTTGGCCAGTTCCGCCTGCACCAGCCGATTAAGGATCCCGCCGAGCCTCTGATCGAGCCAGCTGCGCAGCATCGGCTTTACGAGTTCGCGGACGACATCTTCGAGCGTCTCGGCGGGACCGGTCGCGGGCTCGTCGAGCGCGGCCAGGCTCCGCGGCGCGCTCGCAAGCGCGACCGCTCTGGCAGCCATCTCGTCGGTCTGCATTTCCGTGTGCGCGGGTTCACCTGCCGCTCGGTTCGTCTCCTGGCCGGACGGCCTGCCGCGGTTCTGCGCTCGTCCTTTACGATTGTCCCCGGCCGCGTCGGAGAGCTTGAGGACCTCGGCCGATTGCGGCGCAGAGCCCGCTGGCTCCTCGGGCTTGCCCTCCTCGACGAGCTTGCGCTCGATCTTCTTGAGGATCTCGTCCATCGACTGTTCGGTCGAGAGATCGGAGTCCGGCATCGGCTCACCTCACACGCCGTTTGTTCCACCGGGACGTGCCCTCGGAGACGGCGGGACATCCCAAGATGCGTTGCCGGTTCGCGAGTGGCCCGAACCGGACTCGAACGGCCGATTGGGCAGGGGCGCCGGACTTTGTTCTTACGGCGGTAAAGACGAGGGAAAGAGTTTAACGAGGCGTTAACCTCAAGATTTGAAAAGCTCAAATCCCGTAGATCTGCGCGCCGCTTCGCAATGAATGGCGGCGCAAACAGAAAACGAGCGGCACGCCCGGCGTGCCGCTCGCTGTGACGTTACGCGCTCCTTAATTCCGGGGAGCCGGCCGAGGCCGGCTCCCCGGTCCCGGTCAGCGAGTGACCGGCTGCGTGCTGGACGTGCTCGGCGCCGTTGTGGGCGTGGTGGTGCTGGTGCCGCCCGCCCCGATCGGCGAGGTCGTGCTGGGGCTCGCCGCGGTGCCGCCCGTCGCGGCGCCGCCGGTCATCGAGCCCGACCCGGCCGGAGCCGCTGCGGAGCCTGCCGGGGACGTCGTCGAGCCGATCGCCGGGCCCGCGCCGCCGCCGATGCGGGCGACCGTCTGCTCGTCAAGCGTCCCGGTTTGACGGAGCCCGTTCTGCTGCTGATACCGGGCGAGAGAGCGCTGCATCTCGCTGCCGACCTTGCCGTCGACCGGCCCCTTATAGAGCCCTTGCGCCTGCAGCTGCTGTTGCGTCTGGCGCACCTCGTCCTCCGAGATGTTGCGCGACCAGAAGCTGTTGCCGCTCGCCGGCTGCTGCATGCTGGCCTGCGGCACCGCATTCGGGGTCATGCTCGGATTGGCCGGCCCCGCGCCCGGGTTGGTCGGGGCGGTCGTTGCACTCGGCGCCGTCGCCTCGGTGCTCGGAGCCGTAGCGGAGGGCGTGGCCGTGGTGTTGGTCGTGGTCTGCGCTTGGACCAGGCCGGCGAAACCCGTCGCCGCGGCCAGAGCGATAACGGCTGTCAGAGTACGCTTCATCAGGACTCTCCACGATTGGGGAAGGATCAGCCACCCGCCGAACAACTCATGCGCGATGGTGTTCCCCGTTCGCGGAAAAGGTGAGCTTGCGAACTCCTGCTCAGCCGTCAGTCGAAACCGGACGACCTCCGATCATCGCCGCCACCCACTGTCACGCCGGCGAGCTTTTCGAACAATTTGATGATCGCCGAGCCGTCTTCTTTGTTGAGCCCCTGGGCACGCGCCATTTGATAGACCTGCTGCGAGACGTTGGCGAGCAGGAGCGGCACGCCGAGCCGTTTGGCAAACGCCGTCTCCAGCTCCTGGTCCTTGTAGGAAATGTCAATCGTGCCGCCCGGCGTGAAGTCGCGCTTCAGCATGCGCGGCACCCGGTTCTCGAACTGCACCGAGGAGCCGGTGCTGACCCGGATCACCTCATAGATTTTTTGCGGGTCGAGCCCGGCCTTCACGCCGTAGACGAGCGCTTCGGCGATCGCCACGGTCTGGATCTGCCCCAGCATGTTGTTGAGCAGCTTCATCGCCAGCCCATGGCCGAGCGCGCCGACATGGAACAAATTCTTGCCCATCGCCCGGAAAAGATCCTCGCACGCGGCATAGGTTTCCGGCGCGCCGCCGACGATGATCGACAATTCGCCCGATTTCGCCCGCACCGTGCCGCCGCTGACTGGCGCGTCGAGCATCGCGATGCCGCGCTCCGCGAGGCGGCGTTCGAACCGCCGCGCCGCGAACGGGTCGATCGTGCTCATGCACAGGACGATATGGCCGGCCTGGGCGCGGCTGATGACGCCTTGCTCGCCGATGATCACCGCCTCTGCCTGATCGGTTGTCTCGACCATGCAGATCGTGCGGTCGCAGGCGCCGGCCACCGCGGCCGGAGACGTCTCGATCGCGGCGCCCGCGGCGACCAGCGGGTCGAGCTTTCGCGGATCGATGTCGTGCACGACCAGCTCAAAGCCGGCCTTCGCCAGATTGAGCGCCATAGGCCCGCCCATATTGCCGAGCCCGATAAACCCCACTTTGCCGGGCATCGCGTTTCCTCCCTCTCGAAAAGCAGGCGAGCTTGACGCTATCGCTATTGCGGCGGGCCTCGCAGATTGCCGCGCGGCTCGTATGTCCGGACCAGCAGCGCGGCGACGACGTAATTGATCTCCGCCAGCCCGATGCCGCCGCCATCCTTGCGGCAGATGCTGGCATGAATCACGTAAACATGCCCGAATTTCCAGGGCGGACCGCGCTTTTCGAACGCCACGCAATTGTCGCGGCCGAGCGAGAAACCCATGCTCGTCAGATCGTCGGTTTCCGCGAAATTCCGCCAGCCGCCGCCATTCCGCGTCATTTGGTTCAGATCCGGAAAATCCTCGCGCAGATCGCCGTACCCGGCTTGTGCGGCGCAGCCCTTGTGCTGCGGTCCGATCGCGCTGATCAGGTACGGATCGACCACGATGACGTCAGCCTCGACCGCCAGGACCCCGAGATTGGTCATGACCAAATCGTGCGCCAGTTTGCAGTTCGACAGGTCGGGGGCGCGGTCGTTGCCTGGCAACCCCACGCCGGCATAACTCAGCTGCGGGCCGGTCTTGCAACCGGTCGCCGCGCCGGCCGGCGCCGTCACCGACACCTCGGGCAGCGACAGCGATGCATCGGCCGCGACGGCAATCCCGGGGAATACCGCTGCTGCAGCAATTAACAACGCGAGCGCACGGATTGAGCTGCGCATCTCAGCTTCCGCCAGATGGCTGAAGGAGATTGCTTCGCTTCGCTCGCAATGACAGCCCTGAGTTGTCATTGCGAGGAGCGTAGCGACGAAGCAATCCCCTCGCCAATGCGGCGCAACAACTCAGTTCGGCGTCCAGCTCAAGGAGCGGATCTCGGTGAACTCGCGCGGCAATTTCGTCCAGCTCTCGCCGGCATTCTCGGTCTTGTAGAGTTCGCCGTAATGGCTACACGCGATGACGAGCCCGGGATCCGCTGGATGCGTCGCAAAGGCCCAGATCGGCGAGTTCGGCTTCACCGGTAATTCCGCCATCCGCCAATTCTTGCCGCCATCGGTCGAGCGCTGGATCGCGCCGGTCGTGCCCACCGCGCCGTCGCCGGTTGCGACAAACAGCGTGTCGGGATCATCCGCCTTTTGCGCCAGGCTGCGGCAATAGGGCAGGGGGAACTGGTCGCCCACCCTAAGCCCGGTCCAGCTTTCGCCCTTGTCATGGCTTGCGAAGATCTCGCGCGGCGTCGTCGTGAGCACCGTGGCGCCGCCATTGACGACAACCCCGATGTCGTGAATGTCAGGGTCGTTGATCCCCTTTGTGATCCGCCGCCAGCTGTCGCCGCCATCGGTGCTGTGCAAGACGCCGTCGACCTCGATACCGGCCCACACGTGCTTGTGGTCGGTCGGATCGACCGTCAATGCCGTGACGCGCGGAACGCGCACATTCGGGCATTCCTCGGCGATCGCCGCCGGCAGTTTCTGCCAGCTGCGTCCGCCGTCTTTCGAGCGGAACAACGCCGCCGGCCGTGTCCCGGCGAAGATCGTGTCGGGATCGGTGGGGTCGATCGCGATCTTCCACACGTCCATCTTGTTCATCGGCGAGTCGAGCCGCTCAAAGCTCTGCCCGCCATCGCTGCTTTTGTAGATGCCGTCATCGGCGCCGGCGAAGAGCGTGCGCGGCTCGTGTGGATGTACCGTCAGGCCAAAGACGCGGCTCTCGCTCCACAGCCCCTTCATGACACGCCGCCAGCTCTCGCCGCCATCGCCGCTCAACCATAGCCCGCTGCCGATCGTGCCGGCGCAGATCGTGTATTTCCCTGACATGCTCTGCTCCTCCCAGCTGTTCTCATTCCGTCATTCCGGGGCGCCGCGTAGCGGCGAGCCCGGAATCCATTTTCAGACACCCGTGTTCATGGATTCCGGGCCTCGCCTTCGCGATCCCGGAATGACCACTGGATGCGTCAGTGCGTGCCTTCCCAGCCGGTATGCGAGATGTCGATGACGACGCCATCGGGTCCCGCCCATTTCATCTCGAAATTGGCGTGGCCGCCGGCCGCCATCGTGGCATCGACATGGTCCTTCGCGGTCAGCCGCTGCGCGTTTGCGTTTTCCAGCTTCTGGCAGGCCTCGTCGAGATCGTCGACCTCGAAGCCGAAATGATGGATCCCGTCGAAATTCGGTCCATGCGCGCCGACATCGGGCGACGCGTCGGTCTTGTAGTTGAGGATCGCGACATTGATGTGGCCGTCGGTCAGGAACACCGCGCCGTTCGGGCTGCGGCGCAATTCCTTCAAGCCAAACGCCGATTTGTAGAACTCGGCGACCTTTGCCGGCTCCTTCGTCGTCAGGGCGATATGTTTGATGCGTGCCATGATTTCCTCCCTTACTGCTGTCGCGGTGTGTCGTTGCTGATCCCGTTGATCGCGCGCCAGACGCGTTCCGGTGTTGCCGGCATCTCGATATGGGTGACGCCGCATTCCGACAGCGCGTCGACGACGGCGTTGATGACGACCCCCAATGCCGGTGTCGTGCCGCCTTCGCCGGCCGGCCGGATGCCGAGCGGATGCGTCGGGCTCGGCACCTCCGACAATTCGGTGTCGAAGAATGGCACCATGTCCGCTTTCGGCATCGCGTAATCCATAAACGAGCCGGACAACACCTGCGCGGTGCCGGCCTCATAGACGCATTGCTCCCAGAGGGCCTGCCCGACTCCCTGCACGATGCCGCCATGCACCTGGCCGTGCACAATCATCGGGTTGACCGCGCGCCCGCAATCATCGACCGCGCTGTAGCGCACGATCTCTGCTTCGCCGGTGTCGGGATCGATTTCGACCTCGCAGACATGGCAGCCATAGGGGAAGGCGGCGAGGTTGACGGTCTCGTCGCTGATACCCTGCAGCGGCCCCCGTAACGCCTCCGGCAGATCGCTGCGGTCGAGCGCCGCGCGCGCCACCTCGAAAATGCCGATCGCGCGGTCGGTGCCCTTCACCTCGAAGCGCCCCTCGGCAAAGGCGATGTCCTCGACCGCCGCTTCCAGCACATGGCTCGCGATCTTCAGCCCCTTCTCGATGATCTGGTTCGACGAGTTGAACATGACGATGCTGCCGAGGCGGAGCGCGCGGCCGGAATGCGCGCCGCCGCCGACCGAGACGCGATCGGTGTCGCCCGTCACGAGCTTCACCGTGTCGATCGGCACCCCGAGCCATTCGGTGATCAATTGCGCAAAGCTCGTCTCGTGGCCTTGCCCCTGGGATGTCGTGCCGATGACGACCTCGACGGTGCCGCCGACGCGGCCCTCCGGCTTCACCGTCACTTCGGCCTTCTCGCGCGGCGCGCCGGTGGCGGTGTCGACATAGTTCGCGACCCCGATGCCGCGATATTTGCCGTGCCGACGCGCCGCCTCGCGCCGCGCCGGAAAGCCCGCCCAATCCGCGATCTCCAGCACGCGCTCCATGACGCGGTGATAGGCGCCGCTGTCATAGACCATGCCGAACGGGTTGGTGTACGGCATCATCGATTCCGGCACGAGGTTGCGCCGCCGCAGCTCGATGCGGTCGATGCTGGTCTCGAGCGCCGCCAGATCGATCAGCCGCTCCATGACAAACATGACCTCGGGCCGCCCGGAGCTGCGATAGGGCCGCGTCGGGATCGTGTTGGTCAGCGCGGCACGGCCGCGGAAATGCACGGCCGGCACGTGGTAGATGCTCGACATGATCTCGACGCCCTTGTTCAGAGGGCCGAAGGCGAGGGCGTAAGCGCCCTGGTTCACCAAATTCGAGCCGCGCATCGCGAGGAAGCGGCCCTCGCGGTCGAGCGCCAATTCGGCCGTAACCGCGAGATCGCGCGCCTGGTGATCGGCGACAAAATATTCCTGCCGGTCGCTCGTCCATTTGACCGGCCGGCCGAGCCGCTTCGCCGCCCATGCGACGAGCGCGAATTCGGCATTGAACGAGCCGCGCGTGCCGAAATTGCCGCCCACATCCTGCATGACAACGCGCGCCTGCTCGGGCGGCACCCCGAGCACGGCGGCGAGATCGCGCCGCGGGCTGACCGCGCCGCCCGCCCCGGCGTACAGCGTGTAGCGCCCGCTCTCCGGGTCGTAGTCGCCCACCGCGGCGCGCGGCTCCATCGGCACACCGGTAATGCGCGGGATCCAGGTATCGAGCCGCACGATGTGCGCGGCGCGCGCAAAAGCCGTCTCGGTTGCCGCCGGATCGCCAACATCGCCGTCGAGGATGATATTCGGGAAGTTCTCGCGGGCGCGCGGCGCTCCAACCTTAACCGCGTCGAGCGCCTGCGCGACCGCCGGCAATGCCTCGTAGGCGAGCGCGACCGCCTCCGCCGCATCTTTCGCTTGCGCCACGCTCTCCGCGATGACGCAGGCGACGATCTCGCCGACATGGCAGATTTCCGGCCCAACGATCGCCTCGTGCTGCGGCCGCAGGACCGGCGTTCCATCCCGGTTCTGGATGCTGATATCGGCCGGATGCGTGTTCGCGATATGCGGCAGCGGGTTGAGACCGTCGGCCTTTACATCCTCGGTCGTCAGCACCGCCAGCACCCCGGGCATCGCGCGCGCCTTCGCCGTATCGATGCCGCGCACCCAGGCATGCGCGTGCGGCGAGCGCACCATGACCGCATAGGCTTGGCCCGGCAGATTGACATCGTCGCTATAGCGGCCGCGCCCGGTCAACAGGCGCAGATCTTCGCGCCGCCTGACCGGCTGCCCGATCCCTGTGCCTGTTGCCGTACCGTCCATCAATCCTCCGAGTTACGCTGTCATTGCGAGGGGCGCAGTGACGAAGCAATCCCCTTCAGGTTAGCCCTAATCCACGGGGAGATTGCTTCGCTGCGCTCGCAATGACACTCGTGTGATTACGCCGGGAAGGACAGGAAGCACTTGTCCGAAGCGAGGATGTACGTCTCCATGTAATCCTGGATGACCGGCTTCTTGCGGCCCAATGCCTCCATCGCGCCGGCGAGCGCCATCCAGTTCAGCATCTCGTGCTGCCCGGAATATTCCATCTCGTCGAGCGTCCGCTTGCGCCAGGTACCCCAATCGCCGCGGCTCATCGCGTCGAACAGGATGCGGTCGCCCTCGTGGTCCGGCCAGAGATAGCCGTTCTTCGGCGACAGGAAGCAATGCGACCAGCTCGAAGACGCGACGAGCGCCACCCGGTACGGCGATTTCGCCAACACCTCGGCAATCGCGGCGCCGACATCCATACAGCGCCAGGGGTGCGGCGAGGGCGGGTCGCCCGATTCACCTTCCGGCCGCGGCGGTCCGTAGAGATGGCCAAAGCCGCCCTTGGCGTGGATCAGGTTGCGGCCGTAGCAGTTGATCGCAAACGGCACGACCGGATAGGGAAAGCCCTGCCGGTCCCAGTCGAGATAAAGAAACGTGTTGGTGAAGGCGTGCGCCATCGGATGGTGCAGCGGCTTGTACGCATAGGCGAGATCGATACCGCGCTCGATGAGCCCGGTAGCGATGAATTTCGCCGCCTCGCGATGGCCCTTCAAATGCAATGACCAGTCGGCCGCCTCGCCCCACCGGTTGGGCTTGCCGGCGCCATTGCTCCCGTTCCCGGTCTTCCACGGCTGCAGGTCGAATTCGTCGTCATAGCCGAGGACGCAGAACGGCGGGACGATGTCCTCCTTGAAGTTCTCGTACTGGTCGTCGCCCCACACCAGCACGAAATCCGGATTGAAATCGTCGAGGATCTTGCGGATCGCGCGGAAGTCGTTGCCAAAGCGCTCACCGCAGCGGTTTGCGGCCGAAAGGCCGTCATCATTGCCGAGCTCGGCCAACAGCTCAGACGGCCAATTCGCCGGATCCTTTACCGCCGGATCGACATTCGGCGCGTCGAGCACACGTTTAAAGACGCCGGTCAGCCCGTCATTCGGCAGACACAGCGTCGGCCAGTGCGTGCACCCCAATCCGAGAATTTCCGCCATCTCCGTTTCCTCCGTTATCGCGATCGATTCGATCCGAAAAACTGATCCAAATCCGGCTGTGTCGCAAAAACCTCGTCGCCTTCGGGCAACACGACCCAGGGCTGTTTGCTGCGCGTCCAGAAATGCGCTGTCGGCTT
>WNGC01001419.1_pt1 | contig 28687 bp, 24 predicted proteins | sample 5400051 | NCBI WGS metagenome assembly WNGC01 (sample SAMN13153368, study PRJNA577476) | soil metagenome | isolation source: 20 cm soil or saprolite under grassland replicate 2 | place: USA:California | collected 2016-06-15
CCGCAGTTCGACCGCTACTTCTTCATTAATTCCTCCAGCGTCGAAGCGGCGCGTCGCGCAGGCTACGGCCATACGAGCTATCTTCCACATGCCGTCGATGCGTCGGTGTTTCGGCCGATGGCGGATGTCGCAAAGGACACCGATTTCTGCTTCGTCGGATTGTGGTCGGAGAAACGCCAGCGCTTCATCGAGGCCGCGCTCGAGGTCTCCGAAAACGGTGCCGTCTACGGACCGAAGTGGTACCACAAGACATTCAGGGACCGGCGCTTCAGGCGCATCGTGAAGGGCCGGTACATCGGCGGCGAGCCGCTGGTGCGACTCTACAATAGGACGAAGATCGTCGTTAATGTCACCAACTGGGGCGCCAATGCGGGTACCAGCCGCAGCGGCATGACCATGCGCTTGTTCGAGGTTCCTGCCACGGGAAGTCTGCTGCTTACGGACCATTCCGCCGAGACAGATCTTGCCGGACCATTCCGCCGAGACAGATCTTGCCTTAACGCCGGGGCTGCACGTCGAGACGTTCTCCGATTTCGACAACTTCAGAAAAAAACTGCGCTTTTACCTGAATGACGCGCCGGCACGCGAACGCATCGCCGCGCAGGGCATGCAACATGTTCGCGCGCAGCACTCGTACGATCGCATGGTCGATTCCATCCTCGCGGCATATGAGGACGCGCAGGCGCGAAAGAGCCCATGAAGCCGCTGTCTCTCTCGATCTGGACGATCGCGTTTTTTATTTCGGCGGTATTGTTTTCACACACCGTGGCGTTGCGGCTTCTCCTGCTTCTCCTTTCCCTGGGGCTGGTAATCGCGGCAATCGCCAAAGACCGGGCGTCAATCCGCATCCTGCCGCCAGTCTGGATCCCGTTCGCGCTTTGGGCAGCCTGGGCAGGGCTCTCGCTCACCTGGTCATTCGAGCCGCAGCGATCGCTGAAAGAGTTCCAGAACGAAATCGGCTATGCGGCGCTTGCCTTCTGGGTCTGCTACGTTGGCGCCCAGTCGCGCAACGCCGCGCGGGTCATCCTGCCCGTCGTCGCCGCAGCGGCCGTTCTCGTCTGCCTGGTCGCGCTGTACTACTACCCGCAGGGTCTCGAACGTTACAGCGAGGGATGGCACGGCGGCCCGCAAAACCTCTCGAGCGCTCTGCTGACGATGATGCCCTGCGTGCTGACGGCGGGGTGGTATGGGCGCCGCACGGGCTGGAGGCGGCTCGAGCTCTTGAGCTTGGGGGTCGCCGCACTCTTGTTCATTGGCGCCTACACCACGCTTAATCGCACGATCTGGTTCGGGTTCGTCGGACAGCTGCTTCTCCTCGGCGCGCTGCTTGCCGTGCGAGGACGATCCTCACTCGGTCCACGCGTCAAAGTGATGGGCGCAGCGCTCGCGATTCTGGTCGTCACCAGCGGTGCAGTTGTGACATCGCGTATCCAGGCGGAGCGCGAGGCGGCTGACCCCGACGCAGCGCTCGCGAAGGACCCGCGCTTGACGCTCTGGCCTGAAGTGCTCGAGCACATCAACGCGCGTCCATTGACTGGCTACGGCTTTGGCCGCGGCATACTCCGCCAATCCCTAAGCGGCGACTTGAAGCGCCCCTTGCAATGGCACGCGCACAACCTGTTTCTCGATACCCTGCTCCAGGTCGGGATTCCAGGACTGCTTCTGCTGCTTCTCCTCCTCGGAGCCACGCTGCGGGAAGGCTGGCGCATGATGCGAGTCCCGGATGACTTGAGCGTAGCATGCGGCTTGGCGGTGATCGGCGTCGTCGCCGGCATGGTTGTCCGCAACATGACCGACACGCTTTGGGTACGCCAGAACGCGTTGCTCTACTGGGGCGTGCTCGGCGTTCTATTCGCGTTGGCGCGCAGGCCTGCGGCCCGCGCAGGACCCTGAGGCACGGCGCGGATGCTCGTCATCCGGCGGGACAACGTCCTAGTCTGCACGACGCCCGTTCTTGCTTTCATCGCGCGGCGCAGCTGCGAACGTTTAGTAACATAGCTGATGCCGAGACTTCATCCCGTCATTCTTTGCGGCGGCACAGGAACGCGTCTTTGGCCGCTTTCGAGAAGACTGCTGCCGAAGCAGTTCCTGCCGTTGGTGACGGATCGCACGATGTTGCAGGACACGGTCCTTAGGATCGCGGAGCTGCCCGAGGCGGAACCGCCCATCGTAATCAGCAACAACGAGCATCGCTTCCTGGTCGCGGAACAATTGAACGAGCTCGGCGTTCGACCTGCGGTGCAGATCCTGGAGCCGGCTGGACGCAATACCGCGCCGGCGGTAGCCGTCGCCGCATTGCACGTGCGTCGGACGGACCCGCATGGGGTTCTGCTCGTGCTGCCCTCGGATCATGCGATCAACGATGTCCCGGCATTCCGTAATGCGGTACGGACGGCAGCGCGAATCGCAGGGCATGATCTGCTCACGACCTTCGGCATCCAGCCCACACAGCCTGAAACCGGGTATGGCTATATCGAGCTCGGCGAGCCGCTGCCCGGGGAACGGGACGCATTCCGCATCCATCGCTTCGTGGAAAAACCCGATCCCAGGAGAGCGCAGGAGTATGTCGATTCGGGGAGATTCTTATGGAACAGCGGCATGTTCGTGCTACCGGTACGCCTCTATCTCGAGGAACTCCACAGTCTGAGGACCGATATCCTGACTGGCGCCGAGAAAGCGCTTGACGCCGCGCTGCGTGATCTCGACTTTCTCCGGCTCGATGCCAGCGCATTTAATGCGTGCCCAGCCGAGTCCATCGACTATGCGGTCATGGAGAAGACATCGCGCGGCGCCGTAGTGCGCGCCGATATCGGCTGGAATGATGTCGGCTCGTGGACCGCCCTCTGGGACATCGGCAACAAGGACAAAGCTGAGAACGTCATCCGCGGCGACGTCCACATCGCAGACGCCTCCGGCTGTTATATATGGGGCGAAAGCCGGCTCGTCGTCGCGCTCGGCGCCAGAAACCTGATCATCGTCGAGACCGACGATGCAGTGCTGGTCGCCGACCGCTCGCGCGCGCAGGACGTGAAAAGCATCGTCGAGAGCCTCGACAAGGAGTCCCGCTCCGAGCATGTCTCGCACACCCGGGTGTACCGGCCTTGGGGCTACTACGAATCGATAGATGCCGGCAAGGGCTTTCAGGTCAAGCGCATCATGGTCAAACCGCAGCAGGCTCTCTCGCTGCAGATGCACCACAAGCGCGCCGAGCACTGGGTGGTGGTCTCCGGTCGTGCCCGGGTGACCAGAGACGACGAGGTGTACGAACTCAAGGAAAACGAGTCGACGTTCATTCCCCTCGGCTCCAAACACCGCCTGGAAAATCCCACCGACCAGCCGCTATACCTGATCGAGGTACAGTCCGGCACTTACCTCGGCGAAGACGACATCGTGCGTTTCGACGATCGCTACAGGCGAAGCTGAAAACCGCTTTCACCTCGGGCTCGCCGATCAGAAAAAGTTGGTGATCCGGCTCCGGATGCTGTTGATGACCACCGTGGAAGGCGCGAAGTCGCGCTCCAGTTCGTAGCGACCCTTCCAGGGCTGGGACACGATGGTGGTCACGGCTTCGACGATATTATCGAGATCAAGCCCCGCAACGATATGCGCACCGCCTTCCACGGTTTCGGGCCGCTCGGTCGTCATGCGCAGGCTTACACACGGGACCTTGTAAAAAAACGCCTCCTCGGGCGCAGTCCCTGAGTCCGACAGCACGCAGTAGGCTTCCATGAACAAGCGGTTGAAATCGTAGAACCCAAGCGGTGCCATGATTTGCACGCCGCGGGGCAGCCGCCTTTTGCCGATCTTGCTTCGGGTGCGTGGATGCATCGGGTAGATGACCTCGCGCTTGAACTTGCGGTGCAGCTCCCCGAGAGCCTTCAGAATCGCGTCAAGGTACTTCGGGTCATCGACGTTTTCGCTGCGGTGGGCGGTGATCAGCAGGTACTGTCGCGGTTTGACGTCGAGGCGCTTGAGGACGTCGCTTTCGCGGATGCGCGGAAGAAAGGCCCACATCGCTTCGTACGTCGGGTTGCCGGTAACGAAGATCTTCGAGGGGTGAATGTTCTCGCGTAGCAGGTTCTCGCGGTGATACTGGTTGAAGGGCAGCAGAATGTCGCTCATATGGTCTATGAGTATCCGATTGCGCTGCTCGGGCATGCGCTTGTCCCAGGCGCGCAGTCCCGCCTCCATATGGAAGGTCTTGACGCCGCGGTGCGACGCCGGCATCACCGAAAGCCCGCTGAACGTGTCGCCGAGGATCAGCAGAGCGTCGGGCTTCACCTTGACGAGCAGCTCGTCGGATTTGCGTATGATGTCCGCCACCTCCAGGCCATAGCTAGAAGTGCCGATCTGCAGCTGGTAGTCGGGCTTGCGCAGCTCGAGATCGCGGAAAAAGAAGTCCTTCAGCTCCGGCGTGAAGTTCTGGCCGGTATGGACCATGACATGGTCGAAATTGAGCTCGTCGAGCTTCCTCAGCGTCGACCAGAGCTTGATCATCTCGGGCCGCGTGCCGAATATGGACATGACTTTCATGTAGGGGTGCCCTTATTGACATGGCTCATCAGTCGCACCTCCGGAAGCGGCGTGAGGAGCCTGCCGCCGGCGTCGAGATACGGCTTGCACTTCTCGGCGATCTCGCTGAGATAGCCCCAGGCAAACACGATCAAGCAGTCAGGCTTATCGGTGCGCAGCGCTTCGCTCGAGCGAATCTCGAAGTGCGAGCCGGGCGTATAGAAGCCCCACTTGGCGGGCGCATCATCGATCATGTAATCCATGTGGTCGTGATTGATGCCGCAATACTGGATGATGGTATTGGCGCGGCCGGAAGCGCCGTAGCCCGCCACGCGCTTGCGGTCTCTTCGCAGGCGCTCGAGATAGGACATCAGCTTGCCTTTCCTCTCGGCGATCTCGGCCGCGAAATGCTGGAACGTCTGCACGCGGTCCAGGCGCTGGCTCGTCTCGTCCTCCCGCAGCATCAAGACGCGGTTGGTCAGCGCTTTCGCCCACTTGCTCGAAGCTTTGCACACGTAGTAGCGGATGGATCCGCCGTGAATCGGTATTCTTTTCAGATCAAAGACAACGAGCCCATGTCTGCGCAGATGATTCTCGAGCGCGAGCAGCGAGTAGTAGTACAGGTGCTCGTGGTAGATCATGTCGTACTGCAGGCCGCGCAGCACGCTTCCCAGGTAATGCACCTCGAAAACGAACACACCGTCCTCGCTCAACAGCTCCGCCACCCCGCGCGTGACGTCGTTGATCTCCGGGATATGCGCGTAGACGTTATTCGCCACCACCAGGTCGGCCGGGCCGTGCTGCGTGCGGATGCTTGCCGCGATCGCCGCGCTGAAGAAATCGTTGACGACCTTGATGCGCGGGTCGGCAATCGAATTCACGACGTTGCTTGCCGGGTCCACGCCGATGGTGGTGCGCACGCCGTGGTCGGCGAGCGGCTTCAGCAAGACCCCGTCGTTGCAGCCGATCTCCACGACGGTGGCGCGGTCGGGCTCGAGGAATCGCGTCACGACCTCGCTGGCATAGTCGTGGAAGTGCTCGCGCAACGACCGGATTGCGGACGAAAAATAGAAATAACTGGAGAACAGCTCAGCCGGATCAGCGATGTCGAGAAGCTGCAGTGTGCAGCAGCGGGTGCAGAAGAAAACGCGCAGCCGGTAGCGCGGCTCCGCGGCGAACTGCTCGGGCTTGATGAAGCCCCCGGCGAGCGCCATGTCGCCGAAGTCGATGATCTGCTCGAGGGCGCGCTCGCCGCAGAACGCGCACGAGTCCCGGAATGGCAGTGGCCGCGTCATCGGGCCGTAGCCAGCAGCCGCTGCACGAACTCCTCGGCGCCCGTAACCGCCATGCGCCCTTCGGGCCGGGCGAGAAAGCGCTTCACCGCCCGCGCAATCGACAGCGAGGAATGCGGGTCGAAAGTCTCCTCCGGATCGACGACGTCGCGCACGTAGTCGAGCTCGCCCGTAAGAATCGGCAGCCCCACCGCCCGAGCCTCGAGAAGAGGCAGCCCATACGATTCCAGGGTCGAGGGGTAGATGAGCGCTGCGGCGGTACTGTAGACGCCTGTGATCGCTTCGCGAGACACGTTGCCTAGGTTGCGGATGTTCAGACCGTGATCGCGCACCGCATCGTCGACCACGCGGACAAGCTCCGAATATCTCGTGGAGTCCAGCGTCAGCCAGAGCGGCGGGCGCAGCCCCTCCTTGGCGAGCATTGCCCAAGCATGGAGTAGCCGCAGATGATTCTTATGCGGCTCCCCGGACGCAACATAGAGAAAGGCGCCGTCTGCCCGCCCGGGAGCGCGCGACGCGTTTTGGGCACTGTGCGCATCCGGCAGGAACGGTAACACGATGGCGTCGCGGCCGAAGCGTTCGCGCACTTCATCCCGCATGGAAGTGGTCTGCACCACGATCGTATCGACATTGCTCAGGCGGCGCGCCAGCCAATGCCGCTCCAGCGCAAGGCGCATGCGCGTTCGAGGCGGCAAGCCGGCGAGCGATTCGGTGCCGACCAGATAGCGGTTCTGAAGATAGAGGAAAACTTCGACCGGCAACCTGAAAAGCGGCGGCAGGTTACCGAAACACAGCACGCGGGCGCCGGTGCGCGACAGCGATTTCAAGCGCAGTTCCGCCGCCAGGCGCTGCGTCATGGTCGGCTGAACGCGTACCACCCTAGTAGCATTCCGCAGGTCCACCTCGCGTGCGAAGCGCTCGTCCAGCACCGCGGAGTAGGGATGGCTGCCGTCGAGGGCACGCATCAGCGCCGCGAGCAGCTCCTTGCCGCCGCCTACGTGCACGTTGGGCGCATGCACGATAAGCGGACGGCGGGATTGGCCAAGCGTGCCAAGCGCGGCCCAGGTGGCCCGCGCGGTATGGTCCCAGTCGTAGCGCTGCGACCACTGAGCCGCCGCCGCTCCGAGCCGGGCGCGCGCATCGGCGTCGCGCAACAGGCGCAGCAGCAGCGCCGAAAGCTCCTCGACGTTCGAAGGGTCAAAATACCAGACCGCATCGCCGCCGAATTCAGGCATGGGCGGGCGGCGCGAGCACAGAATCGGCTTGCCGGCCGCCATGGCCTCGAGGAGCGCGTTGGGGCAGTTCTCGGCCTCGGAGGCGAAAATGCCGATCAGCGAATGGTGATGCGCCGCAGGCAGCTCACCATAGGGCTTGTTCCCCGGGATGATGATGCGCCTGCCAAGGCCAAGGTTTGTGATCTCGTCGCGCACTCTGCGCGCATACGGCGTGTTCTGCGGTCCGACGAGCACGAGCGAAAGCGGCTCTTTCCATTCCTGGACCACCCGCGCGAACGCGCGCACAACTTCCAGTTGCGCCTTGTAAGGCTCGAAGCTGGACACGTAGAGCAGATACGGATGATCGGGCAGCCAGTCGGGCCGCGCGGAGGACGGCGGCTCCCGAAATACCGGGCTGATGCCGTGGGGAATAATGGTGGCCGCGCCATGGATGGCGCGGCCCGCGCGCTTTTCGATCAGCGAACGGCCGTAGTTGGACAGGAAGATGACCAGATCGGCGTCGAGCATGCTCTTCAGCATCACCCGCTCTAACACCCAGTTGCGCAAGCGCTGATACCCCAACGGGTACTTCGCGCGTTGCGCGGGATCGAACGGAATGACATTGCGGAACATGGTGACGCGCCGGGATCCGGACGGCGCGGAGCTCGTAACGACGCCCCCGGGGAAAAATAGGACTGATGCGCCCAGCCTCGCGCCGTGACGGCGCAGGAAGAGCTTCTCCCACACCGTGCGTACAAAACCGTTATGCACTGGCCACTCAGGCTGCAACAGGCGCACACGGTCGCTGGCGACCTGCTCGCCGACCTCTTTCGGCGCCAGCAGGTAGATCGTAGAGGGCTCGCCCGGTGGCAACCGCGTCAGCAGATTGAGCAGATAGGTCTGCCCCCCGCCCTGGCGCGCGGAGAGGGCGTCGATCAGCATGACGCTCATGCGAATGGCGCCAGCATCAGCACGGCCCAGAGCAAGGGGTGAGTATCGCGCTTGCCCGAAAGATGCAGATCGAGCAGGGCGAGTACCTTGCCGCGATCGAGCGGAAAACGTTCATACAGCCGCCGATCCTCGAGCCGCTCGCGCGACCACTCACGGAGCGGCCCTCGCAGCCAGCGGTCAATCGGCACGGTGAAGCCCTGCTTCGGCCGCTTGACGACCTCGCGCGGTACGTACCGGTAGGCGAGCTGGCGCAGCAGGTACTTCCCGGTGCTCCCGCGCAGCTTCCACGAAAGCGGCAGCTTCATGGCCCACTCGACGAGTTCGTGATCGAGGAGCGGCTCGCGCGCCTCGAGCGAATAGGTCATACTCGACAGATCGGTCTTCTGCAGATACTCCTCCGGCAGGACATGGACCAGGTCGAGCCGCATTGCACGCTCGGCTGGGGCGACATTATCCGGCATGCGCACAAGCGCTTGGGCGAACACGCGGTCCAGGGTCATAGGAGGAGCGGCCTGGGGCAAGAGGACCCCCCCGTAGTCCTTCGCGATGCTGCGCATGAACCGGAAGGCTTTCATCGGCTCGCCCTCGCGCAGCGTGGCGCCCAGCAAGCGCGCCTTGTGCGAAGGCGCGATCGAGATCGCCTCGGCCGCCCCGGCACGCAGCGCCTGCGGAAGGCGGAATGCCGGCGCCATGCGCTGCAGTATTGAATAGTAGTGATAGCCGCCAAAGAGCTCGTCGCCGCCGTCGCCGCCTAGCGCTACCGTGACTTCGCGCCTTGCCAGCCGCGACACCGCGAGCGCCGGGAACGCGGAGCTGTCGAAAAAAGGCTCGTCGAAGTGCTCGTGGAACGACGGCACGAGACTCAACAAATCGTCCACCGAAAGGGTTTCCTGGCGGTGATCGGTGCCGAGCGCGCGCGCTACAGCTTCGGCATGCCGGCTTTCGTCGTACTTGGGCTCGCGAAAACCGATGGTGAAGGTCTTCACCGGGCCGCTCGCCAGCTTCGCCATCAGGGCGACCACGATCGAGCTGTCGATCCCGCCCGAGAGGAACGCCCCGAGCGGCACGTCGCTCACGAGGCGCGCGCGCACACTGCGCGTAACCAGCGCTTCGAGCTCCTCCAGCAGTTCGCCCTCGGGCCGCTCGCGCCAGCCTTCGGCGGTCGGAATCTCGAGCGCACTCCAGTACCGGCCCGATGCCGTGGCCCCATCGTGAAATTCCAGCCAGTGACCTGCGGGTAGCTTGCGCACCGCTGAATGCAAGGTGTACGGCGCTGGGAAATAGCCAGCTTCGAGGTACAGGGCGAGTCCGTCCATATCGAGAGTCTTCGGCAACTCGGGCCGATAGCTGAACAGAGCGCGCGGGCGCGAAGCGAAGATCAGCTCGCCTTTGTGAAGCGCGTAGTAAAGAGGCTTGACGCCAAGCCGATCCCGCGCAAGGAGCAGCTTTTTCTCCTGCCGATCCCAGATGCCGAGCGCGAACATGCCGCGCAGCCTGCCGAGGAAGTCGCGCCCCCAGCGCGCGTAGGCCGCCAGGATGACTTCGGAATCCGAGTCGCTCTTCCAGTCGCCACCCAACTCGGCACGCAGCTCGCGGAAGTTGTAGATCTCGCCGTTATAGGCGAGCACGTAGCGCCGGTCGGCGGAAAGCATCGGCAGGTGGCCGGCCGGCGAGAGGTCGAGGATCGAGAGCCGGCAATTCGCGAACACCGTGCCGGCCTCGCTCCACAGGCCGCGGTCGTCCGGGCCGCGCTCGGCGATTCTGGCTACCGCTGCTTCAGCACGCGCGGTGTCGGCCGCTCGGGGGCCGGCCGCGCCGACGAGGCCGCACATGGCCTACGCGGCCGGGCGCCGGCCGCGCCCAACGATGCCATTGGGCCCGTCGAAGACTTCGACCTTCTCGAAGCGCGCTTCGGCAAACCAGCGCCGCACCTCGGCGGAGCTCTGCGGCAGATCGTATGCGGGGGCGTACATGTCGAAGGTATCGAGCAGCGCCCACCTCAGGTTCTGCTCGGGCGTGAGGCCCAGGTGCGAGTACTCGACGATCGGCGACAGGCGCGCTCCGGCGCGGCCGGCAATGCGGCGCAGCCATCGCGTCGGTCCGACAAGCCGGGGAACGATCTTCTCCACGAGACCATTGAGCCGCTCGGGACTCATCGCGCGCGCTAACGGCCGCAGCAGGTACTTCCATTGCAGCCGCGCTGCGAGGGAGCGGCGATAGACGTCGACCGCAATGTCGCCGCCGGGCTTAACGTACCGCGCGAGGCTGAGGAAGGAGGCCTTCGGGTCCGGCGTGTGCTGCAGTACTCCCAGGCAAAGCACATGGTCGAAGCAGGACTCCGGCAGCGGTATGGCGAGGATGTCGGCCTGGAACAGCCGCAGATTCGCGTTCGAACCGTTGTTGAGAGCATTCGCATCGACGGCGGTAGAGTAATCGAACGAGTACACCACGGCGCCGGTGCGGCAGAGGATTTCGGTGAAGCGGCCGGCGCCCGAGCCCGCCTCGAGGATCCGCGCGCCGCGCATGTCGCGCGGCCAGCCAGTGGCCTGAAATAACCTATTTTCTGAGATCGGCTTGCCGATCCAGCTGTCGAGCTGCGTCTGCCGGTAGCGGTTCCACTGCAGCCCGAACGACTTCGAATAATTTTTTGCAGGCACGAAGCGTGGAATGCCAGTGCTCACGGGGTAGCCGGTCCCGCAGCCCGAGCAGCGAAGCATCTCGCCCGAGGCGATGAGCGGCGTGCGGCACGCGGGACACACGAGCTCGCGCACCGGCAGCCTCAGATTCACGCGCTCGACGGCAGCCCGACTAGACATTGCACGCTCTGTGTGGAGATGAGCGGCATCATTAAAGGCGCCACACCGCAAACCCGCTTACGGTCAACTGCCTAGGATCGAGCCGGGATTTCACATCGACAAAAACCGTGCCCGGAGCGCTCTTGGCGTTGTATTCGGTGATCGGTCGGGCGAGGAGTTGGCGGTGAGGGACCGCAAGTACGACGAGCTCTGCGCGCGGCAGGCTGTCCCACGGCTCGAGCTTGATGCCGTACTCGCGTTGCTTGTCGCCCGGATTGATTCGCTCGGGTGAGTAGCCGACGTGGAACCCTTCGCGCCAGCGCAGGCCCGAGGCGCGCTCGATCACGGGCACGCAGTCTTCTTCCGTGCAGCCCGGATAGACCGTCGATTCGATGACCACTGTAGCGCCGCGCTTCATGTTGCGTCCGGCGAGGTCACAGGCGGAGAGGGAGCATTCCCAGGTCGGGCCGCCGTGCAGTGTCGACCGGGGTCGGAACGGCGATGATCACGAAATCCGCTTCGCGCAGGGGATCTGAATCGCCGGTGATTTGGAGGTGGCGCGCCGAGGAAAACTCTTCGGCGGACACCTCGCCGGTGGCGTCGCGTCTGTCCCTGAGGCGAGCGATCTTGTGGGGGTCGCGGTCGTAGCCGACGGTCGGGCATACGGCGCCGAAGGCCGCCGCGAGCGGCAGGCCGACATAGCCAAGGCCGATGATGCCGACTTTCATTTGTAGTAGTCCTGGTACTAGTCGACGAAACGGTAGTAGTCGTTCAGGTTGTCGAGGCCGGTGATGCGCTCCCCGCGCTTAAGTAGCCGCGATGCCAGGGCGGAGCCGATGAAGCAGCTGCGCCAGTCATGAGGATGTGCATGTCGTGCCGCTATCGTAGCACCGTGTAGTAGCATTGCGCCGCGTGAAGCTTCTGATTCTGAGCCAGTATTTCTGGCCGGAGAGTTTTCGGATCAACGACGTCGCGGAGGGGCTCGCGCAGCGTGGGCACGCTGTCACCGTGTACACCGGAATGCCCAACTATCCGGCCGGGCGCTTCTTCGAGGGCTACGGTTTCTTCGGCCCGCTCCGTGAAAGCTACCGCGGCACCGAGGTGCGGCGCGTGCCGCTCGTCGCCCGCGGCTCGGGGAATCGCCTGCGGCTCGCGTTGAACTATCTGTCGCATGCTTTTTTCGCCACGGTTCTCGCGCCATGGCTTGCGCGGGGGCGCTTCGACGCCATCCTCGTGTTCGAGCCTTCGCCGGTGACTATCGGCATTCCCGGGCGCGTTCTGCGCGCCTTGAAGCGCGCCCCGCTCGTCTTCTGGTTCCAGGATCTCTGGCCCGAGAGCCTTTCGGCCACCGGCGCCGTGAAAAGCTCGACGCTGCTGGGCTTGGTCGATTACCTGGTCAAGTGGATCTATCGCGGCTGCGACCTTGTGCTGGTGCAATCCGAAGCGTTCATTCCTTGCGTCGAGGCGCATGGCGTGCCGCGCGAGCGCATCTGTTACCTGCCAAACAGCGCCGAAAATTTTTATCGCAAGCTCGCGCCGCGGCCCGAGGATCCGGAGGCGGGTGAGCTGCCCGGCGGCTTCCGCGTCATGTACGCAGGCAATATCGGTGCGGCGCAGGATTTTGCGACCATCCTGAGTGCCGCCGAGCTCCTGCGGGATGAGAAGAACATTCAATGGATCGTGCTGGGCGAGGGTCGCATGCGCGCGTGGGTGCAGGAACAGGTGCGCGAACGCGGGCTCGCATCAAGCGTTCATCTGCTCGGGCAGCGTCCGCCAGAGCGCATGGCGCGCTACTTCGCGCATGCCGACGTGCTGCTCGCCACCCTGCGACGCGAGCCGATCTTTGCATATACAATTCCTTCCAAAATTCAGTCCTATATCGCTTGCGGCCGGCCGGTCATCGCCGCGCTCGAAGGGGAGGGAGGCCGCATCATCCGCGAGGCCGGGGCGGGCTGGGCGGTGCCGCCGGAGGATCCAAAGGCGTTGGCCGACGCGGTGATCGCCGCCAGCCGCCTTGCAAGGCCGGAGCTCGACGCAATGGGGAATCGAGGAGAAGCCTGGTTTCGCCAACATTTCGAGCGCTACAAGCTGCTGGTGCGTCTTGAGGACCTGCTCACGCAGGCGGCGCGCCGATGAAGATCCTGATCCTTGGCGGCGATGGCATGCTTGGCCACCAGGTATTCATGGAGCTTCGGCAGCGCCATGACGCAAGTGTGACCTTGCGCCAGCCGCTCGCCGCGTATTCCGCGACCGGGCTGTTCGACACCGGCAATGCGTTCGACGACATCGACGTACGCTCTTTCGAGCGCATCGAGCGGGTGCTGTCGCAGTTCAAGCCGCAGGCGGTGGTGAACGCAGTCGGCATCGTGAAGCAGCGCCCCGAAAGCGAAGACGCCATCGTGAGCCTCGAAGTGAATTCGCTATTGCCGCATCGGCTCGCGATCGCGTGCCGCGCCGTGAGCGCGCAGCTCGTGCACCTTTCCACTGACTGCGTCTTCTCGGGCGACCGAGGCAGCTACCGCGAGGAAGACCGTCCCGACCCGTCCGATCTCTACGGCCGCTCAAAGCTGCTGGGCGAGGTGAGCGGCGAGGGCGGGATCACGCTGCGCACCTCGATGATCGGCCTCGGCCTCAACCGTAAGACGAGCCTCATCGACTGGTTTGTCACGCAGAAGGGCCGCATCACGGGGTATCGGAAGGCCATTTTTTCGGGTTTCACCACGCGCGAGCTCGCGCGCATCATCGCGCGCCTGATCGAGCGCCATCCGCACGCCTCGGGCCTGTACCATGCGTCAGCGGCGCCGATCAGCAAGTACGAGCTGCTGACAGGCTTGCGTGAGCGCCTCGGCATGGAGCTCGAGATCGTCCCCGCGGACGAGCCACGCCTCGACCGCAGCCTCGATTCGACGCGTTTTCGCCGCGTGTTCGGCTACGAGCCGCCTCCGTGGCGCGACATGCTCGACGAGCTGGCGAAAGATATCCACGCATCACATCCAAGCGAGGCAGCATGATTTTCCAGGACAAGACCATCCTAGTGACCGGCGGCACGGGCTCCATGGGCAGCACGTTCGTGCGACGCGTGCTCTCCAACGAGCTCGGCACGCCGAAGAAAGTCATCGTGTTCTCGCGCGACGAGGCGAAGCAGCACGACATGCGCATGAGCTACCAGCAGCGCCGCGCGAGCACTGACGAGGTGATCTACCGCAACTTCATGAGCGTGCTGGAGTTCCGCATTGGCGACGTGCGCAGCTACGCCGAAGTGTGCTCCGCCGTGCGCGATGCCGACATCGTAGTGAACGCCGCGGCGCTCAAGCAGGTGCCGACGTGCGAGTATTTCCCCGAGCAGGCGATCCTCACCAACTGCGTGGGGGCCGCCAACATCGTGCGCGCGATCGAGGAGAACGGCTACCCGGTACAGACTGTCATCGGCATTTCCACCGACAAGGCATGCAAGCCGGTCAATGTCATGGGGATGACCAAATCGCTCCAGGAGCGCATCTTCACAGCCGCGAACATCCTGAATCCACGCACCCGATTCATCTGCGTGCGTTACGGCAACGTGCTCGCCTCGCGCGGTTCGGTGATCCCGCTATTCCTCGACCAGATCAAAAGCGGCGGCCCGATAACGCTCACGGTTCCGCAAATGACCCGCTTTCTGCTGTCGCTCGACGAGGCCGCCGACACTGTGTTCGCCGCGTTGCGCGAGGCGCGGTCGGGCGAGACCTATGTGCCGCGCGCTCGGTCAGCGACCGTAGAGAACATCGCTCGCGCTTTGATCGGCGAGCGCCGCATCGAGACCAAGGTGACGGGGATTCGGCCTGGCGAGAAGATGCACGAAATCCTGGTGTCGGAGGAGGAGGCGCACCACTGCGCGCGGCGCGGCGATTACTTCGCCATCCTGCCCATGCTGCCCGAGCTGCGACGCAATGCGCCGGCAGAGGCAAATGCGCTCACCGCAGAGTTCAGCTCGGCCGACACCTTGCTCGACCTCCCGGGCACCGTCGATCTCTTGCGCCGGCACAACCTCATGCCGTGACGCGTGGCTGTTCACCCTCAACGAGGGTCATCGTGAAGTGGTACCGGCAATGACCTCCGCATTTTTCCTGCCGGCGGCCGTCTGCAGCGCGTTGCTGTGGATCATGCTGCGGTCCGCTGCCTCGCGCTTGCCGCTCGATGTGCCGAACGCGCGTTCCCTCCACGGCAGGCCGATCCCGAGAATCGGCGGCATCGGCGTCTTCGCCGGCCTCGCGATCTGCGCCACTGCGGGCGTCATCCCGTTCGCGCCGCCCCTGCTGGTCGCGTTCGCCCTGGCCGCCGTGTCGCTGGTCGACGATTTCTCCCACCTGCCCGTAGTGCTGCGCTTGGGCGCTCATTTCGCTGCCGCGTCATTTATCGCCTGGTACGTGCTCGCGCCGATGAACTCGATCGAGCTCGCGTTCCTCGTGGTAGCGATTGCGTGGCTCACTAATCTCTTCAATTTCATGGACGGCTCCGACGGTCTCGCCGCCGGAATGGCGCTTATAGGCTTCGGCACGTACGCGCTCGCTGCCTGGCTTGCCGGCGATGGCGACCTCGCTGTTCTTTGCGTGGCGATCGCTAGCGCGAGCGCGGGATTTTTGCTCTACAACTTTCCGCCGGTCAGCGTTTTCCTTGGCGACGCCGGCTCGGTTCCCCTGGGTTTCCTGGCGGGAGCGATCGGCATCAGCGGCTGGCGAAATGATCTCTGGCCGCTTTGGTTTCCCGTGCTCGTGTTCGCGCCTTTCATCGGCGATGCCACGCTGACACTCGTTAAGAGGGCCCTGCGTCGCGAACGCGTGTGGCAAGCCCACCGCGAGCATTACTACCAGCGGCTGGTGCAGATGGGTTTTGGTCACCGCGGCACAGCCGCGGTTGGCTATGGCGTGATGCTTTTGTGTGCTGCGGCCGCCTTCTATGGACGCAACCGCGAGTTCACTCTGCAGACGATTGTTCTCGGCGCCGCATTCGTATTTCTTGGCGCGCTGGGGGCCTGGATCGATCTGCGCTGGCGGCGTCACACCCGGCCATGAACGTCTGGATGGACGCCCGGGCGCTCGTGGCACGCAATACGGGGTGGAACCTGCTCGGCACGCTGCTGCCTATACCGGTCGCGGTCATATGCATTCCACTGCTCATCCGCGGCCTGGGCGTCGAGCGATTCGGCGTGCTCGGAATCGCGTGGCTGGTGCTCGGCTACTTCGGCATGTTCGACTTCGGCCTCGCCCAGAGCACCACCAAGTTCGTCTCGGCGGCTGTGGCAAGCGGCAAGCGCGACAGCTTGCGCGCGCTGGCGCTCGGCTCGATGCTACTCCATGGTGCATTGGGAATTACCGGCGGCGTCATCTTCGCGCTGCTCGTGCCGTATCTCACCGCGACCGTGTTCACCCTACCGCCTTCGCTGGCAAGCGAGACCCGCCCGGCGCTCTATTGGCTCGCGGCCTCTGTGCCCGCGATCGTGCTCACTGCGGCGTTTCGCGGTGTCCTCGAGGGCCTGCAGCGATTCGACAGCGTGAACCTGATACGGATACCGGCGAGCATCCTGAACTATGCCGGCCCGCTTATCGCTCTTTATTTCGGCCCAGGGCTCCCGCTCGTCGTCGGCGTCATCGCCGTCGGCCGGTATGCCGCGCTGGCGGCCTACGCCGTAGTAGCCCTGAAAGCTCTGCCGCGCGGCTACGCCGGCTCTCGCCTCGCCGGCTCGACTCTCGTGCAGCTCGCCGCCTATGGCGGCTGGCTCATCGCCTCCAACCTCATCAATCCGCTGATCATCTCCGCTGACCGCTTCGTCATCGCCGCCACCGTGTCCGTGGCGGCGGTAACGTTCTACGTCACGCCCTACGAAGTCATCACCAAGGGCTGGATTCTTTCCGCAAGCCTGCTCGGTGCGCTTTTCCCCGTGTTCTCGACGCTCGCGCATAGCGAGCCGGGATCGATCCGTGCGGCCTGCCGGTCGGCGCTCCTTGGCCTGTTGATTACGGCGACGCCGGTAATCGCCTTGGTGCTGGGCTCCGCGGACTTGCTGCTGCAGTGGTGGCTGGGCGCAGAATTCCGGGCGAATTCCACGCTGGTGGCGCAATTGCTCTCGCTAGGTGTGCTGGTGAACATCACCGCTCAGGTTCCGCTCACGGCGCTCAACGCGCTCGGCAGGGCGGACGTCACGGCGAAGATCGCAGCACTTGAGTTGCCGTTCTACGTCGCGGCGATATGGTACGGTGCCGCGCAATTCGGGATAAACGGCGTGGCAGCGATCTGGGCCGCGAGGGCATGCGTCGATGCGCTGGCGCTTTTCGCGGCAGCCCGGTTCGTGCTGCCCAAAGAAGCCGCGGGCGCACCGGACCGTCGAATGCGTTTCGAGAAAACGGCGTGCCTCTGCGGCTTTCTTGCGGGCGCCTGGTTCGCGGGGTATGCGTACCCGAACGATGTCACGCTCCGCCTTGCCTTGCTGGCGGCGCTGCTGGCGGCCCTGCTGGTGTGGCAGTGGCAAGCGCTGCTCGTCGACCATGAACGGGAAATTCTCAGAGCACTGTGGAACCGGCTCCTCACCCGCTAGTTTCGATCGTCATCCCGTCGTACAACCACGGGCGCTACCTCGAAGCGGCGATCGACAGCATCCTTGCTCAGGATTATCCGCGCGTCGAGCTCATAGTCATCGACGACGGCTCGACTGATGGCTCGCCGGAAGTCCTCAAGAAGTACGGCACGCGTTTTCACTGGGAGATCCAGCCCAATCAGGGACAGGTCGCGACCCTGAACAAGGCCTGGTTGATGTCGCGGGGAGAAATCTTGGCTTGGCTGGGGGCGGATGACCTCCTGCTGCCGGACGCCGTCAGCACATCGGTCAAGCACCTTACGGCAAGCCCCGATGTCGTCCTGACCTATTGCGATTTCAACCTGATCGACCCAAAGGGGCGCTTCATCCGGCGCGTTAGGACGCCGGAGTTCCGTTATAGCGACATGGTCGTGAAGGCGGCTTGCCCGCCGGGTCCAGGTGCATTTTTCAGGCGCTCCGCCTTCCTGACCACGGGGCTCTGGGACAGCTCCTTGAAGATTATGCTCGATTACGACTATTGGTTAAAGCTAGGTCTGCAAGGACCTTTTCTGCGAATTCCCAGGGTGCTCGCCCTGTATCGAGTGCACCCCGGACAGGAGACCTTCTCGACGATGGACGAGAGCAAAGCCGCCGAACCGGTACGCGTCATAGCGCGCCTGTTGGAAAACCCGGCCCTGCCTGCAGATTTAGGGAAGCTCAAAAACAAGGCTCTGAGCAACGCGCATCTCACCAGCGCCCAGCTGCATTTTCGCGGACATCGGTATCGGCCTGGCCTACGCAGCCTGCAGCAGGCATTCTCGCTGTGGCCGCGCAATATCTTCACGTGGAGAATGGTCAGGATAGCCCTCAACGTGCTTTTCAATCGCACGGTTTACCGGTTGCTTTGGGCGTTCAACAGCGTGTTGCGCAGATAAAATAGCGCCCGCAGTTACGTGAGCGTCGGACTTGACCATTGGCACGGGCTGCGGGCTACCGTCAGCATCAACGGTTCCTCGCTGGGATACGTCCAGAAGATTATCGATGTGCAAAAGTCTTACGCGCGGGGTTCTTGGTTTGCCAGCAGTTAATTGGGTCGCAGGCATAGCGCTGGGTGCCGCGATCAGCGTGTCTGCCATCGGCTTTGCAACGTACCCCGGTTCGGGCTTCGTGTTCGTATCGTTCAACCTCAGCTTCTTCGGCTTGGCCATCCTGATATTTCCGCAGCCGCGGCTTTACGTCTACACTTTTCTCGCCGCGTTCCTGGCACTGGGCTTCTGGGCCAAAACCCTTATACACACCATCTGGGCGACCGGTTTCCTGGAGCCGGTCGGCGATTTCGCCGACACTGCAGAAGAATGGGACCGCGCGCTGATCGCGGCGTCGTGCGCCGCGCTGGCGGTGATCGCCGTGCGCTCCGGCCACCTGGCTTACTGGTGGACGAGGCAGTGCGGCGGCGAGCCGGCAAACGGCAGGGCGCCCGACTGGTTCGTCCGCTGGCGGTGTCCGGTCTGGATCTCGAGCATCGTGCTCGTGATCGCGGTGAATGCAGCCAATCTCCACTTCGCGTTCTTCCAGATCGGCATGAATCCCAAGCTCATCCTCCCGATGCGCGGCAACGTGCTCCTCGCGTGGCTGGTGAACATCGGCTTCGCGCTTTGGGTGGCAGCCGTGCTGTGGTGGGACCACAAGAACGAGCGTCAGGCGCTCGGGCCAAATCTCATTGCCTCGATGCTGGAAGCGTTCTTCTCCTCGGTCTCGACATTCAGCCGAATCGTCTACCCCCTTCATGCAGGGCCCTACTGGCTCGCGATATGGGAACGGCGCAAAGAACTGGCCGACGTGATGCGGGGGCGCCGGCTCGTCGTTCTGATCTCCTGGTTCATGCTTTTCTTTGCCGCCAGCATCGTCACGGTATTCGGGCTAAGGATCATCCACTACACGTCGGGCTCCATGACCATGCGCTCAAGCATGACGTACGAGCTGCCGAAACTCTTCATCCAGCGCTGGGTGGGGCTGGAGGGCCTGCTCACGGCGGGCGCCACGCCAAACCGCGGCAGGGAGCTTCTGATAGCGGCGATCAAGGACGATCCCAAGCAGGGCGTTCGATCGCTGTTTCAGGGTTTGGCCAAAGTCAAGAGCTCCGTCGACCCCGCGAAATTCACTTTTCTCACGAATGCGGGTCCGGTCGCGATTCTGTTGCTGTCCGGCTCGTTCATGGTCGTGTTTCTCGGAATGGCGTTGATCGCAGCCATCCTCATCCTTACCGAGGACATCAACCGCAAATGGACCGGCAACCCGCTCCTGCTCACCGTTTCGGGCGCCGGCCTTGCCAATGTGATCTGCCAGACCACGTTTCCATATCTGACTGCGATCTTTTTACTGCAGATGTGGGTCGCGATCGGTTTTTTGGCCGCTATTGAACGCTTGCGCGTCGGCAAAATGCAGGCGCGTGAGTTGCCGGGATCGTCCAAGGTACAGTAACTCCTACTCAAGGCATTTGAATGGGACCTGTCCGTAATAGCGCCAGGTCACCGTACTGGTGTTCCTCGGGATCGGCACCTCGCTGCCCTCGGCGCCCGGCTATGCCGGTGTATATCAGGTCGCATGCATATTCGCGCTCGCCCTGTTCGGCGTCGGCGAATCGCAAGCAAGTCGCATATTCCGTCGTTCTGCAAGTCTGCGTGCTGGGTACTACCATGGTACTTGCCGGGCTGGTGGCAGCTCGGCACCGGGGAGACCTGAAATCGGTGCGCGGCGCGCTCGTCAAGATCGCTTGAATGACCGCCCTTGGCAGAAAGCGGCGGCTCGGATCGTTGGTGCCGGGCTTCTCGGGTCATTGGTCACATTAGCGCGGCAGTATTGATGAAGCCCACCGGTCCGATCGCGATGGCCGCGACCGTATTAGTCGTCGGGATCACTGCCGTCGCAGCCATCGCCTTTCCGCGCTATAGCGGCGCCGGCCTTGTCTTCCTTCTGTTTACCGTTTCTTTCATTCCGCTTGCTGTTCTCATTTTTCCGCAACCCCGGCTTTACGCGTATACCTTCTTGGCCGCCCTCTTGGGGTTGGGGTTGTGGGCCAAAGTGATGGTGCACATAATTTGGCCGCTCCCATTTGTAGAGCCGGTCGGTAACTTCGCTAACACAGCCGGCGAATGGGACAGCGCGCTGCTCGCAATGTCCTGCGCAGCTCTAGGCATAGTCGCGGCCCGCTGCCTCCATTTGTGGTATCGGCGGACGACTCGGGGTGCCGTTGAATCAGGCGGCACCGCGGCGCCTGACTGGTTTGTTCGCTGGCGGCGTTCGATCTGGCTCTTGACGATCGTCCTTGTGGTCGGAGTCAATGCCGCCAATCTGCATTTCGCGTTTTTCCAGATTGGGATCAATGCGAAATTGCTTTTACCCATGCGCCTTCATATTTTGGTGGCATGGCTTGTAAACGTTGGTTTCGCGCTTTGGGTGGCTGCACTGCTGTGGTGGGATTGCAAGGCTAAGCGCCAGACGCTCGGGCGGAATCTGATAATTCCGTTCGTGGAGTCTTTTTTCTCTTCCGTCTCTGCACTAAGCCGGATCGCTTATCTCGTTCATGGCGGTCCATACTGGCTAGCTCTCTTCGAGCGACGCAACGACTTTTCGGAGGTCATGAAACGACGAACGCTCGCGAGTCTCGTTGGCTGCTTCTTACTTCTGTTTGTTGGCAGCGTCTTGACTATATTTTGGCTGAGGTCTAACTATTACCCGGCGAATGCCGATTTGCGGAGAAATCTAGCTCTAGAAATACCGCAGCTCATCGTGCAACGTTGGGTTGGCATGGAGGGCGTCCTAGCAGTTGGGGCCACATCTAATCGCGGTATTGATCTCCTCGTCGCGGCCATCACCGACTCTCCTAAACTCGGAGGTCGTTCGCTGTATCAACGTCTGGCGAAAACACGGTACCTTGTCGACGAGACGCAGACATTTACCTTTCTCACTAGTGCCGGGCCGGTCGCGGTTTTACTGTTCTCGGGATCACTAGTGGTTGTGTTCTTCGCAATGGGGTTGATTGCGTTTGTCGTCATCATTACGGAAGAATTCACCCGAAAATTGACCGGCAACCCGTTTTTGCTCGCCGTCTCAGGCGCGGCGATTGCCAATGTGGTGAGCCAGACAACGTTTTTCTATCTCACCTTGGTCTTTTTTCTGCAAATGTGGGTCGCTGTCCTTTTTCTGGCTGCTATCGAACGCCTGCGTTTCGGCGCTCGAACTAGGCCCTGACACTAGCGTCGACCACCACCGAAAATTGGCTCTCCACCCTGCCATTCCGCCCGGCGGCGGAGCCAAATTAATGTGCCGACCGGCAGTAGAAAAAACGAAATTGCGATGAGGAAGGAACCGGCTGCACCCATCGGTCCATATTTGCTGCCGAAGAGAAAAACAAGAAGTCCGATAAGAACCCCACCTGATACACCGAGGACAAGATAGGGTTCACGAGCATGGGCCCGCAAATAAAGCGCTTGGAAGTACAAGACTTGCATCAATCCAAAACCCATGAGAAATAGCAATGTCGGCAACGGACTCAGAATGCGCGCTGCGAGCTCGGGGTACACCGTTCCCAGCACCCAAATACCGGTCCAGACGAAAAAACCGGCAGCGGCAACGAAGACGAGGGATATTTTCGACGCTTGCCACCAAACTCTGTCCAACTCCGCAAAATTACGTTTGGCCACCAGGACGCCGAAGCGCGGCACCTTGGTCTGTACCCAGACTTGGCCGATAAGCATGACCATGCCGACGATTTGCAGCGTCATGCCCATCTGGCCTGCCGCTTTCGCGCCGTGATAATGAAACATGACCGGTGTGAAAAGTGAAAACATCAGATAGTTGACCACGCCCTGGGCGGCTAGCCGCCATTGCATAGGCCAGATTTCTTGGCGCCAGCGAATTCGTTCTCGTCCCGTGCCCCCATAAACCGAGAGAAAGAAACGGCGGTACCTTCGCCAGAAAAATAATAGGGTCGCGAGGACCTTCACCGCCAATGAGCCAGCGATGACCCAGAGGCCAGCTCCCGTAGCAAGCAGCAGCCAAATCGCCAACCCCTCCGCTATGGTCTGCACGAGGCGAAAGCGGTTGACTGCTACGACCTGGTTGCAGCCTTCTAGCAGAGAAACCATCGCCGTTAGCCAGAGGAGAAGCGCCGCCAAAGCCAGGCTTGTCCACCAAGGAGCTTGCCATGCCACATCAGCGGCCTGGGACATACGCAGGAACACGTGACCGGCTATTCCAACGCCCAGGACAAATAGGACGCCCATAGCTGCGTACCAGTTAGCGATAAAGCGCATGAGGCTTGCTAGACGTGAGAGTGCCGCAAGATCCCCTGACACGGCCCCGGAATCCTCCACGGTGAGTTCGCTCCATTCATGGCTTGCTCGATTGACGATCACTATGTACAAACCAAGCTCTACAAACGCCTGGAGCGCCAGCAGACTCATAAGCGTGTAGTAAAAGCCTTGAACTACCGGGGAAAAGAAATAAGCGATGAGGACAAGCGTCACCGCTCCTGCAATACCCTGCGACGCGCGGGCAAGCAGCGCGAACCTGACCGCTTCGTCCAATCCGGCCTTGTCAAACAGCCGATAGAGACGTGTCAGTACGTCCAATGTGCGGCGTCATGACGCATGAGCATTCCGCCCCCGATCGATGGAACGCGCAAGTATTTCCAGACATAGGCGCGCAGCTGAGTCGGTGGAGCAGTACTTCTCAATATACGCACGGGAAGCTAGGCCGATCCGGCGCCTCTCGGCGGCGTCCGGAACGAGTCTTTTCAACTGTGCGGAAACTTCCCCGGGAGTTCGGGCCTGGCAGATCGGCATGCTAACGCCCATAGCCTGCTGCATGAGTTCCGGATGACCATTCCCAATCACCGGACGTCCTGTGGCCATGGCATCCAGGCCAGCCATTCCGATCATGCTTTCCCCGAACTGCTCAAATATGACGTCAGCGAGCCTGAATTGTTCACGAATTCCGGCCAGGCTCATTTCATCGTGCCAGGTAACAAGGTCTGAGATGCCCTCTTTGCGCACCAGGTCAATCGTTTTAGGTACATGCAGGCCTTTGCGAACCAAGTGAATGTCAAGCCGCTGCCCGGTTTCCCGGTAATACAAACTCAACCCGCGAATCATCACGTCCGAGCCTTTGTAATCCAATTCGCTATATCCCGCCGGAATGGGATGTTCCCAAGTGAATCTGGTAGCACAAAAAGCTCGGAAGACCGCATTATTCGGCGGCTCGCAGTACTGGACGAACTCTACGTCCGCCAACTGCAGAAAAATCCGTTTGTCCAGACCAACGCCGAGCCCCTCGAGCAATTCGTCCGCCCGCTTGTAGAAGCCATGCGGGAAAAAGCTTACTTTGGTGGTCTGCCGAATACCCTCCCTCTGCCTCTGGATAATGCCCGGTAGCAGCAATGCTTTCAATGCTTTCACTGCAAGAATCAGAGCACCTTTGAAGGAACTCGGCTCCCGCCAAAGCTGCCAGAGAGTCTCCGGGTTAGCGAAGTACTCCAGATCCGAACCGGTCAATATCGCAATGGCCGGTCTCCCTATTTCAGGCAGCAGCGACGGCCCGATCTGATTCAGGACGACGGCGTCACAGGATTGAAGCAGCCTGATGCACCGGCTTCGCCACGGTGTAGGCAGCATAGTCTTCCACCTCGGCGAGAAATCGTGAATCCAGTCCGGGTAGGAGCCGCACAGGGCCCTCTCTTGATTCTCGGGGCGGTCTAGTGGCATCTCGCTCGAGACGATAAAAACGACATCGTGTCCAAGCCGTTTGAATGCTCGTGCGAGGAGGAAAGGGTAGTTATTGACGTTGCCAAAGAATCCAACACGCATCAGGAAACTGATTCGGCCAGCCTGGAACTCGTCAGGTAATCGCGCGCCGGACCGCAATTCGCGACCAGGTCAAGGACAGTCACCGCGCCCTCACTCAGGTCTTCTTGCGCGCGATGAAAAACTTCCTGGTCATCTGTTGGCACAACTCATAACGTCCGCTATTGATGACGAATTCTGTTATGGCCCTGTCTACTCCTTCGTAATGGGAAAACGCATCATCAAAGCAAAGCCAACCGCCCTTGACGAGCCATCGCTCGGCATTCCGAATATCTGCACAAACTGCTTCGTAGCTATGATCACCATCAAGGAACGCTAACTTAAAACGGACATCCAACATACCCTTTATCGCATCCGAATTGCCGCGGATTTCGCTGACTATGTCCTCCAAATTGTTGTCTTTGATCGTCTTGCGAAATACATTGTAGACGCTTGAGTATTTCGCATAAACGGGTGCAATCTCCCGTTCGAAGGGCTCCTTCCACACTCTTTGGTCCCGATAACCGCTGTAGACCCTACCGCCAATGCAAACGCTTAACGAGTAGCTGCCATCTGCGTTTTGCTTCCAGTCATTTTTTTCAGGAAAAAGGTCTACACACACCAACCTCGTATTACCCACGAGCCTTGCAGCCATGCCCAAAACAGCCGTGGACCTTCCGCACCATGATCCTATCTCTAGAATGTCCCCGCGCAAATCAGCGGTCAAGTAGACGAGATTGAAAAGCGTAAACAGCTGGTCAGCTGGTGTCCAACCAGGCACGTCTTTGACTATTTCTTCTATCCGCCTAAGGATCGGCGTTGTTTGCTTTTCTGGCGCGTTCATCTCGAGGCTATAAATTCCTTAATGACCCCTCCCCTGTTCATGGGTCCCTAACTGCTGGATGCCACTTAGGGCATAGAACGTCCTGGATCGCTTGATATTGGGCTCAGCTTGGGTAACCGCCACATAGACTGCAGTAAGACGCGCTCGAAAGGCATCGTCGCGCTAAATGCCGCGCGCCCATGCAATATCTTCTGATCGTTAAAGCAAATGCAGTCTCCGGTCTCGCTCCGTCGACGTTCAACACTTGATGTAAGCTCCTTCCTCTCCAGATATTGGAAGAAAGCGTCGCACATCGACTGGATTTCCGCTGTTGGCTTCTCAGTCCGGTAATAATTCCAGAAGATCTTTGGATCGTGACCCGGCACGATGATCGAGGTGCGATTGAAATACTGTCCGTCACCTTTTTTGATGGTAACGGTCGCATGGCACAAATCCTCAAAAAGGGCGGGCTGCTCGTTCGAAAGATCGTCCATCAAGCGCGACAATCGATATATCGTCTGCTCTCCACCGGCTGATGCCTGCTTCTCCATAATGAAGAAATTAATCTCTGCTGGATCGGAAAACCAAGCATTATCTGTATGCAAAGGCTGACGTGTGTTGCTATAAGCGTAACTGGTTGCCTTATCCGGTTGGTACGAGATTTCCCACCAGTCAACCATCTGCAGTTGCTCATAGTAGTTGTATTGCCTTCGATCGATAGTTAGCAGACATATATCTATCAGGATTTCATTCCAGTTGTCGCGGGAATATTTGGAAGCGCCACCACGGATAACGAGCACCTCCTCCGCGTATCTCAAAGCATGAATCGAGTCCCGAATCTCATTCAAGGACACTGTCTGTATATTGATTTCACGCATGACTAATGACACTCCGACCTGTTCACGGCGATCTTCGAGCAAGCTATTTTTTGCCAGCGCACGGGCCGAGCAGTTCATACTGCACTAGCATGTCCACAACCTCGTCGCGCGCACAGTGCATGATGACATCCAGGATGGAAAGCCCGGGCACAAAGTGTTCTGCGCCCTGGGAGTATTCCGGTAACTGCGGGCGCAGAAACTTCAGATCGCAGCCCTGAAGCGCGAATTTGTCAGCCTCATAGAGATTCGCGCCACCAATCGCGTTGATATAAACGTCAGCATTCTCCTTTCTGCAGATGTCAAGTATTCGATCCTGCGCCTTGAGATGTTGATTGTTGTAAGCCTGCGAAGACGGAACAAAGTCGCGAACGAGACCCAGGTATTCGAGTACCGTCTGCACGGAAGCAAGCGCAAGATCCGCGATACTCTCGCACCTCGATGCCAAGACCCGTCCCAGCAGGCGGACACCAATTTCCCGGTATGGGGCGCTTCGATAGGCCATGCGCAAGGTGTCGAGCATCTTGCCGCGCCATTTTGGATTCTGGTCATTAACGCCTACTCGATTGATCGGGAGAAAAGACGATGCACCGCGCAGAGGTACGGTGAAAAACCTGGATTCTCCATCAAGTAGAATACGGTTGCGGTTGATCCACCCTCCCTTGATATAGTTGACATCGTCGTAAAAGACGAACTTGTCCGAAGCAAAAATGAGCTGGAAGTAGCCCAGGTAAGGGAAAAAATACGGCTGCATGATGGCGAGCTTCATGCATCAACTGCTCCATTGTTGATACAAGCCACCACGCGCTCCGCTTCATCCACGCTAAGATTGGATGACATTGGCAGGCACAAGACACTGTTGGCAGCGGCTCGTGCAGTCGCCAAATTTGCAGGCATGGCCGATGGCAAGTTCCTGTACATGGGAAGATCACTAATGAGCGGGTAAAAATACCGGCGGACATGAATGCCGTTGTCGCGTAATTCTTGGTAAAGCGCATCCCTGCTAAGCGGATACTCAGGCCGCACCAATATCGGAAAAAACGCGTAATTCGCCACCTTTTCCCCGGAATCAGGCAGGCAGTGAATGCCTTTGACCGCAGCAAGTCTTTTTCGGTAGTGGGCATCGATGGCCTTGCGTCTCTGCACGGCAGCGTCAATACCCTTGAGCTGCAACAAGCCAAAGGCGGCGTTGATTTCGCTCATCTTGCCGTTAATGCCCAGCGACTCCACGGTGATTTCGCTCGTGAAGCCAAAATTCTTCAGTTGATCTATTCGCTGTTTTGTCGTCGCGTCGTGGCACACGATTGCGCCACCCTCGAAAGTGTTGAACATCTTGGTGGCGTGAAAGCTCAGCACCGACAGATCACCGTGGTTGAGCACGCTGCCGCAGTGGCACTCCACTCCGAAGGCATGGGCGGCGTCGTAAACCACCTTGAGTTCATGCTTATCAGCGAACTTCTGAATCCGGTCGACGTCGCAGGGGTGGCCGTAGCAGTGCACGGGCATGATGGCGGTGGTTCGCGACGTGATGGCGCCTTCGATCTTGTCCGGATCCAAGTTAAGGGTGACCGGGTCAATGTCAACAAATACCGGGGTGATGCCATTCCATAGCAGCGAGTGGGCAGTCGCCACAAAGGAAAAAGGTGTGGTGATGACTTCGCCCGTGATCCGCAGCAGCTGCAGGGCCGTGATCAATGCAATCGTGCCGTTAGTGAGAAGGGAGATGTGTTTGACGCCCAAATGGTCACACAGTGCCTGCTCCAACTGCTGGTGGAACGGGCCAACGTTGGTGAGGATTTTTGTGTCCCAGATTTTTTCCAAATAGGGAACAAAGTCTTCCAGCGCCGGAAGCGTGGGCTGGGTGACGAAAAGAGGCTTGTGCGATTTCATCCCTGAACAAGTCAGTCAGCTAAGTACCGTAGCCGTCTTGTTGTATTCCGAGATGGGCGTGAGCTCCAGATTCTCCGTGACGTCCGCCTCTTTCTTCACGCCGTATAGGCTGCCCGATCACGCATAAATGAAGCGCGGAATTCCGCGCCGCGCGGCACGATCGGCAAGCTGCATGGTCGCGAGGCAACTTATTTCCCAGGTGAGCTTGGGATCAAGATCGCGGCAGGAGTCATCGGTGACGGAGGACGAGTGTACGATCGCGTCCGCGCTGGCGAACGGTATCTCGTCAATGCTCCGCACATCGCCCTTGATCACTTTCAGTTTTGCATGCGGCTGCAGAAAATTGCCGAACCACATGATGTCAAAGGCGACGACCTCATGACCCGCCGTTAGGAGCTTCGGCACGAGCACGTTGCGAGAATCTTCATTCAGACGTTTTCCACGACCCCGTGCTAGAAATGAACGACGCTGGTGCGGCGCTTGCCGGTGACGTCCTAGCCGCTGCAAGCGGTGTCAGCAATCCGCCCTGACGAAGCTAAGCCGTTCATCCCTAACAATTATATCAGCAGCGGTCGCTCCACACGCTGGAGCCGCTATGTAATTTCCACCTTGAGAACCCGTCCATGCAGGAAATGCCAGTCGGCACCTCGGGCGTAGCCGCGCTTCTGGTCACACCGAGTGACAGATAACTGATGGAGCTCCTGGACGACGCCGCGCATGTATCGATGCGAGGGCAGTGGAGTCTTTTCGGTGGCGTTGTGGAAAAAGGCGAAGACCCCGCGTCGGCGCTGCTCCGGAAACTACGGGAAGAGCTCGACCTTACCCCGGCGCTCGTGGTGTGCGCCTTCCTGCACGCGATCGCGAGCCGCGAGCGCATGCGCGGCCAGATCTACAACGTCGGCCTCTCGGCCGCGAACGTCTGGAAGCGCGAGCTGTGCGAGATCAT
>WNGC01000951.1_pt1 | contig 28674 bp, 31 predicted proteins | sample 5400051 | NCBI WGS metagenome assembly WNGC01 (sample SAMN13153368, study PRJNA577476) | soil metagenome | isolation source: 20 cm soil or saprolite under grassland replicate 2 | place: USA:California | collected 2016-06-15
TTCACATTGAGCTTTCCTCTCGTTAAACAAAAGCAAAGGAATGGAAATCAAAGACGTTACTTTTACCTGGATAAAGTATGTCGAGAGACATTTTGAAAATACTCTTTGAACATGTCAAAATTACGGTTTTTTTTTATAGAAAACTCCGAAAGTTGTAAAACACCGTTGCAACATCGTAATTTCAAAAATGTGAAAAAAGAAAAAAATTATTGTGTTTCGGCATACAGAAATTATTCTAAAAAAGTGCGTTTAAATAAGGAGTTTTCAGGAATATTTCCAATTTCAGAAATATGCATGCAATGAACAATCTGTCTATTATCATTATATTATGACTTACATATGAAAATCCTGATTATTTACGATTAATAGGACCTAAATAAGCAAAATCGAATGGGTAAAATATTTTACACTTAAAAAAATTTTCATCCACCCTCAACTCCTCATAATGGGAAATTCGATCAGTGATACTTTTTACCCAGGTTAGCTAGTAAAGAAAGGTTTAAACTTTTGATTTTTGATTTGACTAATCTTATCGTAACAGGCAATCCGTCTCGAAGAGCACGAGTAAATCAGTTGCATGATGACTGCGAGTATTTTAAATTTCAATACGATACTATCATGAAAAATAATGAGAGCAAGTTGAGAAAGATTAGACTCTATAATGAAAGCGATGGGGTATAACAGCATTGATGATTTGGAACATAAAATTAAAGATTCTGTACGGGGAGAAGCCTATGAAAATTGGAAAAAAGTAACTGATACTCTCAATAAACTGAAAAAAGTCAACAGCATTATATGGGAAGTCTGCAGTATAGCAGCAGCTGTAGGAATCGTCGTGATTGCTACTGGGGCCCTGGGTGGTGTAATTGGTATAGCCGCTGCAGTTGCTGCCCTTGGAGTATTATCAGATATAGTGTGTGAAAGTTATTATGATAAACTCTATGCGTTGATGTTTATGATCGAATAATGAGATCCAATTTTTTTTCATGTTATCACATCAGAAAATTTGGGATTATGACTTCAAATATTTTTTCATTGACCAAATTACGATTAGGATTTTGGAATTTTGAAATTTCCCGATTAATTGTTTATTCAATTTTGCAAATTTCGCAAATTTCGCAGGACTTAGCAGGAAATTGTAAAACTTCTCTATGGATATTTGAAAGAAAAAATTGTTCGCGAGCTCTTTTTCATATAGAGATGTAGTCCGGATAATGAAATTATTGATTTATTAAGAAAAAGCTACACGTCTAATTTCATTTGATCAATCATTTAATAGATATTATTGTCTTTACGCAAATAAGCCAATTCCGGGGTAACGTTTTTACTGTTTATACTTTCTATTTACCGGCTGATCACATCTCGCACACCATAAGTGATGAGTTAAATCATGATTCAACATCATGCCCCTCTCACGATCGGTCAACTTCATCAAGATAATCCATTCCTCTGAATGCCTACACGTTGACCTAATATACGAAGGAAGAGGCTTGTATGCTGGAATCTGTTCAGACCGATCAACCAAATCCATAGATGAGGGATTGGTCAGTTGTGAAGTCTGCGGAGGTCTATTTAGAAATAAAGTTTTTAGCCGTTAGAACTATCTCTGTTGTCCAGAAAGAGTGTTGTCCAGGCTGGCGAGTTGCAATGATAAAAGATTCCAAGATATAAACTAAGTTATGAACAAGCAATGCACGACAACCATCCACTGATGCAGCGAGGACAAACTCATCCGAGCTGTAAACCATAGATCTTCGCTGTCATACATCACCCTGAACATACCTGTATCTAGACAGTCTCATAATCTTCTTTGAACTTCACTTAAAGCTTTTACCGCCGTGTCATTTGTGGTGTCGCATGTTCTTTCTACTTAGAAATCATAGATTGCTTTTGTTTGTTTGTTTGTTTTTTTTAAAAAAATCATAGATTTTATTAAGAAATTTATATTTTAATTTTTTTTTTTTTCAAGAAGTTCACTATTTTTATACATTCCTATCCGGCAAAAAAAAAATTTCAAGGAAGAGTTTTACGGTGTCAGTTTCTTTTTATGGTAAAAATGGCTATTCTGGTTACTAAACTGAGAAGAAATTGACCTCCTACATTTATGATTTATGATCAATAATTTGTTTGATAATTATTTTTAGATTATACTGCATTTATATTTATCAACCCTTCACCCCTATTTAGCATATCGCTTCCGATACTTATAATTTTAATGTTGCCAGTAACTTTTATTTTGCTCGAACATTTCCTAATTCTGAATAAATTTTCATCTGATTTTTATCTTGTTGAACTTCTTGAAAAATCTTCTGAAATAAAACTTCATTCACAGTCAAAGAACCAACAGGTTTGAACCAGCTAATAATTTTTTTAAAAATGTATATATTACTACAGTATATAACGATAAATTTTAAATTTACGAATTAATAACTGAAATTATGAATAACTACAATAAAGAAATTGAAAACTCTTCTTAATAATATATTGAAGATGGAAGTTGAGATATCAAAAAAAAATGAAATAATCAATAATCTTCAAATAAATTTGGAAGTTAATCGAATTTCTTCGTAGTTATATATCGAAAATGGAGAATGAATTATTGCAACAAAATGGAAACTGTGACTCAAGCTCTCATAGTTCAAACCTTATTTACATTGTTTCAAACGACCTAGTTCCTAATGAACAATTTCAGGTTCCAATCATCTCTAACGACCAAAATCCTAACAAAGTTCCAATCAACTTTAACGTTAACGACCAAATTCCTAACGAAAATTATCAAATTCCAGTCAACTTTAACGTAAATGTTTCTCAATTTCAAATCATCGAGTATAATAAAGAATTAATCGATACCAATAAAACTCAGATTTTAATGAAACGAAGATGAAATGCTACTAAGAAGTACAACTCTAGACTTCGTGAAGCACTTGATAACTTAAAGAATGTTCTCCATATCAACCATAAGATTACAACTAGTGATTTATTGTGCAATGGTATGTTTAAATTTTATATATCTCATCCGCGAGTTCTTGGAATGATGATTTTAATATATTATTAGCTATCAAATGTTTAACGAAGAATGAAGAATATTTTTCAGGCAAGACAAACTTTCAGGAAGGACAAGCTTAGCATGCTTCAAATATAGGGAAAAACAAATATATTTATATGGTGTTATTGAAAACGAACTTCAAATTAAACGATTATGTAGTCATATAGAACTTATTAATTTAGGTGAAGTTATTAATTTATAATATTTTAATTTATAATAATTATATTTATTGATTTAAAATTTTGTTTTAGTTATTGATAAAATAAACACGTGTGCAATCCACCATACCGAAGGTCTCGTTCAAAAAAAATTGTTCGGAATCGCTCCTTCAACAACTACTTCCAATCTTTGGAATTGACAATTTACAAATTTACAGTTGAATAATTTCCATTCTCCAAAATGAGTAATTAAATCTTTATGTTAACAAGAAAAACTTGCAAGTAAATCCATTATCCATAAAACTAAAACGAAAATATAATTTATAAAGATTACCTGTATAAATTTTCTATTTTTTTTTTTCGAGATTTTTAATATTTTCATCCTAAGACCATTAAATTCATTACATTTAGTTTCGAATTCAATCTTTAAAGAATTCATTGACAGATCTTTTTGAAAATTTTCGCAATTTAGAGAATAGTTATTGCTTGAAAGTTGATGTAATTCATTTTTTTTCATCGTTAGAAGAGTATATAAGGGGAGAAATTCTTTGACAACCCGAAGTGTGAGTGTGAGAATAAAAGTGATCTTCTGAAGGAGTTTAATCGGATATTAGACCGAGAAATATGACATCTGATTTGTCCGGCAAATCTTCTTTTTAAATCCGAAATTATGTAAGCACCTCCAATTTTTATTTATAAGTTCATTGAGAAATGTTCCTTTTCAAATTATAAACATTTTAAAGCTATAACATTTTAGAAAAGTCTAATTCTAATCCAGAAATCTACACCAAAAAAAATGAATATCCAAATAATTATTTCGAAGTACAAGAAGCACAAGAATTAATTCAAAAAATGGAAGTCAACAAATTGGATCAAACAGAAACCTCCACAATAACGCAAAGCATGTTTTGTAATATCTACGATTACGACCGCTTACGATTATACTTCATTATCCTCGTTGTTCTTTTTTTATTAGCTTTGTTATGTGATACAATACTTCACATAGATAGCAAAACAATTATAGAACAAAATTCTAAAATATTAACTGAACTTAAATATCATCAAAAATTGTATAATAGACACATAGATAATTCAATCGGCTATATTCAACGTTTGATAGACCTTCTTATTAAGACACAAGGAAGTCTTTCAAACTTAAAATTTGATGTATCGTTTGATCCAAATGACGTTCCTGATGTAATTATACTATAATAAAGTAAAATCTTCCTTTTTTTAAAGTTAAGGTTTAGATTATAAAAATCATAAGGGTTATACATTTTTTTAATGAATAAACAAAAAAAACTAACAACTTTGCTATTTATACTCATATCATCGTTGCTATCTGCTTTAATAATTCAAATGATTCATTCAGAATTAAAAGCAGACGAGGATGATTTTGTAATTTACAATCTATTTATGAGGGCTCAATTGGTTTAATGACTGATGTGGATCTTCTCATATTTAATAATAGATTACGATGTGGCCAATGAACAACGAAATTTTAAAATTGAATTGAACGAGTTAAATGAAGAACTGGTCACTAAAAATGAAACATTGATAAAAATAGGATTTATTAATGATATGAAATGTATTGGGGAGAAAAATTTGTAAACATTCATTGTATGTTACACAATAGGTTTATTCAATTATTTTTTAAGGCTACATAAAATAATTATCGCTATTTTCAAAATGGTGCAAATCACCATCACATGATAATATGTTACGAAAAAACAATTCGAATTTCAATTTTGTGTAACATGACGATCTGACCAATAAAAATTACCCCACAAAAAATTTTTTTACCGTGAAAAAATTTGACGCGTCGCGCATAAAAATGTCTTCAATTTCACCAAGAAATTATCAAATTGGAGTTTGTTTTGTATGTCAACTATGTATGTATTGTGGTATAGATTTGACATCAAATAATTGTAATTGTGATAAGACAATCAAACCAACCAAAAAAAATCGTACTAGTCAAGTTCCAAATTTTAGAAACTTAGCTTACAAGCCAAATCAAATACATGAAGCAATAAAAAAAACTATATCATTTAGTAATCAAAAATATGGGTATAAATGGAATGTGGAGCTGGCACACAATTGTATACTTTGTTCAGCATGTAACAGTCAAATGAATAGAGATGTTAAAGCAGCTGATAAAAACAAAAAAGTCATTATTATTTCTCCATCACCAACTGATGATACTTCTCTTCAACTATCTTCACCATTTTCACCATCTATACCATCACAAATAGAATTCAAATTACGCATGTCTATCAAACAAAAAAAAAAAGTATTACCTTTTGTAATAATTAGCTTTAGTTTAGAAAATCCAAATTTTATGGAATTTAGAAATAAAGTTGAATCATACATTTGTGAACAAGTTGGGCTAGTTTACAGCAATGAATATACTTTAGCATATAAATCACAATCAGAGAATGGAGCTGGAACACTATTGGATAATGAAGATGCATTTAATGAATTTTTAAAAGATTATCAAAGTATAACAGCAGGAAATAAAAAGGTAGTAATTATTGTTACACTTAAAGAATCACCTAAGAAGAAATTACATCAGGTATTTATTATTTTAAAGCTATTTAATAAAATATTTTGTATAAATTATCATTTAAACTTTTAATATTATAGGATGAAGTTTCAGAACAGGAGTCTAATAATGAATCAGAAGATGATACTTTGCCTCTTCAAAATACTAAATCTAGATCACAACCTTCAAAAAAACGTGCAAAGAAGCGTATACCTAAAGAAGCAGATTTAGATGAAAATGAAGCATTAGTTGGATCTTATGTGATGAAATTGAATGATAAGTATGTTTGTGATATTCAAAATCACAAACATTGTTTTATTAAAGAAGATCGTCATTTATCTTTGAATAATTTTGCAATTAGTTTATGGGCTAAGGAAATTGTATGTATTTTATAATTATATTATAAAATTTAAATTTTTTTTTATATTATTTAGAATTTATTATATTTTTATTATAGGTAAATAAGAATGCAGATTTGGAAACTCCTCCTAATCATGCTATGTTTAGTATGATGCATTCAGTAAAAGTAACTAAAAAAAATTCTACAGATGATTTTGTTAATCATCCTTCAATGACAACATATCCTCAACATTTTCAACATCCTCAATATTCTCAACAAATATATTATCCACCACCACAATCATCATTTTCATATTATTATCCTGATTATGATTCAAGAAGATCTTCAACTAATTCACAAATATCAGACCAAAGTTTATCATTTTCTTTACCAACATCAGATTATAAAAAATCAGTACCAAGTATAGAAGATTTTTTAAAGGAATTAGATCAAGAATTTGAAGAGGGTAAATTTACTTGTTATTTTACTGTTTTTAAAGAACAAGAAATTCTTGTTAATCAACTTACAAGATTATCAGATTCTGAATATAATTCAATGGGTGTAACAATTATTGGGCGTAGACAAATATTACGTGATAAAGCAAGAGAATATGAATAATTTTAGTATATTTTTTTTGTTTTTGTATATATTTTTTGTATATTCATGATTGTTCAATAAAGTTTAATCTTTGGTAAAGATTGTTAATGTATAAATGTTTTATTTTATAATTTACATAAACAAAAATAATATTTTTATTTATTTTATAGATAAACTGATGCTTCAAAGTATTTTCTTGCTATTTCTGGTGTAGTTTGAGCTAATGCAACTGAAATCAAATATTTAGGATCAAAATAATTTGCAAAATCTCTATATCTTTTTAACCAAGATTTCATTGCTGAGAAGGCTGTTTCAATGGGATTTAAATCAGGTGAATAGGGTGGCAAATAAAGTACTCTACCACCAATATCTTCCACTGCTGCAACTAAATCATCATCATGATGTATACGTGCATTATCCATAATTAATACACTATGCTTAGCTGGATATGGATTCATTTGAGATAACTTAATTTAAATAAGTAAATATTAATTAAATAATCTTAAATAATTATAAAAAATAACAATAAAAATAAAATAATTACCAATTGTGTTAATACAAATGTTTGAAATCTTTCCTTATCACAACTTCCTTCCATAATATCAACAGCAATAAAACCCTCTAAAGACAATGCAGGTAAAATAGTATAACGCTTTCCTCTGATAAAAACAACACTTTTTTTTGCTCTAGTATTGATAGGAGAATAACCATATAACCTGGTAAATGTTCTTTCATCTTTTGCTGATTCATCAATAAAAATTAATTGTTCTGCTGTATAATTCATTCCAATATTATATAAATAAACATCACGCAATATTTCACTTCTTTCTTTAGCTGCTTTTTGTATTTTTTTTCTAGTTATACCACAAAATCTAAGAGAACGCCATAATGTTGGTATAGAAACTAATTTTCCTATTCTCTGCTCCATCTCATATACCAATTCATCAAGATACCAATCTACCTTATCTTTAACCAAACTTTCTAATACCTATAAATTATAATCTTTGTTAGATAAATAATAATTATTAGTATATATAATAATAAATAAGAATAATTATCTCTTACCAACATTTCTTGTGTTGTAAATATTTTTCTCCTTCCTACACTATCAACAAATGGATCTTTTACACATCCCCATTTTTTGAAAATCCTACAGACTTTACTAACAGTTGCCTCACTAACATACATTCTTTTAGCAATTTCTTTTTGTGTAAAACCTTCAGCTTGACAATGTATAATACGCCATCTCAAATCTTCACTTAGACTTTTTCCCATTTCTGATCCAAAATTACTTTAGTATTTTTGGTAATATAACCTTTAACAACTAAATTCATAAAAAAAGAAGTTGTAAATTCGCGAGAATTTGTTTTACTGAAGGTAGTCTTTTTGAGAATTCAAAGAAAAGAAACTACTGTAGACTTATGAGGTTTGGAATGTAGTAACTAGAAGGCTTATAGTCTATAACTATAAAGAGAATCCGAAGTATTTATTATAAACTTTAAAAAGAGTTTGCAAAAAATCAAAAAATTTGTGCAATTTGTAATACGTTATCACGTGACAGTGATTTGCACCATTTTGAAAACAGCGATAAATAAAAGGGTACGTGAATAATAAAATGTGAAGAAAATACACAATATAATTTAAATAAGTATCAAATAACCCTCATCCCATTTTTTTTGAACTCTTAAACAGATAACAATGAAAATCTCTATTAACACTACCAAAATCAATAAATAATTTTTGAATGACAGAGAAACTGAATAAACTAAATTGGAGAAACTTAAAAAGTACACTTTACTAGAATTATTTGATTTCTTCCTATTTCTTAAAAATAAGTATTTTTTGATATTTTCGAATATTTTAGTACAATAAGAAATTTTTCGAGAAAAAAGATTCGAATAATATGATTTATTCGAATTCATTATATTAGATAATTTATTTAACTTGTTTATATAGTTAAAGGTTTTTTTGATTGGTTGAATTCGTTCGCAATAATTCCTTAAGCGAGTAAGAAAAATATTGGATAGTTCAACATTAAAATGTTTTTCAGAACTTATTAGTTCAATTATAACTATTAAAATGATACAAAATAGCCAGAGTAACAATTTAAACATTACTCTATAAATTACAATCATTATTGTAACTACAATTATAAACTAAAAGAACATAAACAAAAAAATGATTATAAAAATAAGAATTAAATCAAGGGGATCCATTTTGTTGAAGAAGATAGTTATGATCAAAAGTGCAACTTTATATATGTTTAAAAAAAAAATAATATTGCTGCCAAAACACGTATTCTTCTAATCTAAAAACAATAATACGACATTCAGTTAGTTTTACATTCCGATTTGTATCACCTTAATAATGATCTTAAAATACATATATAAATGCAAACAATTTCTTGTTACTTTGCATAAAATTGTTTTTAACAAGTTAAAAAAAATGCTTTTGTTTTTTTTTATAATTTCCATACTATGCATTTTATATTTGATCTTTTATCCAAATAAAATTCAATGCATTTGCATAGTTATTATAATTTTTCAAATTATATTAATTGTAAAGCATATCGATCTATCCGAAGAACTATATTTAATTTAAGATTCTGCTTGGATATTTTGTTTCGCTATATTCATCAATTTAAAGAAAAATGAAATATTAATTTTTTTACAATCACAGTTCTAATGATTCAATCAATCTCAAAAATATTAAAAAAAATGAATTTTACAAATAATCCTGGTTTCAAAATTTTCTTATGCAATTGGTAAATTTTATAAATAAATTTCTCATTGGAATAGTTTATGGAATATTCATTTTCATCATAAGTACGAAAATTCAATGCACACATTTAACGTTAATTTTGTATTATTTATAATTGTATTATTTATTTTATAATTTATTTTATTTAATATTTCATTTATTTCATTGAATTTAAATTTTTAATAATTGTTTATTTTATTTTTTATTTTATTTAATATTTCATTAATTTCATTGAATTTAAATTTTTTAATAATTATAATTGTATTATTTATTTTTATATTTATTTTAATATTGTATTATTATTTTTTTATGGTTTTTATTCTTGTAGAAATGAATAACGTATCTAACAGAATAAACAATAATTATAAATTATATTACTCAATTGTATGGAAATTTAATTAATTAGATTTTAAAAGTATTAAAATCGTTATGAATGACAAAGTAATTCGAGTGTAAATTTAATGTATTATTTAAACGATATCTAAACCAGATGGATTAGCTTGCTCAAGAATAAACTTTTGAAATATTAATGCATTGGATGTATTTGATTTATACATAACATCAAATAAATCACCAATTATCAGAACAGTTCCCGCCTTAATTGTAAAAGTAAAGTTAATAAATTTAATTATAAATGTAATAATAACTGATTATACTTACAAACGAATCTAAAAATATATTATAGCCATTTCTCTAATCATAATTCTAAATTTCTTTCGTTGCAATAATTCTGACTTAATATTAAAAATAAACCAAATCGATAAGAATATCCTCGCAAAATCACCTATTACAGGTAAAATTCCAATTATTGGATCCAAGCCGATATTAATACAACAAAAGCAACTAACATCTAACTTGTGTGCCAATTTTTTAATTTTTATTAAAGCCACTGTTTCTTCTTCCATTAATCCTGATGGAATTTCCCATTTATTTCTTTTTAGTTTACCATTTATATTTAAATGTGACAGAATTTCTATGTTTTGAGAAGAAAGTTTTCGATTAACCCAACACATTTTATTATTTTTTTTAAAGGTATTAACATCCTTTTATAATTAATTAAATTATAAATCATCATATACAGTATTCCAATTACCACTCTTCACAATTTAAAATATAAAATTTTAAAAACATTATTCGAAGTAACATGAAATAATACAATATGATTTTCTTAAATAATCTAATTAAAATTATATATAGTATAAGTATTATTATTTTTTTATATAATACAATGATTAAAAAACAACAATAATATATACAGTATATGTATTATTGTTTTTTATACAATACATAATTTTCTAGTTATTATTCTTTGACTAATTCCTCAAAACCAGGATTCTTTTTTCACGCCCCTAACTTACCACAGTAAAAACGTACGCTAAATTAAACAGAAAAAATCATCATGTAAAACATATCAATAATTTCAGACCTGCGCAGTTTTCAACCCATGAGATCCGCAAAGGTCTCAATTGAAAAAATTATTCTCCATTCTTAACTATCTTAAATCGTGATGATATTTTGCAAACGTCGCTGAATAAAAGGATTTATTGCGAATATCGACGAGAAATCAGCGATTTTATTCATATAATTACAAACTAATTTATTACAAATATATTTTTTTTTATTTCTTATCGTTATACAGTTTGCTTAATAAAATATCGATAGTTGATTCTCGTAATACTTGTTTCTTTGACTATTATCCTTTGTGAACCAAAAGAATCCCTTGTAAATAGTTTAACCCTTCTTCAGCATTGATACGATCATCCCAAATCCTGATATTTTTATTATTGAGATTTGCTTTTCCACTCATAAGTGTGTGAATATAATGTTTTAGTTGTTATTTATGTAATCTTTTACATTAACCTCTTGATACTTTTTATCATCCTTACACCAATACATATAATTCCTTTTAAATAATGTTTCTTCTGGTTCTAACTTCAATTCATTATTCAATTGTTCTAATTCTCGTGAGGGGGATAATTTTCATAAGGTCCTTCTATTGTGCATAAAAATATCTATAAATCCATATTTATATGAACCTCTCGACTTCTTAGAATAAAATCGTCGCTTTACATATTAAATTCGATCCAAATTTTATTCTGCGACGTTTGTGGCATGCGCCATCACGATACCACTATTTAAGTCTAGTTGAAGTGTCTTTGGTCTGGGTGGGTATGGAGTGAAACGTTTATTTAAAATCAAATCTTCGATACATTCCGGAGTAAAATTTATCACGTGTCCGGTCAGGATTGCAAAAGGCCCACATCTTCCCAACAAAATTTTGTGATCACGTGACCATAGTAAAATACTTGTCACACCATGTCACACCTGCCGCGTTTCATTTTTTATAAGTATCTGAGGGACGCGATGTAAAATCTTATTTGTCACGACTCTATTCGTCACTGATAAATCTGGCACTATCACATGTAACTGCATAATGCCGGCCAAATAGTCACGTGAACGCAAAATTTTGTTGTCACACAATTTCAACTATTTTCTGTCCAATAAAAGTCTTCAAGACTGCAAGTCATGCGTCAGTGTAACATAAACAATATAAATAGTTTCGATAAAAAAAAAAGTTTAACATAATACTTAGATTCTCTAAGGGAAGTATGAATATTTTCGTTTGTTTAGAATATTATTTTTTAACCCGTATTCTCATGGCGCGTGAGTTGAAATTCCTCTCCATTGAGCATATTTTTATTCTCTTTGGCGCGTGAGTTCGAAAACCCTCTCCACTGAGCATACTTAATTTGAAATATTCTATAACCAAATATTATACTTCCTTGCTAACAACAAATAATAATACTTAACTCTTTACAGATGTCGACCTGTTCAGAACTTTTAATAAAAAATATAATCGAACAGTATTTGAACGAGAATGATTATGTCTCTTGGACCCATGAAAATCTTTTGAAATATTTATTATCTTGTAATGTAACAGATACATATGAAGATGTACTGGTTAATTTTACTAGATCTGTTTTAACGAAAATAATAAATAACGATAATTTAAATCAAAATATACGGAACAAAGCTAAAAAGCTTAACGATACTATGTTGACTACATTCAACAAAAGGCCGGAGATAAAAAGATTAATTAATCTAATTACCAAGGTAAGCTCTAAATTAACGTTAATATCTTTTCAAATTATAAATTAATGTTAATATCTTTATAGCCTTATAATGAGAAAATGGCAAAAGAATTTCCAGAATATTTTAGAGATTTAAAGGAAAGTTTGAAGAGCGATAATGAAGCTGTTGCTCAGTTGTCACGAAGATTGATACGCGCTACTAACTGGTTTATTGTGGATAGTAATTACGGGAATCGAAAAGATAATGTTTCAAGGATTAGCGAAAAGAAACCAAAGATTTGGCTTAATATTTTGATAAAATGTTTAGATACGTCAAAAACCCCTAGATCAGAACAAGCTATTTATTTTTTGAAAAAAATTATTTCTGAGAATATTATCGGAAACATGGAATCGAATTTTATATTTGATTTTTTCTACAATGACAATAATTATTACGGATTAGAAGTTCCTATAGTTCTTTCCGCGATCACATCTATCATGCAATATAATCCCACACCATGTCGTGGTATCGGAAGTAATCCTTCTGAAAATCATGTCAAATGTCAGATGTGGTCAAAAATATTTTCTGATGCATTTTCTGATTTCAATCCTGTTTGGGAATTGAATCATTTATTTTCTGGTAATTCGAAAAGGGACTTTGGGCGATCAGACTTTGCTGCGATTTTTATTACAGAAAGCAACACACCATTTGTGTTTTTTATAACAGAATTTGAAGTTGACGGATTCGAGAGACACAAAGATGATATTGTTGTACTTGCTGAAGGGGCATTCGAATTAAACAAAATAATTTCTTCTAGAGGCAGATTTTTTCCTGAAGATATATTAGAAATAAGGTTACATTTAGCTCTAGTCAATAATACCCACATTACTTTTGGTAGTATTCGTCCAGAACTGAATTTTGAAAAAACTTTATTATATTATATTTATGACAGAGATCTGTGCAGTTATGAATTAAATACCGGGGACAAAATGCAGGACATAATTAACGTCATTAAATTGATTTCTTACTTAAAACAGGTTGTATGTGAGGATGGGTATAGAATTAAAAGATTAATTACTGAAAGCAAAACAAATAGTCATTGTATGGGCAATTGTTATAGTACAAATATTTTACCTAAACTTCCTAAAAGAGCAGAAAGATCTATACAGAAAAAAACTGCTTATACGCCCAAAAAAAGGCGAGTTTTATTACATGATGACTTTAACTGATAGTAGAAATCGTGGAATTTCTTTAGAAAAGGGAAGCGAATTATTTTTATATAAATGCGATATCTCAATATTAATTGCCCCTTATATCTCATAAATAAATCGTTATCGACTCAAAGAATAACAACTAGAAAAGTAAAAATGAAAAAGATCAATTATAAATTTGTAATTGAAAATAAATTTGTGTAATTAAAAATAATAATTGAAATAAAATTTTATATGATTAGAAATGATATCGGAAATTTTATTTAATTAAAATTTCACCCCCCGCGCGGTTCTCGACCCGTGAGATCCGCGAAGGTCTCGTTCGAAAGTATTGTTTGGAATCGCTCCTTCAGCAACCCGAAATCGTGATGATGCATGTCACAAACGTCGCTGAATAAAAATTGGATCGGACAAATTACAAACATCGAGAGAAATCGGCGAACAATATCTTTTTTAAAGTTTTTACATAATTGAGTTTTATAGAATGATGACTTAGGAATTAATTTTAATTCTTCTTCAGAATGCGCAAATAAACATTTTTTGCTAAATCTGGATAATGAAAATATGATATAAACGAGAAATAAATAAAATAATACACTTTACTCACGGGCAAACTCCTTTCTCGAAGTATTTATTACACAACTGCGAATTTACTTTGCTCATAATTTCTAACGTACAATGGATATATCTGTAACGGTAACGCATATTTATTTGAAATCTATATATATAAGCTAAGCAAATTTGCAATTAAAAATATTTAGACCATTTTTTTACTTGTTTAAAACGAGTTGTAATTTATTTTTATAAGCAAAAATTTTTTTTTAAATTCATTTTTATTTATAAAGTATTATAACAGAAATATTAAAAATAATGATAAGGTAGAAGAAGAGAAGGAAAATGAATAATATCTTGCATCTTAAAAACACTGATTTGTATAAATATCGCACCCCCACGCCAAACACCTGGGTATAATAATAATTTGGCAAATTATTTGTAAAAATAAAAATAATATTATAACTTTTAACATTAAATTCTCTGTTTCGTATTCCTTCATTTTTTTCTCGTAATCGTCTAACTTTTCACTCTTAGCATTGTTTGCACTTTGATATAATTTAATACGTTGACGTAGATCAGTCTCAATTTTTATTTTCTTGAAAAGAATTTTTTTGCATGCTTTATGTCTTTTATACGATATATTGACTCCCATATCAAACAATATTTCTATTAAATTTTATGTTCAGACTTCTGAAAAATTCTCGAAAAAATTTCAGTATTTATATAGTTTTCGAATTTAAAGGTCTAATTACTTCAATACTTCTGATTACATTAATTTCGGAGTTATTGCATTTATTTAATTGTTCTTCGGATATTACATTAATTTTCGGAGATTTCATATATTTATTTGATTGTTCTTGAATATAATCGGAAACATTTTGCCTTACAAATTCCGAATTAAACAATAATAGGCGAAACTAACTACTACAAGGAATTACTCCGAATAAAATATTTTAGATATTAAAGAAATAATGAAATAACTCTAAACGAAGACCAGAAGGGACTTAACAATAATTGCAATTTGCAAAATTAAAAATTAAATCTTAAATTTCGTAAGCAATTCCACAATCAATCGATTTAAGTCTTATTCCTTGACCAAGATTTAGATTTTCGTTTAAGTAAGGTCTGTAAGCATGGTTTTGGGTGGATATTTTGGAAGTCAGTCCGAACACTCCGATGTTCCTAACTTTTTATAGTTAAAAAGCCCATATTTCTGACGCGTCTTATTTATATAAATATCAATTAAGATTTAAATCCTCTTTCTATTATGTTACTTACCAGTTATCTGTTAACCGAAAAAAAAGAGATAGTCCCATTTAATTATTCGAGTTACTATAGAGATGGGATAGGAGTGTCAGGGTTATAAGTGATGAGGATTTATTAAATTAGAGTAAGATCAAACGTATTGTTTTTTATGCAGATCAACTAGTTTTTATTTGTATTAAATTATATACTACCAAATTTATCCTAAAAATACGCAAATCAAACCCCTTACTCTCAGAAAAACCTGCTAAATGTACGCTAACCATAAAATTAAATATTACAGTAATTTTGTTTTTTATATGTATAAATAGTACGAGTTACTCATTTTCCACAAAATAAGTAAAAATGTCATTACTTAAATTTATATCTTTAACCGCCAATGAAATTGTGAAAAGAAGATATGTTTCATGGGCATTAGATTGAAACTCGTTTTAAACAAGTAAAAAAATGATCGCAAATTGGCTATGTAGATTTTCTTATAAATACGCGTTTTTTACAGTATTTTTTTCATTATACGATAGTAATGATGAGCAAAGTAAAATCGCAATTGTGTTATAAATACTTTGAGAAAGGTTCTTGTTCGTGAGTAAAATGTATTTCTATATTTATTTCTCGTTTTATTTCTCGTAATTTATATTAATTTATTGTTATATTTTCATTATCCAGATTTAAAAATTGTTTGTTTGCGCATTCTAAAGAAGAATTAAAATTAATTCCTAAGTCATCACTCTATAAAACTAAATTATGTCAAACATTTAAAAATGATATTTGTCCGTTTGGAGTAAAGTGCCTATACATTCATTTTCAGAAGAATGAGTACGAATTGTTTTAATAAAATTTATGAATTTGGCCAGAAAGAATAGTGGATATGGAGAAATTGCTATAAATAAATATAAGGAATTCAAGAATTGGATTTATCAATATACCGAAGATGGTATAATTACAGAAAGGTTTTATAAAGAAAATGTTAAAGAATTAGAAAATTGGATTTTAGAATTTGATATTCAAGAAAAAGATTTCATTAATGAATTATTCAATAAAGAATAATTCATTTTAACTTAATAGTAGTAACATTTAATCGTCGAGCTGAAAGTGGATATATATTTATTTCATTTACTATTTACTATTCATTTTTCTTTAATAAAATCTTAATGTTTTTTATATAAAAAAGGAGATTGCGTAGGCAAAAAATACCCTTTTTGATTTGTGAAACAGTAAGTTCACCGCATTAATTATCACACCCTAATTGATACCAGTACAACGAGGCGAGAAATTTTAGATCCATAAAATCAATAATCCTAGGATACATTGATTTTAGCAGGAATAATTTGTTCGGAGGTTGGGTTGGTTCGAAAGTGAATTAATTTAAATAATAAAGTAAATTTCGTCGGTAATTTTGTCAAAGCCATCCGAGTGGTCCAAACAATGTTTTTTTTTTGTGAATCCTAAAGTCAGTTGCAAATATTTAAATCAAAAAATTGCAAAATGTTTATTACTTCTATAATTGTAATCTTAGTATATTTCGATATAGAACGAGAATTATATGATGTATTGACAATTATTCCATTCGTTAATATATACTGCTCTGTTTTTTCGGTGTATAACGAATTAACATGTTCATTAATTGTCATTATATTGAGTGGATTGATTATCCATATAATATTTTTAGACAATCCGATTTGTACCAGATGTCAGGATAATCTGGTACAAATTGAAGAGCTGAGGCGAGAATTGCAAAATGTCAAATTGAATGAAATGTTGAACTCTATCTTCTCACCCGATCCATTGACTCCATATTTCGGGATTGCATCCCTTCAGAAATGTATATATAAGCAGCTCAATTTGATTTATTAATACACAATAATGGATAGACCATGACCCAAGAGTACGTTCTGCACTGATACGATTAAACAGATAGTAAGAGCATAAAATCATTTTTCTTTGTTTGACTGTTGTGATGATATTAATATTGTTATTATACATCGAAAAAATATCGATCGAAGCTCGATTCGATTCGATAAATAAGTTAATAGATAATAAATGGAAGCGAATTTATAAGCAACAGATGTTGTACAATAAGAGTATCGATTTGATAATAGAAATGTTAAATCGATATGGAATTAGATTACTTTATTTATTAGCGTTAGTTTTTAGTTATTAAAATAAAAGTCGTGGGTAAAGAAATTAAGGAACTGTCTTAGAGAGTTGCTACGCACGATCCAACATTTACAGTATATCATATTTGAGTAATTAATTTAATAAATTTTAAAGATATCATACAAAGGTTTAGTTTTCATAACGGTTGATTGTAGAGGCCGGGTCCGGGCTGAATTTTGAGCAAAAACGTATAGGGTTTGATATGATCCGGGCCGGCGCAAGGTACTTATTTTCTGTCCATGCAGGCCTCTAGTTGATTGTATAGCTTTACCAAATTGGGCAATAATTTATTTAATGATGTCGAAATATTAATTGAAGTGGAACAGTCAAACCTCGATATACCGAACCCATGATATAACGAACTCTCGACTTACCGAACTTGCCTGATTTCACCACTTATTATAAAGTATAATAAATTTTTTTTCGATATACCGAACTTTTGTCTCTGAACCGCAGGTTGGATATATCGAGGTTTAACTGGACAAAGGATTTGTAAAGTAATTGGAAATTGAATTTTCTGTTGTTAAACTTCGACAAAAAGAAGACTTTATTAAGAAAAGCATCAAGACATAAAACAAGTTCAATATTAATCTATTTCTTGTAAAATTTTTCCATAACGATTGAGAACTTCGCAGGTCGAGAGTCGCGCGGGTCTGGTATAATGAGAATAAAATCATCGAATTCTCGTCGATGTTCGTAACATATTCAATCAAATTTTCATATAGCGACGTTTGTGACATGCGTCATCGCGATTCTGGGTCGTTGCAGGAGTGATTCCAAACAAATTTTTCGATCAAGACCTTCGCGGATCTCGTGGGTCGAGAAACGCGCGGGCCTGCAAGTATATGAATAAAATCGCCGATTTCTCTCGATATTCGTAATAAATCCGATCCAAATTTATTCAGCGACGTTTGTGACATGCGTCATCACGATTCTGGGTCAGTCACCTACTCGTAAAACATAATTTTTATCCTTAACGTAGGGATCAAGCTTGCTCAAAGCTTGTTTAGAATTTGTATCCATTAAAAAAAATACGTGATAGGGCTCAAAAAAAGAAGTTTTAATTAAAGAAAAGAAGAAAAGTTTTTATAGATTATGTTGTTATGATCACGTGTCTATTTTTTTTTGTTTGTGGCTTAGATTACATCCAGCAGACGACCAAAATAGGAAGGTATTTTGATATAAAAATAAGCCGATGGCTATTTTTTTTCTTTACTCGTTCTACTTTCTTCTCGTTATTCAAGATAGTAATGGAAAAAATTACCGAAAGTCTTGCTAACCTCACTCTGGATTTAGACAAGTATCAAAAACGTTCTATAACTTCATTATTGAACGGACTAAACGATGATGAATACTATCTCATCTTTAAAAGAGATAAAAAAGATTACTTGTTAGTAAAAAATCAACTATATTATAAGAATAAAGAAGGAGGATGGGAACAAAGTGAAGAACCGTTAGAAGAACATCTCAAGTTTTTAAAACTTGCGCAGTCTACAACATCTTCGAAAGAGGATAATAATAAACGTAAAACATATTCCACACAAGAAGATATGAGAGATAAAATATATACTTGTATTTTTAATGAAAAAATAAATTCCGTAAGTCATTTTATTACATTAAGATATTTCTTTTAACAATACCGATACTTACTGAATTTATATTTCTAGCTTGCTAATGATGAAGATACTATTGATTTTATAGTTCGCTTTGATAACGAGAACAATATGGATAATATTGCAAAAGACATATATAATATGTTAGAAGGGAACACCTCATATGATTTATATTTAAATTATTCCAAGTTCGCGTTTTGTGTACTTACGTATACGAAAAAAGACAAAGATATTTATGACGAACTTGGATTACATGATACGAAAAAAATTATTGCTTCTTTAAGAATCGCATGGACCATTGAAAAATTAGGTCCTGGTATTTTAAAATCATTAACGTCGGTCCCGGTGTCACATTGGGCTAAATTGAAAAACAGCTATTGGAATGAAATACAAAAGGAATTGCAGGAAGGTGAAAAATTTTCAGCAAAATGGGCTGAAAATGCCAGGGAAATGGTAAATAATTATAGTTTAAAATATTTCAATTTGGATTAATATTCTTTTTGTTGTTATGAAAAAGTTTTTATTTTTTTGTTAACGTATCACAAAAAAGATAAATTAATTGTGAGAAGATTTTAATAAACTCATTGTTTTGTCGTAATATTTTTTACTTTCGTGTAATTTACGAGTACGAGATTTAGAAGCTCAAATTTTTTATTACTTAATTTGAAGCTAATGATAAAAATTCACTTTCTTAATGAAATATATATATAAATGAGTTAACGCTAATTATAAATATATGAAATAAAATAAATTGATTCGGTATTGGTGTCTTTTTTCGTTCGCGTTTTTCTACTTTGCAGCAAACCAGCATGACCTGTATTTATCGAATTATATCTTAATATACTTTATAATCTATACAAGTAATATACAAAAATTATTTATTATCTACTCTTGAAACTCTAATTTATCAATCATAACCTGATTTTTCATCGATTCTTTCATCTAATGATTTAAAACATTTAGTGCATATGCTATTTTTTCTTCCAGCGAACATTTAGCCAATTTTAACTAAAAAATAAAAATAAAAAACATCAGGACTTTATTTATATTAAACAAAAAAATGTTGTAAATTTTATTTTTAAGTAATTGTTTTGATATAACAAGAAAATATAATGTTCGACAAACAGCATAACGCCTCTTCTATACAAAACATATATAGAATATATTCGACAAACAGCATAATGCTGCCTTCTCTATAAATAACTAAAAGGGTAGAACACTTATTCGAATAATCTCAAAATGATCTTAAAGCCTTACATTTGTGGACATCCAAAATTTCATTGATAAAGGGACTTAGATTTCCATTCAAAATATTATCAAGTGTTGATTCTGAAAATTCTTCCGAATTCGCCTTAATTGAAAACGTTTAATTATTGTCGTTAATAACGATAATAATAAACAATAATAATATTTATCAGTTATCAGTACAATAATAAATCAGAAACTATAATCGATATAACGATAACGATAAAAATATTTTCCCACACAAACGATACTAATTAAATGTTATCATATGTTTCTATAAAATTTGTCTGTAGAATTATGACCATACAGCCTATCGGCTGTCTCCCCTGAAACTCCAGTTAACAGAAAAGTGGTCAATTATATAAGATATTACCACAGTCTATCGACTGCCTCCCTTGAGAATAAATTAACAAGAAAAGTTCTCTTGAGAATAAAATTCACAAGAAAGTGTAATATGTAATGTCATCATCTATTATAACAACTAATAATAGTTTTAGTAAAATAATTACCTTATTAATTCTTCTGGTGTTTCGATTTACTGAATCTGGACCGTATTTATTAATCTGTGATATTATTTTATTTTCGCTTTTACTTGTTTCAATTTCATCATTAATTTTCACAATCACTAAAAATAAATCATGAACAAATTACTCATAAAACACTCAATTATTATTAAAATAAAAATTTTTGTTTAAAAATGTACTATCTTTTATTCTTTGTATCAATTGTAACATTGCGATGGTTGGCCCAGATGCCAAGCCATTCTTATAAAAATCTTCTTTTGTAAAAAATAAAAAGCTCAATCCCGAAATTTTAGATTTTTTTCAATATCACAAAATCGTCATCGTCAAGATTTAATTCTTGGCTTTTTAAAAAATCCAATAATTCGACAGTCTGCAATTTCAAAATAATCGCCTCTAAATCCATTTTTAAAGTTTTCAGTTAGAAATAAATGGCGATAATTAGAAATTGTGATTTTTTCGATTATTATACAGTATATGTTAGGGTAAAAGTCGAGTGGGGAAAAAAGAAGAAAAGATAGGAGTATATTTATAATGAATAATAAACACGAAACTAGTTTTTTTTTTTTTTTTTTTAATACAGATCGTAAACAAATAAAAACAACAAAAAGCTAGAAATCACTACTTTCGAATCTAATTAAGAGAATCTAATTGCACGTGACTAACTCTATGCTAAGTGGAATAAACACGAAACTAGTAACACGTATTATCGCGTTTAGACTGATTTGGCACCTTAATATCCTGCGTAAATTAACCAAATATAGGTATATCCATGTGATAAGTCGCGAATAAAAAAAAACCGGGTGACCGTGTCAATTTTAAAATTTTATGTCAGCCTTATATGGTTACACAAATCACTATCCAACTACTGAAGACTTCCTCTTGTATTGTTATTGTTACCACTCTACCACCCTATTTCCCCCGGCCAAACGGCCAAAGGCCAACACTGATCAAAGTATTAAATTTATACACAAACACTTGAACTTTTGGAAATTGAGCATTACGGAAATTTAATTTTTCCCAAATAGTCATATTTAAAAAAATATATATATATAATGCGAATACTTCAAAAGTCATAATTATAAAAATAATAGCAGACCGATTATTTTATTGTTTATTATAATAAAAAGAATGAAGGAATACTTAAAACGAAAAGGACATGAATAGAATATAAACAAAAAACAAGTCTTCAATATAAAACTAGATGTAACATTTAAATTATTCAAGAATCATAATGATGTTTAAAATAAAAAATGTGTAAGTACTAGTTATTTCATGGATCATCCTATCATTACACAGAAATACATATATGATCGATTTGAGCACAAATTCCGCCGCCACAACAATGGCGACCACCATCATTAGGTGTACATTTATCGCCGATTTTAATACATGATAATCCTCCTGGTGGAGCTAATAAAAAAATATGAAATACAATATTTAAACGAATTATATAATTTATATTTTTGAAATGTAAAAAACAATTTAATATATTTACCACGTTCATCAATACGTTCAAGAACAGGAGCAGGTGTAGCAAAAGTATGCATCGCGAAAACTGAAATTAAGAGTAAAGCAATAAATGTAATCTTTGATAACATCATTGTAAAACCAAATACGAGTATTTTTTTGAAAATTTCAAAAGTTCGTTTAACAGTTAAATAGATAAGAAGGTTCAGAATTGACTGTATATATAAATATTTTATTGTTATCGAGATGAGATATGAGATTAAATTTAAGGATATTTAAGGGTAGTACAATGCAATAAATAATTTTTTATACATTTATTTCTTGGCGCAAAACCAAAAAGAAACAATTCATGAAAAAGAAACGAATTTATTTATGCAGATGTATTATTATCTTTTTTTTCATCCAAATATAAACAAACCAAATGAATAGACTGATAAAGTTCTTGCGTAATAAGTAAAATAGAACTCTTCTGCAATTAATTGCTATAATTATGAATTTACGATTAACTAAATCTGCCCATGTAATAGTTAAAAAAACTCCCTAAATAACAAGTGGAGCCTCGTGGTAATTATAGGCCGTCTTATCAATACGCATTAATATTTGTATAAGTAGGTCATTTATAAATATTATATTTATAATTTTCCCCTATTTTTTTTTTTAATAGCATACAGTATTTATTTTCCTATCTTATTTCAGATGAATATGGCACTTCTTTGTACGCGAAAAGTTAAAAATAAATCTTTTCTTTAAGGCTCATTCAAAAGAAAATAAGTAGTGTCGCATACTTAAAAACAATATTTACTGTATCACCAGAAATTCGATATTCCAAAAGTTTATGTTTCGAAAAAATAAATAAGTCAAATTATACAAAGCTGGGACCTGCCAAAAAAAATTATTTCCGGCAAGAATTAATGTCACCGTACATATATTTGTGTTATGCAGGTCTGTGAAACGATCATTTTCTCACATCTCAATATTACACGTACAGTACTGGGACATCTCTATTTTATCACACAAATATTGATCAACAAAACTTTCTTTTTTTTTGTAGATTGTATATACAGTCGTCTCCCTTATAGTCACACTTGTCAACTGTGTGATTATAAAGAGTGCCTATAAGCAGGGTTCCCCTATATAGTCACGAATGATATAAATAACATGAAAATGTGACTAATTTTTTTTATATAAAATTGTTGATTTATTATTAAAATATAAATAAAATTTACCATATCAACTTTCAATATGAATTAGAGCACTCTTCTGATATGAACAATTGCCAAATTTGAATCAATTCGAATTTAGTGAAATGCAAATGACACTTTAAAGTTGTTAAATCATTTGATTGGTCCAAAATAAGTTACGCGTAGCGTTGGAAAATCAAAGTATTAGAATTGAGTTTCTTGATTGGCTAATAAACTGCAATTGTCCGAATATGGCAATACGTAAAGTAGCAAATTATGTGTATATTAAAATCGCATCCATCAATTCAATTCAAAGAAAATAATTTTATCGTTAAATAAAAATAAGCAATACAGCTGACTAAATGATTTCTTTTCTTAGCAACAATAATTTGAAGTACAATAGTTCGGATATTAACTTTTAGTAAAAATAATTCGTTAATAATTGAAGTAAATAATTTTGAATTAAATAATAATAAATCTATTAGTTCAAATATACTTTCGATTTTAATGCACCGATAATAAATGTTAGTTTTGTGATAATTCTGAATAGATCTGCCGGCCTTAACCAGTTAATTGGTTAAAACTTTAAAATATTTAGATGGCCAGAATTAATGGCTGTAAATGTCCCCACTACACTAAGGATGAGAGACGCACATAATATTAAAACTGGAATATGAATATAATGTGATGGCATTTCGATGATACTTGAGTGTAGTTATTTATTTTATGATCAAAGGAATTGGAATAATATATTTCATTTTTTATATTTTATATAAAAAGTAACGACCTATCCGTTTCTATAGATAGTAGAGAAATTTCTATTGATTAGATTTGAGTAAATTGAAAGATTTGGCGAATAATATGTATTAATAATTGTTGATTCGCTTTATCATATAAATTGAGATTTGCTTTCTTGATAACAATTGTAAAAGAATAACAGAAATTGACATTATTTGGTAATAATTATTTATTGTTAATAATTGCATTGACAATAATTTCTTTTCTAATATGCGTTATTTTTACAAATAGGGCATAATGTTGAATATTTTGTAATCCATATGTCAATGCATGAAAATAATTGCTTGCACGACTCGATCAAAATTTCATTTTTAATTAATTATAATGTATTAACAATTTTTATTTCTTTCGTTTTTTTGTTTTTTTCTTGGGACTATTAACAGTAGTAATTCCAAATGTTATACGATGATGCAATCTATTTGTTAATGCATTATTTAATAAAGATAAGTTTATTATTGCGATATTCTACAAATATACAATAACAGTACATATATAAGTTTCGTTTACAATCGCAATATTATACTACAATTAACTATTTAAAGAATATAACGAAAGAAATTACTACATACTCTGAGATTCAACAGTAATTTAATGATCTTTACGATTCCATCTTCATTGCATGGATTCAAGGGAATTTCTGCCTCTTGGAGGTGGAAATATCGAACAAGATCATTGGAATCACGTAGAAGAATAGTTAATCCTATAGTGGTTCCTAAAATCGTTTATAAAATACCGTATTAAACAAATTATCTTTATACAAATAAAATACTTGAACTAAAATTATGTTAACTATACAAACCAAATACTTGAACTCCAATTATGTTAAATTGATTCTTAGGTGGCTTGCAGTGCTTCCAAATCCACGTCATTGCGTCATTAAGTTCACGCCATAATTTGACTGAATATTCGGTTTTTTTACGCGCAGAACACATAATTCGAGAACATTCAGTAAAAACAATCTCATACTTAATTCCTTCTATATACATTGCCATGATACTGTCGGGCTTCTTTCCGATAGCTATCTTATTATTTGAATCACTTCTCCTATACTTGCTTGCTGCGCTTTCTAATTCTGCTCTATAAAACAACCGAATAATATCAATATGAAAAATCAAGTACAAGAATAAATCAAACAAGTATTACTTACGTAGTAAAATAAACATTATGTGAATTAAAAATCCCATTCAATGTAGCTCGAAGAATAGGATTTATTACGTCAGTAAGATAGCTGCCCTCATTTAATCTTTCCAATGATCCTAAATTTTGGTAAGCAGGATTGTTCCATGTCTCTTTTCTGAATTTAATAATTTAGTCATAAATAGAATTTGGAAATGAGAATTATCTTTTGATTAAGTTATTGATAAATTAATATGGTACTTACAGTACAGTAAGAATATCATCTACAACCTTTTTTTGCTTTGAACAACTTTCTTTCCAAGTTGCATCATGTGTAAATTTATCATCAAAAGCGCTCGTAAATTGGGTGTGGTATTCATTGCTGAATTTAGCGCATTTGGTACTTATTTCTTGTCTCAAATCAACATTCATACGATTTACGGGTTCCTAAAATTATATTTTGTAAATAACCAATTTAGTATAAACTTGATAGCAAAAGTAAATGCGTACCATAAACTGGATTTTTGCATCATCATCCAGAGAATTTATGATTGAAGATTTATCATCTAAGACTTGACTTGCTATTGGATCCTTCCAATTAAGTGATTCTACATTAATTTCATTAATTATTTCAAGAAGACCATCACAAAGCTCCGTATCTTCATCAGAACTAGGTTTCTTCAGATAAGAATTAATTTATGATTTTTATGATTTTAATAATATTATAAATAATTTTACTCACAGCAAGCTTTTCTTTAACATCAATCAAATTCTCATATATCTTCTGTGATTCATTATAACCGTATTCTGACTCAGGCTAAATCATAAATAAAATAATATGATAATTAACAAAATAAAACAAATATAATAATTAACAAACAATAAACAAAAAGAAACCTTTTGAACTGCACCAATACCCATCAAGCTTTTAACTGAATAATATCCGTTCTTTAACTAATATAATAGTTGTTAGATATTTCTATAACACAGGGAAACAATTAATACACACAGATGTATTCATAAGCTATGTATTCTGGTTAGCAATCGAATACGTTGTCTAACATATTATTCCGATCTCGAGAACATATTCTAGTTGGCCGTTGAATACGTTTTCTAACATATTATTCTGACCTCGAGAACACATTCTAGTTGGCCGTCGAATACGTTTTCTAACATATTATTCCGACCTCGAGAACACATTCTAGTTGACCGTCGAATACGTTTTCTAACATATTATTCCGACCTCGAGAATATTCAAAACATTATCCTCAACAACACAAGTAAATTCAGCTCAACAATCAAACAACCCAACTAAATAATATTTTAATCATTTTCACCTAAATAACTCTAGGCTAAGCAGCTAACATACTGTACCTCTGGAAAAGTTTCCAAAATCTTTATAACTCGGTCATTATAATTTAAGTTTCCTCTTATTTTACTCAAAGCCGCGGTTAGGCCTCGCATTATGCTTTTCTCCAGTTCTTCGCTCCATGTTATGGGCGTTACTTTTAAAGCCGTTATGGCTGCAAATACGACTGTTGATGCTGTTATATATTCTGTATCTACCTCAAGTACAAAAGTTTCTACTTTGTTTTCTATTTCTATAGAATTAGACATTTTATCGTTATCTGTTCAGACTTCAGACTTCATATTTAAACGTAAAGAAAAATAGGGACATAAAAAAATAGACGCGTCCCCTTAATATTCGAGTTAGTTACATTACTTTTTTAAGTAAATGGTGTTGCGTTTTTTTCTATATTGGCAAGCATATTTAAAAATCTTTTTATTGGTCCGATTTCACGTGATGATAAGCCAATAATTTTGAGGCATCCTTCTGTAGATAGTTTGGATAATAAGACTTTTCGCTTTACATGATACAATTATTGATTATGCGATTCGATATTGAACAATTAATATGCTTAAATATAAATATTACTTAAAATTCTCAATTTCCATTTTTTTTTTCTTAGAAATTGTGCAATATTTATAATGTGAAGTTTTATTAGTTTGAATAGTGAATCTAAAGGAAGTTGAGTAATCAGTTCTTGTAATTGAAACATCAGAATTATTAATTTTATTGGGTCTGGTACTTGTTTTGGAAATTAGAATCACTCTTTTTTAAGGTTGAATTTATTGGTTGCGAGGACGAATATTAAATTTTGATATCGACTATTAATTAAAAAGGAATAAATTATGACGCATTTCAGACATAATACTAAAAAAAAGAATACAAATCAACACAAATCGTGATTTTGATGCAAATATAATGTATTTTGCTTGAATAAAATATATTTATTTTTATATAAACATAATACACATTATATGTTGAAGCAATTACGACATAATCATAACATAATATGTATTTTTATATTTTTATAACACTAATTGAATTAAATAGCTCATTTAACTAAGATTACTCTAAAAATAATCAATTTGATCAAGTATCATTTAAAAGATCTGGCTTAAATACAAAAATAGGATCATTTGTAAAATACAATGACATGAACAAAATGCATTGCACGATATAAGTAAGTTCGATTTTATTTGTTTTATCTGTTATCGCTATAAACATATTTATTTTTGACGATGTCAATATTTATTGTGACACTGTGACTAGTGTTCCGCACGAATCGAATCGAATTGAGTCAGATTCGAATTATCAGCTTCAGACATGGCGCTTTTATAGTAAGTAATATTGGGTTCGGATAAAAAATGTGTTACACATTCCGGGGTGGGATAGAAGTGATTAAGATTCTATGAAAAGCCGATCGTTAACGTTAATATATGATTTTATGTCGCACAAACATGTGATATATTGAAATTATTATGTTAGATCTTTGCAATAGAAAAAGGGGTAACTACCGCAACAGTAAATCCTAATAGGACAATGATTGTGATTAGTAATTGGAAAAATAATTATAATATAATTCTAAAATAAAAATATTGCAATTCACATTTTATACTTGCTAAATATAGCATAGGTAAAATAAAATAATATTACTCCCGGAACGAGCTCATTCGCCAATACT
>WNGC01000278.1_pt1 | contig 28637 bp, 26 predicted proteins | sample 5400051 | NCBI WGS metagenome assembly WNGC01 (sample SAMN13153368, study PRJNA577476) | soil metagenome | isolation source: 20 cm soil or saprolite under grassland replicate 2 | place: USA:California | collected 2016-06-15
AGGTAGCTTCCATAGCTCGTTTAAAGATTGACCCGGTCTGGGATCCGATCCGGAACCGTCCCGATTTCCAGCAGCTGCTCTCGGGTCCGGAGCAGATCGGACCGAACAAGTAGCTCAAGCGCCTCTGCAACCGTCCCAACCTTGCGGGGCTTGGTTGTCGATCTTATATTTAGAAGGCGCGCTCGGCGCGAGAGAGTTAGGAGGTCATTATGCCAACGACAGTTGCTGCTCCAAAAAAGAAAGCTGCCCCTGCGGCGCAGGAAGATTTCTTGCCGCTTGAAGGTACAGATCACATTGAATTTTACGTCGGTAACGCCAAACAAGCGGCGCATTTCTACCAGAGCGCCCTCGGGTTCCAGCCGGTGGCTTATAGTGGGCCGGAAACTGGCGTGAGAGAGCGCGCCAGCTATGTAGTGAGGCAGAACAAGATCACGTTTGTTCTGACCACGCCGATTCGGGCGAAACATCCAATTGCCGATCACGTTCATCAACACGGCGATGGCGTGAAGGCGATCGCGTTGAAAGTGAAGGACGCGACATCTGCCTGGAAGGAAACCACTAAACGCGGAGGCAAAAGTTACATGGAGCCGAAAACACTAAAAGACGAGCATGGCAAGATAGTGCTCAGCGGTATCCATACCTACGGCGAAGTCGTGCACGTGTTTGTCGAGCGCGATGATTACACCGGGGCATTCATGCCAGGTTTTGTGAAATGGGAACCAACGTTCCGCGCAGCCGAGACGGGATTGCAACACGTCGATCATTGTGTGGGTAACGTCGGCTGGGGCAAGATGAATCCCTGGGTCAAGTTTTACGAGGATGTGATGGGTTTCCGAAACATTCTCACGTTCGATGACAAAGACATTTCCACCGAATACTCGGCGTTGATGAGCAAGGTCATGAGCAATGGCAATGGCTTTGTAAAATTTCCGATCAACGAACCTGCCGAAGGAAAAAAGAAGTCGCAGATCGAGGAATATCTCGAGTTTTACGACGGCGAAGGCATCCAGCACATCGCCATGGCCACGAACAACATCATCGAAACAGTGACCGCACTGCAGCAGCGAGGGCTCGAATTCCTGAGAGTGCCTTCAACTTACTATGATACGTTGCTCGATCGCGTGGGTCACATCGATGAAGAACTGAACGCGTTGAAGGGACTCGGGATTCTGGTGGATCGCGATGACGAAGGTTATCTGCTGCAAATCTTTACCAAGCCGGTGGAAGATCGGCCGACGCTCTTTTTCGAGATCATTCAGCGCAAAGGCGCGAAGAGTTTCGGCAAAGGCAATTTCAAAGCGCTGTTCGAATCCATCGAGCGCGAGCAGGCCGCACGAGGGAATTTGTAAAACAGGAGGATTCGAAAATGCCGTATTACCAAAAGCTTGGCGAGATGCCGCGGAAGCACCACATCTGGTTTAGTCGCGATGGCGCCGGACCAGGTTTCAAAAATGAGGGCATCTATTACGAGCACGTAGTGACGACGGAAGGTTTCAATGAAGCGTTCTCAATCATGTATCACCTGCGGCCGCCGACCCGCGTACGCAACGTGAAGCTGCTCAAATGCGAAGAGCTAAAGAAAGTTACCGATAGTCCGTTGCGACATCATCATCTCAGAACCGCGAACATTCCGCGCAAAGGCGATCTCTACACCGGTCGGATTCCGATTTTGTTTAATCAAGACGTTGTCGCGTATCGCGCGCGGCCGGCAACGGCGTACGACAAATTCGAGTATTACAAAAACGGCGGGGCTGATGAAATCATCTTCGTTTTCAAAGGTGGCGGTACCTTAGAATCCGTTTTCGGCAAACAACCTTATCGCGCAGAAGATTACATCGTCATTCCCCGGGGGATCACCTACAAACTGGTCCCCGACAATGTCGAAGAAGAAGATTATTTGATCCTGGAATCAGTCGGGCCGGTGCGAATCCCGCAACGTTACGTTAACAAAGAAGGGCAGATCAAAATGGGTTCACCGTATTCCGAGCGCGATCTGCACGGACCGACTGAACTCAACACGATCGACAAGGAAGGCGACACGGAGATTTTAGTGAAGGACGGCCCGCGCTGGACGGTTGTGACGATGGCGCATCATCCGTTCGATGTCGTTGGCTGGGACGGATATGTTTATCCTTTTACGTTTAACGCGCAGGATTTCGAGCCGATCACCGGGACGGTGCATCAGCCCCCGCCGATTCATCAGACATTTGAGATTCGCGGCTATGTGGTTTGTACATTCGCGCCCCGGATGCTCGATACGCATCCTGAAGCCGTAAAGATTCCGTGGGTGCACGACAACGTCGAAGCCGACGAAGTCTTATTTTACGTGCGCGGGAATTTCGGATCGCGGCGTGGAATTGAGGCGGCTTCGATTACGTTGCATCCGCGGGGGATCCCTCACGGTCCGCACCCGGGCACAATCATGGCCAGCAAGAATGCAACGCGCACGGAAGAATTGGCTGTCATGTTCGATACGCAGCACACACTCGAGCTTACTGAGCAAGCCGTCGCGCTCGACGACGAAAAATATCCGCAAAGCTGGCTCGACTAGGCGAAAACTGCGCTGTCTCTAGTGATTCGACATCCTGGCTGGGCGCGGCTTGTGACGCCGCCTAGTCGAGTTAAGTTAGTTCAATGCGGGACGGAAACTCCGAAACCGAAACTGAATTGCAAGCGGCTGAACGCCGCATCAGCAAAATTGCGCGCTGCGGCGCCGCTCGCGTGGCAAGCATGGAGGAATCGTTTCTCGCCTTGCTCGAAGCCATTGGTGAAGACCCAAAACGCGAGGGTTTGCTTAGAACACCGGGCCGCGCTGCGCGTGCGTTCGAATTTTTGACCGCCGGTTACAGGCAAAGCTTGGACGAATTGATCAACAATGCGCTTTTTGACTCGGAAGTTAGCGAGATCATTCTGGTCAAAGACATCGAGCTGTATTCGCTATGTGAGCACCATCTGATTCCTTTTATCGGCAAAGCGCACGTTGCCTACATACCGAACGGCAAAGTCGTTGGTCTGTCGAAGACAGCGAGGATCGTCGACATGTTCGCGCGGCGGCTGCAGATTCAAGAGAATCTGACGATGCAAATCGCCGATGCCTTGATGAAGACGCTGCAACCGCGCGGCGTTGGTGTCGTCATTGAAGCGAAGCATCTCTGTATGATGATGCGAGGTGTTGAAAAGCAAAATTCTGTAATGAAAACATCCTGTTTGCTCGGTGTCTTCAAAGAGGACGCGCGAACGCGCTCCGAATTCCTCTCCCTCCTAAGAGAATAAGACTGTAGGGGCTTCGTTGTGCGAAGTGCCGCGTCGACCACAGGACGGCGGCTACAACTACAAAGAAATAGCGGCGTGTTTGTGTATCTTTCCGGATGCTCCTCACTGTTAGCAAACGCCTGGAATTTTCCGCCTCGCGCCGTTTGCACGGTCAGAAATGGAGCGACGCTGAGAACCTCAGCGCTTTCGGCCCGGAAACGAACGCGCGCTACGGAAGCGGTCGTAATTACGTGGCCTATTTCGTCTTCACTGGGCCGGTCGATCCAACGACGGGAATGCTCATTAACATCAGCGAGATCAAAGAACGGGCGGGTAAAATCGTGCGCGAGCGTTTCGATCACAAGTTCTTCAACGAGGACAATGCTCCTTTCCGCGACGTCCCGCCGACTGCCGAGAATATTGCGCGGCAACTTTACCTCGATGTGGCGCCGCTGTTCTCCGACGTCGAGGCAAAATTGTGCGCTTGTCACTTAACCGAGTCGCCGGAGCGCAGCGCGACCTATTATTCAACCGGCGTTTGCGAGGCGAATTTCTGGTTCGAATTTTCCGCTGCGCGCAAGACAATGTCCCCCGTACTGAGCGCGGAAGAGAACGCGCGCCTCTTTGGCGAGGCAATTTCAATACACGGCCACAATTACCGTGTGCGCCTCACGTTTGGCTCGGATCAATTTCAGGAGCAAGAACCCCTGGTTCGTTACGATGCAATTGATACTTGTATTCGCGCCTTACGAAGCGAACTCGATCATCGCTATCTCAATAAGGATGTAATTGGACTAAAGGATCGTCCGATGACGACAGAGAGCTTGGCTCAGTACCTGTACGAACGAGTGAACACAATGATGCCGCTGCAGCGCGTTCGTTTGCACGAGCGTAGCGATTTCTTTGCGGAAGCATGGGAGGGCAGCATGATTTTTCTAGGGTTGCAGGTGCCATTCCATGCAGCGCATCGATTGCACGCGGTCACGCTCTCCGAGGCGCAGAACGCAAGGCTGTACGGCAAGTGCAACAATCTACGAGGTCATGGTCATCGGTACCTGACAGAGACGACCATTGGAGGCGATTACGATTCGCGCAGCGGAACGCTCTATGACTTCGTTGCATTTCGGAACGCGATCGAAGAATCGCTTGAGCCGTGGGGCGACCGACATCTGGATCTCGAAACGGAAGATTTTCGGGACGCGCCCTCGACAGGAGAAAATATCGTCCGCGCGCTTTGGCCAAAAATTGATAGTCGTCTAAACCAGCAGCTGATCCGATTGCGCTTGTGGGAGACTGCGAACAACCGGTTTACGCTGCGGAGGGCATAGTTTCCAATTCGGCGTTGGACGTTGGGCGTTCGGCGTTTTCTGCTAGTACTATGAAACGTTATCTCATCACAGGCGCGAGCCGCGGAATTGGCCGCGCAATCGCTGAGACGCTGGCCGCAGACGATGCGGAGCTGCTCTTGCACGGGCGCGATACCGTTGCCCTGGCGCAAACGCGCAACGCCGTCGAGCCGCGTTGCGCCAAGGTCGTGCTCTTGATTCATGACCTGGCAAAGCCTTTGGGCGTTTCCGATCTCATTGCGGAAGTTGGGAAGGGACCAATCGATTTGCTCGTGAACAATGCCGGCATCGCGGTGGTGAAACCGTTCACAGAAATTACGGCAATTGAATGGGAACAAACCGTCGGCGTGAATATCACTGCGCCCTTCATGTTGACGCAGCATTTCGCTCCGCGGATGCCGCCAGGATCCAGCGTTGTAAATATCCTTTCAATCGCAGCGAAGAGCGGTTTCGCCAACTGGAGCGCCTATTGCATGAGCAAATTCGCGCTTGAAGGATTCTCACAGTCCGTGCGCGAAGAATTACGCGATCGCAAAATCCGCGTGATTAACGTTTACCCCGCGGCGACAGAGACCGACATCTGGGACAACATCGAAGGTGACTGGCCGCGCCACAAAATGATCTCGCCGGAAGATGTTGCGAGCGCCGTTGCGTACGCCATCTCACGACCGGCAGACGTAACGCTCGAAAACATCACGCTATCCAGTCTGACTGGAAATATTTGATTCGTGGCGCAACTTCTCCGCTCAAAATGATTAAGGCTCTGCAAAGCGAGCTCAGTATTAACGTCGTCGCTTCGATCATCGTATCGCTGCTCTTTTTGGCCGCGGGCTTTCTCTGGGGCAAGTACAAAGAACGGCGTCGCAAGTTTGGGAGAAATCTCGAAGAGTACGATTTCTATCCCTTCACGGTAACGCGTGAAAACTTTGGCGAATTCAGCCTGAAAGATTTTCGGCTGGGCATGCATTATTTCCTCAAGAACGAAGATCATACGGCCGCGCGCCAGCTCATTTTTATCGGTGAGCAAAATAATGTGCGCACACAACTCGAACCAACTGAGCAAAAGGTGTACGCGCAGCTATTTGAGAAATATGACGGCAAAACGATTGCCGACGACACGCAAGAGTTCCTCGAAAACTACGAGCGCATTGTGCGGCTAATCGGAAAATCTTTTCCAAATACGGGAATCGAGATCTTGCTGCACAACCTCGCCGACCCCGCGCACTCACTCATTGTTCTCGAAAACAACGTTACCGGGCGCCATCTGCGCGATGGCACTACAAATCTGTTAATTGACCTCAAGCGCCGGCAACTGCTCAACGAGGACAAATTGAACTACGAGCTGAACATCGGCTCGCGGAAATTCAAATGCACGACGATTCCCATCAAACGAAAGGAATTCGGAATCGTCGGCGCAATCTGCATCAACATCGACGCTAACTACATCACTGAAGAAGTGCTGAAAGATCGACAACGAATTGAGACATGGTTCTCAAACTTACTTCGAGCAGACATGCAGCTCGACGAAAATATTCTGAGTAAGGACGAATACGCGACAGCGCTAAAGGGAAAACGCCATTTCAAAGACGAAACGGTTTGAACTGTAGCCACCGCCCTGTGGGCGGCGCATTTTGAGCAACCGCTACTGCTGACACCCTATCTCCCACGCTTCGCACAGCGAAGCGGCTACAGTTATTTCGGCGAGGCGTGCAGCGTCGCCTGATATTCCGGCTTTTTGTGATATTCGACGAGGCGGAATCCCCAGGTGATCAACGTCGAGAGATCTTTCGTCTGCGCTTTTTTCTCGTTCAGGAATTTTTCGATTTTCGCTTTTAGGTCGGGCTGTTGGTCGGTCGTGTCGAGGATTTCGAAAATTTCCATCGACAACAACCAATCTTCGGGATGCTCGGCCTGCTGTGTTTCCCAAATTTCGCCCAGCCTTTCATAGCCGGTCTTGCTCTCGCGAATCTTGCGTACTTGAGCGTAGAGATTCTCAAGCCGCTTTCGTTTTGCGTCCGATGGGACTTTGATGGTTCGCTCCTTCGGAATGAGAGCCACCTGATTGTAAGCATCCTTGTCTGCGGCGCCATTGAACACCGAGCTGATCCGTTCGCCGACGGCCATGTCGTACACGCCCCAATCGGGATCAAACAAAACGCGATCGCCATACTTGGCACTGCAATTCGAGAACGTGATCAGCAGCAGTCTGCCGTCGCGGCGCAGGATTTTGTCGACCTTGCCCGAAACCACAATGTCAGTAACAAACTCGAGCTTCGCTCTCCTGCCCTCAACAATTCCGAGCGCGTGCAACTGATCATTCGTAAGCAACTCGGGAGATTCTGACGTTTGTTTGCATTTCCCGACCGGAGAACCAAATCCGTCCTTGTGATAATCGATGCCGTGACCTTCCAATTCTTTGTCGCGGAACGCGAGCGCGCTGTTGCCAGTCGTCCGCAGATAAATTGGAGAATTGTTTTCGTCCGTGATGACTTCTTCAAATATGCCGCTGACTTGCAGGCCGGATGAATACTCGCAGGTGGCAACGTTGTTGCACTCGATGGCTTTGTTGATGCCTTCCAAGCCGGCAACTTGATACGCCATCTTGCTGGCAAATTCTTCGAGAACGTCTTTGAGGTGCTGAAAATCGCGGCAGACGAAAAGCCGCGGTTGTTTGGTTGTAATATCGAATGCGTAAGTCTGCGCGTCGATGGAGTAGGGGATCTTCTTCACCTCAGGCTCAAGACACGAGACCGATTCGCCAATTGATGAAAGCAATCCCGCGCCGTAAATCTTCGGATTCTCGAGCGTCCCAATGAGTCCATATTCGACAGTCCACCAATGCAAACGCGAGAGCAGCGCCATTTCGGACGGCTCCCCCAAAGTTTTCTGTCGATGTTCAACTAGCTTGGTTGCATCCTCGACTTCCTTCGGGTCTGCGTTCGGGCGCTCTTTCAAGATCGATAAATGGCGAATCGCTTGATAGAGCTCAAAATCTTTCTTCGAAGACATCGCTTTCGCGCCGACCTCGCCAAACCGTTGCAAATATTTTGAGTACTCATGATCGACGATGATCGGAGCGTGCCCGGCCGCCTCATGCACAATGTCGGGTGCAGGCGTGTATTCGATGTGATGGATCTGGCGCATGTCGCACGCGATCACCAGGACTTTGTAAGCTTGAAATTCCATGAACGCGGCCGGCGGAATAAAGCCGTCGACCGCCACCGCCCCCCAGCCAATCTTCGCGAGGATATCGTTCATCTCTTCAATGCGCGGGATGCGCTCGAAGGAGATGCCCGTATTAAGAAGACCTTGGAAATAGACTTTGTGTGCGTATTCCTTCAGAAAAAAGGTGTTCTGCCGCATGATAAAGCGCCAGACCGCATGATCGACAGACGTGTAATCGTCGTAACGCTGATCGACTGCGAATTGAAGCAAATGTTTGGGACAACTGGCGACCGCCGCATTGCTGTAACTGATACCGCCTTGAGATTTCATCGGGCAACCTCCTCGTTTGGGCGAATACAACTTATGATTCGTTTCCGGCGTGAGCAAGGATGTTTCCGGCGGCTGTAGGGCGCGGGCGATGATGGAGCCGGCGCGCCCTCGCGCCGCCACCGAACGGCCCGCAATACAAGGGCCACCCAATGGCCCGAGGGCGGGCCGTCCCCATTGCCAACGCGTTGAGAAGTTGCCGCGGCGACCGTTCCACCTATCGCCGCGCGCGTATCACGCGTTTGGTAATCCATACGATCGCCATGATCGCAATCACCCAAGGCGCGAGAAACGCAATCGCTACGCCGATCATCTGCAGGCTCCACATGATTCCGCCGGCGCTTTGGGCTAGCGTGCGTCGCAATGTGGCGAACAAACCGCTCTCGTGCGAGACAATGTTCCCCTGGCTGTAAACCTGGATCGAAATGTCCGCGGGTGCGTTCGCCTCATCACCTTGTGTGCCTGTGCGGTCCTGGCGTTGCACACTCACGTTTTCGACTTTGCCGAGCGAGTTGAGCGACTGCATGAGCACCGGGTAATTTTTCATCGGTACCCGAAGCGAAACGTCAGCTATTTCCCGTCCATCCGGATCGCGACTGAACGTCGAACTGCGAACGTGTCCGCCTTGTTTCTCGGCGAGGGCTCGAAGCTGCTTTGCCTTTTCGTCCACCGACGAGGTGCGAATGCGCAGGTTGGTCTGCTGCAATGCCTGCTCCTGTTCCTCGCGCGAGATGGTGATGTTGAGCTCCACCTTGTCGCGTTTGGTCTTTGCATTTTCAGCCATGCCAGTCCCGCCCTGCGCGATGCGTTCGGTTTGCGTTTGGAAATTTTCCACGCGCGCAAAACCTTTGACACGACCGATTACGCCATCGCTTTCTTCCGGCGCGATCAACATGCTCATTGTCGCGGACACGCGCCCGGAGTAATCGCGATTAAGTTGCGCGTTTGTGATCTGCACCTTTTGCGACGCGAGCGCTTTGATCTCGTTGTAAATCTTCTCTACGGCCGGCGCATACAGGGAAAGTTGCGCGCGCTCTTTAATCAGAAACGCTGCGGGCTCTTCCATGTCTTTTTCTGCGAGCGAAATCGTCACGGTGGCGAATTGCACCTGGGAATCCCAATATTTCAGTTCGCCCTGCATCTTCTCGATGTCTTCGCGCACGCGACCGAGTTCTTTCTCTACCTGAAGCAAATCAGACACCTTGCCAGTCTTCGTCTTGAGCATGTCGATCAAACGCTGCTCCATCACGCGTGCGTTCTTGAGCCGCGCGTCGGTGTCGAAGTATGCTTTCGTCACATCCTCGGTGCCGAGCGTCTGGTTCTTCAACTCGCCAAGGCCGCGAATCTTTTGCAGGAAGTGATCCAGATTTTCCGGCAGCACCTTGACGGCCACTTCGCCGCGTAGCTTGCCATTTGCTTGTTTCTCCGAACTCGTGGTCGCCACATATCCGCGTTCCTCATTTGCAAATGCCGTGATCTTTTGCACCGCGTCATCGAAGCTAACGATCTCAAGCTGAACAGACGCGTTACGAATCAGTTTGCGGTTCGCCACGTCTGGAGCACGCGCTTCGCCCGGCTTGGAAGCCGCGTCTTCAGCGGCTGGAGTGTTTGATCCCGTGACGATTGTTCCTTCGGCTTGAGCAACGCTTTCAGTTGTGTTCTGTGCTTCCGCTGACCGTGCTAGCGGCGGTGCCTGGCGCGGCACCGCTTGTGGTCGTCCGGCCGCGAGTTCGTCGGATTTGGCTAACGCACCGGTTCGAGGCTGGGCCAACGCCACGACCTGGGACGGTGGTTCGAACAACTGTTCCTTCGCGTAGTCTTTACGATTTCGTGGCGTAGTTGCAGTTTTGGTGCTCATGCTGCCGACTTGAACTAGCACCAGAAGGATCGCAGCGACGGCTGCAATTTGTACAGGACGCAAGCGCATCAAGTTGAAGAACAATCTTACGAGTCCAGTTCGTTGCGGGACGCGATTCCGGAAACCGGCGAGCATCCGCTGTTCAAAATTCGGACTGGGTTTCTCCTGAGCGAGCGTTTCTTCAAGAATTTTGTTCATGGTTTTGATTTCCTGGTGAGTCTTTCTGCAGGCAGCACATTCGACGAGATGCGTGTGCAACTGGTTCTGCTCTTCGTGCGAGAGTTCGTCGTAAAGATCGGCAGCGAGCCAGTCGTCGATTTCCTCGTGGATGGTTGCCATATGTTTAATCCATTGACGCGAGAGCGGGGCGGAGTTGTTTGCGCATCGAAGCGAGAGCGCGGCCGAGAATTCCGCGCAACGCGCCATTGGTAAGCCCCAATGTGTTTTCGATGGTGCGATAGTCCATCTCTTCGAAGTAACGCAGGGTCAGCGCGGCGCGATGAACTTCCGGCAAGGCCGCGAGCGCCGAATGCAGGCGTTGATCGATCGCCGCCGTATCAGTTGTTTTCAGTTGGTTTGTTTCGATTGCTTCGTGGGCGAAAGGAATAGCTCGGCGTTTACGAAAAACGTCGTGTGCTCTGTGTCGCGTGATCGTTGCCAGCCAGGCCGGAAATTTATCCGGGTCGCGCACGCGCCACCGCGTCTTCCAAGCCTTAACGAGGGAATCCTGTACTACGTCTTCGGCTTCCTCGCGGTTCTGCAAAATGCCGTAAGCAATGGCGAAAAGCGTTCGACTGTGTGTGCGAATGATCATTTCAAATGCTTCTCGATCGCCGTGAATGGCCGCCCGGTACTGCTCGCGTTCACTGGCATCCATTTTGTTTCGATCTAAAGCCTAGACGCTTGAGGTCGCGATTCCGCGCGAAATTTTTTAAGGGGAGGAAATTTGGTAGGGGCGGTTCACCTGAACCGCCTGGTTCCAGGACGTGGCTGGTGCGGGGTAGGCGATTGACGTCAATCGCCCCTACCCAAAGGACGGCGAGCAGAGTTAGAAGATGATCACGGTATTGCCCACGCTCACAAGATCTTTCACCCGCGCGGCGTCCCAGTTCGCAAGGCGAATGCAGCCGTGACTGGCCGCCCTGCCGATCGTCTCCGGGTTGTTTGTGCCGTGAATGCCAATGCCAGGTTTGTTCAAGCCCATCCAGAGAATGCCGACGAGATTGTTCGGACCCGGCGGAAGATTGTAATAATTTTCCGTGCGCACTCCGTAGTTCAACATCCCTTCATCGTACCGGAACCAGGGCCAAACGGTTGCGCCGAGAATTTTCCATGTGCCCACCGGAGCGGGCAGCGTTTTCGATCCTGGCGTGATCGGAAAGACGCAAACGAGCTGGTCGTGGTCAAAGACTTCGAGCAAATGCTCGTACGTATCGACGAAAACTTTCCGAGAGGCGAAAGCAGGATTCTCGGGGAGCTTTCCTTCCGTGAACTTTTCTACTTCAAATGGCAATACATTCGGCACTTTGAGAGTTTCACCCGGCTGGAGGTGTTCCCACTTCTTACCGGGATTCAGTTTCTGAATATACGATTCCGCAGAATGAAAGCGCTCCGCCACGAACTCCAGCAATGACGTGTACGGGAGCCATTTCAACTTTGCCTGCTCCGCGCGGCTGCCGGGTACATCGCCGATCTGTTTCAGGTCTTCTTCCTTGATTGTGTAAGTGGTGTAAGTCACCGGTACCTGGTCGAGCATCCATTGATCGACTGCGCCGGTCTTTGGCATCGCGTGCGCGTGCTTGTACGAGATGAGCGCTTTCCGGAAGAATTCGCCCATTCTGCCGTCGATCTTGCCCGGCCCGAAGTCGGAGTTGTCCAGGAAAATTTGCAATCGCGTGGCGGTCTCCTCGTCGTAGTTCGGCAGCGCGACCGGATAAACTCTAGGCGGCGGAGTAGGTGCAGGCGTCTCCTGTGCGTGCGCAAACAGCGGCATCAAAGCGGATGCGAGAACGAGCAAAGCAAATTTCATCGGCGGAAGTTATGTGCTGATACAGTAGTCCATGCAAACGCGCTGGGACCGTTGTGCTAGCGCGCGTCTCGCGTGCGAGCGAGAGCGTCCTCCTGATCGCAAACTGTTTCTCAGGTCGAGAAAACCTACTATCGTGCCCGGTTACTTACCAGGAGCGGTGCTTTTCTCTTCGGTGTGGTGTCAATTCCGAGAAATGCGAGACTTGGACGCAACGCGTTAAACGCTGCTTGAGCCAAAAGCTTGTGCCCTTCGACCGATGGGTGCCATCCGTCTACGGTATTAATGAGTTCCAAACGGCTGAAATCGATTTTTGCTAAGGCATCGGAGTACTCAACGCGCACGTGACGAGCGTTACTGAGTTCGCGTTCCAGATCGGCGACCATTGCGCGCAACCCAGCGTTTATCTCCTGGGCGAGCCGCGTCATATTTTTTTGGTACGGCGGCTCTAAAGATTCAAAACTTCGGGCGCCACTATGAAAATGAGGGTAGAGCTTGGGATTCTCTGTGTGCAGAATTTCTGCCTTCCTCCTTCCTTCCAAATACTTGTCAATATTCGCCAGACCGAAAACGACTATGGCGACCGGATGGTTCTCGCGTTTTGCACGCTCGATAAGGCTCTGAAGCGATTCAGTATAATTCAGCCGCACTTGTGCAGCTATCGCTCGCAGGCGCTGTTGCGGGTGCTGACGTTCTGCCGAGGAAAGGCCGCGAACCCAGTCCAAGTTATTGTGTCCAATCCAAATCATGATCAGGTCTGGAAATCTCGTTCGATGCAAAACGTGATTTACCTGGCCCGGCAAATTACGAGATCGGATGAGTCTTTTGCGCAGATCCTCCTGTGATCCCGGCGCCGCGACCAAGGCCCCAGCCCCATTGAATTCCGTCGCTACGACTGGCGTGAAGTACTCCAGTCGTTCGTAGACGCTGAAAATGCTGTCGGGACTCGGGTCAGTGTCGAGAAACCAATTTCTGCGCCACTCAGTCCGTGCCCGCCAAAAGGAGCTCGGCAGCGAAGAGAAATAAAAATGTTGCGTCAGACTGTCGCCGAGCATGGCGACATGAGGCAGTCGGTCTTCAAGCTTATGGCGATCAATGTTACCTCGCTTGTACTCGAGATACTCCGTGTATAACGGAGAGGACGGATCGGATATGCGTGTGAGATAATTTGCGGTGGTTGCCCTTGGCGGATCAGTCGCCACGCGATCGAACCAGAAAATCGCATTGACAAGATTGGCAGTGATTTCCTTGCCGGCTGCCATCGGCAACGGTGGGGGCGCTCCCGTAAGCTCATCGCCGCGTATGTCCCACAAAAGGATTGAACATAGGAAGGTCGTCGCAAACAAAGCGCGACAGACGACCGCGGGCATTTTTACGGCAAATGTTGAAGTTGGTGGCGGAAAGGGAAGCTGCCCATGACCATTCATCACACATGTATCGTGCCGTGCTTGAAAACTGCGCTTTGTGACCCCATGGAAGTTCCGTTGCGGACAGCCTCCTCCGCCGCCCGGTCGGACGGGAGAATCCTAAAGCGCGGGTTTCAACACCATTGTTGATTCAGCCGGCAAAGCCCATCGTTCGGGAGTGGTAAGTGCACCGCTGCCTGCTCCGCCGTAACGCGGCGATTCACTCGTCCAGAGAGTTTGCCATCTGCAACCTTCCGGCGGTGCGAGCAAAGGTTCTGAAGCAGGATGCAAGACGTGGCTCTCGCCAAAATTCACCAGCAACAAACGATCCTCATTGTTCATGGAGAAATATCTCAGAACGAAACTCGCTGGTCCGAGCACCGCGCCATCGATTCCGCCGGAACTTTGCTCGCGAAAGCGCGGATCTTCGCGTCGCAATTTTAAAATATCAATGTGCAGGTCGTAAAGTTCGCGATTATTTTTGCACTCGGAAAAATTCAGTTTGCACCGGGCAAACACCTCCGGGTCATCTGGAGCGGGCAAAGTTTGCCACGCTTCATCCTCGGTAAGCGATAAAAACGGAGCCAGCCATTCGGCGCGACCTTTGCGAATCGCGTCGCGCACGGAAGCGTCGCCTATGTCCGCGAAGAATAAGAACGGACTCGACGCGCCGAACTCTTGTCCCTGAAACAGCAGTGGCGTCCATGGCCCAAGCAGCAGAAGGGCGGTCATGGCGCGGTAGCGCCCTGGGGAAGTTTGGAAGCGCAACCGCTCACCTGTTCCAGTGTTCGCGATCTGATCGTGATTTTCGAGGAAGCAAACGAAAACCTCCGGCGAAATCCCGAAGGTAGGTGTCCCACGCAACACTCTTCGCCACGAGCGCGCCTGGCCCTGATAAAGAAAACCGTATTTTGCTGCGGAAAGAAATTCCTGCGGCGAGCCCAAGTAATCGGCGAAATAAGCTTGGTTGCGACCGGTCAACGCTACCACGGCGCTGTGATGGAAATCATCGTTCCACATCCCGTCCAAATCGTCACCGGCTGTTTTGGGTTCCGCGTTTACGCGGTCGGGAGGCAGGATAGAATCGCGAGGAGTCGCCTGACGGCGGTACTCCAAACCGCGTCGCCGCATCATCTTCGCTTCCTGAAGATCGTTCTCAGCGATTAGAAGAATCGCGCGCGCGCCAGCCGCTTCACGTGCGGCGCGCCCAACAGCGCCGATAATGTATTCAGTGGATCGATCGCGGATGGCGTGCGTCGCGTCGAAACGGAACCCGTCGAAGTGAAATTCCTCAATCCAATAGCGGCCGTTCGTGATGAAAAACTCCCGAACCGATCTTGAATTCGGTCCGTCAAAATTGATTGCACTACCCCATTCGTTTTCTTTTTCGCGAATCAGATAATTATCGGAGAAAGCAGCGAGGTAATTTCCGTCGGGGCCGAAGTGGTTATAGACAACGTCGAGAATCACGGCCACGCCTAACGAGTGCGCGCGGTCGATGAATGCCCGCAAATCGTTCGGGGTTCCGTACAAATGCGAGGGGGCAAAGAGATTCACCCCATCGTAACCCCAGCCGAATTTCCCGGGAAAATCCGCGACCGGCATCATCTCGACCACCGTGATTCCGATGCGCGCGAGTTCCGCCAATTGCTCTGCTGCAGCGCGCCACGTGCCCTCCTTTGTAAATGTGCCGATGTGCATTTCGTAGATGACATGTCCTTCCAGCCCCTCCCTTGCAGGACCCGGCCACTGCGAGTCTGTCCACCGGAACTGTCTTGGATCAACGATGCACGAGGGAAAGTGCGGCCCATTTGGTTGAAAGCGTGATGCTGGATCGGGATAGAATTTTTCGGCGCCGTTGACTCGAAACCGGTAACGACTGCCGGCGCTGGCATTGGCCGCGCCCGAGAAATAGCCGCCCGGCTCGGCTGTTAGCGGACAGAATTCTGGGTTCTTGTCCGCAGCAGCTTCGAGAACAACATCAACCTCGCGCGCCTTGGGAGCCCACAGGCGAAAGTGCGTTTCGTTTTCGCCGATGAGTTCTGCACCGATCGGGTAGCGGCGCTCAATACTTGACATCGAGAACTAACATGGCGCTCCTCGCTTACTAAACAACCTCGCGAGGCGTGCTGTAGAGTGCGCTGTCCTCAGCGCATCTGCCGCGATCGCTTGTAACCGCTTCCCCGTGGGAAGCGTAACACTAAGGTGTTTTGAAATGTGCACGCCGCGCGTCTCACAGAGACGCGGCTACAACAGTCTTGCTTCGCAGCGATGGAGCGCTTGAAATGCACGCATGAATGGAGACGAACCAAAAATCGAAATTTTTAAGCCGTTCGGCGAAGCATTCGAGTTGATGAAGAAGATTCTGTTTCAGCCGTTCGACTTTAAAAAATGGCTGGTGATTGGCTTTACCGCGTGGCTCGCGAGCCTGTCTGGTGGTGGTGGCGGTTTCAACTACCCGTACGACCATCGCCAGAATACGCAGAAGTTGAACGAAACGATCAGTCAAATTCCGCAGCCGGTTCTCATAACAGGCATTTGCGTTCTGATTTGTGTCGTGCTGGCTCTCGTTCTCGTTGTTGCCTGGTTGCGAGCACGAGGAGGATTTATGTTTACCGACTGCGTCGCGAAAAACCGCGGCGCAGTTGTAGCACCGTGGCGTGAGTTCCGAACCGAGGGGAACAGCTATTTTCTTTTCACACTGCTTGTCGGCTTTGTTCTATTGATTGTGGCGGCACTGCTGTCGTTGCCGTTCATGGTTCCGATTATTGCAGATGTCACCTTTCGCCACACGCACGCTGTCTATTTGTTTTCGACGATCGCCGCGTGGGCTTTTGTGATGATTCTTTTCCTGGTGGCGTGGTCGGTACTTGCGAGTTTCATGGTACCCATCATGTATGTGCGGCGTTGCCGGGCCTTTGAAGCATTTCGCACCGCCGCCAGGTTGATTTCGGAACATCCGGGCGAAATCCTGTTGTATTGGTTGTTCTTAATTGTTCTGGCGGTCGCCAGCGCGATTGCAGCCTTCGTCGTAACTTGTGCGACCTGCTGCATCACCGCGATCCCTTATGTTGGTACCGTAATTTTGCTGCCGGTCTTTGTTTTGCTTCGCTCATTTTCACTTTTGTTTATACGTCAGTTCGGCGCGGATTACGATGTATGGGCGAGGTTCATACCCCCGGAATTTTTGCCTGCGCTGATGCCGCCGCCTTTGCCTTCCGCGAGTGAACCGAGATAAGCTAAATAAAAAGGAACCAAATTCGCCCAGCTATGCAAAAAGGCTCGACGGATATTCAGCGTTCGAATAAAGAAATCGCTATGAAAAAACCATTTATTCTTTGTTTTATCACGCTCGCTGCAATAGCTCCGCTTTGCTTCGGTCAGGCGAAGCCGGCGAAGGCGGGCAAATCGGCTCCCAGTGAGTCGGCGATCACAGATTTGGAAAAATCTGCCTGGGAAGCATACAAGAACAAACAGGCTGACGCGTTCAAGGCGCTGATGTCCAAGGATTATTATGGGGTCTATGCGGAGGGAGTGAAAAATTTGGATGCCGAGCTTGCTGATATGGCGAAGACCGATCTTCGCGATTACTCGTTTTCGGACATCAAGGTGGCCTTCCCGCATCCGAAAATGGCTGTCGTTACGTACAAAGCGAAGGTGCAGGCGACTTCGGCCGGCAATGACATGTCCGGCACATACAACAGCGGAAGTGTTTGGGTTCAGCAGGGCGGCAAATGGGTCGGCGCCTTTCACACTGAAAGCAAGACGCAGTAAATTTGACGGCCCGATATCAGAGGTCCGAACTTACAGATCAACCGTCTGATGCGCGCGGTTTAGTTACATTCATTGTGCGAATCACAACGAAACTAATATCGCTCGCAGCGTTAGCGGCGGTGTCGGCTCTGCTAACCACTTCGATGGCGGAATCTGGCGCGCCCACGATGAAAGCTATTGTCATCCACCAGTATGGCGGCCCGGATGTTCTAAAATACGAGGACGTCCCGCGACCAGAACCGAAGGACGATCAGTTGCTCGTCCGTGTCATCGCGGCGGGCGTGAATCCGGTCGATGGGATGATTCGGTCGGGAATGTTCGTCAAAGGCGGAAACGGCGCTTTCCCCATGATTCTTGGCGGCGACATCGCCGGGATCATTGAAAAAATTGGAAGCAAGATCACGAAGTTCAAAGCAGGCGATCCTGTGTTTGCGTACGTCAGTCTCGACAACAACGGCGGCTATGCGCAATACGCATTGACGACCGAACATGAAACAGCGCCCAAACCAAAGTCGCTAACATACGTTCAGGCTGCGGCAGTGCCAATCGTCGCTTTGACCGCGTGGCAGGCATTGGTGGATACGGCCAAGTTAAGTGCCGGGCAGACCGTGCTCATTCACGGTGGATCGGGAGGTGTCGGGAGTTTTGCCATTCAAATTGCAAAATCGCGCGGGGCAAAGGTGATCGCCACGGCGTCGACCGCAAACCAGGATCTGCTGAAAGAACTCGGGGCCGATGTGGCGATCGATTACACAAAGCAAAAATTCGAGGACATCGCCAAAGATGTTGATGTCGTGCTCGATTCGATTGGGAAAGACACGCTTGCGCGTTCGTACGGCGTGGTGAAAAAGGGCGGAATCATTGTTTCACTCGTTGCACGCCTCGACCAGTCTGAACTGGAGAAGCGCGGCATTCGCGGCACCGCCCTGAGTGTGGAGCCGCATTCAGAAGAGCTCGCCAAAATCGGCGAACTGATCGACGAAAAGAGAATCAAAGTAATCGTCTCACAAACATTCCCGCTGTCGGAAGCGATGAAGGCGCAGGAGCAAGTAGCGACCGGCCACACGCGCGGCAAAATCGTTCTCAAAGTTGCAGACGAACCGAAGTAGAGTCTGCGATTTGCTCATGGTATAACCTGAGCGATGGACTGGAATTGGGACGCGATCAGCGCAATCTCGCAGTTAATAGGCTCAGTTGCGGTCGTTTTTTCCGTGCTCTACCTCGCGATGCAAGTGCATCGCAGCACGCGAGTGGCCAAACTGGCGACGCAAGATGCGGCTGCCACAGCCCTGCGCGATGTGACCAAGCCGTTAATGGAGAACGCCGATTTGGAACGCATCTGGCGCATCGGCCTCGAAGATATCGGCGCGCTATCGGTTGAGGAGCGTGCGCGCTTTTTTCACGCTGCGTATCAATTCTTGAAGGCGTTTGAGACAATCCATTTTCATTATGTGTATGGACTGATGGACAAGGAGCTTTTCGAAGGGTGGCACGGACTTCTGCGGCATTACATCCTCGCGCCCGGAATGGCCCACTATTGGAAACTTCGTCCTGACATTTTCTCCCAGCGATTTCGCAATTTCGTTGACTCGCTCGCACCGCCGCCAGATCAACGCACAGTGGGAACTCTTTTCAAAGAAGAGCCAAGCTGAGGTAAGTCGCTTACCTGGGTTCTGAGACAACGCTCGCCTTCAAGCAGGCGAATTCCGAGCAGGTAACTACTTACATGGGCCGGGAACAGGAATTACGAACTTGCCGTCCTTTTCAGCGACGAAGTTTTCGCTCGAACTGGACGAGCTGCCGCTGCCGTCCTTCTTCTCGATCTTGATGACAAGCTTTTTCGTTGGTTTGAGAGTCAGGCAAGCTTTGCCGGTTGGTCCGTCCATTGGCGTGGTCGCTTTTTTCACGTCCTCTGGCGTGAGATCAACAAGCTCAATGGAGGAAATTTTCTCTCCGGCTTCCCCCGACTGCATCATTTTGTAAAACTCGAGCGCCGTTGGGTCTGACCCTTGTGTATAAAGGAAGGACTCGAGCGTGGCTGTGTCCTTTGCTTCGAATGCCTTTTTGTATCTGTCGGTAAAAGCCTTTTCTTTTTCGGACGTACCGGCTACGACCGGCAAAGCCATCGCGACAAGGAGCGCAAAAAACAGACTGGATATTTTGATAAAGGTTTTCATGCCTGCGACCGTAATTGGCTCCATCTCAGAGTGGCAAGCCAATTTGCAAAAGAAAAATCTTTGCTGATCTGTGTCCGACAGGCTATTCCACTTCCTCTGATTAATAGCGGCGGACTGGAAACCGCCGCTTCTTGCAAATGAATATCCACGAGTATCAAGCCAGGGAGTTATTGCTGAAATTCGATGTCGCAACGACGCGAGGTAGGGTAGCTTCAACGCTCGATGAAGCGGAGCAAATCGCGCGTGAGCTTGGGGATGTCGAAATTGTAGTTAAAGCGCAGGTCCATGCCGGGGGGCGAGGCAAGGGAACTTTCAAGAACGGATTCAAAGGCGGGGTACACGTTCGCAAGACGCCTGAAGAAGTTCGGGATGTTGCGGCGAAGATGCTCGGGCAGATCCTGGTGACGCATCAGACTGGACCGGCTGGCCGGACAGCAAATAAAGTGCTGGTGGCGGAATCGGCAGACATAGCGCGCGAAATTTATTTTGCGATTCTGCTCGATCGACCTACTGCCGCCCCTTTGATTGTCGCCAGCACCGAGGGCGGCGTGGAAATTGAAGCCGTCGCAGCGAAATCGCCGGAAAAGATTATCCGTGAGGCAATTGATCCGCTAGTTGGGCTTCAGCCATTTCAGGCGCGAAAGGTGGCGAAACAACTCGGATTTGAGTCGTCGCAGTTAAAAAGCGCCGCGAAACTGTTTCAAGGACTCTATCGCACATTTATCGCGTTTGATTGTTCGATGGTCGAAGTCAATCCGCTGGTCGTTACGGCGAAAGGCGAAGTGCTCGCGCTCGATGCCAAGTTTAATTTCGATGACAACGCGCTCTATCGACATCCGGAGATCGCAGCTTTGCGCGACGTCGCGGAAGAGGATCCGCGCGAAGTCGAAGCGTCCAAACACGGGCTGAACTACATCGGACTCGACGGAAACATCGCGTGTCTTGTCAACGGCGCAGGATTGGCCATGGCCACAATGGACATCATCAAATTTTACGGCGGCGAGCCGGCCAATTTTCTCGACGTCGGCGGCGGCGCGACGGAAGAGCAGGTGACCGAAGCGTTGAAAATCCTGATCGCTGACAAACACGTGAAGGCGATTCTCGTCAACATTTTCGGCGGAATCATGAAGGTCGACGTCATTGCGCAAGGCATCATCAATGCAGCGAAGTCAGTAAAGTTATCGGTGCCGCTTGTGGTTCGTTTGGAAGGAACAAATGTCGAACGAGGCACGCAGTTGTTGAAGGAAAGCGGCCTCGCCCTTATTGCGGCGGACGATCTTGCCGACGCGGCGCAAAAGGTTGTCGCAGCCGCAAAAGAAAAATGAAAACCAGATCGCCGGCAATTGCGTTTCTGATGATCGCCGGAGTGGTTTGCGCTGAGGACCTTGCGCGCAAAAGCAGGAGTCCACGCGAAACTTATCCGCGTGTCGATGTGATCTATGACTCGGTCACCGCGCCCGATGGCACGCGATTGCGAACAATCATTACCAAACCGCGTGGTGCGAATGGAAAACTGCCGGCCATCTTTGTGGCCGGTTGGTTGAGCTGCGATTCCATGGGAGCGCCCGCAGACACGAAAGACGAAAGCGGTCTGGTATTTCGCGGTCTCGCGCAGCTCCAGCAATTCACGTTGTTGCGAATGGACAAGCAAGGCGTGGGCGACAGCGAAGGCGTTTGCGGGGAAACAGATTTCGATTCGGAGCTGGCTGGTTATCGCGCCGCCTTTCGCGCGCTGAAGAATTACGATTTCATCGACCCGCGCCGAGTTTACATCCTGGGCATTAGCAATGGAGGAGGCTTTGCGCCGCTCGTTCCTGAATCGGACGTCGAACAGGGGCAGGTCCGCGGTTACATTTCAGTTGGCGGCTGGGTGAAGACCTGGTTCGAGCACATGCTCGAAATCGAGCGACGCCGATTCGCGTTGATGGGAAAATCGCCCAGCGAAGTTAACGATCGCATGAAAGGTGCGGCGACACTTTATCACGAATGGCTGATCAAAGGCCGATCGGTGGACGACATTTTGAAAGAGCAACCGCAGCTCGCGGATCTTTGGCCGGAGGGAAAAGACCACGCGCACCTTTATGGACGGCCGCTAAGGTTCTATCAACAGTTGCAAAAGTTGAATCTCGCGGCTGCGTGGTCGCGTGTGAGAGTTCCGACCTACGTGCTTCGCGGCGCATTTGATTGGATCATGAGTCGCGAAGATTCAGAATTGATCTCGACCTACGTAAACAAGAATGGAGATCTGGCGTCTTTCTACGAAATCCCGGATACGGGCCACACGTTTCAGCATTATTTGAGCCTGGCCGACGCATTCAAAGGAAAGAAAGCCCGTTTCGATCCAAATATGATCGGGCTTTTAGCCGACTGGCTGCAAAACAAAGCGATTACGCATGAAGATTAAGAATATTGCATTTATTGGAATTCCTGTGACGGACATACCGCGCGCGCGAAAGTTTTATGAAGAAGTGCTTGGACTTGCTGTCGCTGACGAAATGATGGGCGGCAAATGGATCGAATACGCAGTGGGTGATAATACACTGGCGATCGCCAACGTTGGCGAGCAGTGGACGCCATCAGATCAAGGCACTGGCGCTGCACTTGAAGTGGAAGATTTCGATGATGCCATCAAGCGCTTGAAGAATCAAAAGGTGCGCTTCGCCGCCGAGCCGTTTGAGACGCCGTGTTGTCACATGGCGGTGGTGCAGGATCCGGATGGCAACAAGCTGATAATTCACAAACTCAAACCCGAAAACGAGAAAGGAGTCTGCAAATGATGACAAACGAAGTGGCCTTTGTTGCCATTGCGGTTTCTGACAAGGAACGCGCGCGAAAATTTTATCAGGAAACGCTGGAGTTAAAGCCCACACGCACACAGATGGATGGCGCGTGGGTCGAATACGATCTTGGTCCGACTACGATCGGAGTTGGCTCTCACCCGGCTTGGAAACCTTCGCGCGATGGCACGACCGTCGCGTTCGAGGTCGGAGATTTCGATGCCGCCTATGCGAAGCTCAAAGAGCGCGGTGTAAGCTTTGACATCGAGAAAACTGAGACGCCGGTCTGTTGGATGGCGCAATTTCGCGACCCTGACGGAAACAAGCTGGTGATTCACAAACGCAAAGCGAAATGAGCCGACGGGGAAAAATCTCTAAGGAACGCAGGAAAGAAGGAAACCGTTTTTCTGTTTATTCCTGCCTTCCTGCTTTCCTGAGATATGTCAGTGCTCGCCGATAGAAACACGCGTCTCGTGGTGCAGGGGATCACCGGCAGCGCTGGAGCGTTCCACACACGTCAGTGCATGGATTACGGCACGAATGTGGTCGCCGGTGTCACGCCGGGGAAAGGCGGACAAATGTTCGACGGCAAGGTGCCGGTATTCGATACCGCGTGGGAAGCGCGACAGAAAACCGAATGCAACGCTTCGATGGTTTTTGTGCCCGCTCCTGCGGCCGCCGACTCTATCCTTGAAGCAGTCGATGCAGGCGTGGAGCTGGTAGTTTGCATCACGGAAGGAATTCCGGTGATGGACATGATGCGGGTGAAAGCGCTCATGCGCGGAAAAAAATCACGACTGATTGGGCCGAATTGCCCGGGAATCATTACTCCAGGCGCGTGCAAGATTGGGATCATGCCCGGTTACATTCATAGACCCGGCAATGTCGGCGTGATCTCGCGCTCAGGAACGCTCACTTACGAAGCGGTATGGCAATTAACTTCGCGCGGCTACGGTCAATCGACTTGCATCGGGATCGGCGGCGATCCCATCCACGGCTTGTCGCATCTCGATTGTGTGAAACTTTTCAACGAAGATCCCGGAACAGAAGCGATGATCTTAATTGGCGAAATCGGCGGCGCGGCAGAAGAAGAGGCTGCCGCGTGGATCAAGCAGAATGGCAAAAAGCCAGTGGCGGCTTTTATCGCGGGACTGACAGCGCCGCCCGGCCGCCGAATGGGTCACGCAGGCGCAATTGTTTCCGGCGGCAAAGGTACTGCAGCGGGAAAGATCGAAGCGCTAAAGGCGGCTGGAATTGCGATCGCCGAAACGCCCGCCAGCATCGCCGATACCTTGATTGCGCACTTGAAGGCGCGATCATAATCGCTCGGTTTCTTTGAAGACTACCTGAAGGACTAATGAAGCGGATTCTTCTCATTGGTGTGGGGCGATGGGGGGTCAATCATCTACGTGTGCTCAGATCGATGCCCATCGAGCTTTTTGTTGCCGATCATCACCAGCAACGGCTCAACTCGGTTGATATTCCGGAGAGTCATCGCAGCACGGATGCCCGCTCATTTTTTTCAAAGATTGATGCTGCGGTAGTCGTGACGCCGGCGCCGACGCATTTCGACACCTGTAGTGAGTTACTCGAAATGGGGAAAGATGTTTTTGTCGAAAAACCAATCACTTTGACTTCGAGTAAGGCGAAAAAGCTGACGGAGCTCGCGGAGAAATCCAGATTGATTTTGCAGGTGGGGCATATTTTCCGGTTCGATCCGGCATCGTTGTGGATGCGCGACGCGATTGCTAATGGGCGATTCGGCCGGCTCAAGATGCTGCGGGCGGTATTTAGCGGCTTCAAGCGTCCCCGGCCTGACACGGGAGTTACATTTGCCGACAGCATTCATTTTATTGATCTGTTCAACTTTCTCCTCGGTGGGCCGCCGCGACGTGTTCATGCGGTGCTGCGCGATTTTCTAGGCCGGCGAATGGACGATGAATCGCTAATTACTTTGGAATATGACCAGGACAAGGGAACGTCGATACTTGCGACGATCGAAGCCGGATACCACACGCCCGGCAAGGTCCGCGACGTCACGGTTGTAGGAACGGATTGTTCTGCGCTGTGCGACTACAATGTCGCGCAGTACAAAATCAAAACGTTCGCTAATCGGCACGTCGTTAATGGCGATGCGATAGCAGCTGAGGAAGGGACGGTGCATCAGCTCGAATTTCCACCGGAAGAACCGCTTCGAGCGGAGCTGATGGCTTTCCTTAATGCGATCGAAAAACGGAGGCCATCGCCCGTCGATGGACTGGCGGGATTGCAGGCCGTTCGTGTAGTGGAAGCTGCAATGGAATCCGCGCGAACCGGAGCGTGGATAGACATTGCCAACTGAATCTTTGCGTTATTACAGCGACGTTGACTCTACGCGGCTGTAGGGGAAGCTGACAGCTTCCCTTACCAAACAAGACCGTTTCACATCGGATCCAATACCGATCTCCGCAGCAAAATGAAGAAAATTCCACTCTCCCGTGTTTTTATAAACGACGAAGCGCGTGACGCTGTGCTGCGTGTTCTCAATTCGGGATCGTACATCCTGTCGAAAGAGTGCGAAGCATTCGAGAAGGAGCTGGCCGATTACATTGGCACGAAACACGCAGTGCTTTGTTCGTCGTGGACAGCGGGCGGATTTCTGCTCCATCGCGCGATGGGATTGAAACAAGGCGACGAAATTCTTGTCCCGTCGCATACGGCGTTTCCCACGATCGAACCGATGCTTCATTTCGGCGCGAAGCCGGTTTTCATCGACATAGATGAAACCTACTGCCTTGATGTCGATCTTCTCGAGGCGTCAATTACACCGCGCACGGTAGGTATTCTGCCCGTTCATCTTTACGGCCATCCGGCAAACCTCGACCGCGTTTTCGAAATCGCGCGCAAGCATGCTCTGTGGGTGATTGAAGACTGCGCTCAGGCACACGGCGCGCGATACAAAGATAAACTTGTCGGATCAATGGGCGGAGCCGGCGCGTTCTCATTTTATCCGTCAAAGAATCTCACAGTAATGGGCGATGGCGGCTGTATTACAACGAATGACTCCGCGCTCGCGAATGATCTTCGGATGCTGCGAGATCACGGACGCAAATCAAAATACATTCATGAAGTAGCCGGATACAATCTGCGCTTCAATGAAATCCAGGCTGCGGTGGGGCGAGTTGAACTGCGCAGTCTCGATAAATTGAATGAACATCGGCGCCGCGTAGCTGCTCGATATGCTGAACATCTGAGTACCGTCGTGACGACGCCGCGTGAAAAAGAATGGGCGCACGCGGTTTACCACATGTACGTGATCAGGACGAGCCGGCGCGATGAATTGGCGAAGCACTTGCAAAGTAAAGGAATCGGCACCGGTATTCATTATCCAGTGGCGAATCATCAACAACCGGCAGTCACAAACCTTTATTCGGACCTGCCGAAACTGCCTCGAACTGACGCGGCCGTGAATGAAATTCTCTCACTACCGATTTATGGCGAATTGCCGCTGGAGGATGTGGACTACGTTTGCGACGCGATCTGCGAATTTTTCGCTAAAGAATGAACGTACTGGAACTGAGTCTCGTTATTCCGTGTCACAATGAGGAGAAAAATTTACGACCGCTGTTATCGGCAATTCACGAAACACTCGATCCGCTCGGTTTGGACTACGAAGTTGTGATTACGGATGATTGCAGCACTGATAATTCGTGGAGCGTTTTGAAAGAGCTTGCTGCAAGCGATCCGCGGCTGCGGATTCAGCGTTTCAAATTCAATTGCGGCGAATCAGCTGCGAGCTGGGCTGGCATGCAGACGGTGCGCGGTCGATATATCGCTACACTGGATGCCGATCTTCAGAATGACCCAAAAGACCTGCCAGCGATGTTTGAGGCGCTGAAAAATGCGGACTGCGTTTGCGGGACGCGCGCTGCGACGCGCGGGAAGGGTGACAACTGGGTTCGCATTATCTCATCGCGCATCGCCAATTGGGTGCGGAACAAACTATCCGGCGAAAACATCAGCGATGCGGGTTGCACCTATCGCGTGTTCAAACGCGAATGCATTGCCCACGTGAAATTCTTCAAGGGCGCACATCGCTTCCTCCCAACCTTGATCAAGATGGACGGATTCCGCGTCGTCGAAGTCCCGGTCTCCACAAATCCGCGCTTCTCGGGCACCAGTCATTACGGTGTCTGGAATCGTCTGTTCAAATCTTTCCGCGACCTGCTTGGGGTACGCTGGATGAAATCGCGACAAATCCGATATGAAATCGCCGAATCAGTTAACTGCCTATGAACATACTCGCACTCATCGCTATCACTTGGATTGGAAAAGAATACCGGTTCCTCGGTCTGGATTGGAGCTATCTCATGGTCCTTGGTTTTGTCGGAAACGCTCTTTTCTCGATGCGTTTCCTTGTCCAATGGCTCGCCTCGGAACGGCAGGGCGAAAGCGTAATTCCGGTGTCGTTCTGGTACTGGAGCATCGCAGGAAGCGCGCTGATGTGTATTTATTTTATTTTCCGGCGCGATCCTGTCGGCATTCTGGCGTATTTGCCGAACTCACTTATTTACATTCGCAATCTGATGCTGATCCGAAAACGCAAGTTCGCGTTCACCGCCGCCGCGCCGTCGCAACACCCACGCGAAGCTGGCTAGCGCACCGGCAATTGGCAAGTCGGGGGCGCCGACTTTGCTCCATTGCGATTAAGATTTTTGGGCTGTTGGTTCAGCCCTTTGCGCTTCCTCTTCTTCGGCCTGACTCACTACCGGTGCAATTGCCTGGAGTTTTTCGCCATTGCGCAGATCCATCAGTTTCACACCCATCGTGTTGCGGCCGGTCTCCCGAATCTCTTTGACCCGCGTGCGCACCATCTGGCCCTTGTTCGTAATCAACATGATCTCGTCTGCTTCCCGAACTGTGAGCGCACCGACGACATCGCCGGTCTTTTCGCCGGTCTTCATGGTGATGATTCCCTTACCGCCACGCGATTGCCTCCGGTAATCATCAAACGACGTGCGTTTGCCGATGCCATTTTCGCCAGCGACGAGCAACATAGCGTTTGGATCGACAATGGCGTTGGCCACAACATGATCGCCTTTCTCCGGGCGAATTCCCCAAACGCCGACGGTGTTGCGGCCCTGATCGCGCAGTTGTTCTTCATGGAAGCGCAAGCTCATTCCGTCTTTCGTGATCAGGACGATCTCGTTGTTGCCGTTCGTTAGCTTCGCGTCGATCAAACGGTCGCCTTCCTCGATTTGAATGGCGATGATGCCGCCGCGTCGGACGTTCGCGTAATTAGACAAATTCGATTTTTTGACGATGCCGGATTGCGTCGCGAAAACGATGTGCAGATTTTCATCCCACGTTTCATCAACGACGTTCGGGCCCGTGCCGGATTTTTTGGACTGGACGCGAATCGTGGCCGCGATTTTTTCGTCAGGCTTTAGTTCGAGAATGTTCGCGATTGAGCGGCCCTTCGCCGCGCGGCCCATCTCCGGGATTTCGTAAACCTTTTCCACATAGGCGCGTCCCGTCGCGGTGAAGAACATCAGATAGTCGTGCGTGGTGGCAGTAAAGAGGTGCTCAACGAAGTCGCCTTCCTCTTCCTCGGTCGCGCCCTCGCGTGTTTGCATGCCAATGACGCCTTTGCCGCCACGGCGTTGTGCACGAAAGGCGCTCACGGCCGTGCGCTTGATAAAACCGCCATGCGTAATGCTGATGATGCAGCCTTCGTTCGCGATCAGGTCTTCCATGTTGATCTCGGCCTGATCAGGAACGATTCCCGTCAGGCGCGGCGAACCGTGTTTGTCGCGGATTTCGCGCAATTCCTTTTTAACGATGGTGAAAACGCGCTCCTCTTTGGCGAGAATGTCGCGCAAATCGTTGATGGCATTGATGAGTTCCTTGTATTCCTTGTCGATCTTTTCGCGCTCGAGGCCTGTCAATTGATACAGGCGGAGATTGAGAATGTCGTCCGCCTGCTGCTCGCTAAACGCGTAGCGGGCGTTTGTCAGGCGCGCGGGATTGCGAATCAGAATCCCGAGTTGTTCCACCTGACGTTTGGTGAATTCGAATGCGAGCAGTTTCACTCGTGCTTCGTCACGATTGGCCGAGCCGCGAATGATGCGCAGAAATTCGTCGAGATTCGCCAGCGCGATGAGATAACCTTCCAGCGTTTCTGCGCGCTCTTCCGCCTTGCGCAGTTCGAAACGGGTACGGCGCAGGACTACTTCGCGGCGATGCTCGATATAAGCCGCGTTTGCTTCCTTGAGCGAGAGCAGCTTCGGCCGGCCATGGTCGATCGCCAGCATGATCACCGCAAACGAAGTCTCCAGCGCGGTGTGCTTGTAGAGATTGGCAATGATGACTTTCGGGTTCGCATCGCGCTTCAGCTCGATGACCACGCGTGTATTTTCATCCGACTCGTCGCGAACGGCGCTGATTTCTGTCAGCACTTTTTCGTTCACCAGCGACGCGATGCGTTCGACGAGGGTGGCGCGATTGACGTTGTATGGAATTTCAGTGATGACAATTTGTTCCCTGCCGC
>WNGC01000691.1_pt1 | contig 28545 bp, 20 predicted proteins | sample 5400051 | NCBI WGS metagenome assembly WNGC01 (sample SAMN13153368, study PRJNA577476) | soil metagenome | isolation source: 20 cm soil or saprolite under grassland replicate 2 | place: USA:California | collected 2016-06-15
TCGGTGGGAGAGCGCTGCGCCGGGCGGCAGGCAGTCGAGAGGACCGCGGCGAGAGCAAGAACGCGGTTAATAGACTCCCACAATCGAGCGGCGGAGCTCCGTTGCGAGCGTCCACTCGATACGCTGACCGGGCCGCACCGTGAGGATCTCCGTGCGCACTCGCTCACCGCTCCCAATGGCCTGCCCGAGCAGCGCGATTTCGTGAGTCAGCTCGACCAGGCGTCCGGGAATTGTGAACGACTGACTCGACGACCCCGTCGCGAGCCCCATGCGGATGCGTTGGCCTTCGTGCAGGACGAAGATCGTGACGTCCAGGAAGTTGTGATTCGTGACCTGAAGCGTGACATCGGGCGGCGGTTCCGACATGCTCCCGGAACGAGGGCGATGCGCGCACGACGCTGCTGCCAGCACCACCGCAACCAATAACAGCAGGTGTAGACGTTTGACCATGCGCACCCCCGGGCCCCAGGCCCCAGTCAGCTGACCAGCCCGCGCACAAGCGCCGTCGTTCGCTCCGACGCCCCGCGACCGTCTTCCACCATTGTCTTCGCTGCCTTTCCCGCGCTTCTGCGCGCGGCCGGATCGTGATGCCAGACGAGCCATTGTGAATGGAGTGGGTGGCGGGCGTCGGCGGGCAGGGCGACGGCGCCGCCCTGCTCGAGCAACAGCGTCGCGTCGCGACTCATCCGCCAGTGCGGCCCAAACACCGTCGGGACGCCGAAGACCGCAGGCTCGAGCACCGAGTGCAGGCCGGCGCGGTGAAATCCGCCGCCCACAAACGCAACGTCGCCCAGGGCGTAGAGGTCGGCGAGGATCCCGACGCGGTCGACCACGATCACCGGACCAGGTTTCGCGTGCTCGAGCTGCGACAACCGGACCGGACGGGGCAGCTTGAGGTGTCGCAAGCGGTCGGCGATCGCGGCGAGGTGATCGGGATTGGGCTCGTGCGGCGCCAGCAGCAGGCGGGCGGTCGGAAGCTGATGCAGCAGATCCGCGAAGGACGGCAAGAGCACTGCTTCATCCGACGGCCAAGTCGAGCCCGCGACGATCGTGAACGTGTCGGCGGACGTCGCGGCAAGCCGCGCGAGCGGCTCGCGCGTCGTGTCCAGGCGCGCCGCGCGCTCGGCGACGCTGTCATAGCGCGTATCGCCCGTGACCGCGATCGTCTCGGGACGGGCGCCGAGCAGCTCCAGGCGCTCGCCATCTTCCTCGCTGATCGTGCCGACGCGATCGAGCGCGCGATACGCCGGCGCCGACCAGTGCCGCGTCGGCCAGCGCAGCCGCGAGCTGTTGGGCGAGACGGTGGCCGAGATCAAGCCCAGCTTCACGCCGCGGCGCGCCGCGGCGAGCGTGAGCTCCGGCCACACGTCGAGTTTGCTGAACACGAGGGCGGTGGGTTGCAGCGCGTCGAGCACCGCAGACACTTCGGACGGCCGGTCGAGCGGCAAATAGTCGGCGACGTCGACCGGCAGGTTCTTGGCGAGCCGCTCGGCCGACGGCGAAAAGAACGTGAAGGCGAGCTGCCAGTCGGGATGCTCGGCGCGCAGGGTTTCGAGGACCGGCTTTGCCTGCAGGCCCTCGCCGACCGATGGCGCGTGCATCCAGATCAAGGGCCGTTTCGTATCGCGCTCGGCCGACCCCCAACCGCCAAGACGGGCGGCCAACCCGCGCCGCCCATCCAGCCCTCGCGCCACCTTCTTATCGAACCGAGCTACCAGCGGCGCCGCGCGAGTCACGACGTGCACGCTCAGCCGGTACAGTAACGACGGCTTGCTCACTTGGGGGCCGGGGCGGGGGGCGCGTGCGTGCGCGCGGTGTAGATCGAGTCGAGCAGACGCCGCATGGGGTCGGGCGTGTACGGCGCTCCCTCGAGCAGGCCCCCCTCTATATAAAAGGAAGGGGTGGCGCGGGCGCCGGATCGGGCGGCGCGCTGGGCGTCGAGCTCGACTTCCTTCCGCGCATCGCCTGACTTGAGACAGGCGAGCAGCTTCGCGCGGTTGACCCCGGCGCGCTCCGCCAAGGCGAGGAGCGTATCTCGGGGCTGCGGGAGCGGGGCCCACTGGTCCTGCTGGCGGTAGAGCAGATCATGCGTCGGCCAGAACCGCCCCTGGCGCGCAGCACACATCGCGACCTCGGCGGCGGCGACGGCGTTGGGGTGGATGCTGGTCAGCGGCAGGTTGATGAAGACCCACCGCACCTTCCCCGTCCTGACATACTCGCTATCCAGGGTCGGGAGCACGGTAACCGCGAACATGCGGCACGCTGGGCACTGGAAATCCGCCATCTCATAGACCGTAACCGGGGCGCCAGCCCTTCCCTTGGATCTGGCCGCGAGGGGGTCGGGGGCGGTGGCCGGCGCCTGTAACACAATTGCCACAAGGAGGGGGAGGAGAGTTTTCACGCGACCCAAAATACGAAGAAATGCGCTCTTGCGGACCCGTGAAACCAGGCTCAGTATTTGCTAGGTAATCGCCTGGCTCCGTCCCGTGTTCGACGTTCACACCAGCCGTTGAGCGTCCCGCGCGGTGATCGCATAAGAAAACTGCATCATGTTTGACCGGTTCGACGCCCCAGTGCAGCGTAGGGGCGCGACCGGTGTTGTCCTTTTTCTCGAGTACGGGGAGGTTGCCACCATGCGAACTTTTTGTCGGCTGCTGTGCTCAACCAGCCATTCTCCTGCGCATTTGAGCCTCGCTGTGGCAACGCGCCATTCCCGCTAGACGGCATTCACGATTCTCATCACGCAAGGGGAGTGTGAGTATGAGCCTTGATCAGTCAGTATCCCAACCTCGCGGTTGGGCGATCCTCGCAGCGCTATTGTTGGCGATGTTGCCGGCAGGAGTCGCTGCCCAGGAGCCAGTGACCATCACTGGTAAAGTCACCGGCGCGAGTGGTGAAGCGCTGCGAGACGTGAACGTCACCGTCGTCGAATTCGGCGTCGGGGGCTGGACCGGCGCGGACGGCACCTATCGCCTGAGTGTTCCGGGTGGCCGCGCGCAAGGACAGCAGGTCAAGATGAGCGCGCGTCTGATCGGGTTTCGCGCGGGGAGCGCGACGATCACCGTGACAGCGGGGGCCACGATCGAGCAGAACTTCCAGCTCGCGTCCGACCCCCTGCGCCTCGACGTCGTGGTCGTGACGGGCGCCGGCACGCAGGAGCGCCGCGAGCGACTGGCTACGGCGACTGCGACCGTGGACAGCGGCACGATATCCCGCAGCAACGAGCAGAACGTGATTCAGGCGCTCGCGGGCAAGGTGCCGAGTGTGCTGACCAATCAGGGCAGCGGTGATGCGGGTGCCTCGACCGCGATCGTGATCCGCGGGCCCAAGACCTTCGGCACCAGCCAACCCGTCATCATTCTCGACGGGGTGCCGATCAGCAATGCGACGCGCGGACAGGCGGTACTTTCAGGTGCGCCGTCGCCGAATCGCGCGGCGGACATCAACCCCGACGACATCGAAGCCGTGGACGTCCTCAAGGGCGCCGCATCCACGTCCATCTACGGCGCGAGCGCGGGCTCCGCGGGCGCGCTCGAGTTTCGTACCAAGCATGGCCATGCGGGACCCACCACCTACAACCTGCGCTCGACGATTACGTTCGACGATCCGGTGCGCACGGTACCGGTGCAACGGAAGTACGGTGTCGGATCCCTCGGCGTATCCAGCAACTGTTTCACCGTCAACTGCTCGATCAACTCAAACTTCTTCTCGTGGGGTCCGGCGATTCCCGACAGCGTGCCGACCTACGATCACGGCGCCGAGATGTTCGAGACGGGGCGCACGGTCGATAACGCCCTGTCGATTTCGGGCGGCAACGAGCGCACCACGTTCTACATGTCGGTCAGCGAGCTCAATCAAGACGGCTTCATCGTCGGCAATCTGGACCGGTACGAGCGCTACACCGCGCGCCTGGCCGCCTCGCACACGCTGTTCGAGAACTTCACGCTGAACGCGAGCGTGCAGGTGGTGCAGACCAAGAACGCGGGGCAGGACCGCGGCAACTCCATCAACGGCATCGGCATCAGCGCGCTGCGCCAGCCGCCGGATTTCAATGCCCAGCAATACCTCGGCGGTCCGGCGGCGCTGCATCGCTCGTGGCGCTTCCCCAACCCTGGACCGCTCGCATTCGCGACCAGCCGCGGCTTCGACAATCCGTTCTACGCCCTCTACAAGGATCAGCTGCAAGGGCAGACGGGCCGCTATCTCGGCAACGTCAACGCGAACTGGAAGCCCCTCGACTGGCTCACCGTCAACTGGACGCTCGGCGGCGACTACAACGCCGACGACCGGACCTACGCGTACGGGCAGGCGAGCTCGGGCACGAACGGCGGATCGATCGAGCGCTGGCAGTTCTATGACCGTGTGTTCGACCACACGCTGACGGCCACCGGAACGCACGACTTCACGCCCAACTTCAGCGGCGCATTGACGGTCGGTCAGAACCTCGACGAGACCTATTTCCGCCAGGTCGATGTCACCGGCCAGACGTGGATCGCGCCGACGCCGTACAAGCTGTCGAACACGACGACGCGGACGGTGCCCAATGACGCCGAGACGCGGCGGCGGATCGAAGGATACTTCGCACAGGCGAGCGCCGATCTGTACAACCAGGTGTACCTGCAGGCGCGGATTCGAAATGACGCGAACTCGGCATTCGGCGTGGGGCATCAACGCGCGTGGTATCCCGGCGCCAGCATCGCATGGAGTTTCGGCAATGCCGTGCATCTGCCCGAAGAGTACATCTCCTACGGCAAGCTCCGGGTCGCCTATGGCGAAAGCGGCCAGCAACCGCCGTTGTACGCGACGCAGACCTTCTTTACGACGGCGCAGTTCGCCGACTTCAATCCCGGCTCACTGCAGGGGACAACGCTCAACGGCATCGGGGGCCTGTACCAATCGGCCACGCTCGGCAATCCCAACATCCAGCCTGAGCGCGTGCATGAGCTGGAAACCGGCGTCGACCTCAGCTTGCTCAGGGGGCGGGCCGCATTGTCGGTCACGCGCTACGACTCCAAGTCGAAGGATGTGATCTTCAACGTGCCGCTGGCGCCGTCGACCGGTTACACTAGCATCAACGTGAACGCCGGCGAGCTGACGAACAAGGGATGGGAGTTGACGAGCGATATCCAGGTACTCCAGCGCTCCGACTTCTCGATCCAGATCAGCGGCAACTGGGCCCGCAACCGCAACCTGGTCACGTCACTGGGTGTCACGCAGGACCAGCTCGCGGGGAAGCAGCCCCTGCCGACCGCCGAGGACTGCACGGACGCGGCGCTGTGGGCGCGGTGCCAGACCGGTATCGGTTCGTCGTTCGCGGGGCAGACGACGCATGCACAGGTCGGCTATCCGCTGGGCGTTTGGCGGTCGCAGGACTTTGCGCGTTGCGGCCGCGGGCTGACGAACGTGTTGTTCGGTGGAACCGTGTATGACGTCGGCACTGCCTGCCAAGGTGCGCCGGCCGGCGCGCTGTACATCGCGCCGAACGGCTTCCCGATCACGGACCCGACGCCCCGGGCGATCGGCAACCCCTGGCCCGATTGGACCGCGGGAATCTCGGGCACGGTCAATTACAAAGGCTTCCAGCTGACCGCGTTCCTCGACCACCGCCAGGGCGGCGACGTGCTCAACATGACGCGCTCGTCCATGGATCAGTACGGGACGCACAAGGATACGGAAATCCGTGGTGATACGGTCACGTTCGGGAAGAATTTCCCGTGCTATAACCAGACCTGCGGCGTGCTCGATGGGCCGGTGGTCGGTCCGGGCGCCAACCTGCCCGTGGTGATCGGGGAAGGCTGGTTCAGCAACTCGGCCATCTCGGCCGGGAACGGTCAAGGAGCGACCGGCGGCCCGATCACGACGCGGTTGGAAGACGGGACATTCACGCGGCTGCGCGAGGTTTCGCTGAGCTACTCGTTCCGCGGCCGCTGGGTGAGCCGGATCGGTGGGCTGCGGCAGCTGGACGCGAAGATCTCGGCACGCAATCTGAAGCTGTGGTCGCACTACTCCGGCTATGATCCCGAGGTCAACCTGGGTGGTGCGCAGAATGCGAACCGCGGCATCGACTGGTTCAACGCGCCGCTGGCGCGTTCGTGGGTCATGCAGCTCACCTTCTACCATTAACCGACGCGAGGAATTGCGATGAACTCGTCGAAAAAAGCTGGAGCGGTCCTCGCGCTGGCGCTGTTGGCCGGGTGGGGATGTAGTGACTTTCTGAACGGACCGGGGTTGACGGAGAATCCGAACAACCCCCTCGTGGCGACGCCGATCCAGATCCTGGTTTCGATTCAAGCCAACGTGGCGACCCGTCTCGAGGGGCAGCTCGCGCGATGCGCGAGCGTCTTCACGCAGCAGCTGATCGGCAGCAACAACCAACAGCTGCAGTGGTGCACGGCCTATCTGGTCGGCGAATCCGACATCTCGGGCCAGATGTCCGGCTTCTATACCGGCGGCGGCTTGTACGGCATTCGGCAGGTCGAAGCGGCCGCGCAGACGGCCGGCGACAACCAGATGCTGGGAGAAGCGAAGATATTGGAAGGGCTCATGATGGGAACGGCAACCTCGGTCTGGGGGGATTTACCCTATACCGAGGCGCTCACCCCCGGCATCGATTCCCCCAAGCTCGATAGCCAGCAGAGCCTGTATGCGGCGGTGCAGACGCGCCTCGATGAAGGCATCGCGGCACTCACCACGGCTCTCGCGGCTGCAACGGGGAACTGTTCGACGTTGGAAGGGGACGTGATTTACTGTTCGGCCGCGGGGTCGCGCGCCACCGAGCTGCAGCGCTGGATTCGTGCAGCCCACACCCTGAAAGCACGGTTTCATCTCCACCTGGTGGAGCGCAACGGGGTGACGGAGTACAATGCGGCCCTGGCGGAAGCGCTCCTGGGAATTAACGAGGTGCCGACCAGCCAGACGAACGCGATTCACGGGCAGGGCGCAGGTGATTTCCGCACGTTCCACGGCAGCGTCCAGGACCTGGATGCCAATATCTGGGCCGAGTTCCTCAGCTCACGGCAGGATATCGTGGCGGGCAACACACTGGTGTCGATTCTCAAAGCCCGCAATGATACCGTGCGCCTTCGTAACTACTTCGATCTGAACTCGCAGGGACAGTACGTTGGCGCGGATCAAAACAATGTGACCGTGCGTCCGGCGGGGTGCCCGGCGCCGCCGGCGGCGTGCGCGCCATCGGTTGTCAACACGCTCGTGCGGCGCCAGTTCACGTTCCGGCAGCCGCTCGTGACTTGGACGGAGAATCAGCTCATCCTGGCGGAGGCGCGGTTCATGACGGGCGACTCCGCCGGTGGTGCCGCAAATGTCAACGCGGTGCGGACGGCCGTCGGTTTGCCGACGCTCGCGGCTCCCACGTTCACCGACGTCATGACAGAGAAGTACATCGCCCAGTACCAGAACATCGACGTGTGGTCGGACTACAAGCGCACCTGTATTCCGACGCTCACGCCGAACGGCACCAATCCGGAAGTGATTGGCCGTTTGCCGTACGGCTCCGCGGAGCGTACCGCAAACGCGAATGTCCCGCTGCCGTCCGCTTACCCGACGGGCACGACCGGATCGTCGCCAGTACGAAATTGGGACGACCCGAACGCCTGCCCGTAAGCAGGGCTCCCGTGGAACACACAAGGGACAACCGGCTACTCCGCGCCGGTTGTCCCTCGGGTGCTAAGCCTATGCGCTTGACTGTCGCGTATCTGCCGCTCCTCGGGTCTCTCTGCCTGGCCGCATGCTTCACGCAGGCACCGTTGGCGAGTCCCGTTCCCGCCCCCGAGACGCGCATCGTGGCGCTGGTGACGGATAGCGGCGTGCTAGCGATGAGCAATGCAATCGGACCCAGCGCGACGGAAGTGGAAGGCATCGTCGCGGGCGCGGACGCGACCTCGTGGGACCTGCGCCTCTTGCGCGTGGAGTACCGCAACGGCCAGTCGGTGCCCTGGAATCGCGAGTTGGTGCGCTTCCCGCGCTCGGCCCTCAGTCAGGCGACGGAGCGTCGTTTCAGCAAGGGCCGCAGCTGGATCTTCGCGGGGCTCCTCACCTCCACCGCGTTCCTCGCGGGTCGGTTCCTCGGAGTGTTCGGGGGTGGTGACAACACCGACAACCAACCGCCTCCGCCCCACTAGCTGTCGATCGGCGGTTCCTCGCTGCTTTCGCCGACCTTTGTCCAGATCACGATGATCGACATGTCCGCAGTCACCTGCACCGGCATACCATTGATGTAGAACAGGACGGGACAGTTGCGCGTCCCGGTCACGCCAATGGAACGGTTCATTCGGACCATTTCGTTCGATCCAAACGACCCGGCGGGTTGCAGCATGACCCCGGGCACGCGACGCAAGATGTCGGTGAAGACGCGCGGCTGCATCCGCCTTATCTCCGCTTGATTGAAAAAGTGTCCATTGCCGCGCGCGCGCCGGTGTTCAAAGGCCTCCAGCACCGGCCGCAACGCTGCGGCGCCTTGGACCTCGACCGCCTTCAGCGGAATTGCTGCCGCTACGAGCGTGACGCGCAACTCGAGGGTCTGTCCGGCGATCACAGTGACGGACTGGTCGAACGCTACGTAGCCGATGAGACGCACTTCCAATACCTGATCGCCGGCACCGACATCGGAGATCGTGAAGCGGCCATCCGAGCCTGATAGGACGATCGGGTTGCGACCGACGACCCGAATTCGAGCTTGTCCGATGGGAACGCCATTTGCGGCGACCACTTGTCCTGTGAGAGTGCCTGCGCGACCGGTGGGTCCCTGCGCGGTGAGCAGCGCCGGCAGGAGCAGCGCGCCGGGAATGAGCGCGCGATGAGCGCTACGGGCCCGTGCTATCACATGTCACGACCGGCTCGCCGCCGATTTCCAGCATTTGAACGTCGAACACGACGGTGGCGTTGGCCGGAATAATCACGCGACCAGAATCGTTCTTGATCGCATTCGGGCCAAATGCGAGGTCCGGCGGAATGAGGAGCCGCCGCGTGGCGCAGCTGCGCATGCCGATCACGCCCTGCTCGAACCCATCGATGAGGTTGCCGACTCCGGGTGTAAAGAGCAGGGGGCGCCCGATATCGATGGAGCTGTCGAACTTCGTCCCGTCCATCAGGTAGCCGGTATAGTTGACCCAGACGGATTTGCACCATGGCGTCCCGTTTCCGGTACCCGTATCGCCCGGGATGTACCGGAGTCCCCGAGTCGTGGTGATCGTGTCGCCGCTGGTGCTCGCCACATCCCAGGTGGCTGGAGCGCAGTTCGGGCCGGACAGCTTTTCGAAGCACCCGGCCGTCGCGATCGCGGCTGCAACCACGAACACAAGTGTAAGTCTCACCATACTGCCACCGTCGAGCGCTCGAGGCCGGTTTCGAGCGTCCACTCGACCCGCTGTCCGGGTTGCACGAGGAGGGGATCCGTCCTCAGGATCTGTGTGGCCCCAATCGGGTTGGCTTCGAGCCGAATCAGACGTCCGGTCGCGATCATGCGGGCTGGGAGCTCATAGGTTTGGGTTTGCGTGGCCGAGACGGTTCCTAGATGCGAGCGCTGATCGTCGGACATTACCACGATGGAGACGTCGAGCCAGTGACGATTGACCACGGTCAGGCTCCAGCCCTCGGCCGGCCCGACGCTGGGCAGCGAGGGGCCGTGGGGGCCGTGGCGCGGCGTGCACGCCGCGAGGAGGGCCACAGTCAGCAGGACTCGCATCGGTTGAGGGTGGCCGCCGGTTCGTAGACTGTCAAGGTATGCAGGGTTCCCTTGCGAGTCTTAGGGCGGGCTTTCAGAATAAGGCAGGGACCTGACACTCCTCTCACAGGAGGCCGCATGGATCAAATATCCGTTCGCTGCGTTCGTCACCCTCAGCGCAATATCATCATTCCCGGTCGATGTAGCGGTTAACGTCCGCCGCAGCCGTCTACAAGTCCGACGCGGTCGCCGGCAACCACGGCGATCTCTGTCCTGACCATACGTGCATACACTTCGTTCGATGAGGTGAAGCCATGAAAAGAATCTTAGCGTCAGTGGCACTCCTGATGGGATGGGTGGCGGTCGCCAGTGCACAACAGGGGACCGTTGGCGGGACCGTCAAGGACGCCACGTCCGGCAACCCGATCGTCGCCGCGCGAGTCGCGGCCGTCGGTACCTCGAGCTTCGCGCAGACCAACGCGACGGGTCACTATGTGCTCCCGGGGCTGTCAGCGGGGCCGGTGACTTTGCGGGTCAGCGCGATCGGATACGGCGCCGCGACACAAGTCGTAACCGTGACGGCCGGCGAGGTGACCGCGCAGGATTTCACGCTCGCCCTGCAACCGTACTCGCTCGACGAAATCGTCGTGACCGCGACGGGCGAGCAGGCGAAGCGCGAAGTGGGCAACGTGATCAACTCGATCCGCGCCGATTCCCTCGTCGCGACGCGGCCCATCGCCAACATGAACGATTTGCTCGGCGCCAAGGCGCCCGGCGTCGACGTGCTTGCGGGCAATTTGACGGGCGCCGGCGCGCGCGTGCGGATTCGCGGCACGAACAGCCTGTCGCTCAACAACGAGCCGCTGTACATCATCGACGGCGTCCGCATGACCGCCGACAACAACTCCTCGAGTATCGGGATCGGCGGCACCAACCCGAGCCGCATCAACGACATCAACCCGGAGGAGATCGAGTCCATCGAGGTGGTGAAGGGGCCGTCCGCGGCGGCGCTGTATGGAACGGCCGCTTCGACCGGCGTGATCATTATTACGACCAAGAAGGGACGCCCCGGCCCTGCAAGGTGGAACGTCTACGCGGAGCAAGGTTTCATTACGGATCAAAACACCTATCCTGATGCGTTCCGGGGCTGGCGGTCCAGTCTCACCGATACGAGCACGGCGGTCAACTCGAGGCCGACCAATGGTACCCAGTGCATCCTCACGCAGGTCGCGGCGGGAACGTGCACGCAAGACAGTGTCACGAAATTCAATCTGTTCGAAGATCCGCAGACGACGCCCAACGCCACCGGCTATCGCAATCAGTACGGCCTGCAGGTGTCTGGCGGCTCGGATGTCTCGAGCTACTTCATCTCGGGTGAGTACGAGAACGAAGTCAGCCAGCTCAAGATGCCGCCGTTCGCGGCGGATTCGGTGAAGGCGCTGCGGCAGATCAGCGAGGTGCCGTTCGAGCAACTGCGGCCCAACGGCCGTAGACGGGTGAGTATGCGGGCGAACGTCGAGACGCACCCGAACTCCCGGCTCGATCTCGCCGTCGCGACCGGATTCGTATCGAGCACGCAGCGTCTCCCGCAAACCGACAACAACACCACCGGGCTGCTGTCGAATGGCTTGGGGGGTCCTGGCAACAAGGACAACGGCCGGTATGGCTACCGGGCCTTCACGCCCAATGAGTTCTTCTCCGAGACGGTCAACCAGAATATCAACCGATTCATCGGCAGCGGCACCGCCAACTGGCGACCGGCGAACTGGCTCGCGTTCCGCGCCACGAGCGGGATCGACTTCACGCAGCGGCTCGACACCGATTTGTGCCGCCGCGAAGAGTGCGTGGACTTCGGGACGATCAAGACGGGCTTCAAGACGGACAATCGTACCAATTTCTTCTCATACACCGGGGATGCGAGCGGCACGGCCACCTTCCAGCTGACGCCGACGCTTTCGTCGCGCACCACGCTCGGGATGCAGTACCTGAAGACGGTGTTCGATCGCAACGGGGCTGCGGCGGAGAACCTCGCGCCTGGGTTCACCACCGTCGATGCCGGGGCGATCCAGCGCGTGAGCGAAGTGACGGACATCGGCAAGACGTTCGGCGCCTTCGTCGAAGAGCACGTCGGCTACAACGACCGGGTGTTCCTGACCGGGGCGCTGCGGGTGGACGACAACAGCGCGTTCGGCGCGAGCTTCAAAGCCGTGTACTACCCGAAGCTCAGCGTCAGCTACGTGATCTCCGACGAGCCGTTCTTCCCGCGCTGGAGCTGGCTCAATAGCGTGCGCCTGCGCGCCGCCATCGGCGCGTCCGGCGTGCAGCCGGGGACCACGGACGCATTGCGTTTCTTCGCTCCATCGATCGCGCGCATCGAGAACGCCGACAACCCCGTCATCATCTTCTCGGCGCTGGGGAACGCCAAGCTCAAGCCCGAACGCGCGCGGGAGGTGGAAGTCGGCGGCGAAGCGACGCTGTTCAACAGCCGCCTCAATCTCAACCTGACCTACTACAACAAGCGCACGAGCGACGCTCTCATCGCGCGCATCCTGCCGCCTTCGGCGGGCGTGAGCGTGTCACGGTTCGAGAACCTGGGTGCGGTCGTGAATCGCGGCGTCGAGATCCTGGCCGATGCGCGCGTGCTGGACAAGCCGAACGTCGGCTGGGACCTGAGCGTCAGCGCCGCCTACAACACGAACTTCATCGCCGACATGGGCGGCGTCCCGCCGATCATTGGCACCACAACGCGCCAGATCACGGGCTACCCGATCAACGGCTGGTGGCAGCGGCCCTATACGTTCCAGGACACGGATGGAAACGGCATCATCAGCGCGAGCGAGATTACGGTAGCCGATTCCGCACAGTTCGTGGGCTACGCGAACCCGCGCTGGGAAGTGATCTACACGACGGGGTGGGATCTGTTCAAGAAGCGGTTCCGCATCGTCGCCCTGTTCGATCACAAGAGCGGGTTCTATCAGCTCAACGGCACGGAGCGCATTCGGTGCGAGTCTCGGCTCAATTGCCGCGGGTTGGTCGATCCGAACGCGCCGCTGTGGGAGCAGGCGCGCGTGGTGGCGCTGCGTGAGACGCCGTCCCGCACGCAATGGGGGTTCATCGAAAAGGCGTCGTTCATTCGGCTGCGTGAGCTCGCGGCGACGTATGATCTCCCCGACCGGTGGGCGCGCATGTTCTCGGCGAGCCGGCTCAGCTTCACGGTCGCCGGCCGCAACATCTGGAAGGCAACCGGCTGGAGCGGCATGGATCCCGAGGCCAACTACTTCGACGGCGCGACGGGCACCGTCAGCAACTTCCAGACGGCTCCGCCGCCGACACTCTGGACATTCCGCTTGAACGTGGGGTTCTGACCATGCGCACACACACGATCAAGAGCCTGCACCTCGTGAGCGCGTTCGGCGTGCTCCTCGTGCTCCAGGGCTGCACCACGGAGCTGCTCAAGGTCACCGACCCGGACATCATTCTCGACGAGACGTTGAAGGCCAGCTCTGCGTCGGGGGCGCTGGGCCTGCACAACGGCGCGATCCTGCGGCTCGAGCAGGCGACCGCAGGCACCCAGCAGCCCGATGCGCTGTTCGTCTTCGGCGGATTGCTCACCGATGAATGGCAGTCCGGGGACACGTTTATCCAGCGCAACACCATGGATCAGCGGATCTGGGATCCCCAGAACACGTTCAACGCCGGCCCGTACCGGAATCTCAATCGAGTCCGCGTACTCGCCGAAGCCGCCATCAATGGGCTGCGACAGTACAGGCCGACGCCGGCCACCAATATCGGGCGGATGTTTGCGTTCATTGCCTACGTGGAAACATTGATCGGCGAGCACTACTGCAACGGCACGCCGCTCAGCGACCTCGAGGGGAGCGAAGTCGTCCCGGGCCAGCCGATCTCGAATGACTCGATGTTCGCGTTGGCACTCGCGTACAACGACTCCGCCGCGGCGAACCTGGGTGGCGGAGATAGTGCGAAGGTGGCCCGCTTGATCAAGGTGGTGCGCGGGCGCGCGCTGCTGGACCGGGGGCAGTTTGCCGCGGCGGCAGCGGCGGTCGCCGGCGTGCCCGACGACTTCCATTATGATGTCGAGTATTCGATCGTCGCCGGCGACAATCAAATCTGGGCGCTGAACACCAGCGCCCGGCGTTATACGCTGGCGGATCGGGAAGGCGGCAACGGCCTGAACTATAAGGGCGCCAACGACCCGCGCATTCCGACGAGGGTGGCGTCCGGCTCGACAAACCGGATCTTTGATACGGCATTTCCACTGCAGGTCGTGCGGCAGGGAATCTGGGGCCGCGAGAGTCCCGTGAAGATCGCATCGGGAATCGAGGCTCGCCTGATCGAGGCCGAAGCGGCACTGCAAGCCGCGGATTCGGCGACCTGGCTGGGCAAGATCAATCAATTGCGCGGCACAGCCAAAATCGGCCTGTTACCGGTCCCGGTTGATACTAACTACCGTCCGGTGGCAGGGACCAAACTCGACTCGCTACCGGACCCGGGGCCGTCGACGAACGACGCGCTGAGGGTCGATTTGATGTTCCGCGAGCGCGCCTTCTGGATGTACGGCACCGGCCACCGCTTAGGAGACATGCGGCGGCTGATGCGGCAATACGGCCGGACCGAGGCTCAGGTGTATCCGATTGGGGCGTGGTTCAAGGGCGGCAATTTCGGGGACGCGATTCAGATGCCCGTGCCGTTCGACGAGCAGAATAACCCAAACTTCGTGACCTGCACGGATCGAAACCCGTGAAGTAGAGAAGAACGGGACGGGGGACGGGGGAGGGGGGACGGGTAGGCGTCCCCCTTTCGGTTTACTGGACTCGCGTCGTGATGATGACGACGCCGCTGGCCGAGGAGCCACCGAAGTACGTGGTCGCATCCATCGCGTTGAGGACTTGAATCTTGAAGATATCCGCGGCGGCGATCTGCTGCAGCATCTGCAGATCGGCCACGCGCACGTTGTCTACGACCACGCGTACCTGATCATCGAGATAGATGCTGGACCGGCCGCGGCGTTGAATGCGCGACGCGCTCCCGCGCGTTTCCCGCAACTGCAGGTGAGGGATGGTGAGCCGGATAGCGTCCCATGCCGTTTTGGCCCCTGACGCCGCGATCTGTTCTTGGGTGATTGTTTTCCCGAGCTCGGGAGGGACGCTGCCGGCCCTCTCAGGGTTGGACCGGGCACCGCCGCACGCACCGAGGATGGCTGCGCCGCACAGCAGGGCGACTCGCATTACTCATGAGGCTGGGCGCCGAGCCCCCAAGTGTCAAGACTCGTAGGGGTTCCCTTGCGTGGTCCTAAACTCTCCCTAGTATAGGTCGAGGGTCTAACCGCCACCCTGGAGGCAGCATGGACCAAACTTCCGTTCGCTGCGTTCTTCACCTTCAGCGCAATATCATCATCCCCGGTCGATGTAGTCGCTAGCAGCCAATAGTAGTCGTCCGTGTCTGGCTGCTTCCGGTCCGCGGACCGGATAATCGCCTTTCCACGCCGATTCCTTCAACAAGAGGAAGGGGAATATGCGATTTGCGATTTCGAAAACACGCCTGCCCGTGACCGCGCTGCTCCTGGCATTATGCGCGCGCCCGGCGGCGGCACAGCAGGGCGAAGTGACCGGCCGAGTGACCGACAAGACATCCGGTACGGCGTTGGCGACGGCGCAAGTCTCCGTCGTGGGCACGACGATTCGCGCGCTCACCGGTCAGGACGGCCGCTATCGCCTCGTCAACGTCCCGGCGGGACCCGCAACCCTGCGGGTAGCGTACATCGGTTATGCGACGACAACGCAAGAGGTCAGCGTGCCGGCGGGCGGATCGGCGCAAGCGGATTTCGCCATCGCGCAGGCGGCCGTCGGTCTCGAGGCCATCGTCGTCACCGCAACCGGCGATCAAGCGGTGCGTGAGCAGGGGACTGCCGCGCACACCGTTGATTTGCGCGATCGCACCAGTCAAGCAGCCGTCAGCAATCTCTCGGACGCCCTGAACTCGACGGTACCCGGCGTCGTCGTGCAGGGGAGCGGCGGGACAACCGGCACCGGGACCCGGGTCCGCATCCGCGGCTCCAACAGCGTATCACTGTCCAACGACCCGGTCCTGATCGTGGACGGCATCCGCGTGGAGAACGCCTCGAACTCCACCTCGATCGGCGTGGGCGGGCAGCAGCCGTCACGCCTGAACGACCTCAGCCCGCAGGATCTCGAGGCCGTACAGGTAAACAGCGGGCCGGCGTCGAGCGTGTTGTACGGCACGGACGCCGCGAACGGCGCGATCGTCATGCGCACGCGGCGCGGCCAGCCGGGTGCGACGAAGTGGACGATGTCGGCCGAGGGCGGCACGCTGAACGATTACGGAAACTATCCCGACAACTATACCGGTCTCACCGCGCTCGATTCGGCCTGCGCGCTGACGCGCGTCGTGGCGACCCTGAATCCATGCGTGCAGGTGCGGGTGCGCCGCTTCAATCCGATCGAGCAACGCAGCCCCTTCCGGACCGGCCATCGCGTTCAGTACGGCATCAGCGCCTCGGGCGGATCGGAGCAAACGACGTTCTACCTAGCCGGACACTTCAACAACGAAGACGGCGTCTATCCCGTCAACTGGAACAAGCAGGTCAACCTGCTGGCGAATCTGTTCGACCACGTGCGGTCGAACATGGATATCCAAGCGACCGCGCTGTACACCAGCGGCAGGCTGCGCCTGCCGCAGAACGACAACAATGTGTTCGGCGTGTTGTCGAGCGGCTTCCTGGGCGGGTCGGACAGCACCGCGAACAACGGCTACGGCTTCCTGTCGCCGGCGCAGAGCTTCTCCATCCATACGTTCCAAAACATCGATCACTTCACCGGCAGCCTACAGGCGAATTACCGGCCGCTCAGTTGGCTCGAAGCGCACGCGGTGATCGGGACGGACTTCCTCAGCCGCTACGACGAGAATACCACCTTCCCCGGGATCATTCCGGCGTCGTTCAATCCGTCCGCCAACCAGGGCAACCGCAACGCGAACCCGTTCCAGATCTACAACTGGACGGGAAATTTCTACGCGACGGCCTCGTTCGCACTGACGCCCACGCTGAATTCCACGACGAGCGGCGGTCTTCTCTACTACCACTTGCGCAACCACGGCGTGCTCGCCGGCGTGCAGACATTGACGTCGGGGACGAACTCGCTGTCGGGCGGCGTGATTCCGTCGGCCAATGAGCAGACGCTCGAGACGGTCACGATCGGCCGCTTCGCTGAGGAGCGCCTCGGCTACAAGAACCGGCTATTCGTGACGGGCGCGCTGCGGAGCGATGACAACACGTCCTTCGGAAAGCGGTTCGGCAACATTCTCTATCCGCGGTTGTCCATGTCGTGGGTGGCATCCGAAGAGCCGTTCTTCCCGAAACCCGGCTGGCTCGGCGCGCTGAAGCTGCGCGCGGCCTACGGGAGCTCGGGCTTGCACCCCGGGCCGACCGATGCGCTGCAGTTCTTCAACCCGACGCCGGTCGTCATCAACAACACCGACGTCCCGGGCATCACGATCGGCAGCCTCGGCAACGCGGCGCTGAAGCCCGAGCGGACCAATGAAACGGAAGCGGGCTTCGATGCGGAGTTCCGCCCGCTCTCGGCGCGCATTGCCTTCACGTATTACACGAAGTTGTCGCACGATGCGCTCATCGCCGTCACGCTCCCGCCGAGCTGCGGCTGCGGCACGTCGATCTTCCGGAATCTGGGTTCCGTGAGCAACGAGGGCGTGGAGATTTCGGCGGCCGCGACGGTGATTCACGCCCGTAACGTGAACGTCGATCTCAGCATCGGTGCCTGGGGCACCAAGAGCCGCGTGAAGACGCTCGGGGCCAACATTGCGCCGATCATCTTCGGTCTCGGCGGCGCGACGCAGCGGATGCAGGTCGGGTTCGCGCCCGGCGCCTACTTCCAGCGGCCCTACACGTTCAACGATGCGAACAACGATGGCATCATCGCGACCAGCGAGGTGACGCTGGGGCCGACCGCCACGTTCCAGGGCCAGCCGTTCCCGGATCACGGCGGGTCGGTGAGCAGCACGATCACCGTGTTCCAGCGCTTCCATCTGTATGGCCTGGTCGACGGCCGGTTCGGCAACAAGCTGTTCAACAGCACGGAGCAATTCCGTTGCGGGCTGAGCAACTGCCGCGGCCGGAACGATCGCACTGCGCCGCTGGCGGAACAGGCCGCCGCGGTCGCCAACATTCTGGGCACACAGGCGGGATACATGGAGGACGCGGATTTCGTGAAGTTCCGCGAGCTGTCGCTGACGTACGATGCGCCCCCGAACTGGGCAACCCGAATCGGCGCGTCGTCGCTCAGCTTCACGATCGCAGGGCGGAATTTGGCGACGTGGACCAAGTACAAGGGGCTCGATCCCGAGCTCAACGAGGCCGGCCAAAACAACTTCACGACGGCCGACTTCCTGACCCAACCCCCGGTGCGCTACTGGATCGGGCGGATCAATGTGGCCTTCTGACCGGAGAAACGGACCAATGACCATTCAGATGCCGAAGATCATAGGCCGCGCCCTCCGGACGTTTGGAGGCCGCGCGCTGAGTGTGACACTGTTGCTGACCATCGGCGCTGCATGCCACCTGCTCGAGGTGAACACGCCGGACGTGGTCCCCGCCGAGAACCTGAACGATCCGCTGGCGCTGCCGACGATTCGCGCCGGCGCGATCGGCGATTTCGGGATCGCCTACACGGGATCCGGGGCGCAGGGGTCGGGGGGGACGACCGAGGGGCAGGTGCTCGCCAGCGGCCTGCTCGCCGATGAATGGATCAATACCGAAACCTTCCCGGATCGCGTGCAGGCTGACGCTCGGCAAGTCGATCCGGCGAGTGGCACTTGGACGACGGTGTTCCGGAACGTCGCGCGCGCCCATCTGTCGGCGCTCAACGCGGCGCAAAAGTTCCGCGACTTGTCCGACACAACGCGGAACACCGGCCTTGCCGAGATGCTGGTTCTGGCAGCATACACGCGTGTGTTCTTCGCTGAGAACTACTGCTCGGGGGTGCCGCTCAGCTATCCCAACCCCGACGGGTCAGTGCTGAACGGGTCGCAGCTCACCACCGCACAGATGCTGGATTCGGCGCTCTATCTGTTCGATCAGGCGTTGATCCGCGCGAACGCGCTGGCGCCGGTGACTGCCGGAGACACGGCGGCGAAGCTATCGATGCAGCGGTTCGCGCGCGTGGGGAAGGCGCGGACGCTGTGGGATATGGGTCGCCTCGCCGACGCGGACACCGTAGCCTCCGTCGCCAACGTCCCCACGACATTCTCGTACCTGATCCAGCACGACCTCAACACGGCGCGGCAGCAGAACGGCGTGTACAGCGGCATTCGCAAGTTCAAGCGGTACGGCGTTGCCGACCGCGAAGGAGGTGCTGGATTCCCGTGGCAAACTGTCCTGGATCCACGCACGCCCTTTACGCGCGTGCCTGGGACCAACAAGGGATTCGATGCTTCGACGGCGCAGTTCGACCAGCTGCGCTATACGGATGAAAAAGCATCTATCACGCTGGCCACCGGCTTGGAGGCGCGTCTCATCCAGGCCGAGGCAGCGTTGGGCCGGGGCGATACGACGGGGTTCATGGCTCAGCTGAACGGGCTCCGGGCGTCGCCGCCCTCGTACATTCTCGCCGGCGTACAAGGGACGACGACTCCAGCCGATCAAGCGAGGCCCGTTGCGGCCATGGCGGCGCTAGCCAATCCCGCCAGCCCGACGGCAGCCGTCGACCTGCTCTTCAGCGAGCGCGCCCGCTGGCTGTGGGGGACGGCACACCGGTTGAACGATCTTCGAAGGCTGGAGCGGGCGGTTGGCGTACGGGGCGGCTACGGCCGGCCCGACGCCAGCGTGTTCCCAACGGGGGTGTACTTCAAGAACGGATTGACGTACGGGACCGATGTGAACTTCCCGATACCGCTGGACGAGCAGAACAATCCGAACTTCCAGCAGTGTCTGGATCGTCTGCCGTAACGTCGGGCTGATGAGGCAGCAGACCGGAGGAGGGGGCGTTCAGCCCCCTCCTTTTTTAACCCTTCTTTGTCCGCACGAGAATGACGCCGCCGACGGCGTCCGTGCCGTAATACGTGGTCCCTTCCGCGCCGGTGAGCACCTCGATGCTCAGGACGGTGGACGCAGGCAGCTGCTGGAGCGTGATGAGCTCCTGAATGCGCACGCCGTCAATGAAGAGCATGGGCGATTCTTTGAGGAGGATGCTGCTGCGGCCCCGCCGCCCCATCCCGGTCGCCTGCCCGTTGCGATTCTCCCCGTAGGACATCTGCGGGACTTCGCGCCGCAGGACCTCCCAAGCGGTTTGTCCCCCGGAGCGGGCGATCATGGCCTCGGTGATCAGGATGCGCTCGCTGCCATTGGCGGGGACGACGGGAGCCGGGCGGAAGGATTTGCAGTTGCTGACAGCGAGAAGGAGTGAGACAACGGCGACGATCGTGCGGCCATTCACTGAGGCGCTCATGGCGGCCTCCGGCCAAGGTCAACAGCGAACGACGGGATAGCTCAAGTCAATCCACGATGGCGTCCGGCAGCACGTACTTCATCGGATCGGCCGGGTGGCCGTTCACCCATACTTCATAGTGCAGGTGTGGTCCCGTCGACAGCCCCGTCGAGCCGACCTTCGCGATTGGTTGGCCGCGTTTCACGCGTTGCCCGCGCACCACCAGAATCTGCGAGCAGTGCGCGTAGCGCGTGACGAGCCCGTAGCCGTGATCGATCTTGAGCGTGTTCCCGTAGCCTTCGATCCACGTCACTTCGGTGACGATGCCGGCGGCGGGCGCGTCGATCTCCATGCCCATCGGCGCGGAGACGTCGATGCCCTCGTGCGGGCGCGCCAGGTGCAGAATCGGATGCACGCGCTCACGCGCGAACGCGCTCGTCAACCAGCCCTTGGTCGGCATGATGGACGGCATCGCGGCGTAGCGCGAGCGCTGGCTCGAGGCGGAGTCGTACGCTTCGTTCAGCGAGTGCACGAGGATGTTGGCGCGGCGCGTGAGCTGATCCATGTCGACGCGCGCGGCGAGCGCCGCCTGCCCGTTCGAACCCGCGGCCGCCAGGCTGTCGCGCTCGAACCATTGACCGCTGGGGCCCCCGATGCCCGCCTGCTGCACATCCTTGTCAATCGGCGAGAGCCCGGCGAGGAGCCGCAACGCCTGCTCGCGCTCGCCGAACACGTTCAGCGTGTCGCGCAGGCCGGCGAGGCGCTCGCGCAGGCGCTGAATCTCACTCGCGAGCAGCTGGTTCTCGCGCTCGAGCGCGCGACTGCGCGTGACGCTGACACCGCGCGACAGCGCCGTGCCGCCCAGCACGAGGAACAGCAGCGCGACAACGCTGCCGATACCGACGAGTGCCTTGACGACGGTCTGCGACACTTCTACGGCGCGGGAGGAACCCGAGCCGTGAGGGACCAGCATGACGGTCCAGCGACGGTCTGCCTGCTTCTTCTTCATATGGGGATGCAAACATAAGATGCGGTGCAGACCCGCGTCAAATCTGGAGAATGTGCGCTCCGTCACGTCCTTTCGGGGCAGCGAGGGAGGCCCTAGCCCGGGGCGTCCTTCGGGAACAAGGGGGCCAACTTGGACACCCGCCGTCCAGTCACCGAGAGGTTGGTGGTGTCCGCGAGCCGAAGGTCGCCGACATTCCGCGGGGCGCCGAGCGCGGTCCAAATCGCGGCGGCCTTTTCAGGAATGAACGGAACGGACAGCAGTGCCAGTCGCGCGACGGTGCGCACCAAACTCGCCAGCACTTGGTCGAGCTCCGGGTCGCGTTTGTCCTTGGCGAGTTTCCAGGGGGCGGTCTCTTCCACGTAGCGATTCGCCCGCGAGGCGAGCTCGATGATGCGCGTCGCACCTGCTTGCAGCTCGTTTGCATCCATCGCCTGCGTGTACGCGAGCGTAGCTTCCTGCCCCGCGCGTTCGAGTGGTGAGTTCGCGGCAGCGGCATCCGGGACGACGCCCTGGCGGTAACGCTCCACCATCGATAGGGACCGTGACACGAGATTGCCGAACGTGTCGGCCAGGTCGGCGGTGTAACGCGCGTCGAACCGCTCCCACGAAAAGTTGCCGTCGCCCTCGAAGCCGACCTCGCGCAGCAGGAAGTAGCGCAGCGCGTCGGCGCCGTGCCGCTCGATCGCTGTATCGAGGCTCACCGCCACGCCCGCCGTCTTGCTCATCTTGGCTCCCTCCCAATGCACGTAGCCGTGGGCCCACACCTGGCGGGGCAGGTCGATTCCGGCGGCGAGCAGCATCGCCGGCCAGAGGGTGCAGTGGAATCGCGTGATCCCCTTCCCGATGACGTGCAGGTCGGCCGGCCAGAGCCGCTCGTACCGGGGGTCGGGAAACCCGGTGGCGGAGAGGTAGTTGATGACCGCGTCGAACCACACGTACACCGTTTGCTCGGCGTCACCGGGGAAGGGAATCCCCCACGGGAGCCGCTGTCGTGAGATGGACACGTCCTGGAGCCCGGCCTCGATCAGCCGGACGACTTCGTTGCGGCGGATCGCCGGCTCGACGCGGAACGCGCCCGATGCGATCAGCGCGAGCAGGCGCGGCCCGTAGGCGCTCAGCCGGAAGAAATGGTTGCGCTCCTTCGTGGCCACCAGCTCGAGCGTGGGGTGCTCGATGCAGCGGCCGTTCACGATCTGCGCGCCCTGCTTGAACTCCTCGCAGCCGGTGCAGTAGAGGCCCTCGTAGTCCGCCACGAACAGGTCGTCGGCGCGCCGCTCCTGGATGCGCTCGAGCAGCGCCACCACAGCGCGGATGTGGCGCGGCTCGGTCGTACGGATCCAATCGTCATTGCTGCAGAGCAGCCGCCGCCAGTAGTCGGCGAACGTCGTGGTCATCCGATCGACCCACTCGCGCGGCGTGACGCCGGCGCGCGCGGCCGCCTGGATGACCGACTGGCTGTGCTCGTCCATCCCCATGAGAAAGTGCACCTGGTCGCCGCTCAGCCGGTGGTAGCGGGCGATGCAGTCCGCGCCGACCTTCTCCAGGGCGTGCCCCAGGTGGGGATCGCCATTCGAGTAATCGATGGCGGTCGTGAGGTAGAACTTCTTGCCCGGCACCTAGAGCTGCAGCTGGTCGAGGGCGACCACCCGCGTCTCGCCGGCTTCGGAGCGAAGCGTGACGCGCTCGCGGAAGATGTCCACCGAGATGACGCGCTCGTCTCCCGCGGACGTCTTTACCGTCTTGCCTTCCTTCGGGAAGCGTTTGCGCTGCTGGACGTAAAAATCATGCTCGTAGTGCAGGCAGCACAGCAGACGGCCGCAGGGACCGGAAATCTGCACGGGGTTGAGCGACAGGCCCTGCGCCTTCGCGAGCGACAGGCTGACCGGTTTCCCCTCCGGCAGCCAGCTCGCGATGCAGAGCTGGCGGCCGCACCGGCCGATGCCGTCCAGACGCTTCGCCTCGTCGCGTGCGCCGATTTGCCGCAGCTCGATGCGGGTGCGAAACAGGCCCGCGAGATCGCGCACCAGCGCCCGGAAGTCCACGCGCTGCTCGGCGGTGAAATAGATGGTGAGTTTGCGCTTGTCCCATTGCCATTCGGCGTCGGAGACCTTCATCGGGAGATTGTGCTGGCGCACGCGGTCCCGCACCGTGCGGCGAACCTCTTCCTCATTAACGCGCAGGTCCGTGGCCGTCTTGCGGTCTTCGTTGGTGGCGATGCGGACGATGGACTTTAGGGGTTCGGGGCTCGGGGTTGGGGGTTCGGGAAGTCCCGAGTCCCGAGTCCCCAGTCCCGAACCCCCACACGCGCCACACCGCTCGCACTTTTTCGCGGCGATCTCACCCAACGCGGATATCACGCCGAAGTCCTGCCCACGCTCGACCTCGACGATGACGGGAACGTCGAGGCGGAGCGGGGAGGAGTCTGCGGACGGCCAGGTGAAATATTCTCGCCGGTTCCCTTTGAACCGGACTTCCAAGACGCTCGTCAATTCACTTCTCGGTTAGCGCACCCATGGAAAGGTACTTTTCCTCGCGCCGTTTGAGGAGCTTATCCGTCTTGAATTTGCGAAGCTGACGGAGATGGCGCTGCAGGGCGTCGCCCAGCGCGGCGGCCGCGGCTTCGGGATCGGAATGCGCGCCGCCGGGCGGCTCGGGGATGATTTCGTCGATCACGCCCAGGTTGAGGAGGTCCTGCGCGGTGATTTTGAGGGCCTCGGCGGCGCGCTCGCGCTGGCTGGCATCCTTCCACAGGATGGCCGCACAGCCCTCGGGTGAAATCACGGAGTAGACGGAGTTCTCTAACATCAATACCCGATCGGCTAGACCAACGGCGAGGGCACCGCCCGATCCGCCTTCGCCGATGACCGCCGTGATGATCGGTGTCGCCAGCGAGGCCATCTCGATCAGACTGCTCGCGATCGCTTCCGCCTGGCCACGCTCTTCGGCGCCGAGTCCCGGATAGGCGCCGGGCGTGTCCACGAGCGTAATGACCGGCGCGCCGAACTTCGCCGCCAGGCGCATGAGCCGCATCGCCTTGCGATACCCCTCCGGGTGCGCCATCCCGAAGTTGCGGTACAGGTTTTCCTTGGTGTCGCGGCCTTTCTGATGTCCGATGATCATGACGCTGGTGCCGTCCAGGCGCGCCCAGCCGCCAACGATGGCGGGGTCGTCCCGGTAGAGGCGGTCGCCGTGGAGCTCGACGAAATCGGTGAACACCGTGTTGACGTAGTCGAGGGGATAGGGGCGGCGCGGGTGGCGGGCGACCTGGACGCGCTGCATGGGCGTGAGACTGCGATAGATCTCGACGCGCAGCGTCGCCAGCTGCTTCTCGAGGGCCCGCGTATCGGCGCTAGGGAGGCGTTTGAGCTCCTCGATCTGTTTTTCCAGCTCGAGCAATGGTCTTTCGAAATCCAGGGTGTATGTCGCCATTAATACCTGTTCATATGAATTGGGTAGGGGCGCAGCATGCTGCGCCCCTACATCAAATAATGCCCGATCTATGCCCGGACCAACGTCACGCCATCAGCTCCCAATAGGTCCCGCAGCGCCGCCAGCAGGTCGTCTGCTGCATCCACCCGGAAGGTGCGGCTCCGGAGGCGGACGGCGCTGCCGTTCTCATCCCTTTCCTTATTACCGTTCTCGCCTCGCCATTCGATAAATACCGGCGTCGGCCCGGGGTGCGCGGCGCACAGCGCGGCAATCGCGCGCGTGGTCTCCGGCTGGGGGCGGCTCGCTGCCGTCCACCGGAGCGCCACGCCGATCGCCCCGCTCGGACGCAGGTCGTCGAGCGCGCGGGCGCCATCGACGATGAACGGTGCCTGCTCCTCGCCCTGATCGCGCGCGATGTATCCACCCGTGATCAGGTACGCACTGTCGGCGTGAATCACGCCGTTCAGCTTGGCCCAGGCCTCGGGGAACACCAACGCCTCCGCCGCGCCGTGAAAGTCCTCGAGCGTGAGGCGCGCGTATTCCGCCCCCGTCTTCTTGGAGGTTTGCCGCTTCACTACCGTTACCACCGCGGCGACGGTGACCTTCTGCGGGCTCCACGTGCCCAGCGTGGCCGTCGTGCGGCTCCCAAAAAGCTCCACCTCGGCACGGTACTTGGCGAGGGGGTGGCCGGAAATGAAGAAGCCGAGCACGCTCTTTTCACGCGTCAGGCGCTCTTGCTCGGTCCAGGGCGGTACGTCCGGAAGCGGCGTTTGGGGCTCGGGGCTCGGGGCTTCGGCTCCGAAGAGGCCCCCCTGACCTGTGAACCGCTCGTCTTGGCGAACCTGCGCTTCACTGAAGGCGTGATCGAGAGCGGCCACCAGCTGGGAGCGCTCGCCGCCCAGCGAGTCGCAGGCGCCCGAATCGATCAGCGATTCGATGACACGTTTGTTGCACAGCCGCAGGTCGATGCGATCGCACAGCTCCACGAGCGAGCGGTAGGGCGCCTCGCGTCGCCCCGCGATGATCGAGGCGATCGCGCCCTCGCCGACGTTCCGCACGGCGCCCAACCCGAATCGGATCCGCTTGTCCCCGACGACGGTGAACTTGTATCTCGATTCGTTCACGTCGGGCGCCAGGACCTGCAGGTCGAGCTCGCGTGCCTCGTTGATGTACTGCACCACGCGATCAGTGTTGCCGATTTCCGACGACAGCAGCGCCGCCATGTATTCCGCGGGATAGTACGCCTTGAACCACGCCGTCTGGTAGGAGAGGATCGAGTAGGCGACGGAGTGGGACTTGTTGAAGCCGTAGCGGCCGAACGTCTCGATCTGCGCGGCGATTTCTTCTACTGTTTTCTTGTCGTGCCCGCGCGCAATCGCGCGCTTCACGAAGTTGCCGAGCTCCTCCTGAATCAGCTCCTTGATCTTCTTCCCCACTGCCTTGCGCAGCACGTCGGCTTCGGCCAGCGAGTAGCCGGCCAGCGCGCTCGCGATGCGCATCACCTGCTCCTGGTAGACGATCACGCCGTACGTGGGCGCGAGGATCTCCTCGAGCGCCGGATGCGGATAGCGAACTTTCTCGCGGCCGAGCTTGCGGTTGATGTAGACGAGGTACATCCCGGTATCGAGCGGACCGGGGCGGAGCAGCGCGTTTGTCGCGACAAGATCGTCGAAGCAATCGCACTTCATGTTGCGCAGGCAGTCGGTGGCGAGCGGCGATTCAAACTGGAAGATGCCGGCCGTGCGCCCCGCGCGCAGCAGCTCGTAGACCTTGGGGTCGTTCAGGTCGGGCCGTTCGAGGTCGATCCTCACGCCGTGACGCTCGGCCACCATCTGCGCGGCGTCATGCAGGACGGTCAGCGTCTTCAGGCCGAGCAGATCGATCTTGAGCATGCCGACATGCTCGAGCCCGACCATGTCGTACTGCGTGATGATGGCGTCGGCGTCGGTCTTCGAGTCCGGCGCCGTGCAGACGGGCACGTAGTCGGTGAGCGGTCCGGGCGCGATGACGACCCCCGCGGCGTGAACGGACGCATGCCGTGCGAGTCCCTCGATCCTGGATCCTAGATCCAGCACTTTCCTGATACGCTCATCGTGCGCCGCGGCCTGCTTCACCTCCGGAACCTTCTCGCCCGCCTCGGCCAGCGTGACGCTGAACGCCGGCCCGGACGGAATCAACTTGGTGAGGCGTTCGACGTCCCCCATCTCGACGCGGAGCGTGCGGGCGACGTCCCGGAACGCCGCGCGCGCTTTCAGCGTCCCGAACGTGATGATCTGGCCGACCGACTCCCGTCCGTAGCGCTCGCGGGCGTACTCGAGGATCTCGCCGCGACGCTCGAAACAGAAATCGAGATCGATATCCGGCATCGAGATGCGCTCGGGATTCAAGAAGCGCTCGAACAGCAGGTCGAACCTGAGGGGATCGACCGTGGTGATCCGCAACGCGTAGGCGATCAGCGAACCCGCCGCGGAGCCACGCCCCGGACCCACCGGAATGCCGCGGTCGCGCGCCGCCTTGACGAGGTCATAGACGATGAGGAAATAGCCGGCGTACCCGGTCCGCGTGATGACGTCGAGCTCGTACTCCAGCCGTCTCTCGACTTCATCCGAGAGCGGATCGCCATAGCGCTCGATAGCGCCCTGGCGCGCGAGGTGGACCAGCAGGTCCTGGTCCGACGCAAACTCCGCGGGGCGCGGATACTGGGGCAGGAAATAGCGCTTCTCGAAATCGAATTCGCACAGCTCAGCGACGCGCGCCGTCTCCGCGAGCACGTCGGCGCGGTTGAACAGCGCCGACATCTCCTTCTCGGACTTGACGTAGCTCTCCTGCCCGAAGAACCGAAACCGTTTGGGATCGTCGAGGTCTTTGCCGGTGCCGATCGCCAGCAACACGTCGTGAGCCTCGGCGTCGTCTTTCTTCAGGTAGTGGGCGTCGTTGGTGGCCGCCACGGGAAGTCCGAGCTCGGCGGCGAGGCGAAACATCCCCTCGGCGACGGTGTTTTCTTCGGCGATGCCGTGATTCTGCACTTCCAGCCAGAAGCCATTCGGTCCGAACGTCCGGGCGAACCACTCAGCGCTCGCCTTCGCGGCCGCGTAATTCCCCTGGCGCAAATACAGCGCGATTTCCCCGGAGAGACAGGCGGCGAGCCCGATGAGCCCGTCGCGATGCCGCTCCAGTACTTCCTTATCGATGCGCGGCCGGCGGTAATAGCCCTCGAGGAATCCGATTGATGAAAGCCGAATCAGGTTCTGATAGCCGATCCGGTTCTTGGCGAGCAGCACCAGGTGTGAGTACGGGGCCCCCAGGGGCGCATCGGCGCCCGGCTTCTCGCGCGCGCGTCGGCTGCCGAACGCGAGATAGGCCTCGAAGCCCAGTATCGGCCGGATTTTTCGCGCCTTGGCTTCGGCGTAGAACGACCAGGCGCCGTGGATGATGGCGAGTGAATCCATACCCAGCGCCTGGACCCGATCGAGCAGATCGGGGATCCGATTGGCGCCGTCGAGGAGAGAGTACTCGCTATGCGTGTGGAGGTGAACGAACGGCATGGTTACACCGCGGAATCTGCCGTATTTTGCGCGGTCATGCAATGGCTGATGCTGGTGGTCACGTTCGCCGTCATGGCGTCGCTGCAGCGGCTCGTCCGCTCGCTCGGTGGGCCGCTCGAAGCGCACGCGACGCTCGCCATCGGCAGCGTCACGCTCCTCGCGTTTGTCGCCGGGACGCTCGCGCAACGATTCCGAATGCCGCGCATCGTCGGGTATCTCGTCGCCGGCTACATCGCGGGTCCCGCGTGGCTCCGACTGATACGCGCCGATCAACTGGAGGTCCTGTCCCCGGTTTCGACTGGTGCGCTGGCGCTGATCGCCTTCGTCGTGGGGAACGAGCTGACGCTCGATGCGCTGCGCGGCGAGCGACGCCAGACCGTCCTGCGAATCGCGGCCGCGGCAATGACC
>WNGC01001262.1_pt1 | contig 28530 bp, 27 predicted proteins | sample 5400051 | NCBI WGS metagenome assembly WNGC01 (sample SAMN13153368, study PRJNA577476) | soil metagenome | isolation source: 20 cm soil or saprolite under grassland replicate 2 | place: USA:California | collected 2016-06-15
AGCCCGCGGATATCGCTGTGCCGGCGTGACCCGCGCCAAAGGTGTCGTACTCACTTTCGGCCCGCTTCAGGAATCCCGACAGGCCATTCTCCTGACGGAGAGTCTCGAGACGGTCGGCCCGTCCAGTGAGGAACTTGTGGGGATAGCCCTGGTGCCCGACATCCCAAACGATCTTGTCGCGCGGAGCATCGAAGACGGCGTGCAGCGCGACGGTCAGCTCGACAACTCCCAACCCGGCCCCGATGTGGCCGCCCGTCCGCGAGCAAATCTCGATAAGACGAACGCGCATCTCTTCCGAGACGGCGCGCAGCTCATCGCGCGTCATCGGCTTGAGATCCGCGGGAGAGTGGATTCGGTCGAGGATTGACATTTCGAGCGTGTTGTTCAGGACGTGCGGGTTACCATGAAATTAGCGACTTGTGACAGCTCTTGCGTCAGCAGTCCACGCTCGGCGAGCCCTTCCAGAGCGACGTCGACGAGGGACTGCGCGCGGCGTCGAGCGCCCTCAACGCCAAGGAGCGCCGGATAGGTGCTTTTTTGCAGGATGGCGTCCCTGCCGGTGGCCTTTCCCATTGCTTTACTGCTCGACGTGACGTCCAGCACGTCATCCGTGATCTGGAACGCAAGTCCGACCGCCTGCCCGTAACGCTCGAGGGCTTCCACCTGGGCACGTTCTGCTCCCGCTGCGAGCGCGCCCATACGGACGGAGGCCACGATCAGCGCCCCCGTTTTCGCTGAATGAATCGCTTCGCGGTCGTAGAGGGAGAGCGAGAGTCCTTCGCCGCCGAGATCGCTGAGCTGTCCCCCGATCATTCCGGCGGGGCCGCCTGCCTCCATCAGAGTTGCGAGGAGCGTTTCGATACACGCCTGCCGCAGCTCCATTTGCAGCGTTGCCGCGCGGACTACGCGCGCGGCGAGTGGAATCATCGCAACGCCGGCGAGGATCGCGGTTTTCGAGCCAAAGACTTTGTGGACGGTTGGCCTGCCACGCCGCATCGCGTCATCGTCCATGCAGGGAAGATCGTCGTGAATGAGCGAATACGCGTGAATGACTTCCGGCGCGCAGGCAAGCAAGCTCGCGTCACGGGCGCCCCCGGCGGCGCGATAAGCAAAGTGGAGGAGCAGCGGACGGATTCTTTTGCCGGGACTCTTCAGTCCATAACGAATCGCATCGGCAATCTCATTTGGGATCGGCGCGAGGTGTCTGTCGCATATCTCATCGAGTCGCAGCTCGATACTTGCCCGGTCCGCGCCGAAGCCTGCGGACACTTTTTTAGAGATCCATCTCCCGTAGCTCGAAGCCACCGCCGGACTTCTCGAGAAGTATCTGCACTTTCGTCTCCGCTCGATCGAGCTCCGCCGACGCGGAACGGAGCAGTTCGATGCCCTCTTCGAACAGCTTCAGCGATGCGTCAAGCCCGACTTGCTCGCTTTCGAGAGCGGCCATGATCTCATCGAGCCGCCGCAGACTTTTCTCGAAGTTCATGAGGGTTCGCCTCGATTGTCGTGAGAGTAATGACGGAAATATCAGCGTGCCGATTGCGGAAGAGCAAACGCAATTACCTCATCGCTCCAGCCCCACGCTTTCCCGTCGCCGCCAGCCGCGATGACGACGTATTGCCTGCCGTCTGATCCAAGATAGCTCATTGGAGTTGCCTTGCCGCCCGCCGGCAGCGCGAACTTCCACAGCTCACGTCCGTTTTTCAGATCGTAAGCCCGGAAGTAGCGATCCATCGCGGCCCCGATGAATATCAACCCACCGGCCGTGGTGATAGGACCGCCGAGGTTGATGGCACCTGGAATGTCTGGCGGAACGTGGATCCCGATTTTCTCGAGACCTTCCGAAGTGCCAAGCGGAACGGTCCACAATAGCCGGCGGGTGCGGAGGCTCACTGCGACGAGGGCGCCGAACGGCGGTGGAGTACACGGTGCGTTCGATGGACCCAGATAAAGCTCACGCTTCAGCACGAATGGGGTTCCGTGCATCATCGCGTACTCGGTTCCGATCCGCTCGCCGACGCTCGGCTGCGCGCGACTCGCTTCGTACGCGGAACGAGGAATGAGGGTGATAACGGCGGCGATGCGGTTCGTCGGTACGATCACGACGTCGTTCGCCGGATCGAACGCGGCTCCGCCCCAATGAGCGCCGCCAACATTCGACGGCATGATCAGCGACCCTCGCACACTAGGCGGAGTAAACGGCCCGTCATTGCGCAGCTCGTCGAACCGCCTGCGGCATGCCTCGCGATCCTCCGGTGTCGGACCCCACACCTCTTCGCGGCTCAGACGCTGTGGACTCAACGCAGGGAGACCGGTGCTGAGAATCTGCGTCGGCCACGCCTCCTCCCCCGGAACGTCGCTCGCGGGGACTGGTCCCTCTGTAACGGGGAAAAGGGGCTTACCTGTTTCTCGATCCAACGTGAATAGCTGGCCAGTCTTCGTCGCCTGCAGAAGGGCGTCGACGCTGCGGCCGTCGATCTCGAGCGTCACAAGGGAAGGAGAGGACGCATTGTCGTAATCCCAAAGGTCGTGTCGCACGGTCTGGAAGTGCCAAAGCACTTTTCCGTTTGCCGCTTGAATCGCGACGACCGAGTTCGCGTATTCATTGCGTCCTTTTCGCTCCCCGCCGAAGTAGTCGACGCTCGGAGAGCTCGTAGCGACGAACACGACTTTCCGAACGGGATCGGCGGCGAATATCGTCCACGCATTGGCGGCGCCGCTGCGATGTGCGTTGGGCCCAATCCACGTCCGCGAAGCGGAATCAACGCTGTTCTGGGGAACGGGATCGAACGTCCACCGCAGTGCTCCGGTTCGCGCGTCATAGCCGCGCACTTCGCCGCTGGCCGCGTCGGTCCGATTGTTATCGGCGACAGCGGAGCCGACCACCACGACGCCGTCGACAACGGTGGGGGGCGAGGTCTCCTCGTATTCACTCGCAAAATCCGGTGGGTTCCTCAGCCCATCGCGAAGTCGTACGGTACCCTGGTTCCCAAAATCAGTGCAGGGTGTCCCGGTCGCGGCGTCGAGCGCGATGAGACGAGTGTCTATAGTTGCGACGAAGATGCGCAGGGAGCATCGGTGTCCCGGCGGGACGGTGTTGTCGAGCCACAGTGCGACACCACGGTTGGCAAAGTCGCCGTACCTAATCGTGCGATCGACTTGCGGATCGTATCGCCAGCGCGTTAATCCGGTGACCGGATCCAGCGCGAAGACCCTGCCGAGTGGGGTGCTCAGATACATCGTGCCACGAAATACCAGCGGCGTGACTTCGAGGGCCGTCGGCGAGCGCGTCGAAAACTCGCTTGCGCCTTCGCCGGTGTGAAAGCGCCATGCGACCGCGAGCCTCGAGACGTTGCTCGTATCGATCTGGCGAAGTGGCGAGTGACGGTCGCCGTACGGAGTGCGGCCGTAACTGGGCCAGTCCGATTCCGACGCAACGATCGTCGGTGCGGTTACACGGCCGAACTGGTCCACACAATACCCGATACTGCTGCATTGCAGAAAAATTGTGACTGTTCTCTGATGGCGCGCGCAGGCGACGCCAAGAAAAGCCAACCCGATCCACAGGGGCCTCGAAATCATGCGCGGAAGATACGGGCTTGGGCGGGCCAAATAGAGCTTGACTTCTCGCTCGAGGGCTTATAACCTTAAATCCGGATGAACGGATTGAGCATTTGAACTCGCCCGCCCTTTTTGGGCATATGACCGCCCTCGCCGACCCGACGAGGAGCCGGCTCCTGCTCGCGCTCGAGCGTAACGAGCTCACGGTAAACGAGCTCACGTCGATCCTTCAGCTACCACAATCGACGGTCAGTAGACACCTCAAGATGTTGAGCGCCGAGGGTTGGGTGGAGGCGCGCGCGGCGGGAACGAGCCGCCACTACCGCATTGCGTCCGACGCGCTCGATCCAGCCAGTCGACGGCTCTGGCATATCGTGCGCGACGAAGTCATGCACACCAGCGCCGCCGAACAGGACGCGCGCCGAACCCAAGCGGTGTTGGCTGAGCGCAGCACGCGGTCGCAGCAGTTTTTCTCGACGTCGGCCGGTCAATGGGACAGAATGAGGCTCGAGTTGTTCGGCCGTCGCGCCGATGTCGCGCTGCTCGGTCTTCTCGATGAGTCATGGATCGTGGCTGACCTCGGTTGCGGGACCGGAGCGATTAGCCAGGTGCTCTCGCCATTCGTGGAGCGCGTCATTGCCGTCGACGAATCCAACGCGATGTTATCGGCCGCTAAAAAGCGGCTGCACGGAGCCGAGAATGTCGACATCCGGAACGGCCGTCTCGAAGCCTTGCCGCTTGCCGACGCCGAAGTCGATGTCGCGCTTCTTTTCCTGGTGCTCCACTACGTCGCGGATCCCGCGCGAGTAGTCGAAGAGGCTGCTCGCGTCGTGAAACCCGGTGGCCGCCTTCTCGTTCTCGACATGATGCCGCACGATCGCCAGGATCTGCGACAGACGATGGGGCACGTCTGGCAGGGTTTCGACCCCGCCCTACTCGAGGGATGGATGCAGTCGGCAGGTCTACAGCATTTTCGGTATAACCCGTTGCCACCCGATCCTGAAGCAAAGGGTCCGATGCTCTTCGCCGCGTCGGCAAAACGAGGCGCGGTTGCAGCGAAGAGCAGCTCGCGCAAGAAAGCGGACTCGGTTCCGCTCATGAAAACCGCCTGACCCAACACTGACTTCAATGGAGCGCACAGTGAGCACGATCGCAGAACCGATGAACGCATTCACCGCGGCAGTCGAAGCCGGGCGAGAGCCGTACAAGGTGAAGGATATTTCGCTGGCGGAATACGGCCGCAACGAGATTCGCCTCGCTGAGCACGAGATGCCGGGCCTCATGGCGCTGCGTGCCGAGTATAAGGGCAAGCAGCCGCTCGCGGGCGCGAAAATCATGGGCTCTCTGCACATGACGGTGCAGACAGCTGTTCTCATCGAAACCCTCACGCAGCTTGGCGCCGACGTGCGATGGGTATCGTGCAACATCTTCTCGACGCAGGATCACGCAGCCGCCGCGGTCGTCGTCGGCAAGAACGGAACGATGAGCGACCCGCAGGGAACTCCAGTCTTCGCCTGGAAAGGCGAGACGCTCGAAGAGTATTGGTGGTGCACCGACCAGGCTCTCGTCTGGCCTGACGGCTCGGGCCCGAATCTGCTGCTCGACGACGGCGGAGATGCGACCCTGCTCGTTCACAAAGGTGTGGAATTCGAAAAGGCCCGCCGCGTTCCCGAATTCGATCCGGACAAGGACGCAGAGGAGTACGGCATCATCCTTAACCTTTTGCGCCGCGAGCTCGAGAAGGACCCCCAGCGCTGGACGCGCATGTCGAAGGATCTACGCGGCGTCTCGGAAGAGACGACGACCGGCGTGCACCGACTCTACCAGATGATGGAAGCGGGGACGCTTCTCTTCCCCGCGATCAACGTCAACGATTCGGTGACGAAGTCGAAATTCGACAATCTCTATGGCTGTCGGCACTCACTGACCGACGGCATTCTCCGCGCATCTGACGTAATGCTCGCCGGGAAGGTAGCCGTGATCTGCGGTTACGGCGACGTCGGCAAGGGATGCGCCCAGGCGCTCAAGGGCCAGGGCGCGCGCGTCATCATCACCGAGGTCGATCCGATCTGCGCGCTGCAGGCCGCAATGGAAGGCTATCAGGTGACGACGCTCGATGAAGTCGTAAAGACGGGCGACATCTTCGTCACGGCAACCGGCAACAAGAACATCATCACCGCCGATCAAATGGCACAGATGAAGGATAAAGCGATCGTCGGCAACATCGGCCACTTCGACAACGAAATCGACATGGCCGGCCTGAAAAAGACAAAGGGCATCAAGCGCGTGCAGATCAAGCCGCAGTATGACGAATATGTCTTCCCCGATGGCCACAGCGTGATGATTCTCGCCGAAGGCCGCCTGCTGAATCTCGGATGCGCAACTGGTCACCCGAGTTTCGTGATGTCGGCGAGCTTCACGAACCAGGTTATGGCGCAGATCGAGCTGCACACCAACTGTGATGCGTACGAGTGCAGGGTGTACACACTGCCGAAGAAGCTCGACGAGAAAGTGGCGCGGCTGCACCTCGACAAGCTGGGCGTCAAATTGACGAAGCTGTCTGAGGATCAAGCGGATTATCTTGGCGTTCCCATCGAAGGGCCGTACAAGTCAGAACACTACCGCTATTAACCCGGAGCGAAAAGGACCATCCCCGGCTCGGTTGTTGCCCTCCGTCGACTTCGCGCCATGGCTCACTCCGAATCGTCCCTTGACACCCTCATCCCCCGACTGATATTCGACGAATGAGAAGCCCGGCACGAATCAGCTTCGAGCTCCTTGCATTTTCACTGGTCGCCGCGCAGCTATCCTGCGGTGACTCGTCCGGGCCGGGCCGCGTTCCAGCATCAATCGACGCGAACTCTTCGGTAACGCTGACCGCAGCTCCGGGTACCGCAGTCACGGAGCTTCCGTCGGTTCTGGTTCGCGACGCAGCTGGCGCGCCGTTGAGTGGCGCTGCCGTGATCTTTGCCGTAACGAGTGGTGGCGGCGTCGTCACTGGCGCAAACGCGACGACCAATTCAGATGGCATCGCCACAGTCGGTAGCTGGACGTTGGGCACCGCTGCTGGTACCAACACATTAACTGCGACGAGCGGATCGCTTCCCCCTGTGACTTTCACCGCCAGCGGCTTCGATCCTTGCACAACTCTGCAGGCGCATTCGCTCGGGTCCACGACGAATGGGCAGCTTTCGTTGTCGGATTGCAAGCTCTCTGATGGCAGCTTCGCGGACCTGTACGCGATCACTACTCCGGCCACCGGCACCTACGTCTTCAATCAAACGTCCCCGACGTTCGACACCTATCTCTTCCTGCTCACGTCAGCGGGGACTGTAATCGGGGTCAACGACGATTTCGGAGCGGCCAATACGTCGGTTATCAAGGCGATTCTTCCCGCCGGGGCATTCGCCGTCGCCGCCAATTCGTACGATGCCAACATCACCGGAAGTTATACGCTGTCCTCTTCGACCTCGACGGCGCCGATAACGAACTGCGAGGATGTGTTCGTCTTTCCCGGGATAAGTTCGGACCAGGCGCTACAGACGTCCGACTGCACGGCAACCGCCACCGGGTTCTTGTCGGATGACTATCTGATCTTTCTCGCCGTCGGCCAATCATTGACGGTGTCGATGACATCGACAGTCGTAGATTCGTACCTCGAGCTTTATACGAATGGCAGTCCGCCGGCGCTTGTTGCTTCCAACGACAGCAAGGACGGCACCTCGCTGAACGCGCAGTTTGTCTATACGGTGCCTTCGACCGGATTCTACTTCATCAAGGCGCGTTCGACGGCCGCCGGTGTAACCGGCCCGTACACGATCACAGTTCAGTAGTCGTACCGCTATTTCTTTTTGGCGCCGGAGTCCAGCGCGAAAAACGGGGACCGGACGACCGGCCGGTTCTGATCGTACGAGCGTCTCGTCAGCAACGCCACGGTACTATCGCGCCCGAGCCATCGATCAACGGCCGCTGAATCGAGCAGCTTGTACCGGCGGGCGAGCTCCGCACGGTACCACTCAGCCCCGAGCAGAGGCTCAGTGACGATGGTGACGTCCTTTCGCGTCCCTTCCGCCTGCTGCAGGTACCAGAGCGGATAGGTGTCGTTGTCGCCCAAAGCCAACAGCACGCCAGATGGCGGAACCTTCGCGAGCATTTCGGATTCGTCGAGTCGCGCACGCGCTTCCACCGGATCGGTTCGACGGTCGACAGCCGACCAGTTCAGAATCGCCGGGGCGAACGGCAGGACCATCGCCAACACGCTGAACGGCGGGATTAGGCGACGCGAAACGCGAATCGCGCCGAATCCCGCCCACAGTCCCCAGCAGATGAACGCCCAGAAAAAGAAGTAATCCCTCTCGCGCGCTTCGTGCAGCGCTCCCGCTGGAAGAATTCCTGCTCCGAACGATGGTCCTGCCTTCAGATTGAGGTAGAGGACGACGCCGAGCGACGCGACGACGAACAGCACCGCAACGGCTCGCCAGCTGCGTCGGTCGATACTGCGGTGCGCGAGAAATCCATAGACACCGACGAGACCGTAAAGGACGGTGATCGGCGTTCTCCACCAGCTCGGCGGAGCGTCTGGCGCGAGACCCTTCGCGAACTGCCAGTCGGCGTACTCGAAGACGTTTCCGAGCTGTAGATAAAACGGGGCCTGTCGCGGCCACAACGCGGGCACGTCGTACTGCCGCCTGAAGATCACGTCGATGAGCGATCCGAACGTTGACGGATTCCCCTGGTTGATCGCCGGATCGTGGCGCGCACGGATCAGGAGAAAAAGGACGCACGTCATGCCGACAAGAGCGACGAGAACGGAGCCGCGCAACAATTTCGCAAACGAGTGCGCTTCGCGCCGGCCATCGACGTAGCGTCTTCCTACAGGAACCGCGAAATAACCATCGCTCGTGCTGAAAACGAGCAGGATCGCGCTCGGTACCACGAGTAGCGCGATCAGGTGGAGTGACCACGACAGTCCGGCGAGATAAGCAGCGAGGAGTGCCCACCGGGCATCAGAATTCTGGCCGGCCCGATCGGCCGCCCACAGCATGATACAGCCGAACAACAGCGCCACGGCGTACACTTCGGTTTCGGTCGCATTCAGCCACACGGTCGACATCAGGCCCGCGGTCAGCCCCGCCGCGGTTGCAGCGAACCCGTCCTCCGTCCATTTGGCGAACAAACTGGTCAGGATCCCAAATCCGAACGCGGTGCATCCCGCGGAGAGCAGGTTTACCGCGCGTGCAAAGCCGAACGCCGAAGCGAACAGCATGCTCCAGACTCTGCCGAGCAATACGTAGAGCGGGGTACCGGGCGGATGCGGGATGCCAAGCGAATGAATCGCAGCGAGGAACTCGCCCGAGTCCCAGCGTGTGACGCCCGGGGCAAGGGTGAGCATGTAAACGAAGAGCAGCAGCACGGCGGTCGTCCAACCCGGCGAAGGAAACCGTCTTATCGGAGGGGCCTCGAGGAAGAGTACGGAGTCAAAATTAATTCAGCGGCTCGTGAGTTGCCCTACCGGTTGGTCGTTGACATTGTCCGTCAGGCGCGCACCGCCCCGCGGGAGGACTTACGTACGCGATCAGTCACGCCTCAGCAGCACTCGTTCTTAAGAGAAGGTTTCCGAGAGTCGGGCTGTGGCCGCTGCTCATCTCCGTCCAACTGGTAGAATTGCTCTGGATTCTATTCACCTACCTCGGAATCGAACACTTCAAGGCAACTCCGAATGCTATCCATCTGGATTTCCTTCCCTACTCGCACTCCGTTTTCACCGGAGCGTTGCTTGCCGCGATCGTTTGGGGCATGGCCAAGTCAGTGCATCGCACCAACGTTGGCATCGCACTCGCGCTTGGCATCCTGTCTCACGTATTGCTGGACATCATTCAGCACGAGCCCAACATCAGCGTGCTGCCGATCGCATGGGGCCCGCGGCTAGGATTGAACCTGCAGGCGTATCCGCTCGCCGATTTTGTGGTGGAGCTCGCTTTTTGCCTGGCGTGCTGGAAAATCTTTGACGGCTCGCGCGGGCTCCTGGTCGGGATCGTCATCTTCAACCTGATCAACATTCCACTGATGTTCCCGCGATCGGGCGCATTCATTCCGGTAATGGAGCATCGCAATCTGCTGCCGACGTTGATCCTGATTCAGGTGGTGGCGACCTGGCTGGTGGTGTGGTCGCTAGGCAAAGACACGGTCGTCCACGATGAGGCTTTCTGACTGCCATTGCGGCTATTCCGCGACGAGCTCCGACGCCTCGGGGGTTAGCGCCCACGCAGCATCGAGCGCGAGCCGGTTCGGCCGCACGCGATGCACCCGGAATATTCGCGCGCCCGCGAAGAACGCGACGACGTTGACTCCGACAGTAGTCATGTCGCGGTCGTCATTCGAGATCGATTGCGGCGCCAGTGTCGTTCCCACCGCCGCTCCGCCGCTCCCGCCAGTGTAGCGTATCAGCTCCGCGATCACCCGCTTGCGTGACGCGCCGATGAATACCGGGTACCCGAGCGCCACGATTCGCGGTAGCTCCACGAGAGCAGCGAGCGAATGTCCCGTCCGCTTGGAGAATCCAATGCCCGGATCGACCGCGATCCGCCCCGGATGAACTCCCGCGCGTTGGGCAGTTTGGACGCTCTCTTCGAGCTCGGAGATCATTTCTCCCACCGGATCATTTCCGTATACGGCCTTCTCATAGCTCGCCATGTCGGCTACGGTCCCGCGCGAGTGCATCAGCACCACATTGCAACCCGCCTCAGCGCAGACGCGCGGCATTTCGGGATCGAGCGACATACCCGACACATCGTTGACGATCGATGCGCCCTCGCCGAGAGCTACACGCGCGACTTCAGCTTTTACGGTATCAACTGAGATCGGAATGTTGCTCCAACGCGAGCGTATTCCCCGGATAACCGGTAAAATCCGTTTCAGCTCCTCGCGCGCGGATACCGGCTGCGCGCCCGGTCTGGTTGACTCGCCGCCAACATCGATCACGTCGGCACCCTCGGAAATCATTCGATCGGCTTGGCCAATCGCTGCCTCGGCGGAAAAAAAGTTACCCCCGTCAGAGAAACTGTCGGGGGTAACGTTCAGAATTCCGAAGATGGTTGGCCGCTGTGATTTCGACGGCCACGCGAAGCTCACGCCGGGGCGACCTCCGGTCCTCCGAAGAGTGGCGGCTTCGACGGCTTGGGATGCATCACCGGAGTAGCCAATGCTGGCGCGGACGGTGGCGGGCTGATCGGACGCGGCGGCAAGATCTCACCCCGCGCGAGGGCAGCGACCTCGTCGCCCGTCAGCGTTTCGCGATCGAGGAGTGCGGCCGCGACAGTGTGCAGCAGGTTCATGTGCTCCTGCAACACCTGAGTCGCGCGCATGTAAGCCTCCTTGATCACGCGCGAGACCTCGGAGTCGACGAGCTGGGCGGTGCGCTCGGAGACTTCGCGCCGCGTCTGAAGCTCGCGGCCGAGGAAGAGCTCCTGCTCGTTGTCGCCGACGAGAACCGGACCAATCTCGTCCGACAGTCCCCACTGCGATACGTAGCGTCTCGCGAGCCCGGTCGCCTGTTGAATGTCGCTCGCCGCGCCAGTAGTCACGCGCTCGCGACCGAAGACCAACTCCTCCGCGACACGGCCGCCGTACGCTTTCACCAGGTTGGCTTCGAGCTGTTCGCGCGTGACCGAAACCCGGTCGTCCTCCGGCAGCGTCCACGCGACACCCAAGGTGCGACCGCGCGGAACGATCGTGACTTTGTGAAGTGGATCGTTCCCCTTCACCTTGATAGCGCAGATGGCGTGACCCCCTTCATGGTACGCCGTGAGCTTCCGCTCCTCGTCCTTCATCACCATCGACTTGCGTTCGGCGCCCATCATCACTTTGTCCTTTGCATCCTCGAGATCGGCCATGTAGACCTTGTCGTGGTTGCGACGGGCGGCAAGGAGAGCTCCCTCGTTGACGAGATTCGCCAGGTCGGCGCCCGCCATCCCCGGAGTTCCGCGCGCGAGAGTCGTGACATCGACGTCCTCTGCCATCGGCTTGTTGCGGATGTGAACGCGCAAGATCCCTTCGCGTCCGCGCAGGTCGGGCGAATCGACAACGATTTGTCGGTCGAAACGGCCGGGGCGCATCAGAGCGGGGTCGAGCACGTCCGGGCGATTCGTCGCCGCGATGAGAATCACGCCTTCATTCGATTCGAAGCCGTCCATCTCGACGAGCAGCTGATTGAGCGTCTGCTCGCGCTCGTCGTGTCCACCGCCAAGACCGGCCCCGCGGTGACGACCGACGGCGTCGATCTCGTCGATGAAAATGATGCAAGGCGCATGCGCTTTGCCCTGCTCGAACAAGTCGCGCACACGACTCGCTCCGACGCCGACGAACATCTCGACGAAGTCCGAGCCGGACATCGAGAAGAAGGGCCGGCCCGCTTCACCGGCAACGGCGCGAGCAAGCAGGGTCTTCCCGGTCCCCGGCGGGCCGACGAGCAGCGCACCCTTGGGCAGCCGCCCGCCCAGCTTCGTGAACTTCTGCGGATCCTTCAGGAACTCGATGATCTCCTGCAGCTCCACCTTGGCTTCATCGGCGCCTGCGACGTCATCGAAAGTCACCTTCGGCGTGTCGCCGGTAAGGAGTTTTGCTTTCGACTTCCCGAAGCTAAACGCCTTGGCTCCGCCGGCCTGCATCGAACGGAAAAGAAAGAACCAGATTCCGACGATCAGCAGATACGGAAACAGACTGATCAGGATCGTCGTGAACGACGGACGGGCATCCTCGGCCTGGATCTGCACGTTGTGCTGGCGGAGGCGCGCGACTTCGTCGCTGGAGTTTTCGGTCGGGAGCAACACCTTGAACTTGGAGACGAGACGTCCCTTGATCGGGACCTTCTGCTTGAACTCTCCGGTGAGGAGTCGTCCCGCCTGAATCGTCACCTTATCGATGTTGTTCCGCTGGAGCTGCTCGTCGTAGCTCGGCGTGTACGGAATTTCGGGGGCGGCGTCGGATCCCTTCCCAGAGAACTGGATGATCGCGACGGGCACCAATATGACAAAAACCCAGAACGAGAGCTGCTTGGAAACTTTGCTCCAGTTCGTCGGTTTCTTGGGATTTTTATTCGGAGTTTGTATTGGCATTTACTGCAAGCTCGCTATATACGGCAAGTGGCGGAAGTTCTCCGCGTGATCCAACCCATAACCAACCAAAAATTCATTCGGCGCATCGAAACCAACGAACCTCGTATCGTACTGTAATCCATTGGCGATTCGCTTGTGAAGCAGGGCGCAGATCTCGAGCGACCGCGGCTCCCGCTCCTTCAGTATAGACATCAGACGATTCAACGTACGACCGGAATCAACGATGTCCTCGACCAACAGAATGTCCTTTCCTTCGAGCTCCGTTTCCGGATCGTAAACAAGGTTAACGCTGCCACGCGAAACCGTTCCATCGCCGTAGCTCGATGCTACCAGGAAATCGACCTGAAGCGGGCGAATGATCTGCCGCACGAGGTCACTCAGAAAGATGAAGCTTCCTTTAAGCAAACCAAGCACCAGCAGATTCCCGTCGGGATAGGCAGCGGTGATTTCCCGGCCGAGCTCGGTGACGCGTGTTGTGATCGCGGCCTCGTCGAACGCGATCCGTTTGACGGCTCTTCCGTCCAGGCGCGGATCCGATTTGACAGCGAAGGGTCTGACTGTGCTGCTCATGCCCTGACCTCCGGCTGCTCCTCGCGCCAGCGCCGTAGCAGCATGTGGTCGCGACGCATGACGATCTCGACTCCTCCCGAAAGCTGAATTGCTCCCCCCGTCGCTCCTCTAATAGTAAACTCTGCGGCGCGTTGGGTTCCGCGACGATCCATCACGACGCTGGCGCGCGCCGCCAGCGCCGGCCAGACAACACGAAGCGAGTCGGCGTCGTATCCAGCCAGGCTCGAGCGGCTGATTCGTAGCGCGCCACCCTGCTCGGCGTGCGCGTCGATGCTGGCCAGCACACGCTCCAGCGAGTAGCGCCAATCGGCGGACTGGCGAGCAATAGACAACAGCTCGGCGGGAAAGGCGGGATGATGCTTGACGATAGAAGGCAGGATGTCGAGACGAACGCGATTACGAAGATGCCTGCGGTCGTAATTCGACGGATCTTCCACAAACGGTACGCGATATCGCGCGGCATATTCCGCCAGAGTCGCTCGGCTGGTGTTCAGAAAGGGACGAACGATCTCCGATTCAGCATAAAGACCGGCCAGTCCGCGCGGTCCAGCATCGCGCAAAATCCGCATGAAGACGGTCTCGACCTGGTCGTCGAGAGTGTGTGCGGTGACGACGTTCGCATCTCGCTTCGATGCAACCTGCTCGAGGAATTGCCATCTGCCGCGTCGCCACTCGTCTTCCTTCGTGCCAATCGTTGATGCACGCCCGCTGACACAGAGAAAACCGCAGTGGAACGCCCGACGAGCGACCAGGGCCGCCGCTCTGCCAGCCGCCGGTCCGGTGCCATGATCGAAGGTCGCCACAATGATCTTGCGACGAGCTCGTGACGGCAGCTTCGATGCAGCGCTCAGGAGAACCATCGAGTCGAGCCCACCAGAGACTGCCAGCACCGCGTTGGGGCAGGTCTCCAGCGCAAACTCTACAGATTTCTCTAGTTCCGGCGCTTCAACGGGTGCGATTCCCATGATAGTTTTAATCTACCTATTCACGGGGGAGTCCCGCTTGGAAACGCACGGTCCGCTGGGCACGCTGTGGGTATCATTCGGCCTGATCGCGTTCTATATCGCGTTAATCTGGCTGAACTCTCTGCTCGGAATGTTCCTCACCCCGCTGTTCATCGTTCCGGGAACCTGGCTGCTTGATTGGCGGAAGCGGCGCAAGGGCGAGCTGGAAGAGCGGTCCGAGACGGAGCGCTACCAGGGATAGAGCGCCTCGTAGTAAGAGCGATTGCGCAGGATCGTTCGCACGTAGTCGCGCGTTTCAACGAACGGGATGCGCTCCGTAAATACTTCCGGATCGTTTGCACCCGTTTTGCTCGACCATTTTTCTACGCGCGATTCGCCGGCGTTGTAGGCGGCGAGGACCCTCACGATGTCGGGATACTTGTGGACGAGCGCACTCAAGTGGGTCGTCCCTAGCTTGATGTTCGTCGCTGGCTGATAAAGCATGTCCGGATCCCACTGTCCAATGCCTTTCGCCTCGGCCAGTGTTTTCCCAACGGCGGGCATCAGCTGCATCAACCCACGCGCCCCCGCGGGCGAAGTCGCCACCGGGTTGAAGTTTGATTCCTGGCGGATGAGCGCGGCGACGAGAGCTGGATCAACGCTGTTCTCCTTCGCGCTCGAGATCAAAGTCTCGCGCTCGAGCACCGGGAAATAGAGGCGATAGTTCTCGGGACTGTGACCGATTTCGTCGACCGCGCGGCGGCCGAGCGCGATGGAGCGTGACGCCTGGTCACTGCCGGCGAGCGCGTGGGCGGTCGCGACGAGCCGCGTCGGGTTCGCGAGGGCGTCGCGGAAGAGTCGGTCATTCTCGAAGCCTGCCTCCACGTCCATCCCGACATCCTTCAAATCAACCACGCGATTGATTGCCGTATCGATGGCGGGAATTCTGGCGTAGTTCGATGGCGAGCGATCGGGGGAGACCAAAGTCGTGTCGAGGCGCTTGGCAGCCAGCACCGCGTAGTAGCTGAGCGGATCCCTCGCGACTACCGCGCGCCACCTCGCCTTGCTTCGCGTCTTGTCGCCGAGGGATGCGTACGAGCGCCCCGCCCAATAAGAGGCAGCCAGCGCTTCGGCGCGTCTGGCGCGCGTCGGGGTCACGGTTCTCGTCAGTGGCAAGGTCGGCGAGAAGAAGCAACGACGATGCGGCGCTCGTGTCACGCGGATAGGCGGTGGTGATCGCGCGCAGCGTTGCCCGACCCAACGCGGTATTGCCAGCCGCGATTTCTGCCCGGGCGCGCTGGTACTGGGCGGCCGCGGCCACATTGGACGGTGCGCGAACCTTTGCGAACTGCGCAGCGGCATCGGCGTAACGTCGCAGCCTGAAGAGCACCGAGCCGTAGCCGAGGTTATCGGAAACGTCGCCCAAACCCGCGCCCAAAGCTTTCGCGTAAGCCGATGCAGCGCGATCAGGCAGGCCCGATTTCCCCGCTGCGCGCGCGATTACGAGCTCCTCGGCTGGCGTCGTCGTGGTAAAGACTTTGTCGAAGAGATCGATTGCCTCCCGCGTATCCGCCGAGTTGTCCGAACGCGCGATGTAGCCAAGCAACTCGCCGCGGGCGGCGGCTTTCGACGCTTCATCGGCGGGCGGGGCAATGCGCAGTCGAAGCGCGTCGAGCCTGGCGCCGAGCGCACTATAGATGCGAACGGCACCTGTCAAATCGTGCGTGCGCTCGCGCGCAATCGCATCAGTCCAGCGAATTCTATCCCGCGCGACATCGGTGCGTAGCTTCGCGAAGTACGCGGCCCGCGCTGCGCTGTCAGCCGTGACGCCCGCGGCTCGCAGATACAGCCAATCCGAGAGCTGCGGGATTTTTTGTGCCGCTTGCTCGTAGGCGTTACGCGCGGCGTCGAGGCTGTCGGCGCGATCGAGCTCCCGGGCGCGCAGCACCAATGCACGGTCCGCCTCGGGAAGAACGTGCTGCGTCGTATCGCCAGCGAGAACCGCCGCTGAACTTTTCTGGTTCGGCCTGGGATCCTGACAAGCAGTCGATGACAGGAGAACCGCGATGAGCGGCAGCAGAAGCGGACCTAGCGCCAACGCGTGTGATCTCCGTCCAGAATTTTGTTCGCTTCTTCCGGGCCCCAGCTCCCCGACGGGTAGGTCGGAAGCGACGTCGCCGGATGCTTGGCCCAATAGTCGAGAAGCGGGTCGATGATCGCCCACGCCATCTCCACCTCGTCGCTGCGGGTGAACAGAGTTGGGTCTCCGATCATGCAATCGAGCAGGAGCGTCTCGTATGCCGGGTGCGCGTCGTTTCCGAACGCCTCGGCGTAGGTGAAGTCCATGTCGACAGGCGTTATCTCGAGGCCCGGCGTGAGCTCGTGCATGGCACCCGGAGTCTTGACCTGGAAGCGAAGTGAAATTCCTTCGTCGGGCTGGACGCGAAGAGTCAGAACGCTTGGCGACATCTCCTCTACGGCCTTCTGCCCAAATAGGAGAAGCGGAGGGGAGCGAAATTGGATCGCGATCTCCGAGATGCGGCGTGCCATTCGCTTGCCCGAGCGCAGATAGAATGGAACGCCCTTCCATCGCCAATTGTCGATCGAGATCCGCATCGCGGCGTACGTCGGAGTGAGAGTGTTTGGCGATACGTCGGGCTCGCTTCGATACGCGGGGACAGATCTGCCCTCGAGAGTACCCGGCCCGTACTGGGCCCGGACTACCGGCGGCTCACAGTCCCCTTGCACAAGCGGCCGCACCGAATGAAGGACCTTCACCTTCTCATCGCGCACGGCGTCGGCGGTGAACGAGCTGGGCGGCTCCATGGCGGCAAGGCTGAGCAACTGCAGCAGGTGATTCTGGAACATGTCGCGGAGCACGCCCGCTTCTTCGTAGTACTTTCCGCGGCCCTCGATTCCAACCGACTCCGCGGCTGTGATCTGCACGTGAGAGATGTAGTGCCTGTTCCACAGCGGCTCGAAAATGGAATTCCCGAAGCGGAAGACGAGGATATTCTGGACGCTCTCCTTCCCCAGATAGTGATCGATGCGGTAGATCTGGTGCTCGCCAAACTCGTCGAGCACGAGCCGGTTGAGCGCGCGCGCCGACTCGAGACTGCGTCCGAAGGGTTTTTCGATGACCACACGTGACCATGGACGCTCGTCGTACGAATGCGTCCGCCGGGACAAGCCACTCTTGCATAAATGCTTGAGAGTCGTCTCGAACACGCTCGGCGGAATCGCCAGGTAGAAGATCCGGTTCCGATCCTGCTGGGCGGATCGGGACTCGATTTCGTTCAGCCGTCGCTCGATGTTCGCATAGGCGTCATCCCTCGAGAAGTCTCCGCCGGCGTAGAACGTGCGCTCGCAGAGCCACTGCCACACGTCGTCGTTGACCTTGTGGATCTCATCCGAATGGGCCATCGCTTCGCGCATGATAGCGCGATAGCCCTCGTCGGTATTCTGATCGCGCGCCACGCCGAGCAGCGCAAAGTTGTCAGGCAGGAGCTTCTGCTCGGCGAGGTAATAGATCGCCGGGATGAGCTTACGCTTCGTGAGATCGCCTGCGGCACCGAAGATCACCATCGTGCACGGATCGGCCTTGTCACGGCTACCAGGCGGCCGTGGCGCTCTTATCATTGGGACCGCGTGGGGTGTTTTCATGATTTCTTTACCGCGTGACCACCGAATTCGTTGCGCAGTGCGGCGATGACCTTTGCCGAGAAGGAATCTGATTGCCGTGACCGAAGCCTGGCGAGTAGAGAGAGGGTGATGACGGGCGCGGGAACGTCGAGGTCGATCGCCTCCTGCACCGTCCATCTTCCTTCACCCGAATCTTCGACGTACCCGCGCAACTGGGTGAGATCGGCATCCTTTTCGAACGCCATTTCGGCGAGCTCATTCAGCCAGGACCGTACGACGCTGCCGCGGTTCCACACCGCCGCGATCTTGTGCAGGTCGAGCTTGAAGTCCTTCGACGCATGAAGAATTTCGTAGCCTTCCGCGTAGGCCTGCAGCGCCCCGTACTCGATCCCATTATGAATCATCTTCACGTAGTGCCCGGAGCCGGGCGGCCCCATGTGCGCATAACCGTCAGCGGGAGCGAGTGTCTTGAAAATCGGCTCGCACAGCTTGAACGCCTCCGGTGACGCGCCGATCATGAGGCAATAGCCGTTCGCGAGCCCCCAGATCCCGCCGCTCGTGCCGGAGTCGACCAAATGAATCCCCTTCCCCTTCAGATCGGCGGCGCGGCGCATGGTGTCGTGAAAGTTTGAGTTGCCGCCATCGATGATGACATCCCCTTTGGACATCCCGGGAAGGAGCTGCGCGATGGTTTCGTCTACGGGCTTCCCGGCAGGCACCATGATCCAGACGATACGCGGGCTCTTCAGCTTCGCGTTGACCTCGCTGAGCGTCGTGGCTGGTGTACCGCCAAGCGACACATACTTCTGCACGACGGCTGGCGTGCGGTCGAAGACGACCACTTCGTGGCCACCCTTCATCAATCGCTCCGACATGTTCCCGCCCATGCGGCCGAGGCCAATCATCGCCAAGCGCATTGCCTATGCTCCGGTAAGTTCGAGGTCGAGAAAGCGCTCAAGATCGGAGCGCAGCTGTGCGGCGGATTTGTAGAGGATGACATTCATTCCGAGTGAGCTCGCAGGAATGAGATTCTGCTGCCGGTCGTCGATGAAGAGCGCGCTGGCTGGCTCGCAATGCGCGATTCCGAGCGCGCGACTGTAAAATCTGCGAATCGGCTTCCGAACGCCGAGCCAGCACGAAGTAATGAACGCCTCGAAGATTTGGGATATTCCGAATTTTTCAATTCGGTAGACGTTCAGCTCGGCGGATTCGTTGTTGAGCGTCATGAGTGTGTAACGCTCGTTTCTGGCCAGCTCCCGCGCAATGCTGATCGTCGACTCCTCGGGCACGCTCTGAGAGTGCATGAAGTCGACGAAGTCCGCGCGCGAGAACTTCCGGTCAGTGTGAAAGATCGCGACGTCGAGATATTCGTCGAGGGTGATCCGGCCCTCTTCCCACTCGCCGACGACTTCTTCGTGGCGCCACTGAAAGTCGTCGCGGTCGAGGTCGAAGCGCTCGCACGCGCGCTGCCTCTCCTCTCGGTCCCACCCATTGGAGCCCAATACTCCGCCAATGTCGAAGAAAATGTGCCGGATCTCGGTCATGCGATCAGCACGGCCCGCGCGGGCGCACCGTCGCAGCCCTCGATTCGGAGGGGAAGGCAGATGAACTGATACTCGCCCGGCGGTGGAGCTGACAGGTCGAGGCCTTCGACTATCACCACCGAACGCTCGAGAAGAGTGCGGTGAGTCCGATGGTGGCCCGAGTGGAACTGCTCGATCGACAAATAATCGATTCCGACGAGCTCGACCCCGTTGTCGACGAGGTACTGCGCGCCGTCGGGTGCCAGATAGGTGTAATCCTTGACGAAATCTTTCTGGGAGAGCATCCCGGAATTTCTGGTACGAATGAGTATCCGTTTGTGACCCTTGAGCTGTTGTGTGCGCAGCTCCGCGGCGCCCACTGATCGCACGTCGTCCCCGAAGCGCAGAAGAAGCGCCGGCCCTACCAGCCGGTCGAGCGGAATTTTGTCGACGCTCTGGCCATCATCGAAAAAATGGCGCGCCGCATCGGCGTGTGTTCCGGTGTGCGAGCCAAATCGAATCGTAGAAACGTTCGCGCTCGCGCCTTTCGCCACCGCTTGCTGCAGCGAGATGTCGATCTCGGGATTTCCGGGATAAACCAAGCCGCCGGTTCGGATCGGCACCGAGACATCGAAGATTCGGCTCACAGCCGACTGGAAAGCAACAGTCGTGCGCGACTTATGATGGCAGGCTCGTGGATTCGCTCGCGCTGAGTATGAAGCGCGGAATCGCGGCCTCGAACGACGACCCGTCCTGGCGGAGAAATCCGTAGTGGCCTTCCATCCAGCCTTCGCCAGATTTGAGGATACAGAAGCTCTGATACTCGTGGACCGCGCCCGGCATGATGGTGGGCTGCTCGCCGACGACGCCCTCGCCAATCACTTCCGTGTCTACGCCCTCCCCGACCGAGTCGTGGATCAGCCAGCGACGGCTGAGCAGTTGCGCGGCCATCGTGCCCACGTTCTCGATGCGAACGAAATAGGCGAAGACGTAGTGGCTCTGAGAGGGCTCCGAGTGATCGCGTAGATAGACGGGCCGCACGGTGACGCGAATCCCATCCGTCTCCCGATAGAAAAAGCTCTTCGCGGACATGTTTCAAGGTAGTCAAAGTGGCGTGTTTTTCGAAATCCGTTTTCCGGGCATCAAATGCGACGTCAGCGCTGGAGCCACCAATAAAAAATGGGCGCCAGAAATCACGCTTGGCGCCCATTTCTGGTTTGTCGGTGAAGCTTACCAAATAACCGGACGCACCGAATCGGGCCTCACCATTGGATCGCCCGGTTTGCACCCGAACGCCGCCGCGAATTGAGGCAGATTCGAGAGCGGCCCGTTCGTCCGCCACTGCCCCGGAGCGTGCGGATCGGTGTTGATCCTCACGCGCGCCGCTTCGGGCGTGATGTTCTGTCGCCAGATCTGCGCCCACGCAAGAAAGAACCGCTGCTCGGGGGTAAAGCCGTCGATGAGTGGTGGACGGCCCTTCGCAGCCAGGGCCTTCTCGAGTGCGGCGTACGCGATCGAGAGTCCACCGAGGTCGGCCAGATTCTCACCGAGCGTCAGCTTCCCGTTTACGTGAACGCTGTCGAGAATCGTGTACGAATCGAACTGTGACGACACGAGACCTGTTCCTGTCTTGAACTTCTCGAGATCGGATGCGCTCCACCAGTTGCGGAGATTCCCCTGGGCGTCGAACTGCGCGCCCTGGTCGTCGAATCCGTGCGTCATCTCGTGGCCGATGACTGCCCCCATTCCGCCATAATTGACTGCGTCGTCGGCTTTGGGATCGAAGAACGGTGGCTGCATGATGCCAGCCGGAAAGACAATCTCGTTCATCGACGGGTTGTAGTACGCGTTGACGGTAGGTGGCGTCATTCCCCACTCCGTCCGATCGAGGGGCTGACCGATTCGGGAGAGATTACGGCGACGCTCGTATTCTCGCACCGCGATCTGATTGTTGAGGAAGGGTCCAGGCTTGATCGTCAGCGTCGAGTAATCGCGCCACTTGTCGGGATAGCCGATCTTGTTGGCGAAGGCGGCGAGCTTAGCTGTTGCCTGCGTTTTCGTGGTGTCACTCATCCAGCCGAGCGTCTGCAGCCTGTCACGAAAAACCGATTCGAGATTGCGGACCATCTCGAGCGCACGCTGCTTCGCCTGCGGCGTGAAATACCGCGCGACGTAGGCCTGTCCCAGTGCGTCCCGCAAGCCGGCATCCGTCGCTCGTGCGCACCTCTTGTCGCGGGGCAGCATCTCCTTCGCGCCACTCAAGGTGCTGCTGAAGCGGAAATCTTCGTTGACGAACGCGGAACTCAAGCTCGGCGCCGCGGCGTCGACGAGGTGCCAGCGGAGGTAGGCCTTCCACGCGTCGACCGGAACCGACGTCAACAGGGTGTCGACCGCCCTCAGAAAATTCGGATTCTGTACGTTGACCGTGGAAATGTCTCCTCTCCCTTCACCCGCGAAGAGACTCGTCCAGTTAAACCCCGGCGCGAGTTGAGCGAGCTCGGCGGACGTCATCCGATGGTATGTCGCGTTAGGATCACGCATCTGGACGCGCGTCATCGCCGGCTTGGCGAGGCCGGTCTCGATCGTCACCACGTTCCGTGCATCGGCCGTCGCTTGCGGCGCGCTCTCGCCGAGGAGCTGTAGCATCCGCGCGACGTGATCGGTGTAGTTGGCGCGAATGTCGGCATATCGCTTATCGCTGTTCAGGTAGTAGTCGCGGTCGGGAAGCGACAACCCGCCTTGTCGGATTCCGGCGATTACCGAAGTGCTGTTCTTGGCATCCTGTTGTGCGCCGAAGGCGAACAGAGCCGGAACTTCGCGGGAGTGCAGTCGCGCGATCTCGGCCTCGAGCTGCGCGCGGTTCGTGATCGCATCGATTCGGTCCAGCTCCGCCTTGATCGGCTGCGCACCGACTCGCTCCGCTGCCGCGGAATCCATGCATGACGAGTAAAAGACGCCAAGCTTGCGGAGATCTTCGCTGGCCTGGGTGTCGCCGTTGGCGGAAGCGGCACGAAGAATCGTCAGCAGGTTGCCCTGGTTGTTCTCCTGTAGCTCGGCGAAGCTGCCCCATGTCGAGTACGCAGGAGGAACGGGGTTCCTCTTAACCCATCCGCCGTTGGCAAATTGGTAGAAGTCAGTACAAGCGGACACTGACCGATCGAGGTTGGCGGGATCGAGCGGTGTCGATTGCATTGGCACCGCATTTTGTGCCGCCGCCGTAGTCGCGAGGGTAAGAGTGAGCGCGAGCGCGGGTAGAGCTAGACGCATGTTGTACTCCGGGAATTGTTTTGGACTTCTACACATAATCGTCGCGCGCGGATGAAGTCCAGTCCCGGATCAGGCCCTCGCTTTCGACTTCGCTCCCGATGGCTGGCGTGAATCCGCTGACCGCCGCGATCGGGCTGGCCGCCTGCGGTGACGCCTCTTTTTGGCCGCCTTCATGATCGTGCCCCGGCAGTTCGGCGAGCCGCATTTGCAGACATAAAACTTCTCCAGCTCCGCATCGTTCTTACCGGTGCGCTCGTACTGGTAATCGTAGGCGAGCTCGGTGCCCGGCTCGATCCCACGCAGCGCGTGAATGAAGATTTTCTTTCCGGTAATCACCGCCTCGCAGTTGGGCTCGCACGAGTGGTTGATGAAGCTCGCGTCTCCACCGCCGGCGGATATCGCGCCGTCGATTACCGTCTTCTTGTCGAGCGTGAACAGAAAGGTGTGGTGGCGCTTCATCTTCGAGTCGTCGTAGCGGCGATCTGCTTCTCTGTTGCTGATCCGCTCACCCTGGTACTCGACGATGCGTGTTCCTTTTCGGATGTAGCGCACCGCGAAAACGCCGCGTCCGTGAATGGGCGAATCGCGTACGACGTAAAGGGGCTCGCGCCCGTTGCTGGACATCGGGATCGATTGTGTTTGAGAGCGTTATCGCTTGGACGACGCTACAATGAGGCCAGAGCACTCGCCGAGGCCGATGCGGGCCGCGCCATCGCGCTGAAAGTAGGCTCGCAGGATGATTTCGTCGCCATCGTGCAGGAACTTGCGCTCTTCGCCGGTAGGTAGAACGATCGGTTCAGCTCCTCGTCGCGTCAGCTCCAGCATACAGCCCTGAGAACCGGCGTCGGGACCCGAAACTGTTCCGCTGGCGAAGAGGTCGCCCGTCCGCAGGTTGCACCCGTTGCTGGCGTGATGAGTCAACATCTGCGCCGGAGTCCAGTACATGTCCGCGAGCGAGGCCGCGCTCAGTCGCGAGGGTCGTAGACGCCCTTCCCGCATCAACATCGATCTAATGTAGACCTCGATGTTGAGGTCGAGGCCGCCGGCATTGCGATCCGCCTCGGCGGACAAATAGGGCAGCGGCTGCGGATCGCTGGGCGGACGGAAGAAAGCCGGGACTCGGTACGGCTCGAGTGCTTCCCAGGTAACCACCCATGGCGAGATCGTCGTCGCGAAGCTCTTCGACAGAAATGGACCAAGCGGCTGGTACTCCCACGATTGGATGTCGCGTGCCGACCAGTCGTTGACCAGACATATGCCGAAGATATGGTCTTCCGCTTTGCCGATCGGAATAGGCTCGCCCATCTCATTCCCGCGACCTACGAAAAAACCGACTTCAGCTTCGTAGTCCAGCATTTGCGTCGGTCCAAACATCGGCTCCTTCGATCCGGCTGGCTGGGTCTGACCCATCGGCCTTTTCACGTCGGTGCCGCTTATGACGATCGATGACGCGCGCCCATGATAGCCGATGGGGATGTGCTTGTAGTTCGGTAACAACGCATTGTCCGGACGAAAAAGCTTCCCGACGTTCGTAGCGTGGTAGATCGATGCGTAGAAGTCCGTATAGTCGCCTATTTCCGCGGGCGGAAACATCTCGGCCTCGGCCATCGGGACAAGGGCGCCGGGCGGCAGAGGATTGATGACGCTGTCATCGCCGGGCGTACCGGCAAGCAGCTCACTCAATCGCGACCGAAACTCCGACAGCGCATCCTTCGGCGCGCGCATCAACTCATTGAGGTTCGGCCGGTCGCACCACCGCGCCACATCGCGGGCCTTGCCGCTCCACAGATTCGCGCTCAGAGACTCGCCCACATCGATGATCTGGTCGCCAATCGCAACGCCCACGCGCCGTTCCGGGTCGCCTTTTCGCGAGAAAACGCCGAAGGGAAGATTCTGAATCGGAAAGTCGGTGTCGGGCGAGTTCGCTGACTCTATCCACGACGTGAGTGCCGGATCGTGCGTTCTGTTCACGCTGTCACCGACGTCGTCATGCTCGCAAGCCTCGCGAGCTCGTCGACCGGCTCGCGGAAGGAGCACGATCCGAACGAAATCGCCAATTGGTTACGCGAGCTCGCAATCTGCTGCGCGCTCACGCGGTTCCCCTTCCATACGATTGCGTCTTCTTCGAAGATGAACGCCCCTGCATCAACCTCCTCGAGAGCCGCGAGGGCCGTGTTCTCGCCGGCGCCAGCGTGCAGAAGCGCGGCGGCGATAAAGACATTCAGAAATCCGTACATCGTGCCGACCGGACTTTCAGGCTCGTAGGTCAGTCGGTAGTCGCCCCGGACAGCATGGTGAAGTCCAGCGGTTGCCTTGAACGGCACGGCCTCGCGTTCGCAGGCAGCGATAAAGTCGATCACTCGTTGCGCCGCGGGAAATGCCTGTGGTGTTACTCCGCCGGTGCGAACCTTTGCCCTGCTGCGAGCGCGCGCAATTGCCCTGACGAGCGGCGTCACGTCGCCGGCGGTCGGAATCTCGAAATAAGCGGTGAAGAACTCGGGCAGATCTTGCCGCTGGTGATCGATCTCGTCGGCCGTGCTCGCCTTGAGCTCGGCGACGTCGATCACGGCGTGCCCAGCGTCTGATCCGGCGGAATGTCGACCGTTGAATCTCAACATTTCCTCGCCGGCAGCGCGCACGTCCTCGGCGACGATGACGCTGAGGCGCCATGGCGAGGAAGAAGTGCGCCGAGGCAAGAGATCAGTAGCGGCTTCCTCAAGCTGCTCGAGGCGGGCGAGGGGGACGATGAAACGCGCGAGCGCGGCACGATCGGAGCCCTTCGTGTACGACGCGTAACTCTCGAGCGCTTCGCGCATATCCTGGCTCGCCGGCGGGAAAAGACCGGCGTAGTCCACCAGGCCGTTCAGAAGCGCGTCGACTGATTTCACGCGAGGACCTGCGCAATGAGCTGGATCATCGCAGGGAAATTAATTCCCAACACCGATGACGCGCGATGTCACCGATCCTTGAGCCTGCGTACGAACTTGAGACCCGACCAGGTGTCATCGACGGCGCAGACCTTTACGTCGACGAGTCCGAACTCGAGTCCCAAAGTGCGCACGACGCCTTCGGTGAGGTCGGTATCTACGCCTGACGTTTTTTTCGGCCAGGCGACCCAGAGCATTCCGTTCGGCTCCAGCTTGTCGCGAAGTGGGGGAAATCCCTTCACCAGGTCGGCTTTCGCCCGCGCGAACAGCATAGCGAAATCAACGGCGCCCTTTGACGCCGTGCGCGCTCCCTTTGGTGCCGTGCCCAGGAAAGTGAAAAAGTCGTTCGGTGCGCCGACAAATTGCGTACGAGCGTCGGGCTTTATCCCGAGCTTGTCGATGAGAGGAGTACCGGAGTATCCGGCGGACGGGGCCGGACGCTTCACACTCGTCGCGTCGCTCCTCCGATTAGACGCAGTATGAAGAGCAGTACGACGGCGCCGATAAACGCGACGAAAATCGTCCCGCCCATTCCGCCGAACGGCGTTGAGATGCCGAGCCTGCTGAACAGCCACCCGCCGATGAACGCGCCGACGATCCCGATGACAATGTCACCGATTATTCCGTACCCCGTGCCGCCCATCACGAGCGACGCAAGAACTCCAGCGACGAGACCAACCACGATCCAGGCCACTATTCCCATTGTGTCCATCCTCGAATGAGTGGGGCCGTACAATGCCGCGTGGAAACGGTGCCGCGATGCAAACAATAACAAAAAAAGAGCGCCCCGACGAGGGCGCTCTCAGAAGCGGCGACAGCCTGGTGACAGGTTAGCGCTTGTACTCGTAAGACTGGAACAATCCCGTACCATCGTCCTCGAGATAGTTGACGGTATAGGCGCCGTTGGCGTCGACGGTGAGAGTTCCCGTGTCATGAATTGCCTGATTGTCATTCTGAGCCGGGAGGTCGAGCGTCAGATCGGTGCCATACAGTGACCAGGTTCCGGACCTGGTGATATTCGAAGTTTGCGTCGACTGACCCGTTGGCGTGATACGATAGTCGTTGGTCTCGACGAAGCTTCCGTCGCTACGTAAGGTCATGAACCCGCCGGTCACTACGAACGTCGCTCCGTTGGGGTAGCCAGGGTACTGAGGATCGTTCGGCTGTATCGTATACGTCGCTGGTAGGGTCTTGCCGGCGTAGACCGTGAGCTGGTAATTGCCGGAAGCATCCGTCATCGGATTGGTAACGCCATAGTCAGTGCACGCGGCGAGTAGCATCACCGCTGTGAGGCTGACGAGTTTCTTTGCGTGTCTCATAGGCATGCGCCTCGCGCGTTCAGGTTGAGTGCGGAGCCGCTGGCGCAAGCCGGCTCTGACACAGATTTGTATGCAATTGCGTCACGTTATAGTCCACCACCGTCCCCGATATGTTCCTCGCCCCGCCCAGGATTAAGGTCTGCTGCGTTGCGTCGGTGCGTGAAGCGGAGCTCGCGGTCCGATTGGGAGCGTCGGCAATTGGGCTCGTTTCACGCATGCCCAGCGGCCCCGGCCCCATTCCGGACGCCCTCATTCGGGAGATTGCGGATACCGTGCCACCGACGATCGGGACGTTTCTCCTGACGTGTGAGACGAAGGCCGAGCCGATCATCGCCCAGCAACGATTCTGTCGCACCAACACCTTGCAGCTGGTCGACGAAGTCGAGCGCGGTGTACATGAACGACTGCGGGACGCGCTTCCCGGCATCTCGATCGTTCAGGTGATCCACGTCCAGAACGACGACGCGCTCCGGCAGGCAGGGGCAATCGCTCTGGATGTCGACGCGATTCTGCTGGACTCAGGCAATCCCTCGCTCTCAATCAAAGAGCTGGGCGGAACGGGGCGCGCCCACGATTGGAGCGTGAGCCGGAGGCTTCGCGATTCTGTCGACGTTCCGATATTTCTGGCCGGCGGACTCAACGCCGGAAACGTAGCGAAAGCAATAGCGCAGGTGGCGCCGTTCGGCGTGGACGCATGCAGCGGACTGCGCAGCAAGGGCAACCTCGACGAAGAAAAACTTTCGGCCTTCATCCGCGCGGTCCATTCCAGCCGAATCTGAGGCCGGGATCCCGCGCCGTCTCCCAGTCGAAAACGTCCTTCACCGCGCGCAACAAGTCGCTCGCCCCGAGCGCGTGTTCCTCCGCCTTCAAGCGGCTCGTCTACAGGTATGAAGCCGATACTTTCTATGCAGCCGGCGAACCAGACACGCGCGGCGCGAACGATCACCATGAGGGTCATTACGGCAACGACGACGGAGAGCACCACTAAGCCGGCGTCGGGGGTAGCAGGTACCTCGTCGGCCTGCTATCCCAGCCACGCTCCTGCGAGCAAATTCATTTGATGCAGCTATTCGCGACGTCTTCGTTCGCGCCTCCACAGAGCCTGCGCCTCAGACGCGACCGAGCAGAACGAATACTCAACGGCTTGCGCGCCGCGGTGGTGTTCCTGCTCACAGTATCCGCGCTCATGTACGCGCCGCACCTCTCACAGGCGTTGAATACAGCGAATGTGCTCGTCCTGGGACCAACACTCCTCTGGACTGTCGCGCAGTATCAAATCTGGTATCGCCGACCTGAGTTGCCGGCCTGGCTGTCGGCGGTCAATCCGATCGTCGATGTAACAGCTGTCACTGCAATCATCGGCGGATACGCGGTCGCTCAGTCCGGCGTGCTGGCGCTGCGCTCGCCGATCTTTCTGATGTATTTCGTAGTCCTGGCTGGTCGTCCGGTCGCTTCGTCAGTCCGAAAGGCCGCATTCATTTCGGCGCTGGCGTTTGCGGAGTACTCGCTGCTCCTCGTCTGGCTCTGGACGAGCGGCCGCCTTCCGATCGTGGTCAATCCGATCGAAGCAGTTCAGCTGGCCCGCATCACTCCGCTCGATGAGGCGGCGAAACTAATTCTTCTTGGCGTTTTTAGGATCGTATCCACCTACGCGACGTCATGGG
>WNGC01001014.1_pt1 | contig 28471 bp, 35 predicted proteins | sample 5400051 | NCBI WGS metagenome assembly WNGC01 (sample SAMN13153368, study PRJNA577476) | soil metagenome | isolation source: 20 cm soil or saprolite under grassland replicate 2 | place: USA:California | collected 2016-06-15
CCACGTGAGCTGCTTCGATTCGATCCAGACGAGCCATGCACCGACCGCGAGGGCCACGAGTGCGGTCGCACCCAGCGCGGCGACGAGTATCCATCTCGACCGTCCTCGCGAGGACGCGCGAGTTCTAAGCGCGACCTTTAGACCTTCAGCGCGTGTTCGAGCTTGTCGAGCGACTCGGCCCAGCCGAAGCGCGCCTTCTCCCCCCACTCGGCCGTGAAGCCCGACAGGGTGCGGATGGTCATGCGCGTGCGCCGACCTTCGGGGCTGAACGTGACGAGCGTGACGATCTCGTCGTCCCAGGTGTCGCCGAGCCCGCTGTGGGCCGGCGGCGCGACGCGCTTGCGGTCCGCGTCGGCGAAGTGGATCGCGAAGACGAGCCGCGAAGGCCGCTCGATCTCGCGCACGACGCCGGCGATGTAGACCATGGTGCCGTCGAGAGCGCGCTCGGCGATGAAGATGTTCCCGCCGGGACGCGCATCGAACTCGGCGAGGGGGATGCTTACGCCCATCGGTCCCCACCATTTCTGCAGGTGCTCCGGCTGTGTGAACACATCGAAGACGCGCTCGCGCGGCGCGTCGAAGACCCGTTCTATGACGACCTCCTTGATCGGCATTTCCATGACGTTATCCCTTGTGGCCATGTCGCTTCTCCTTCATTTGCAGTTCCTTCAGGTACTCGTCCAGACGATCGAGCCGCTGCTCCCAGATGACGCGATAGCGCTCGACCCACTCGTCGATCTCTTTGAGCGGGCCCGCCTCGAGCGCCGCCGGCCGCCACTGCGCCTCCTTGCCGCGCGTCACGAGTCCCGCACGTTCGAGCACCTTGAGGTGCTTGCTCACCGCGGGGAGACTCATATCGAAAGGCTTCGCGATCTCGGTCACCGACGCGCCACCCTTCGCGAGACGCGCGAGGATCGCACGCCGCGTCGGGTCGGCGAGGGCGCCGAACGTGAGGCTGAGGCGGTCGACAGCCATGTCGCTCCTTGAGTTATTTAACCACTTGGTTTATTACCCCATGCGGCCGGCGCTGTCAAGCAGACGAGGTTGAGAGAAGCGGCGAAAGTGAACCGCGCCGAGAACGCGGACTCCCTTAGTCTCGGGTGCATCAGCGGGAGAACCACAGCGGGAGGACCAGGGGAATGAGCAGGGTGCGTGTACTCGTCGGCACAAAGAAGGGCGCGTTCGTCCTAGACGCGGACGGACAGCGCAAGAAGTGGGACGTCAGCGGTCCGCATTTCGGAGGCTGGGAGATCTACCACATGAAGGGCTCTCCGGCGGATCCCGAACGGCTCTTCGCGTCGCAGTCCACCGGATGGTTCGGTCAGATCATCCAGAGGTCGGATGACGGCGGTAAGACGTGGCATCAGCCCGGGACGCCGCCAGGCGAACCGGCCAAGACGCCCGACGGTATGCCGAAGGGCGAGAGCAACAAGTTCGTGTACGACGCATCACCCGAGACCGGCAAGCCGCTCACGACGCACCAGTGGTACGACGGATCGCAGCGGCCGTGGGAGTTCAAGCGCGTCTGGCACCTCGAGCCGTCACTGAAGGACCCGGACACGGTGTACGCCGGCGTCGAGGACGCCGCGCTCTTCCGCAGCACCGACGGCGCTCAGAACTGGAAGGAGGTCTCGGGGCTACGCGGCCACGGCAGCGGTCCGCGGTGGCAGCCGGGAGGCGGCGGCTTGTGTCTGCACACGATCATCGAAGACCCGAAGAATCCCAAGCGAATCTTCGTGGCAATCTCGTCGGCCGGCGCATTCCGGACGGACGACGGTGGCACGACGTGGAAGCCGATCAACCAAGGACTCCGGTCGGAGTACATCCCCGACCCGAACGCTGATATCGGCCACTGCGTTCACCGCATCGCTTTGCACCCCTCGCGACCGAACGTGTTGTTCATGCAGAAGCACTGGGACGTTTTGCGAAGTGACGATGCGGGCGACTCGTGGAAGGAAGTCAGCGGGAACCTGCCCAGCGACTTCGGCTTCGTGATCGACGTGAACGCGAATGAGCCGGAGACGATCTACGTCGTGCCGATCAAGAGCGACTCCGAGCACTTCCCGCCCGATGGGAAGCTGCGCGTGTACCGGAGCCGCAGCGGCGGGAACGAATGGGAGGCGCTGACGAGCGGCCTCCCTCAGCAAGATTGCTACGTGAACGTCCTCCGCGACGCCATGGCGGTCGATTCACTCGACAAGTGTGGCGTGTACTTCGGCACGACCGGCGGCCAGGTGTACGCGTCTGCGGACGCCGGGGACACTTGGGCAGCGATCGTTCGCGATCTTCCGGCGGTGCTCTCGGTGGAGGTGCAGACGCTGCAATGATCCGCGTCGTGCTTCCGCACCATCTCCGGACGCTCGCACACGTCGGCAACGAGGTCGCGCTCGATGTGCGGGGCGCGGTGACGCAGCGCGCCGTCCTCGACGCAGTGGAGAGCGCCTATCCGATGCTGCGGGGCACCATACGTGACCGCACGACTCAGGAGCGCCGCGCGTTCATACGGTTCTTCGCGTGCCAACAGGATCTCTCGCACGAGTCGCCCGATACACCATTGCCGGACGACGTCGCCTCCGGGAAGGAACCCTTCCTCGTGATCGGTGCCATCGCTGGCGGGTAGGGCCATGCGGGCGTGCGAGAGGTCAGGCCCCGAGCGGTCTGAGATGGATCTGCTTGGAAAGCGCGTAGGCGGCTGAGACGTCCGCTTCGCTCTCGACGAGCGTGCGGCCAGCAACAAGCACCGAATTGTTCGGCGACGAGATCCGCGTCATTCCCGGCGGTACGGATCCTGTCCACCCGGGGCCGCTGATCAGATAGTCGCCGGCCGCGGTCCCCGTGGTGCGCTTGCCGACGTAGGCAAAATTCGTGTTGTTCGACGGATCGGTGAGCTGGACGCTGTAGTAGCGACCGCCCATGTCCGGAACGTGCAGGACCTGTGGCCCTGTCCTGAGATCTAACCAGCCGACCATGAGTAGCGTGTCGCGGTTCACGCCCGTGGTGATCAGGTTCGAGCCCGAGGTGGGCGCCGCACGGAGCGGATCTGCAAAGACCGCTTCGGGCTCCGTGTAGAGCGTATTGACCGGAATGGGGCCCTCGCCGAAGCCTGTCACGAGGATCGCCCGCTTGTACACGATCAGCAGGATTCGCGGCCAGAAGTAGACGAACAGCAAGCACGCCGCGACCATGACCGCACCGAACAGAAGCAAGTGCTGGTACGCCATCATCGACTTGGTCTTGCTTGGACGACCGGCGGCACCGCGTACTCGCCACGGAGAATGGCTGGGCCGGGCATGTACACGCGCAGCCACAGGTTGAATCTGCCCGCCGGCGTGGGCAGCCAGTTGGCTTGGTGGCCTGCCGGAGCGGCGTTCTGCATGTAGATGTCGACGGAGCCGTCGCCGTTTTGCGCGAGGCCGGACCGATCGCCGACGCTATACCGATCGATGGGATTCGCAACAAAGTGTTGTTTCTCGTCGGCCATGGTCAGCGACCAGAACGCGTCGTTGGGGGGAAGACCGCCGGCCGGAAAGTGCAGGATGTAATCGCGCTCTCCGGAGAGCGCGTGGCCCGCGCCGTCAACACTCGTCCGCCAGTACATCGCCTCTTGCGGCACGTTCACCGGGCCGGGAAAGATCCGAGCACACGCGGCCCGGGTGAAGATGTCGTTGCCGGGTAGACCGCATCCGAAGATCGTGATCCAGCCGTTGACCTTCGTCGCCTTGATCCTTGACAGGAGCTCGACCGCGACGACCCCCAGCCCTGCGCCGACGAGGAGGCCTTGCACCAGGTCGTTCCGCAGGGTCAGGGAATCGGCAGAGAGGAACGTGCGGACGATGACAAAGCCGCACACCACGCCGATGAGTGCCGTTAGGTACGTATACGTTCTGTTGGTCATATCGATCAGATCTCGGAGGCGACAGTTGCTCCGCCGGGCCAGCCTAGTACTCCTCTGAGAGCAAGGGTGTCGTCACGGAGTGGTCGGCTTCGATGACGATCACCGAGGGGGTTCAGCGAGGCGGCGTTCTCGAGTAGCCCGGAGGGGATTCGAACCCCTGACCTCTTCCTTGAAAGGAAAGGTGTTGAGAGAAGCGGCCTGGCAAATTAGTCAAGCACGAATTGAAACCGGCTTCGGGCGGAAACGCGCGTCAGAGAAGGGGCAGACGAAAGAACAAAGTGGTGGGCAGCAGGCCCCCCTACAACATGGACCGCGAAGATCGTTGGAAGTGGCGCCGACGGCGTACGCCGGTCACCTCATTGCCTAGGACTTCCCCGGAGGAAATCTGTGACCAACACGAGAAGCCAGACAACGCACGCGACCAGCTCGATGACCATCGCGGTACGAAGAGGCGATGTTGACGGCGACTGCAGGAGATAAGACAGGGCGGCCAACTGAGTGAGTGCGGCGAGTCCAGCCCCGAGAATGAACCCGGCCGCGACTCTCGATGTTGCAGTTCGCGGCGGCTCTTCGTACGCGCGATCACGGACCTGATGCTGAGACCGGATGCGCAGGACGATTTGGTCAAGCCGACTGCCGAGCGCAGTGCGTTGTCCGACGACAGCCCAGTAGAGGAGCAACGTCATCCACGCGAAAAAGAGCCAGAGCGCAAGACTAGCGACGATCGCCTCAGCAATTCCCACGTCGGATGTGGCCTCCTACGTTCAGCGGGTACGCCGTGTTCCGCGGCGAGATGAGTCCCGACGACGCGCTGGCTCGGGAGCTGGGCGCGATGGGGCTGGTCTGAGTCAGCGCGCGCGCCGGTAGTGCATGGCGACCGCGCCGCTGCGGAGCGGCTTCGCCGAGACCAGCTCGAGCCGTCGCGTGCTGGGCAGCCCGCTCTGGTACAGGGTCGGGCCGTGGCCGGCGATCCTGGGGTGGACGAGGAACTTGTACTCGTCGATCAGATCCAGCCGGTCCAGCTCGGTCGCGAGCTTGCCGCTACCGAGGAGCACGCCGGCCGGGGTCGCGTCCTTGAGCTTCTGCACGCCCGTGCGCAGGTCGCCGGCGATGTGGTGGCTGTTGGTCCACGGGAAGTCCTTTCGCGTCGACGACACCACGTACTTCGGCTTGGCCTCCAGCTTGACCGCCCACTCGCGCATCGCCGGCGGCGCCTCCTCGTCTCCGCGGGCGACCGCCGGCCAGTAGCTCTCCATCATCTCGTAGGTGACGCGGCCCCACAGCATCGCCCCGCCCTCGTCCATGAGGCGGGTGAAGAAGGCGTGTGTCTCGTCGTCGGCGATTCCCTCCTGGTGGTCGACGCAGCCGTCCAGGGTGACGTTGATGCTGAAGGTCAAGAGTCCCAGGCGGCGAGTCTATGAGGTCGAGGGAAGCGGCGGCCTAGCAAAGACCCGGCCATTCGACGAACGTCGTCGGGCACCCTCGCCATTCACGGCACCGCGCAACGCACGAAAAGAGAAACGGCCTGTCGAGAAGTGGCCCTCACCGAAGGAAAGCGCCCTGAGTGACAATCGCAGGGCGACGAGAGCCAATATCCACGCGGCCGTGTAGCCCGGAGGGGATTCGAACCCCTGACCTCTTCCTTGAAAGGGATGAGGTCGAGAGAAGCGGCCTGGCGAATTCTTCGAGCACGAATTGAAACCGGCTTCGAGCCAAAACGCACGTCAGATAAGCGGCCGGATCAACCGAGGCGGGCAGCAGGCCTACCTCACCTGCACGACGACACGATGCGAAAGAATATGCGCATGGCTTCCGTCGGCGACTACGGCGAACATCTCAAGATTGCCGACTACCACATCCCAATTCGTGATTAGGTCCTCGCGCGAGCCGTACCGAATAGTTAACGAGCCCCGCGGCCCGCGATACCGCGATCTCCTCCGCGAAGGCGCTCGGGTATCTGATCGCTTTCTATTTGTAGACATACCGGAGCCTTTCTACCGCGAGCACGACACATCCTTCGGCCCAGCGGCGAAGCGACTCGTCGAAGAACTGGCTCCGCACTTAATCAGCCTCACCTCGGACCGATCGTGGCCGGGAACTCGATTGGGAGAGGTGCACGGCGTCAAGAGCTACGCCCGCATATACCGGTACAGACTCGATGCGGAGAGTCTCGAGATGCTTGAGCGGGCCACGGACCATCTGTTCTCGTGGCAGCCGCCGCTCCCGCTGGACCTGTGCCTCCTGAGACCCGACGGCGAGGCGTGGCTTACTACGATCGCCTCAGAAGACACTGCCTACCTGCGCCTCGCCCCTGAAGAGGTAACCCCACTCATGGACCGCACCGGGATGGATCTGCAACGCTACCTGAGGCACTGAGCCACTGAGCGTCCGTTCAAGCCCGCGGGGACCGCACGGTATCGCGCGCGCGGTTTGCTGAGAGCGCGGCTTGACTCGTAGGTTGGAGACCTCTTTACAACACGCGGATGACAGGGTCGCGCCCCTCGTAGCGGAGCGTCGCGGCCGGTGTCACGCGGTCGCCACCGCCGAAGGCGGGGGCGCGTGTGCGCCGGCCGCCAGCCTCGCGCGACGAGGGGCGCGCGCCGTCATGCGTACGCGCGTAGGGAAGCGGCCAAAGGCCTTGAAAATCGGAATCGGTCGGCCTAGGTTCGGAGAGTCCTGCACGGGCAGTCTGGGGATTCGACCCGGCACTGTGAGCCATCGAGCCGAGTGGTCGGAAAATGTGTAGCCGCCAGAAGCGTTGGCAGGGGACGGTCCGCGTGGCCTTAGTCACAGGATCGGAGCACCAATAAGGCGCGGCTACACAAGGTCTGACAGAGCGCGCGAACCGCTCCGCCATCCTTACTAGCGAAGCTGCGCCCACCGAACGAAAGGGGCGTAGCGCGTGGCCGAAGCGGTACGAGGACACACCGTCTGTGCGTTGGGCTGCTGGCCGTGTCACCTCGGTTGGTGGATGGCGAACACCTGGCGGTGGCAAGTCTTCGCAACGCTTACGCATCGGGATCCCGAAGACGTCGGCAGCGCTTTCACGCACCTCGGCGTAGGCGGCGCAGAGAGGCAGCTCATCCGATGGTGGGATCACTCGGTGCGACCACGAGCTCCCGGCGCTTTCGCTTGGTTCCAGATGGAGGCCCACAAGGCCAGGCCGACCCCGCATTGGCACGGGCTCGTAGGTGGAGTGCCATCTGACCTCCAAAGATCGGACCTCTGGGCTGAGTGGTTCAATGCGCCGCGGGGCGGCATCACGCGAATCGAGCCCGTTCGTGACGCTGACGGTGTCGCGCTCTACGTGGCGAAGTACGTCACCAAGGATCTCGGGAAACCATGGTTCCTCGGCAACCTTCGGGACGCTCGTAGACTCCCGACCGGCCTGCTGCCCGCCGGGAAGGAAAACGATGACCGGCGGTCGCACCTTTACAACTCGATCACGACCGATGAGGTGGGCGGAGATGCGTGATGAACGCACATCTCTGCTCGATGTGGTGGAGAGTTTCTTCATCCACCGCAATGACTTGTCGCCGGCTACAGCAGCGAACTACCGAATCGCATTCGAACAGTTTGGGAAGTGGTGCAGTGAATCGCTTGGACGACCTGCGGCGGTCAGCGATCTCGAGGGAGGCACTGTCGAAGCGTATCTGTATTTCCGACGCAGGAGCGTCTCAGCGCAATCCGCGCGAAGTGGATGGGTCGCACTTCGATCCCTTGCGAAGTTCCTGGCGGACAGAAGAATCCATCACGACAACGGGGACTCAGTCCTCCGGCTTGTGCGACAGCCGAAGGTCAAGGACGAGCCCCGTCGAGCTCTAACGGACGACGAGATGTGGCGGTTGCTGGAAGTCTCCGCCGCGGGCGAAATGGGACCACGAGACAAGGCCTTGGTATGGCTGTTGCTCGGCTGTGGAATCAGGCGGGCCGAAGCGGCAAACCTCCGGCTATCGGACGTCAACGTGAAGGATCGCAAGCTTCACGTCAGGGCACAGACGAGCAAATCGGTTCATCCACGCGACGTGACTATCCCGACCGAGACCGCCAAGGCATTGGACGAGTACCTCGACTTGCGCGAGGGAGAAACGGAAGCGGGTGCGCCGTTCTTTATCGATCGGCGAGGGCAGGCGCTTTCAGGGAACGGCATCCGGAAGTTGTTCGAGCGCTTGAAGGTGCGCTCGGGGATCCGGGATCTGTGCGCTCACATGAACCGACCAACGTGGGCGACCAACTTTCACCGCTCTGGGTCCGGCTCCCGATTTGATCTCATGGTCGAGGGCGAATGCACGACGGGCCGCATGGTCGAGCGATATACGAAGGCGAGGCCGGTCGAGGAACGACGGCGCGCACCTTCGCCATTCACAGCGGCGCGCAATGCTCGAAAAGAGAAGCGGCCTGTAGAGAAGTGGCCCCCACCGCAGGTAAGCGGCCTGGGTCAGAAGCGCACAGCGGACGAACCAACATTCACGCGGTCGTGTAGCCCGGAGGGGATTCGAACCCCTGACCTCTTCCTTGAAAGGGAAGCGCCCTGGACCACTAGGCGACCGGGCCGGGCTTTAAATGAAGTCTATCGGCCTGCGATCAGCGCCAGGTGGCAACGATCGCGGCCATGATCACCTGCACCAGCAGGTTGTGCGCGTTGTTCAGGACCCAGAGTCCCCACGACTTTTTCTCAAACGAGATCTGAGCGGCCGTTATCGTCGCCATGAAGCCGAGCCAGGCGAGGACGCCCAGCAGGACGCCGTCGGTCACCGACTTCCCGCCGAGATTCAGGGCAAGCACCGCGAGCACCCATGCGTTGAGAAGCGACGCGACGACGCCGACGAGCAGGCCGGTCGGACCCGGATTACCCAGCTGGGCTTGCGTCGTGCCGAGATATGTCATCCAGCGAGTCCCAAAGACGCGCGGCGAATACCAGATGAAACCGATGACAAGTGCCACAACCGCTGCCACAACGACCGCCAGATAGTTCACGCCGAAATTGATCGCCATGTTTCTCCGTACCTTCCCTCACCGCCGATCGGCGGCGGCGGAATCCTAGTCGGCGGGACCGCCGACGCGCTGCATCCGGAAGATGAGCTCCCACGTGTTGAACACGCCCCACAAGAGGCTCAGGATCGCGATCCCCGCGCTCAGGTAGATCGCCCACGTCTCGCCGGCGGCTACGCCGATCGCCCCGGTCAGCGACATCGCGAACAGCACGAAACCCGCTGCGAACTGACCCATGGTCACGCGACGGTCATATCCGACCCCGGTCGCACGCAAGCCGCTGCGAGCGGCACCTGCGAACGGAAGGAGCGCTGCCAGGTTCAGAATGATCAATTCCAGACCAAATGCAGTGAGGCTCTGCGGCAGCAGAGCGAAGAACCCGAATGCGAGTGCGACGACGTATCCAAGGAACACTGACCTGGCGACGGACGAAGCTCCGCGTTGCGTTGGTCATTTAAGGCGCGGATGTGGATCGAGAGCGCGACGAAGAGAAGGCCGAGTAGTCCAGCCGCCGCCGTGACGAGAGCGACGTTGAAGTCGTGCCAAAGGACGAGCTCCTCGGACATCAGACGAACCCTACGGCGATATTCTTTGTCTGCCGATGGATCGTCATCCGCGCGCACTGATCGGCTATGCGGTTGCCGCGGCGGTGGTCGCGCTCGCGCTCGCGATCAAATACCTCTTCAGCTTCGGCGGCCTCGGTGCTGATCATCCTTTCGTGCTCCTCCCCGCCGCGGTCATCGTGGCGGCATGGTACGGAGGTCGCGGGCCAGGCCTCTTGGCGGCGGTGCTGGTGGCGATCGGCGCGGACATCCTCTTCCTGCCTCCGGCCGGGATCGGCGTCCTGAGCGACGACCTGTTCGCGCTCGTCGCGCTTTTCGCGGAGGCGATCCTCATCGTCGAGATAACGGTCCGTCTTCGCAAGGCGCGAGAGTTCGCGCGCCACGAGGCCGCATCGGCGGAAGCCGCCCGTCGAGAGGCGGCCTTCGGGCTCCGCATGCGCGAGGAGCTGCTAACTTTCCTGTCCACGAAGCTTCACGGCCCGCTGATGGGGATGGTCGACAGGCTCATCTCGGCGCGTTCGGCGGTCGAGCGCGGAGAGAGCGCCCGTGCGATGGCCGCGCTCGACGGGCTCGCCGGAGATGTGCGTGTGCTCCAGCGGACCACGGAACACTGGGTGGCCGAGGCGGGGCCCAGACCGGAAGACCGCTAGAGGATCCCGAGCACCTTCCGCGCGATCGTGCGGAGCGACGCCATGCTGTCGGGTGCAAGGTCGCGCCGGGCGTGGCGCTCGAGGACGCGGATCGCGCGCTCCGCATGAAGGTCATCATCGAGAGCCGTGAGCACAGCCTGGGTGGAGGCATCCTTCTCGAGCGGACCGAGCCTGCCACGCCCGAGCGACTTCGCGAGCGCGTCGGCCCGTTGCGCCGCGCGAGCGAGATGGTCCTCGTCGTGGTCGAACGCGCGACGGTAGTGAACATCGAGGAGGTAGAGGCGGAGGGCCTGCGGTGACGTCTTCTCCAGCGCATCCCGCACGAACACCATGTTGCCGTCGGACTTCGACATCTTCGCGCCGCCCAGGCGCATCGGCGCCACGTGGACCCAGTGGCCGACGAATCGCGTCTTCATGCCATGCGCGGCCTCGCTCTGCGCGGTCTCGCACTCGTGATGCGGGTAGATCAGATCGCTGCCCCCACCGTGAATGTCGATTGGAAAACCGAGATGGCGGTCGGACATCGCTGAACACTCGAGGTGCCACCCCGGACGGCCACGGCCGAATGGGCTTGGCCACGTCGGTCCCTCCGCCACGCGACGCCAGAGGGCAAAGTCGAGGGGCGACCGCCGGCTCGGGTCGTCGAGCCGCGCGTCGTCCTGCGAGGCGAGGATGCGTCGCATCTTCGGCTTGGAGAATCGCGAGAGCTGGCCGAAACGCGGGAACGTCGAGACGTCGAAGTAAACGCCACCCGGAAGCTCGTAGGCGTGCCCGCGTCTCTTCAGACGCTCGGCGAGGCTGACCATCGCCCGGATCTCGCGGGTGGCGTGCGGTATCGCGTCCGGTTTGCGCCAGCCGAGGCGCCGCATGTCCGCGAGAAACGCGCGTTCCTCCCGCCGCCCCAGCTCACGCCAGCTCACCTTGTCCCTCGCGGCGCGCTGCAGGATCGACTCGTCGATGTCCGTGATGTTCTGGGCGTAACGCACCCGCTGCCCACGGGTCTCGAGCAGACGTGCCAGGACGTCGAAGACAAGGAACGTGCGGGCATGACCGAGATGCGTGGTGTCGTAGGGCGTCACGCCGCAGACGTACATCGTCGCGGTACGTGCTCGAGGCTGGAATGCGAAGGTGCCCCGCCGCCGCGTGTCGTAGAGCCATAGCACCTCTCGTGGACGATATCCTCGCGCGCGGTGCCGCGCTCAATCGATCCCGACGAGGTCCTCTCCGTCCTCCGGCGCATCGCCATGGCCCCGACCGCTCCGTATCACGAGTGGGCCGCGCTCGACGCGATCCGTGGCGAGCTCGAGAACGGCGGGGTCACAACGAAGACCGACCAGTTTGGGCAGCTGCACGCGCGCGTCTCTGCGGGCACCGCGAAGCGCGCTCTCGTGTTCGCAGCGCACACCGACCACCCGGCGTTCGAGGTAGTCGAAGCGTCGGGAAAGACGGGCAAGGCACGCGTCCTCGGCGGATTCCGTCAGCGTGTCCTCCCGCCCAACGTGGCGGTGACCGTCCACGACGACATCGGGACCGCCTCGTTCGCCGCGGTCCTGACCAAGCCGATCGCCGATATCGAGCCGGTCCACAACTCGACCACCGTGTGCCGGATCGACGCCGAGGAGCCGCTGGCGGTGGGACAGTACGCGGTACTCGACCTCCCCGCGGCAGATGTGTCCGGTGACGAGATACGCATGCGCGCCGCTGACGATCTCGCGGGATGCGCCCTTATCGTCTCGGTGCTCCTAGCGCTACGCGACGAGCCCGCGCCTCACGACGTCCACGCGATCTTCACCAGGGCCGAAGAGACCGGCCTGTACGGCGCCCGCCTCGCGGCCGAGGACGTTCTTTTGCCGCGGGACGCCTACGTCGTCTCGGTCGAGGCGAGCCGCGCGCTCCCTGGCGCGGAGGCCGGCCGCGGCATCGTCGTCCGCGCGGGTGACCTCTACAACACCTTCAGCAACGAGGCGGAGCGATACCTGCGCGTCGCGCGCGAGCGACTCGCGGAGCGCGGGATCCAGTCACAGCGCGCGTTGCTCGTCGGTGGTACGTGCGAGGCGTCGGCTTTCGTGCGGCTCGGCTGGATCGCGACCGGCATCGCACTCCCGAACGTCAACTATCACAACGCTGCCGCGGACGGCGGGTTCGCCGCGGAGATCGTCCGCCTGGGCGACTTGCTGAGCGGAATCGAACTCGGCGTCGAGGCGGCCCTCGCCGCCGGGGTTGATGCGGACGAGTCATGGTGGCCCGACGTTCGCATAACACCGAACGTCATCCGTGATCTGCTCCGCCGCGAGCGCCCGAAACGCTGATATCCATTTCTGGGTAGTGGGGCAATTTCGGGCCGATTAGGATTCCTGACGAATGACGGGCTGGGCGTATTTCCGCGGCGCTCTTCTGATATCGCTCCCGTTCATTCTGGCTCTTACCTACTTCGTCTCTAACCGCACCATTTTCAGTTGGCTGTTATTGGGCTCGTGGCTCATTCAGGGGGCGTGGCTGGCTTACTGGTGGTCCCGCCGAAAGAAAGTCGCGCAGTAACGAGCCAGCCACGGCATAGCCTGGACGACGTGCGCCGGAAGTTTCTGATCGTCCTCGTCGGCCTGCCCGCGCTTGGGATCGTTCTCTCTAATGCCCTGGCCGCAACGCCCACATACGAGATCCGCGATGTTCCGGGACTTCGGCGGCAACTTGATCAGATCGCGCCCGGTCCTCATGGCCCGCCCCAACTCGTCCCGCCGCCCGCGCCAGGACCCGGAGTCAATACGTGAAGAAGCGGCGAATGCCCCGCGACCCAACAAGCTTGCGGCGCGAGGCGTAGAGCTTGCCACCAGCGAGAAAGTGACTACGGAGGAAGGCGGCTCCGCGGAAGGATTAGCCCGACGCCAGCGGTCGCCACAGACAAGCTTCCGAAGATGATTCAAGACCACGCGCGAGGGGCGCGACCAATGGAGGGTGAGCCAACCTGTGCTGAATGCCGGAAGGTGCGGGGCCTGTCTGTGCCGTGACGACTTCCCATTTCTGGGTAGTGGGGAATTTCAGGCAGGGAACGCGATGAGGAGGGCGACGCCGAGCACCGCAACAGCAAATGACAAAAGCAAGAGGAGTTGCGACAGTCGAAGCTGTCGGCGCACGCGATCAACGGCCAAGTCTGGATGCGGGGTTGCGAGTGCCCGTCGCCATCGCCCACCAAAATCGACCGGAAGGAAGGGCATCCTCTCCGGTGTCGCCCTCACATATCGCGACGTAAAGCGCCGCCATAGGAACGAATTCGCCAAGATTGCCGCCGCGAACGAGACGCCCCCCAACAAGAAAACAAAGCCGCCGATGCCGCTCATGTCAGATGTGTGATACCCCACTGCCCATTTCTGGTAGCACTTGACTCGGCCTTCCGTGGTGGGTGTAGAACAAGGACAAGCTCCGCACGGGCCCACGGAGCGAGCAAGCAAGACCGGCGGACGCCGAATCGGAGGTCGCATGGTCAGGCTTCACAAACGACTCGGAGTCTTCCAAGTCGATCGATGACGCCCTCGACGGAAGGGGGCACTGCCGAGAGCTCGCTTTCGGCGGATTGAGAATCGGAGATCCTTTTTGGCGATCTTCCGAACCGAGGCCAGATAATGAGGCCTGTAGCCGGAAGCGACGGCGACCCCCGGGAACGGGGGTCGCTTTTTTAGGTGGAATCCACAGGCGAGCTCGCCTGGTTTCGAGGCGAGGTTCTTCGCTCGATCGTGTGGCCGCGCGCGTTCGCGAGATCGCTGGCCCGCGAGCATTTCGGTCTGGCGGGCGTGCTCATCGTGGTGGGAGCGGGTATCGCGCTTTCACTGACCGTCGACGCGCTGGTCCTCGCGACGAAAGGCGTATCTCCTGCCAGCTTCGTGGCCCGACTCATCTTCGTGTCGCTCCTGCTCGGCGCGCGCTTCGCGGTGAGCGCGGCGGTCCTCGGGTTTGTGGTCTTCCTCGGCGCGCGTGCCACGCGCCAGAGCGATCTGACTCTCGACCAATGCTTCAACGCGGTCGCCTTTGCGTCCTCGCCGCTTCTTGTGACGCCGCTCGCGGCGCTCATCGCTGTGTTCGCCCCGAACCTGGTGCTCGTCGCCGGCATCCTCATCCTGGTCATCGGGCTGCGAGCGTTCGCAGGCCTCGCTCTGAACCTGCGTGCGATCCTTCCGTTGCCGGCAGCCGCGCTTGCGCTCCTCCTTGCCCTCGCGAGCGGATGGATCGTCCTCGGAGATCAGGTCTCGCGGGTGCGCATGACCGCGTACGCGATCGCGCCGGAGCTCGCGCCCACGCTTACCGCAACACCGGCAGAGGGAAAGCGCTACGAGTTCCAAGCGGCGAGTCTCACGGTCCCCGATAGCTGGGCGTACTCGGTGCGAGGCGTCGCCGGCGAGATCGCGCACTTCGAGACGGCGAGCGCCACGCTGAACGTCGCGGTCCTGCGACCCGAGGACCTCGCGACGATGGACTCGTTCGCGGATCTCATCGCCCGCGGCGAGCGTCTCGGGTTCTCGGCAGGGCGCAGCGAACGGTCGGTCGAGCGAATCAACGGGCTCGTAGCGGTCGACGACCGCGCCGATGGGACGTACGAAGGACGGCACATCGCCATCCGTCAGTTCGCGATCCTCGTACGGACGAGCGGGATGGCTCTGCAGTTCCGCTTTTTCGATCCGCCGGATGTCGACGCGGCTTTCGCGGAGGCTGCGGCCATCGCCGCGACATGGCAAGTCGGTGCTTCCCCGCCCTAGCTCTCGACGATCGGGATCTTCCTCGACGCGCCATCGGTGATGCGGTACGCAAAGACATCGGGCGGCTCAGACCGGAGCGACGTGAGCACGTAAACCTGCGCCGGCCAGCGCGCGTTGGCGATGTCGAAGTCCGAGGGCTTCGGTTCGGTGCGGGGATGGCTGTGATAGATGCCGACAAGGTAGCGGTCGGTGTCGTCAGTGCTGGCGATTGCCTCTCGAAGCTGCGCCGGATCGATCTCGTACCGCGTCTCCGGCATGGCGTGGACGTTCCGGCCGCGAACAAGCCGATCCGCCAGATCGCCATCGCCGAAGAGCAGGCCGCAACACTCGCGTGGTGCGCTCTCGCGCGCGTGCGCCACGATCTCTTCCCGCAGCCGAGGCGGTAGGACGATGCGTGCGCGCTCGATCAGCGGCCGCCGGCCATCGCCGGAATGACCATGACCTCGCTGCCGTCCGGCACCGCCGCACCGCTGCCACCGCGTGTGCGAGCGTCATCCTCACCGATGTAGACGTTGACGTACGAGCGGAGAGCGCCATCTTCGTCGAGCACGCGCGAGGCGAATCCAGGGTGCCGGCGATCGATCTCCGCGATCACGTCGCGAAGCGTTCCGCCCGACGCGGTGAGCTTGGTCTCGCCGCCGGTCGCGTCACGTAGCGCACCGGGCAAGCGAACGGTCACGGTCATGGATTACTCCCAGAGGGGGGTGCTGAGGTAGCGCTCGCCCCCATCAGCGATCAACACGACGATACGCCCGGATTCTTCCCGCGCGACCTCCATCGCGGCCGCCACGGCCGCACCACCGGATGGCCCACTGAAGATCCCTTCTTCACGTGCGAGCCGTTTCGTCATCGCGAGCGCTTCGTCGGTGGACATGACGCGGTGAACGTCCGCGACACGCTCGTCCCATATCGGGGGGCGCAGCGCGGTGGGCATGTGCTTCCACCCTTCGATCCCATGCAGCGCGTCGTTCGGCTGGACCGCAACGATGCGAACGCGTTTTGGCCGGAGCGCGCGGGAAACGCCGACGATGGTGCCGGATGTCCCCACCCCCGCGACGAAGTGGGTCACGCGTCCGCCGGTCTGCTTCCAGATCTCGGCAGCTGTCCCGAGCTCGTGAGCGAGGGGATTCGCGGGATTCGAGTACTGGTCGACGTAGACATAACGGTCCGGATCTGCGGCGGCCCGACGCTGCGCCTCGCGAATCGCACCGTCCGTCCCATCGAGGGGATCGGTAAGGACGAGCTGCGCGCCGAAGGCGCGCGCGATGCGCTTGCGCTCGATGGAGACCTTGTCGGGCATGCAGATCTCGAGCGCGTATCCCCGGACCGCACAGACCATGGCGAGCGCGACGCCGGTATTCCCGCTCGTCGCGTCGAGCACGACTCGCCTGCGACGCAGGCGGCCCTCTTCCTCCGCGTCGAGCACCATCCAGAGCGCCGGCCGGTCCTTGACGCTGCCACCCGGATTGGCGCTCTCGACCTTCGCCCACAGATCGCCGCGCAGGCCCGCGCCCACGCGATGCAGCGGGATGAGTGGAGTGTCGCCGATTCGCTCGAGGATCGTGCCGCGCACACGCTCGCGCACGAGCTCCGCGCTGAGACGGGACATGCGAGGAGGGTAGCGGGGCCGGGTCTAGACCCGGACGGTATCCAGCGCGCGTCGCGCGAGACGGAGCGCTTCGTCGGAGTCCCCACTCGCCTCGGCGGCGCGCGACCAGCGATCGAAGATCACGCGCAGGAGGTGCGGCGCGCGCTCCTCGGCGAGCTGGCGGGCTTCTTGGAACGAGCGTCGGGCCGCCGCGCCGTTCGCCTTCATCCGGAGCTCTCCCATGAGGACGAGCATGCGGACTTCCGCGTCGACCTGGCCGACTTTGCGCGCGAATTTGAGCGCGGTCTGCGCTCCGTCGAGGGCTTCCGCAACGTCACCTTTGGCGAGGATCTCCGCCTCCGATGCTTTGATCGAAGCGAGGGTACCGTCGCGCTTCGCGAGCTCGGCGAGGCTGGCTGCGCGCGCGAGACACTCGCGGGCGCGCGTGATGTTTCCGTAATCGACGTACAGCGCGCCAGAACGAACGCCTGCTCGTACATCGCGAGTGCCTGCTTCGATTGGCGCTGATTGCTGAGAGCCAGTGCCAGGTCCACCAGACGTCGGTAATGGAAGGTGACGTCCTTTACGGTCCCGTCCTCACACGCCTGCACGCACTCGCGAAGAAGGCGTATTTGTTCCTCGTAGGCGTAGGTCCGCTCGTATGCACCCGCCAACACGGATTTGATGCGCACCTGCTCTTCAGGATCGTTCAGCAGATCGGCCATCCGCTGCGCGCGCTCGATCACCGGGAAGGCCTGCTTCGGTTGGGAGGTGGCGTTGTACGCCGCGGCCAAGTAACGAAGGCGAACCAGCTGGTCCTGTGGAGTCAGGCCTTCTTCCAATCCCTCGAGGAGCGGAATCGCTGCATCCGAGTGACGCTCTTCGATCAGGCGGCGTGCCTCAAGAAGCGTGTACTGCGGAGTCGCCGGCGACGGAGCGCCGCCCAGCAGGTCGGCAGGCTTTACGCCAAGAACGCCGGCGATGTGCTCGAGCGCCTTCATCGACGCGCGCGTGCGCCCGGACTCGAGCATGGAGATGTACGCCTTGGTGTATTGCGGCTCCGCCACCTGAGCCTGGGTAAGGCCCTTGGCGGTGCGTAACGATCGAATTCGCGCTCCCACGTCGGCCACCATGGGTGACCGCACCTCAGCCACAGCACGGGCACTTTACGGGGGAGAAGTAGACCCGTCAAACCAATCTTTACCGAATTCTTAAGGACCGAGACCGGGGCACTGCCGGTCGGGGTCCTGCGGGCCCAGTTGGCCCGAATCTCGGTCGGCCGACGCGTTCGTGCGGCCGAGGTCATGTCAGCTAGCAGAAGCCGCCGCCGCCTGAGCTCACACCGCAGGCGTAGGCGATGGATGCGAGCGAAGCCGAGAGCGTGAACGCGAGAGCGCTGAGGAAAGCGATGAGCTGCACGGTGCGAAGAGTCGACATTCGGTGGGTCCTCCCCGACCCCACCGGCGGATTTCTGGACCCGGTCGGCGCCACTCTGCGACCAAGCCGCGCCGAAGTAAAGGAGGATTTACGTCGATTGCGTTACGCGAAGAGGCGCTGGGTCAGGGGACGGAGCTGGTGGACGCAGCCATCGATCGCCGCGGCGAAGAGCAAGCTCGCCGGACCGACGAGCAGTCCGGGCACCGCGTAGAGCGGTGGCAGAGTCTCGAAAGCCACGCTCGCGCCGCCCTTGACCGCGACGAGCACGGCCGCAGCGACCAGCGCGCCGCCCGAGAGCGCGACCGAGAGGGGCGATAGCCCGACCGAGAGGGGGCGGCCCGCGACGAGCTGGTCGATCCGCGCCTCGGTCACCGAGAGCGAGCTCACCGGGACGAGAAGTCCCAGGGAGACGTCGTCGGCATCCGGGAGGAGCTTGTAGAGAGCGCTCGCGAGCGACCGCACGCCGCCTGATGCGCGGACCGCCTCCTGGTCGGCCTCGATCTCTTTCTGGAGCGTGTGGAAAGCCAGAAGCTCGTCGACGACCGGGACGACGTATAGACCGGCGGCGAAGTACCGCGCGACGACCTGGCGGAGCGGATCCCGCTGCCGGAGGTGATAGCGCTCGTGATGGAGCACGGCGCGAAGCTCGTCGGCCTCGAGCCGCTCGACGAGCGCGGTCGACAGGCAGATCCGTGGGCGCAGGAACCAGTAGCAGAAGGAGAACGGCCGCTCGTCGGCGACAAGGTCGATCCGGCTTTCGAGGTCGAGACCGTCCGCCGCGATGAGGACGGACGGTGGTAGTTCGACCTTCTGCGCGACCAGCGTGCGGATGAGGAGCGCCGTGGCCGCGAGCTGGCGGAAGAGCGTCACCAGACCGAGCGAGATGCCGCAGAGCGCGAGGAGCAGGACGAGCGCGGCGACGACGTCCGCGGTGTCCTCGGCGCCTCGGCCGAGGAGCTGCTCCACGCGCGGAGCGAGGGTGAGGAGCAGGGCGAGCAGGATCGCGCTCGACCCGAGCGCCAGCCCGAGCAAGATCGCGAAGGCGCGATCAGCGCGCTTCACGGCTGTCCTTCTGCGCGAGACGGCGGAGCGCGGCACGATGAGTCGCGTCCACGGTGTCGAGCTCCGCGCTGAACGCGGCGAGCGCCGCGTCGCCGAACTCGGCTACGAGCCCGCGCGCGAGGTCGCGGGAGAGACGCGCGCGATGCTCGTCGCGGGTGTGCGCTGGACGGTAGACGTAGGTCTTACCCTCGCGCGTTCGCTCGAGGAGCCCCTTGTCGTGGAGGCGGACCATGATCGTCATCACCGTCGTGTAGGCGAGCTCGCGTGTCCGCGCGAGGTCCTCGACGATGTCGCGAACCGTGGCCGAGCGTCGCTTCCAGAGCCGAGCCATGACCTCGGTCTCTAGTGGCCCGAGGAACTTCTCTTCGGCCTTCTCGGGTCGGCGCAGACGGCGTAGGTCGGGTCGGCTCACGCGCCGATTATCCCGCTCGCCGCCCGCGGACGGTAACGCGCCGGCGCCGCAACAGGCGGGGGTGACGCTCGGTGAGACCTTCCCGCCCGTGCGCGAGCGCAACGTGGAGCTCGACGATGAGATGTCCGTCGCGGGGCTGGTACACCGGACCGCCGGCGCTATCGCGCCGCTCGACCACACCCGACAGCGCGAGCGCGGCGAGCTCGCGCTCCGCGTACGTCTGCTCGACGCCGGCCCAGATCGCCGCACGTTGCGCGGTGTCCTCGCCCAGCGAGAGCGCGTGGAGGAGCCGAAGGCGGCGGGAATCGGCGATCCGCTCGAGCGCCGCCGCGGCGCGCTCGTACTCTTCGTCGCTCGCGCGCTCGAGCATGGTGGGGTCGCTCGTGAAGAGGTTCAGGTCCCAGTCTTCGATCGCCATTTCGCTACCGCCCAAACCCGGCTACGACAGCGCCGTCGTAGCTCTGCCGCACATACTACGCCAGTGTCGTATGTGTTCGGTGGCATACGTCAGCAGCGCCGGCGGGGGGCGACGTGTGGCCTGCAGCGGGTAGGGCGGACATTGCCTTGAGCAGCGTCGGGGTCTTCGGAGCGAGCGGCCCCTGACCGGCGGTCGATCGCGATCCCACGAGGGGCCGAGCGGAGAAGACCCCGGCGCTGCTCATCATTCCGCCGCAGCCGAACCCGCCGCGAGACGCTCTTCGGCTGGCGGAGCGCCGCCGCCAGCAATGGCGTTGAGAGCGACTGCTGCGACAACGAGCGCCGCACCGGCGAGCATGCGGATGGTTACTGGCTCGCCGAGCCAGAGGGTGCCGATCAGAATCGCCTCTGCCGGGACGACGACCTGGATCAGCGTGATCGTTGTCGGTCGCAGCTTTCGATACAGCCACAGAGAGACGACCATCGCGAATCCGGTGCCGAAGACGACGAGATAGGCCAGGGCCAGGATGCTCGGCGTGGTCCAGCGCGTTCCCGCCGAGACTTGCCCGAGCGCGAGCGGACTCAGCAGCAAAACGGAAGCCCACGCGCCGAGCGCCACCGCCGGGATGGGCGCGACACGGGTGAGGAAACGCGACTGGAGAATCGCGGCGATCGCCCAGCTGATCGCCATCAGCGCGAGCAGGGCCGTGGCAACGAGTCCGGCGACTCCGCCAGCGGTCTCGGGAGCGCCGATGAGGATGACGGTCCCCACCAGACCGAGAACGAGGCCCCCCACCTTGAGGGCGGAGAGGCGATCGCCCTTGACCAGAAAGTGTGCGAGGAGGGCCGTCCAGACCGGGGCGGCGGCGCCGAACACGGAGACAAGGCCGCTGGGCACGAACTGCTCCGCCCAGAAGATGATCGCCCAGCTCCAGCCGAGGTTGATGAGCCCCACAACGACGGCGACGGCGATCGTTCGGTTGCCGCGGGGGAACGGCTGCCGGAGCGCGACGGCGACGATCGTCAGGAGCGAGGCGACGGCGACCGCGCGGACGAACGCGAACAGGAACGGGGGCACGTCGGTCACGCCGATCTTGATCGCGCCCCATGTGGAGCCCCAGATAAGCGCAACGCTCACGTATGCGGCGACGACGCGAAGCGGCGGCATGCGCGAGCGATGATGGCCCATATCGTGATGTCGATGAGACCCGTCGCTCCTCTGGTGTGGCTCGTCGCCGTGATCGTGGCCGCGTGCGCCCCGGCATCTCTCGCCGGGACCGACCTCGGTGCGACCGACGCGCCCGACTTCACTCTGACCGACGGAGTGACCGGCCGCGCGGTCACGCTCTCGTCCCAGCGCGGCCAAATCGTTGCGCTGACGTTCCTGTACACGAATTGCCCCGACGTCTGCCCGCTCACCGCCACGCGCTTCCGTTCCGCGCAAACGGAGCTACAGGGTGACGCGGGCCGCGTGACCTTCATCGCGGTCTCCGTCGATCCGGATGGCGACACACCACAGGCCGTGCAGACCTTCTCCGCCGCCCACGGTCTCGCGTCGAATTGGTTCTATCTCGTCGGCGGTCGTGCGCAGCTCTCGCCGGTGTGGGCGTCGTACGGGATCGGGGTGCAGGCCGGCAGCACGACGGTGACACACAACGATGCGGTGTATCTCATCGATAAGAACGGCCGTGAGCGCGTGCTTTTGCACTCGGAAGATCTGGGGACGGATCTCACGAACGACCTGCGCGCGCTGCTACGGAGCTAGCGGCTTCTTACCCAATGATGTAAATCGTCGTGAAGAGGCCGATCCAGACCACGTCCACGAAGTGCCAGTAGATCGACGCGGCCTCGACCGCCAGGTGCCGTCGCGCCGTGAACTGACCCTTGAGGGTCCGGTAGAAGACGATCGTGTTGAAGATGACGCCACCGGTCACGTGCGCGCCGTGAAAACCGGTGAGCGTGAAAAAGACCCCGGCGAAGATCCCGTCGCGAGGTAGGAACCCGAGCCTCGTGTACTCGTAACCCTGCCCGACGAGGAACAGGACGCCGAGGACGATCGTCGGAATGAGCCAATTGCGGAGGCTTCGGCGGTCGCCGCGTTTGATGGCGTTTACCGCGAGCTGCATGGTCACGCTTGAGACCAGAAGCTCGATGGTGTTGAGCGTGGGTAGCCCGATGCCGAAGATCGGGTCGACCCGCCAGGTCGGTTTTTCGCCGAACACGGGCTCCCACTCGGGTATCCGCGCACGCAGGAAGAAGTACGTCGTAAAGAGGGCACCGAAAAAGAACGCCTCGCTCGACACGAACAGGATGACGGCCCACATACCCGCGGAGAACCGCGAGGGCTGCGCCTCGAGGCCGGTCTCGTTCGGCGGGAGGCGGTCGGCGGGGTCCGCCCGGCGGCCGCGCACGACCGTCCGGTCCTCGAGCGTGGACCTCATCGCCTAGTGATGTGCTCCGTCGGTGGGCTCGGGCGCGTTCGCGTACGCGCGCGCGTCGTCGATGAGCCAGGTCGCGATCCCGATCACGAAGATCACGCCGCCGACCACCAGAAAGACCGGGCCGAGGAGAACACCGAATGCGATGAGCATCACCCCGAACGCGAGGAGCGGCGGCGAGAAGCTGGGCTGCGGAAGATGGACCGGGTGCTCCTCGTCGTGATGCGCTGACATCGCGACGCAGACTAGCGCCGCGATTGGCGTGTGTCGAAATCTCGCCCTAGTCTCTCCGCGATGGGCTCCTGGCCGCTCGACCCGCGCGGGCCGCAGGCCGAATCGATCGCCTTCGTCTACTGGATCCTGTTCGCGTGCGCGGTCGTGGTGCTTGCGATCGTGGTTGGCGCGCTCACCTATTCGGGCATCAAGTTCCGCGACCGGCCTGGCCGCGTCGCACAGCAGATCCACGGGTCGAACACCCTCGAGCTCGTCTGGACCGTTGTGCCGACCCTGATGGTGATCTCGTTCACAGCGCTCTCGTGGAACCGGCTGAACTTCATCAACGACGTCAACAGCAATGTGGCCATGACCGTGAAGGTCGAGGGCCGCCAGTGGTCGTGGAACTTCACGTACCCGGATTCGCCGACGTTCAAGCTTCAGGACGGGACGACCCTTCAGGCCGGCGAGCAGCTCGACATCCCGGTCGGTCAGAAGATAAAGATCGAGCTCACGGCAAAGGACGTCATCCACTCGTTCTGGGTGCCCAACCTCGGCGGCAAGAAGGACGCGGTGCCCGGACACACCACTGCGCTATGGATCCAGGCGGACCAGCCCGGAACGTTCAAGGGCCAATGCTTCGAGTTCTGCGGCGACGGACACGCCGACATGCTCATCACGGTCGTCGCGCACACGCCGGCCGAGTACGCAACGTGGGCGGCCGACGCAGTGAAACAGGCAAACCTCCTGAACGACCCAAAGACCGCCGTCGGACGGAATGCGTTCCTCACCGGGGCGTGCGCCGGCTGCCACACCGTGAAGGGCACGACCGCCGCCGGCAAGGTCGGTCCCGATCTCACCCATATCGCGAGCAAGCCGAACATCGCGGGCGTGCTGTCGCCGGTAAACCAGGAGAACCTCACGAAGTGGGTACGCAACGCACCGTCGATCAAGCCGGGCATCGTGATGCCGAAGTTCGAAGGAGCGCTCCCCGACGACCAGATCGACGCGATCGTTCAGTGGCTGCTGACGCTGAAGTAGCGCGACCGGCGTGAGCGGCTCCGACCTCCCCGACTACGTCAAGGCAAACCGTGACCACTGGACGAAGAACAACGCCGCATACACGGACGGCCGGGCCGAGCACGCCTGGAATGAGCAGGAGATCTCCTGGGGCGTCTGGCACACGCCGGAGTCCGAGATCAACGTGCTTCCTGGCGTCACCGGAAAGGACGTCGTCGAGCTCGGCTGTGGCACCGCCTACGTGTCTGCGTGGCTGAAGCGTGGTGGCGCGCGGCGGGTCGTCGGCGTCGACATCACGCCGGCCCAGCTCGATACCGCCCGGCGGATGAACGCGAAGTACGGGCTCGGCCTCGAGCTCATTGAGGCGAACGCGGAAGAGACCGGGCTTCCCGAGAGGTCGTTCGATCTGGCGATCTCGGAGTACGGAGCTTCGATCTGGTGCGATCCCTACAAGTGGATCCCCGAAGCCGCGCGGCTGCTTCGACCGGGCGGTGAGATCGTGTTCCTTCGCAACTCGACGCTCTCGATGCTCTGCACCCCGGACACCGGGAAAGTCCAGGAGCGATTGCTGCGTCCGCAGCTGGGCATGAACCGCATGGACTGGCCAGACACAAAAGAGACCGAGTTCCAGTTGGGTCACGGCGATCTCATCCGGCTGCTCGTCACATCCGGGTTCGAGATCCTCGACATGGTCGAGATCTTCGCGCCCGCGGACGCCGTCGATCATCCCTTCTACGGCGAGTACATGTCCGTGGAGTGGGCGCGGAAGTGGCCTTCCGAGGAGATGTGGCGCGCGCGGAAGCGTTAGGGCGCGTCGACCGTGAAGCCGGTATGCATCCCGAGCTGGTAGTGGCCCGCCACGTTGCAGATGAACACGTATTTCCCAGGTGTGAGATCGAGGGTCACGGCCGCGGACTTCCCTGCGGGAATGCTCGGGATCTCGCCGACCTTCCCGTCCTCTTTGGCCTTCGCCGAAGCACCGTCAATGGGAAGCTTGTCCGGCGGAAGGTCGGTCTTCAGCACCTGAAAGCTGTGCTCCATCGTTCCGAGATTGCGCACGCCGATCTTGACCTTGCCGGCCTTCACGCTCGGCACGTTGACGGTGATCTTGTAATCCGCGAGCTCCGCGACGACCTGCGAATCGGTCGGCGCGCTTTCGGCCGGCTGTCCGCAGCTCACGACGAGAATGGCAAACGCAAACAGCGCTGGGACGAGTCGGGTGATCATCATCTAGAGGCTATACGCTCGCGGCGCCTCTGCATTTCCTCTTCCTCCGCGAGCCAGAGGAAGAACGCGACGGAAGCGGCCGCCAGAAACACGAAGTCTCCGAGCACCCACATGATCGCGCCGCCGATGCGCTGATCGCTGACCCGGTCGAGGTCAAACACCGGGATCCGCTCGTACGCCGTGTAGAGAAGCCGGGATGAGAACGAGAGGATCCCGCCGAGGACGGTGTTCTGGGCCGCACCAAGAACGAGCAGATACGGCAGGCGCGCGCCGTAGCCGAGCGTCCCGCGGAACGGCACGGGGTCGATGACCACGCTCCAGAAGATGAGCGCGGTCACGAAAAACCACGCGTGCTCGATGAGGTGGATGCGCGCATCGAGAAGAGCCGCGTCGTACAGATCCGGAAGGTGCCACGCGTAGAGACCACCGACGTACAGCACGGCCGCGACGAGCGGGTGGCGCACCAGATGGACGAGCGCACGCACCGTATGCGCACGCGCGAGCGGGCGAATGACCCCGGTCCGCACCACACTCGGCAGCCCACGAAGAAGCGGGCGGACCGGCGCGCCCAGCATGACGAGCGGCGCCGCAACGACCGTTAGAAGCATGTGCTGGACCATGTGCCAGGAGAAGAAGATCGACGCTTCTGCGTCGATCGGTGGGGCGAGCGCCGCGATGAAGGCCCCGAGCCCGAGGAAGAAGAGCGCCGTCCGCCAGAAGGGCCACGACCGCCGCATCCGCCGCACGCCGATCGCGTAGAGGACCGCGGCGAGGATGCTGACTGCGGTGGTGACTAAAGCCGCAATGTGCTGTCCACCATGATCGCGACAAAGAGCAGCGCCAGATACAGGAGCGAGTAGAGATACACCGCGCGCGCCATCGCGCGGCGGCCCGCCGCGCCGGTGCGGAGAAGCCGGAAGGCATAGCCGATGAACAGCGCTCCGAGGACGATCGCGACCGCCAGGTAGACATAGCCGAGGCCGCCGATGATGAAGAGCAGGAGGGTCAGCGGCAGCAGGCTCGCCGCGTACGCGAGGATGTTCCACGCGGTCGCCTCGTCGCCGCGCACGACGGGCAGCATCGGCACGCCGGCGCGCTCGTAATCGTCGCGGATGAGGAGCGCGAGCGCCCAGAAGTGCGCCGGCGTCCAGAAGAAGACGATCGCGAAAAGCAGCCACGCCGAAAGATCCAGCGAACCGGTGATCGCGGCCCAGCCGACAAGTGGCGGGATCGCGCCGGCGGCTCCGCCGATGACGATGTTCTGCGCGGTCGAGCGCTTGAGCCAGATCGTGTACACGAGGATGTAGAACACGGTGCCCCCGAGCGCGAGCAGTGCCGCAAGCAGATTCGCGAACACCGCGAGCACGACGAACGCGATCACGTTCAGGGCGATCCCCCACCACACCGCGACACTGGTGGATACGCGGTGCGCCGGAAGCGGACGGTGCCGCGTACGGCGCATGCGCTCGTCGATATCGCGATCGAAGTAGTGATTCAGGCTCGCCGCACCACCGCTCGCTGCGGCACCGCCGATGAGCGTTGCCGCGAGTATCCCGAACGGCGGTATCCCGTGGGCCGCGAGGAACATGCCACCGAGCGCGGTCAGCAGCAGGAGCGACATGATCGCGGGCTTGGTGAGCGCGATCAGGTCTCGCACCAGAGCGCCCTGGCGCGAGACCGGGCGCCATGCGACCGCAGCGAGGCCGACCACGCTGCACCACAAAAGGCTAGCGACCGCGGGATGCGCGCCGAGCGCCCACGGCGAGAAGCCACTCAGCGGATTCGCGGCGCCGATCGCCACTTGAAGCGTAAAGATCGCGGCCGTTACGACCCCGAGCGGACCGAGTCCCGGCGCATCCCGTCGGTGACGCCATGCCTCGACGCACGCGGCCACGACAAGCAGACCGACAACGGCGGCGATGTACCGATGGAGCATCGCGATCGCGGGCGCGCCAACCGCCGGAAAATCAACCTCCGCCTGCGGGTGATAACCGGGGACCAATACATCCGCCGAGCCGCAGAGCGGCCACGAAAGGCACGCGGCCGTGGCTCCCGCGCCTCGTACGTACGCGCCGCTCACGAGCAGGACGAAGGTCCCGGCCACAGCGGCGATCGCGAGCCACGTCCAGCCGGACGCTCGAGCCGGCAACGATGCCGGCCAGCGCACAACGACGGCGAGGATCGTCAGCGCCGCGAGGAGCAGCTCCGCATTTGCGAGGTGCACGGTCACCCACTCCGGGGGGAGCTCGAGGATCACCGTGATCGCACCGAGTACCGCCTGCAGCGGATAGAGGACCGCTACGGCGATCGCGAGAGCGAGCACGCGGCGGTCCGCGCGATAGACGATGAGCGACCACAGGACGAGGCTCGCGACCGTGAGCCCGCCGACGATGGCGAGAAATCGATGCGTCCACTCGATCCGCGTCGCGGGATCGAGCGACGGCAGGAACTGACCGTGGCAGAGCGGCCAGTCCGGACAGCCGAGGCCGGATCCGGTCACGCGCACGATCCCGCCCCACACGACGACGAGGAACGAGGCGAGCAGGCTCACATAGACGAGAGCGCGATAGCGTGACGAAAAGGTCATGCCGCGCGCCGCGCTAATGCGCGACGTCTTCCTTCAGCGGACGGGCGCTGTGGACGACCGGGATCCGGGCGAAGTTGTACGGCTGCGGCGGAGAGGTCGTGGCCCACTCGAGCGTGTCGCCCTCCCACGGGTCGTCGCCCGCGGGCCGGCCGTTGCCCAGAACGATGCTGTGGAAGAAGTTGAAGAGGAACACGGCGACAGAGATCCCGATGATGTAGGCACCGATCGTCGAGACCAGGTTGAGGCCCGCCCACTCAGGGGACTGCGGGTAGTGGAAGGTGCGACGTGGCATCCCTTCGAGGCCCAGCTGGTGCATGGGGAAGAACGCCATGTTGACGCCGATGAAGAACAGGAAGAAGTGGATCCGGCCGAGCTGCTCGCTGAGCATCCGGCCGGTGATCTTCGGCATCCAGTAGTAGAACGCGGCGAACGCGCAGAACAGGGCTCCCTGCACGAGCACGTAGTGGATGTGCGCCACCACGAAGTAGGTATCCGAGAGCTGCACGTCTACCGGCACCGATCCGAGGAACACGCCGGAGATGCCGCCGATCGTGAAGACCACGATGAAGGCCATCGCGAAGAGCATCGCCGTGCGGAAACGAAGCGCGCCGCCCCACAGCGTGCCCAGCCACGAGAAGATCTTCACGCCCGTCGGCACCGCGATCAGCATCGTCGACGCCATGAAGAAGATCTGCAGCGCGGGGTCGATGCCCGCGACGAACATGTGATGCACGAACACGCCGAACGAGAGGAAGCCGATCGCGGCGGACGAGTACGCGATCATCCGGTATCCGAAGATCGGCTTTCGCGAGAACACCGGAAGCACTTCGCTGATCACACCGAAGCCCGGCAAAATCATGATGTAGACCTCGGGGTGCCCGAAGAACCAGAACAGGTATTGCCAGAGGAGCGGGTCGGCGCCCTGGCCGACTGCGAAGAAGTTCGTGCCGGCCATGCGGTCGAAGAGCAGGAGGATGCCGGCGACCGTGAGGAACGGCATCGCGAGCACGAGCAGGAAGCTCGTTACGAGCACGCTCCAGGTGAAGAGCGTGATGCGCATGAACGTCATGCCCGGCGCTCGCAGCGAGAAGATCGTCACGATCATGTTCAGCGCGCCGAAGATCGACGAGAAGCCGAGGACGGTGAGCCCGAGGATCAGGAGGTCGACGCCCTGCGTCGGGGAGAACTCCTTCGTCGAGAGCGGCACGTAGATCGTCCAGCCGGT
>WNGC01001512.1_pt1 | contig 28401 bp, 25 predicted proteins | sample 5400051 | NCBI WGS metagenome assembly WNGC01 (sample SAMN13153368, study PRJNA577476) | soil metagenome | isolation source: 20 cm soil or saprolite under grassland replicate 2 | place: USA:California | collected 2016-06-15
GCCGCCACCGCCGCCGCCGCCGCCGCCACCGCCGCCGCCACCGCCGCCGCCGCCCCCGGCACCGCCGGGATTACAGTCGCTCGGCACGTTCGATCACCCGGTGTATGTGACGTCCACGCCAAGCGATGCGACGCGGCTGTTCGTGGTGGAGCAGACGGGGAAGATTCGAATACTACAAAATGACGTGCTACTGGGGACGCCGTTCATCGATCTCAGCAGCAAGATCTCGTATTCCGCCGGCGGCGAGCGCGGATTGTTCAGTGTCGCGTTCGACCCGCACTTCGCGACGACCAAGCGCTTCTACGTCTACTTCACCAACCCGAGCGGCGACATCCGCATCGTGCGCTACCTGGTCTCGTCCGATCCGAACGTGGCGGATGCGTCGACGGCTGATACGGTGATCAAGATTGCGCACTCGACGTACGACAATCACAACGGCGGGCAGCTGCAATTCGGGCCCGATGGCATGTTGTACGCCGGAACCGGCGACGGCGGATCGGGCGGCGATCCAGACGGGAATGGGCAGAACAAACAGGTGCTGCTGGCGAAACTGTTGCGCTTGGATGTGAACGTTGCGAACGGTTACACGATCCCGCCGGACAACCCGTTTGCGCGCGATGCCACTGCCGCACCGGAGATCTGGGCGTACGGTCTGCGCAATCCCTGGCGCTTCTCGTTCGACCGCCAGACGGGCGATCTCTACATCGCGGACGTCGGCCAGGCCGCCTGGGAAGAGGTGGACGTGGCGCCTCTCGCCTCGGGGCTCGGCAGGGGCGCGAATTACGGGTGGAATAAGATGGAAGGGAGGCACTGCTATTCGCCGTCATCCGGCTGCTCCACCACGGGACTCACATTGCCGGTGCTCGAGTATGACCACAGCAGTGGGGCATGCTCCATCACCGGCGGCTACGTCTACCGGGGCACCCGCGTCGCGGCGCTTGCGGGACTGTATCTCTATGCGGACTACTGTGCCGGCTTCGTGAAAAGCTTCCGCTTTGCCGGCGGCGCGGCGACAGAGCAGAAGGACTGGACGACGGAGTTGTCGCCTGGGAGCAACATCAGCTCATTCGGTCAAGACGCGAACGGCGATGTCTACATTATGACGCTGACGGGCGGGGTGTATCGGATAATTCAGAAACCCTAGAGGCGTGCGCTGTGCGCGGTGCGCAGTGCGCCGGCACTCGCGAGCCCATAGCCAAGCCCCATTCCTCCCAGAGCTCCAATCCATTCCTTGATGGACGTCGCATTGAGTCCGGTGACCGAGGGGACGATCAACATTCCCAATAACGCCAGCGAAACCGCAACTACGATTACCGCCCGTTCCCGCCTGTTACCGCCCGTTCCCGCCCTTCTCCCCCAGTATCCGATACCCATCAAACACCCCGCAAGCCAAAGACTGTTGAGGGTCCCCAGCACCCATCCCGGCCAGCGCTCCGGATAGAAGATGAGCTTCCAGCCGTCGCCGATCGTGTAGCCCAATCCGCAGCGTCGCGCGGAGTTGAGGCTCAGGCAATTGCCATATTCGCCACGCCATGCCTGCACGGTGAACGTGTCGCGCGGAGCGATGCCGGCCATCGCGCGCCGCCAGCGCATATCTGGCTGTTCGAGGGTCAGCGGTGCGGCGCGGGTGTGATAGCGCAGCGCGAGATCGGCCCCATCCACCGCGACGACAAGGACTTTGGTGTCGCGCTCGTCCAGAATCGCGACCAGGGGAGCGATGCGCCCCGGCGGTCGCGAGCCCGCCACGGCCGTGATGCGCAGCGGCAGCGGAACGACAGATAAAGGAAGGGGACCGGCATTCGTCTCGAGTACAGTGCCGCGATAGTGGCCCCACTGCGAGAAATCCGGCGTCCGCACCTCGCGGTAGGGTGGGGGAGGAATGCTGGGGCGAAGCAACACGCCGGTGCCCAGCCACACCACCACCGCGAGCAGTGCGGTGCCGATCGCCTGCCAGGCGCTGCGGCGGGGTGAGACCATGAGCCACCGCGGCGCAAACCGCATCAGGGCGACGCCTACGCCCGCGCTGATCGTGTTGGTCGCGATGTCGCCGACACTCGGATCTCGGCCCGGAATCCATTGCTGCAGGAATTCGACGCTGAACGACAATCCCGCACCGATGGCGATGGCGCGCAGCGGCCGCACGCCGTTGAGCACGAGCGCGACGCCGAGTGGCACGAACAACAGCAGGTTTTGAATCGCTTCGGAGAGCGCCGCCTCGCCGCTCGAAATGTCGAACGACCAGCCGCTCGGCAATGTGGTGCCGCCGGGGCGCAGCGTGGCGACGAGGATGGCGAGGACCGCGACTGCGAGCAGCGCCCGGCGCTCGACCCTAATGGCACACTCCGGTGCCGTGATCGAAGAACGTGCCACCCTGCACGGGCAGAAATTCCCACGTGTAGGTTCCGTCGAACAGCGTCAGCTTAAGCAGCCCGTACGTGTCGCGGCTGCGCTTTTCGCTGTTGGCGGCAACCGTGCCGAACAGATTTTGGCCGTTCCCGCCGGTGCCCACGATGAACTCGCGGATGCCGCGCTGCGGGTCCCGCTGGCCGTCGGGCGTCTGAGGCGCGAAGCGCTCGTAAAAATGCTCGTGTCCGTTGAGGATGATCTCCGCGTCAGCCTCGTAGAGCGCTTGCCACAACGGCCGCAAATCCATCTCGCGGCCGTAGTTTCCCGAGCTGAACCAGGGGTGATGCCACATCGCGAGGGTGCAGGAGACCCGGTGCGCGGCGAGGTCGGTGCGCAGCCATTGCTCCTGCGGGGACCCGGCGGAGACGTCATCGGCGCTGTTCAGCACGATGATATGCCAGGTGCCGAGCTCGTAACTGTAGTAACCCCTGCCAAACGGCCCGGCCGCCGCGCCGAAATAGTTGTAGTAGGGGGTTCCGGCGCTGGTCTCGTATTCATGATTCCCCGGCGCGGGGCGTGTGCGCCATTTCTGGCGTCCCCAGGTCGGATTGTAACAGTTGGCGTAATCTTGATCGGAGCCGTGGGGGTAGGCGTTGTCCCCCAGAGTGAAAACCGTTCCGTCTTCCTCATCGAGCCGGGACGCGGTTTCCTCATCGCCCAGCGACGCACAGCTGGCGATGTCCCCGGCGCCGATGAGCACGAATAGCGGATCGCGTGTGGTGAGCGGGTCGAGGCACCCCGCCCCCACGCACACGGCGACTGCGACTGCGACGGCTTTGCGCATGCGCCAATTTCGCATTCGCGGGAGATTGCGGCAAATGCAGGGCCTCGCATTCTTTGTGGGTCATGAGCACGCGCGCCATCATCGTAGGGGCGGGCAGGGGCAGCCGCCTGACCCCCGATACCGACCTTCGTCCCAAGTGCCTGGTGGACGGTCTCGCGGGGAAGACGATCCTCGAGTGGACGCTCGAGGCCTTCCAGCACGCCGGTATCGGCGGCACGGACGTCGTTTTCGTGGGTGGGTATCGGATCGACGACGTGCGCGCGGCGCATCCGCAGCTCCGCTTCATCCACAACACCCAGTGGGCGGAGAATAACGTCCTCGAGTCGCTGATGTACGCGCGCAACGAGATGCGCCACGGCTTCCTCGCCTGCTACTCCGATACGGTGTTTCGCTCGCACGTCGTGCAGCGGCTCATGTCCACCACCGATCCCGTGGCCGTCGTGGTGGACCGCGATTGGCGGCGCCGCTACGTGGGGCGCACCGATCATCCCGAGAGCGAGGCCGAGAAGGTCGTGATTCGCGCCGAGGGCGGACACGTCGTCGAGATCGGCAAGCACATCGCTGCCGACCGCGCGGACGGCGAGTTCACCGGCCTCGTGCGTTTCTCCCCCGAGGCTGCCGAGCAGTTGATCGCCATGTACGATGAGCTCGCCGCTGGAAGACGCAGTGCGCCGTTTCAGCGCGCCCCGATGCTGCGCCAGGCCTATCTGACCGACATGCTCCAGGAGCTGATCAGTCGCGGCATCCCAATTTCCGTCGTGGATATCTGGGGCGACTGGGTCGAAATCGACACCGGGCAGGATCTCGCGCTGGCGCGCGAGCTGCTCGGCGCCGACGGCACCGAAGGGTTGGCGCGCGAGTTCTGGGCGGTGCGCGCGCGCGACTACGCGGGACTCGAATGGGTGCGTCGCGACGATTATCTGGGCGTCGTGGTGGCGGCGCTCGATCTCAGTCCCAACGATCGCGTGCTGGACCTCGGCACCGGCACGGGAGTGGTCGCGCATGCGCTCGCGCCGCATGTGGCACATGTCACCGGCGTAGACCTCTCGCTCGACATGCTGCGCCAGGCGATGGCGCGCCGCGCGGCGAACGAAACATTCGAGGAAGGCGACGCGCGGCATCTGCATTATCCGGACGCCTGGTTCGACAAGGTCGTGGCGCGGATGGTGTTTCATCATCTCATGCCCGACCCCGTGGCGGCGATGCGCGAATGTCACCGGGTGGCGAAGCCCGGCGCGCTGATGGTGCTGTCCGAAGGCGTCCCACCCACCGCCGCGCTCAAGGGCTGGTACGCGGACATGTTCGCCCTCAAGGAAGATCGGCTCACGTTTCTCGCCGAGGACCTCGAGCATCTGCTCGAGATGGGCGGCTTCGTTCTCGACCGCATGATTCGTCATGTCACGCCGCAGGTGAGCATCGGCGACTGGCTCAAGAAGAGCGGACTGGCGGCCGAGACGCAGCGCCAGATTTACCAGATGCATCTCGATTTGAATGAGGAAGGGAAGCACGCCTATCGGATGACGGTCACGCCGGACGACATTCGCTGCGACTTCACGTTCATCGTCGCCGTCGGCCGCAAGGCGGTATGAGCGCACCGACGGTGCTCAGCGTATTCGGGACGCGCCCGGAGGCGATCAAGATGGCGCCGGTCGTGCGCGCCGTGCAGAAGGCTGGCCTGCACTCGCAGGTGTGCGTGAGCGCGCAGCACCGCCAAATGCTCGATCAGATGCTCGAGCTGTTCGCCATCCGGCCCGATCACGACCTCGATCTGATGCGTCCAGGGCAGGAGCTGAGCGAATTGATGGCGGCGGTGCTGGCCGGCGTGGGCGACGTGCTGCGCGCCGTGCGCCCCGCAATGCTGGTCGTGCAGGGCGACACCACGACGACATTCGCGGCCAGTCTCGCCGCGTTTTACGAGGGCGTGCCGGTCGGCCACGTCGAAGCGGGTCTGCGCAGCGGCAATCTTCAGGCGCCGTGGCCTGAAGAGATGAACCGCCGGCTCACGAGCGCGATCGCCACGCTCCATTTCGCGCCGACGGAAGGCGCGAAGCAGAATCTGCTCAAGGAAGGCGTTCCCGCGGACCGGATCCACGTGACCGGCAATACGATCGTCGATGCGCTGCAATTGATGGTGCAACGGCTCGACGCGGAGACTCCGCCGCTGCCGTTTCTGGAGCCAGGGCGCCGGCTCGTCGTCGTCACGGCGCACCGGCGCGAGAGCTTTGGCGCAGGGATCGAGAATATCTGTGCGGCGGTTCGCGACATCGCATGCCGGCATCGGGACGTACAAATCGTCCTGCCGATGCATCCGAACCCTCAAGTGCGCCAACCAGTCGAGAGGCTCCTCACCGGTACCGTCACCCTGATCGAGCCGCTCGACTACCTCCCGTTCGTCCAGCTGCTGCGGCAAGCCGACCTGCTGATCACTGATTCCGGTGGAATTCAAGAAGAAGCCACCGCGCTCGGCAAACCGGTGCTGGTGATGCGGGACGTCACGGAGCGCCCGGAGGCGATCGCCGCGGGTGCCGCGCAACTGGTCGGCACCGATCGGGACCGCATTGTCGCCGCCGCGGAGTCCTTCCTCGGCGACCACAAGAAGGCGCCCACTCTTCAGGCGTCTACGGTGTTCGGGGACGGGCGGGCCGGTGAGCGGATCGCCGCCATCATCGCCCACGCGTTAGCCTGATGTTCGGCTACGTTCCCAAGGGCGGAGCGCGCGGGCTGCTGCATCGGCTGTTTGGCGCGCCCAATTTCCTGCGCCGGCTGCAGTGGCCCACCATCGCGCACTTCCTCGACCTCGATGCCGAGCACGTCGTGCTCGACGTCGGGTGCGGGAATCTGCAGGTTACGGCGGAGCTCGCGAAACGCGCGGTCAAAATCGTCATCGGCGCGGACGCGTCGCCTCAGCTCGCAACGCTGGGCTACGTCACGCGCCAGATTCCCCGCTTGCGGATCGTGCGCAGCGACGCCACGCGGCTGCCACTCGCCAGCGAAAGCGTGGATCGGGTGCTCGCGTCGAGCGTGTTGCAGATGCTTCCGGAGCCGGCGGCGCTGCTGGCGGAATGCCGCCGGGTGCTCAAGCGCACAGGCATCCTCGTCCTCACCGTGCCGGAAGCCTATCGTTACTTGCCGCGACTGTTTCGGAACGGAGATGGATACACGGCCTTCCTGGGCCGGTTGAACCGGATGTTCGGCGTGGAGGGAATGGGCTACGTATCGGAACGGGAGTTGATCGCGCTGCTCCGCGCCGCCGGGTTCAAGCCGGTGGCGAAGGCGCGCGTGCCGGGTCCACTCGGCACGTTCCTCTGGGAGGCGAGTCTCGCCACCACTTACCGGCTGGGCGACAGCCGCCTGCCGGCACTGCTCGCGTTCGCGTCCTATCCGCTCGCCCGTCTCGCCGGGGCGGCGCGCTCGCGCGCCGGTGCCGCCGGGTGCGAGCTCTTGATGTCGGCGATCGCCGTATGACCGGCACGCCCGGCACGCCGCTCGTCTCGATTGTCACGCCCTCGTTCAATCAGGGCCAATTCATCGAAGACACGATTCGCTCCATCGCGGCGCAGGATTATCCCCGCATCGAGCATATCGTCTGCGACGGCGGCTCGAACGACGACACGGTCGCGATCCTGGAGCGCTACAAACGCGCCGGTCGCCTGACGTACACCTCGGGGCGCGACGGCGGGCAGGCGGCCGCGATCAACAGCGGATTCGCGCGCGCGCGCGGCGACATCGTCACCTGGCTGAACTCCGACGATGTGTACGTCTTCACCGATACGGTGTCCGCCATGGTGCACGCGTTCGCGGCGCATCCGGAGGCCGACTTTGTCTATGGCGACTTCCTCGAGATCGATGCCGAGAACGAAGTGCAGCGCGTGTTGTTGCGCCCTGGGCATTTCTCGCGCGAGCGGCTGCTGCGCATCGGCTATATCTCGCAGCCTGCGACGTTCTTTCGCCGCAGCGTGATCGAACGGTTCCAGCTCGACCCGGCGCTGCGGATTGCGCTCGATCTCGACTTCTTCCTGCGCGCGAGCGGGGCGGGGATGCGCTTCCGCCATCTGCGCCGCATCGTGGCCGCGGAGCGGCTGCACGATGCGGCGAAGTGCGTGGCTGAGGGACCGCGGCTCCAGGTCGAAGCGCGCGCGGTGCGCGAGAAGTACGGCCACCGGTTCGATTGGAAGCATCACCTGCTGCGCACCGCGGACCGCGTCTACCTCGCCGCCTATGGATTGCTGGGCCTGCTGCCGTGGATGCATCAACGGCCGCTCGCCGTCCGCTTGCACCGGCCGCCGCTGCTGCGGCATTGGCTGTATCAGCTGCGGTTGCAGCGGAGTCCCTCCTGATGCCCTACGTCACGCAGCCCGACAACCTGATCCAGGCGCCGGTGCGCTGGTTGTCGGGACGTGTCGCGCGCCTGCTGCTGCACACGCCGATCACGCCGAACCAGATCACCGTCACGCGCGGGCTCATCAACGCCGTCGCGCTGGGATTTTTCGTCGCGGGCAGTTACCGCGCGTTCGTGATCGGCTTCGTGTTGTTCTGGATATTCGAGCTGCTGGATCATGTGGACGGCGATCTCGCGCGGCTGCGCGGCACGACGTCGAAGCTGGGCGCCCTGATGGAAACATTCATGGATGCGTACGGCGCGCACCCGTCCAATCTGTTTGGCTTGTGCATCGCCATCGGCTTGGTGCGGCAGGGCGGCGGCGTGGTTCCGCTGTATTTGTACGCCGCGATCGCCATCGGCCGGCTGTTGTGGCTCGAGTATCGCGGGCCGTTCGGCTGGAGCGAGGACAAGTCGAATGTCCTGGGCGGCGAGCATGGGCACTACATGCCGATGAATTCGGTCTCCAACGTCGGCGTGATCCTCTACAAGTGGCAAAACCAGTTCATCCTGTGGGGCGGCGTGCTGCGTCCGCTCGAGCCGCGGCTGCTACTCTGGGCGCTCGGACTCGTCGCGTTACTCAATCATCTGCCTTGGCTCATCGTTGTCGCGCGCGGATTCCGTCGGGAAACGAAAAACGGGAAACGGGACACGTTTGACCGCTGAATCGGAATGGTTCCTGACGAGCCCGATTGCGTTGCCGGATGGATCGTATGTCCGATCCTACCGCAACGGCGCGCGCGGTCCGGTCTACGGCGAGATCACGGCGTACGCGATCAGCATGGCATGCGTCTGGTATCACCGCACCGGCGACGGGCGGTTCCTCGACCGGGCGCGCCACTCGGCGTCCTACCTGCGTGACGTGGCACAGCCCGGTGTACGCGGGCCGGTTGACGGCCGGGTCTACACATTCGACACGGGGATCTTCGCGAGCGCGCTGCTCGACCTGTTCGCGGCGAGCGGCGACCCGTCGTTCCTGCGCGAAGCGACCCAGCGGCTGGACTGGCTACTGGCCCGCGCGAGCGGCGTTTCGCTTGCCGCTACGGTTCCGGAGGAAGACGTCGCGGACGCGCAGCGCGATGCCTGGCCGCTGCGTCGAGCGGTGCATCTGGCCAAGATGGCGCTGCCGCTGCTCAAGGGCTGGCGCGCGACGGAAGACGAGCGCTACCGCGCGGCGGCGCTCCGCTTGTTCGGTTGGGCGCTCTCGCTGCAACAACCTGACGGGCGCTTCGCGATCGATGAACAGCACGGCGCCACGATGACGCATCCCCACTGTTACGCGGCGGAAGCGCTGCTCTACGCAGCCTGGGCGCTGCAGGACGATGCGTTGCGCGCCGCGCTCGACCGCGCCGTCGCCTGGCTCGCGGCGGCGCAGAATGCGGACGGGTCGTTCGATCGCTGGTCCGGCGGGGGTCCGCGGCTGCTGTTCCGCACCAAGGTGTCGGACGCGACGGCGCAGGCGCTCCGGATCTGGCGCATCATGGGGAAGCACCCGGACAATGCCGCGCGCGCGGAATCCTTCCTCGTGTCGGTGGCGCTAGACGATCGCGGGCTGCCGAATTACCGTCGCGTGCTCGGGCCGTTCGAGTGGCGGAACAACGAGGTCTGCTCTTGGGCGACATTCTTCTGGCACCACGCCCTGAGCATCGACATCGGTGATGGCAGCGCGGTCGCGGAGCTGTTTTGAGCGCGCACGTCGGCTTCGTATCGCAGCTTGTCTACCCCCACGATTACGAGACGCGGCTGACGAAGGCCGCGGACACGCTGCTGCGCGCCGGTCATTGTGTGACGGTGTTCTCGAAGGGAACGGGCGACGAGACCCGCGATGGTATGTCGATCCGGCGGCTCGACGCGCACACCCTGCCGTTCAACCCGCGCTGGTTTTTCTGGCTCAGCGAGATGTTTCGCCGCGAGCAGATCGATCTCGCGATCGCGCGCAACCTGCGCCTTGCCGCGGCGACGATCGTGGCCGCACGACGGGCGGGAATTCCGGTCGTCCTGGACCTCAGTGAGAACCAGCCGGCGCTCGCCGTCGCGCTCGGCAAGCAACACATCGGCCATCATCTGACGCGCAACTCCGCGCTCGTCGGGTGGCTGGAGCGCTGGTGCGTGCGCCGGGCGCGGGAGGTGTGGGTCGTCGCCGACACGAACCGGCAGCGCCTTGCCGCGATCGTCAAGAACGGCACGCGCATTCGTCTCATTCGCAACATGCCGGACGTCAGCGAGGCGGCGACGCCTCGACGCAAGCCGGCCGGTGAGCCGCTGCGGCTCATCTATCTCGGCATCCTCGACAACGTCCGCGGCCTCGACATGGTGTTGCAGGCGCTCGCCCGCAGTCCGGACGTGCAGCTCATCCTCGTGGGCGACGGTCCGGAGCGCCCCGCGCTCGAGTCGCTGGCTCGCTCGCTTGGCGTCGGGGCACGCGTCACATTTCGCGGCTGGATGGGCGGTCCGGCGCGGCTCGAGGCGCTGTGGACCGCCGACGTGGGTCTGATCCCCCATCGCGTCAGCTATTTCACGCAGACGACAGAGCCCAACAAGCTGTTCGATTACATGTTGTGCGCGTTGCCGGTGCTCTCGACACCGCTGGCTCCGGTTGCGACCGTGATCAACGCAGAGGGCTGCGGCATGATTGCCGACCCCAGCCCCGAGGCGTGGGCAGCCGCCATTACCGCATTGGCCGCGGACCGTGACGCGTCAGCCTCCATGGGAGAGCGGGGCAGGCGCGCGGTGCTGGAGCGCTACAACTGGGAACGTGAATCGCGGCAGGTCCTCGACGCCGTGGAGGCACTGACGTGAGGCTGTTCACGCTGTACGTCATCTCGATCGCCTTCGTCAACTACACGCTCGTCCCTGGAGTCGTCGTCTCGCGACCCCCGGTGCTCATGGGGCTGGTTCTCATTGGATGGGCGCTCCTCCAGACGCAGCGCGAGGGCGCCGTACCCCGGCCCGGTCCGTTCGGTCTCATGCTTATCGTTTTTGCCGCCACAACCGTGCTCAATGGTGCAGTGACCCGGCTGTCCGGCGGGAACATGTCGGATTATCTGCGCATCGAGGGGCAGTTTCTGATCGCCCTGGCCATTGTGTTCGCGTTCGTGCGCGCGCGCCTCGATGCCCACGCCGTCGCACGGCTCCTCAAAGCGTGGGTGTGGGTCGCGGCGCTGGCAGCGTTGTTCGGCGTGTACGAGGAATTCGCCCGCGTGCTCGACCTTCCGTATCCAACGCTACCGATTGCGATCAAAGGCTACACCGGCGTACACAGCAAAGAGTTCTTTGGCGTTTTCGCGATCACATCATGGTACGGGGAGCCCAGTTGGCTCGGCTCGTTCTTGCTGGTACCACTCCTGTACGTTTTCGGAGTCCTGGTGCTCGATCCACCGCCTCCGTATTGCTTCCGCAAGAAATGGTGGGCCGGTGGACTGGCCGCGCTGTTCGCGCTCGCACTGTTCCTCAGCCTGTCGCAGGCGGCGTACGCCTCGCTTGCAGTGGCGGCCATCCCGGTGCTTTGGTCGCTGCGCGAGCGAATCCGCGTCGGCCGAATGGTCAAGGTGACGGGAACTGCGCTCGCATTGCTGACCATCACCGCGTTTGTGCTGGGTGGCGGCGGTGCGAACATCATGCGTGCCCAATGGGAACGGGTCACCGCCATCGCCATCTCCTGGAACGCTCCGGAACGGACGACGCAGATAACCTCGTACGGCGTCCGGATGAGTCACATGCTCGGCGGCCTGATGATGTGGAAATCGGCTCCGATCACCGGCGTCGGCATCAATCAGATGCCGTACGTTCCCGCGGCACGCCGGCTCATGGGCGATCCAACGGACGCCTCGGTGGACAGCGGTCTGGTGCAATTGCTCGTCGAGCAAGGGATCTTGGGATTCGGCGCGCTGCTGCTCGCCCTCGCGATCCTGTGGGAGCGCCTCAATCGCGCGCGCGTGCGCGCATCAGACCCCGGATTGCAGTTTCTGCTCCTTTTCCTCATGTGGGGTCTGTTGATCGACATCGTCAATTCCGCGGTGACCCACCCCTGGCACCACCTGCAGCGCTGGACCGTGATTGCCTTGGCTGCCAGCCTGCTCGGCACGCTCGAAGCGTCGTTCAGCGCCGCCAGCGAAACGAGGGGACGAAGGCGCGACGCAGGCGCGTGAACGCCTCGGGGTCCTGCACGCGCAGACGATCGGTATAATCGGCGACCAGGGTTGCCACCGCGCCGATGAGGATCCCCACGATGAGCGTGGTCGTGAAGACCTGTTTCCGCCGCGGCCACGATCGGCGCACCGGCGGCACCGCGGGGTCGACGATCGTCAGCACCGGTGTGTCGCTGACCTCTTCGATGCGTGCCAGCTCGTACTCCCGCTGCAGCGTCGTATGCACGTCGCGCGCCTCGTCGATCCCGGTCCGCAAGCGCGTCGCCTCCGCGGCAAGCAGCGGCGAACGGGACCAGCCCGGATTACTCTGGTAGAACCGTCTGAGGCTCTCCTCCGCATCGTGCAGCGCCGCGTCGGCCACGGCGATCCGTGCGTCGATGAACTTGCGCCGCTCGCTGGCCTGCGATTGCCGCTGCGACGTGTTGAAGTGGTTGAGCGCCTCGACGAATCGTGTCGCGATCGCCGCGGAAAGATCGGGGTAGTGTGTCCGAGCCGTCACGCGCAGGATCCCCGATCCAGGATCGACGCTGGTGCGCACGATCCCCTCGAGCTCCGCGATGCCGGCCGCCAGGCTCTCGGCGCGCGTGCGACCCTTCACGCTGAGCAAGGTCAAGAGCGGCACCGAGTCATCCGCCGCTCCATTTCGAGCGCGGGGATCGGCAAACCGCTCCGTGAGAACGCGCTCCTTCAACTGGCGACTGTCGAGCACGCCGAGGTAGAAGCTGGAGGAACGACCGACATCGGTGAAAACGTTCATGCCGAACGCGCCGGCTCCGCCGGCGAGACTCGACGGCTGGCCACTGCTGGAGAGCCGTTCCGGGACAAAGGCGACCGAGGCGCTGTAGAGTGGCCGCCTCAGATAGGTGGCCGCTGTGAGCAGGATCGCCGCAAGGAGGGGATACAACAGAAGCAGCCGCGGCCGGCTCACCAACACCTGCGCCAATGCCGCGAGCGACATATCGCTTCGCCGTTCCTCCGGTGGTATCATGGGCCGGGAATCTGCGCGCTATGATCCCGTCCCCGCAAGCGCTATCCTAGAGGAGCCTTGAGCGACCTGTTGGCTACCTCCTCGCCCGCCTGGCTCCGCGCAGTCCCGGTGTTTCTCCGTCGACACCTTGACGGCCGTCCGAATCTGCTGGCGGCCATTCATAACATGGGCTGGTTGCTTGCAGACCGAGCAATCCGCGTCGTCATGGGCGTTGTGGTCGGCGCGTGGGTCGCACGGTACCTCGGGCCCAGTCATTACGGCGAGCTCGCGTACGTGTTGGCGTTCGTCGCCTTCTTCAGCGTCACCTGCCAGCTCGGGCTCGATGCGGTGGCGGTGCGCGAGATGTCGCGGAACGACGATGCAGCTCCTGCACTCCTGGGAACCGTCCTGCGACTCAGGCTGATCGCCGGGTTCGGCGCGTACATCGCGGCGGTTGTTGGGATGGCCTTGCTGAGACCGGGTGACACGCGAGCCCTGATCCTCACGGCCGTGGTAGCAGGCACGGTCGTATTTCAGGCGGCGGATACCTACGACCTTTGGTTTCAGAGCAAGACGCAGAGTCGCCGGACGATCGTCGCCAAGGCGGTTGCGTATCTGGGCGCGAACGGGGTCAAAGTCGTACTGATCCTCGCTCACGCCGGACTCGTTGCCTTCGCGGCGGTCGGTGTCCTCGAGGCGGCGCTGGCAGCTCTGGCCCTCTATCTGGCCTACCGCCGTTTCCCCGCGCGCACTCGCTGGAGCTGGGATCCCGTGTGGGCCAGGCAGCTGCTGCAGGAATCCTGGCCATATCTGATCGCCGGCCTTGCGATCACCGTGTACACACGGATCGATCAGGTCATGCTGCGCGGGATGATTGACGTGCATGAGCTGGGCATCTATTCGGCGGCGTTACCGCTCTCGACCGTCTGGTACTTCATTCCGCTGGCGATCTCCATCAGCGTGGCCCCAGCCATCGCGCGGCGCAAGCAGTACGACTCCGCAGCGTACGATCGTGGGCTGGCGCAGCTCTTCAGTGTGATGTGGTGGGTGATGCTGCCCCTGTGCGCCCTCGTCGCGCTGACGGCGCGGCCGCTCATCGCACTCCTGTATGGTGAGGCATATGCGGCGAGCGCCGATGTTCTGAAGATCCACATCTTCGCGAGCGTGCCCGTTGCCCTGGGTGTGGCCCAGAGCAACTGGATCGTGAATGAAAAGCGCGGCATGATCTCGCTGAACCGAACGGTCCTCGGCGCGATCTGCAACGTGCTGCTCAACCTGTTCTTGATCCCGCGCTACGGCGCCCGTGGCGCGGCGATGGCGAGCGTGGGGGCACAGCTCGTGGCCGCCGTCTTCTCGAATTTGATTCTGGCGCCCCGGATGTTGGTCGTGCAGATGTCGTCGCTCCTGCCACTCCGAGTGTTTCGAGCATGACTGCGGCCGGCTCATGGCCCGGACCGGGCTTCAAAGAGCCAACCGGTTCCTGTTCAACGTCAGCCTGCGGGGGCTTGGGATCCTGAACTATCGGGACCTCAAAGCGAGCGGGGAGGTGCACTTTCTCGAGCAGCTGCTGGCATGTTACGACGGACCCGGCGTCGAGCGAGCCGGCGTCATTTTGGACGTCGGGGCGAATGTCGGGGCGTACAGCCGTGCCATCCTCAACATCGCGCCGGCGGCTCAGGTCTATTGCTTTGAACCGCATCCCGCGAACGTGAGGCGCCTGGAAACAGCGCTCGGAGATAGAGTGACGATCGTTCCGGCGGCTGTCGGGTCGAGCGCTGGCTCCGTCGCGCTGTACGACTATGCCGGGGAAGGCGGATCCTCCCACGCGTCGCTGTACAAGGACGTGTTCGAAAAGCTGCGCCGGCAAGCGCATGAGTCACTGAACGTCGCCATGATCACGATCGACGATTTTGTGCAGCAGCGCGGGATAAATGCCATTACGCTCTTGAAGGTTGATGTTGAGGGGCACGAGCTGGAGGTATTTCGTGGTGCCTCGAGGGTAATCGAGGAGCAGAGGGTAGACGCCGTTCAATTCGAGTTCAACGAGATGAGCATCCTTACCAAGGCTTTCCTGGGTGACTTCTTCGCCATCCTGCCAGGCTTTTCGTTCTATCGACTCCTTCCGCACGGCTGGATTCCCGTCACAGACCATCCGGTGGAAAACGTGTTCGCCTTCCAAAACATCGTCGGCGTGAGACAGGGGACGCCCCCATTCCGGGTCTTCGCAGGGCGATGAAGGAATCTGCCCCCGTCGCGTTGTTCGCGTACAACCGGAAAGATCACCTGCGGCGAGTGGTCCAGGCGTTGGCCGGCAACGTCGGCGCTGGTAGCGCTGATTTGATCGTTTTCTCGGACGGCCCGAAGGACGAAAACGCACGTGGCGAGGTTGCTGCCGTCAGGCGCTACCTCAAGACGCTCAGCGGATTCCAGTCTGTGACCATCGTCGAGCGTGAGAAGAATCTTGGCCTTGCCGGTTCGATTATTCAGGGCGTCACGGAGATTCTGGGCAAGTATGACCGTGTGATCGTGCTGGAAGACGATCTGCTCACGAGTCGATTCTTTCTGCGCTACATGAACGAAGCTCTCGAGTCGTATCGGGATGACGACCGTGTGGCGAGCATTCACGGCTACGTCTATCCGGTCGCGCAGATCTTGCCCGAGACGTTCTTTTTGCGAGGCGGGGATTGCTGGGGCTGGGCCTGCTGGCGACGGAGCTGGCAGCTCTTCAACCCCGATGGTCGTCATCTCATCGCCGAACTGCGCCGGCGGGGACTTACCAGGCAATTCGACCTCGAGGGCGCGTACCAGTTCAGCCGGATGCTCGAGGACCAGATCGACGGGGCGAATGACTCATGGGCGGTTCGGTGGCATGCCTCACTCTTTCTGCAGGACAGGCTGACGCTATACCCGGGGCGCTCGCTGGTCGCCAACATCGGCAACGACCGCTCGGGACGTCATGGGACCGACACCAGCAGGTTCGACGTGGAGCTGACGACCGTCCCGATCCGTGTCGGGGGCGTGGATGTGAAGGAGTCGCAAGCAGGCCGTGCAGCATTCATCGACTTCATGCGCCGGCGCGGCTTCGGACGCAATCCGCTCCGAATGCTCGCTGCCATCATGCGTCGCCTGCGAAAGGGGATCCGAGATTGGATTCCTCCGGTTGTGCGCAGGGCGCTGAGATCAGTCGGTTCGGGAATTCGCTTTCAGGGACCGTACGCGACGTGGGAGGAGGCCGCCCAAGCATCGTCAGGTTATGACGATCCTCGGATTCTCGAGAAGATCAAAGATGCGGCGCTGCAGGTGCACCGTGGCGCGGCGGCTTACGAGCGAGATGGGGTTCTCTTCGATGATGTCGAGTACAGCTGGCCGGTGCTTGCAGGCCTGTTATGGGCGGCCGCGGAGCGAGGCCGACTCAGCGTTATAGATGTCGGCGGCTCCCTCGGTACGAGCTATTTCCAGAATCAGACGTTTCTGAGCAGCGTCGCCGAGGTCCAGTGGGGCATCGTTGAGCAAGCCGCCTTTGTAGCATGCGGCCAGCAAACCTTGCAGAGCGAGAAACTGCGGTTCTTCGATACGATCGAACAATGCGCCGCCGCGATCCAGCCGAACGCGGCTCTCCTCAGCTCGGTCTTGCAGTACGTGAAGGAGTATGACGCGATTGTCCGCGCCGTCACCGCGTTGCGGCCCGCGGTCATCGCCGTGGATCGCACCATCGTCAATCTCGCGGGAGAGCAGCGCATCTACGTCCAGCGGGTGCCCGCCTCGATCTATTCCGCGTCGTACCCGGTCTATTCTCTACCAGAGAGTGTCCTGATCGCCGGTTTTGAGCGGCGGGGCTACGACTTGGTGGCTGACTTCGACAGCCTTGCCTTCCCCGCTCTCGAGCAAATCGGGTCGAAGTTCAAAGGCTACATCTTTCATGCGAAGACTGATCGCTAGAGTCCTGAAGAGCGACGTCGTCGCCCAGGATCCACCGGTGTGCGTAGACCTCGGTGCATCCGGCGCTCTCCCCAGCGAGTGGCGTTTGCTTGCGCCACACTCGATTTGTGTCGCGTTCGACGCGGACACGCGGGAGTTCCACATCACCGAGTCCTCCGATGGCTGGCGCAACTTGATCAGGCTCAACCGCCTGGTTGCCGAGCGGGAGATGAATGCGGTTCCGTTCTACTTGACCAGGTACCCGTTTTGCTCGAGCGCGCTGCGCCCTGACACGGATGCACTTGCACCCTGGGCATTCCAAGAGCTGTTCGAGGTGGAACGCACCGTGTCGCTATCTGCCGTGTCGTTGCGGGAGACGCTGGCAGATCGCGGTATCCGCCACATCGATTGGTACAAGTCGGATACCCAGGGCACCGACCTGAGAGTATTCGCCTCACTCGGCGCTGTAATGATCGACGCAGTCATCGTCGCGGACTTTGAGCCAGGGATCATCGATGCGTATGAGGGGGAGGACAAGCTGTTCGCCCTCATGCAGTTCATGGATTCCCATCCGTTCTTCGTGAGCGATATGAAGATCCGCGGCTCTCACCGGATCGAGCCGGCTGCGCTCCGTTCGTTGGGCGCGGTGCGACGGCGGTTTATTTCGTCGATTCTGAAGATGTCGCCCGGATGGTGCGAGGTGACGTATCTCAATGACTTCTCCGCGGTCCCGCAATCGCGGCGCAGCTATTATCTCGGATGGGTGTTCGCAACCATCAAACAGCAGGACGGCCACGCCCTGGCCATCGCGGAACGCGGCGTCCGAATGTTCGGGGATTCCCTCCTCGAGGAATGTCGCCGGGCTTCGCTGCAGCGGCTGACGGCGTTCCCGCGGTTGGTGCTAGGCGCGCTTAAACGGCGTCTCGCGAGACTCTTGCCTCTGTGAGCTTCGAGGGGGCGGGGGTTCTCATCACCGGCGGTCTCGGGTTCATAGGGTCCAATCTTGCACGCAGACTCGTCGGCTTGGGGGCGCAAGTCACGCTCGTCGACAGCCTACTGCCGCAGTACGGCGGGAATCCGTTCAACATCGCGGATATCGAGCGCAAGGTGCAGGTCAATATCTGCGACGTGCGGGATCCGTACGCCATGCAGCATCTGCTGCGCAACAAGGACTACCTCTTCAATCTGGCGGCTCAAAGCGGCCACATCGATTCCATGATCGACCCCAGAACGGATCTCGACATCAATGTGACCGCGCAGCTCTCGATCCTGGAAGCGTGCCGCAAGGGGAATCCGGCGATCAAGATCGTGTTCGCAAGCACGCGCCAGGTGTACGGCAGGCCGGAGTACTTGCCGGTGGATGAACGCCATCCAGTTCGCCCGGTGGACGTCAACGGCATCCACAAACTGGCAGCCGAAAATTATCACCGGCTGTACTACGAGGTGTACGGGATACGCGCGTGCGTGCTTCGTTTGACGAATACGTACGGACGCGGGATGCGCATCAAAGATGCTCGCCAGACCTTCCTCGGCATCTGGATACGCCAGCTGCTCGAGCGCAAGCCGATCCAGGTCTTCGGGGACGGATCGCAACGGCGCGACTTCAATCATGTCGACGACTGTGTAGCCGCCTTCTTGCTGGCCGCCGAAAGCGAGATTGCCGACGGCAAGGTCTATAACCTCGGGAGCCCGGAGGTTGTGAGCCTGATCCAGCTAGCCGAAATGATGACCAAATCAGGGTCTGGCGGAGGGTTCGAGCTCGTCCCGTTTCCTCCGGAACGGAAGGCAATCGATATTGGGGACTACCACGGTGACTTTGGTTTGATCAAACAGGAGCTGGGTTGGGCTCCGCAGGTGCCGCTCGCGGCAGGTCTGAAGCAGACCGTCGAATTCTATCGTGAGCACGCGAGCCACTACTGGGAATGAGATGATCCTGCTCAACGACTTCACCGCCGAGCCGCGATCACTGCGCGATGGAATGCTGGCGGCCGTGTCACGCGTGCTCGAGTCGGGCTGGTTCGTGCTCGGGAAAGAGGTGCAGGCGTTTGAGCGCGAGTGGGCCGCAGCGTGCGGTGTCTCACACGCCGTTGGTGTCGCGAACGGGACGGATGCCATCGAGATCGCGTTACGTGCGCTCGACATCGGCCCGGGTGACGAGGTCATCACGACGCCGATGAGCGCGTTCGCCACGGTACTGGCAATCATCAGGGCCGGGGCGACGCCTGTGCTCGCCGATATCGAGGCAGAGACGGCGTTGCTGTCCATTGAAAGTGCCGAGCGGTGCATCTCGGCGAAGACCAAGGCCGTCGTACTCGTGCATCTGTACGGTCAGGTCCGGAATACGGGAGCGTGGCGGCAGTTGTGTGATCGACATGGGGTGGCGCTGGTCGAAGACTGCGCGCAAGCACATCTGGCGAGGCTCGACGGCAAAACGGCGGGGACGTTCGGCCGCGTCGGCACCTATAGCTTTTATCCTACGAAGAACCTCGGCGCGCCCGGTGATGCCGGAGCGTTGATCACGGACGATCACCACGTGGCCGAGCGCGCGGCGCGCCTGCGCAACTATGGCCAGAGCGTGCGTTACTGTCATGAAGAGTTGGGCATGAACAGCCGCCTTGATGAGGTCCAGGCGGCGATTCTCCGCGAGCGCCTGAAGTGGCTCGAGCGATTCACGGAGCGGCGCAGAGAAATCGCCAGATCCTACCTCGACGGGATGACGAACCCTGCAGTGCGTCTTATGGCCCCGCCGGCCGAGCGGTCGGCACATGTCTATCACCTGTTCGTCGTCACGTGCCCTCAGAGAGAGGCCTTCCAGGCGTACCTCGAGCGGCGCGGCGTACAATCGTTGATTCATTATCCGATTCCTGTGCATCATCAAGCGCCCTGTCGCCAGGTCAAGCGAGACCCACAGGGCCTGCGCACGAGCGAATCTCACGCCGCCACCTGTCTCTCGCTGCCGATCCATCCGCAACTGTCCGACGGGGACGTCCGAGCGGTTATTGATGCGGTGAACGAGTTTCGGATCGACTGATGGAGCACTACGTCACTCTGTTCGACAGCGTGTTCCTGCCGCAGGGTATTGCGCTTCACACCTCACTCGAGCGCCATGCCGGCCCGTATGTGCTCTGGATTCTGTGTATCGACGATATCACGTATGACGCGCTGAGGCGCCTGCGTCTGGCCAACGTACGGCTCATGAGACTCGCGGAGGTCGAGACTCCCGAGCTGCTTCGCGTCAAGAGAGAGCGGTCGAGGATCGAGTACTATTGGACGCTCACGCCCTTCGCGCCACGGTTCGTCTTCGACGCGGATCCGGCCGCTGCGCGAGTGACCTACGTAGACGCCGATCTGTGGTTCCGCCAGAGCCCGGCTCCGATCTTTCGGGAGTTTGAGCGATCCCGAAAACAGGTGCTGATCACCGAACATGCGTATGCGCCGGAATACGATCAGACGGCGATGAGTGGCCGGTTCTGCGTGCAGTTCCTCACCTTCACCCGCGGCGGAGAAACTGTCCGCAAGTGGTGGGAGGAGCGCTGCATCGAATGGTGCTTTGAACGATATGAGGACGGCAAGTTTGGGGATCAAAAGTATCTCGACGACTGGCCCGACCGCTTCGGCGATACGGTGCATGTGCTGCAACGAACGGAGTGGACGTGCGCACCGTGGAACGCGACGGTGTCACCACACGAAGAGGCCTTGTTCTTCCACTTTCACGGCCTTCGACTATTGGCCAATGATCGCGTGACTATCGGCAACTATCGCGTCACACCCACCCTCGTCGAGCATATCTATTCGCCGTATCTGGATTGCCTGGCCAGCGCGATTCGTGCGCTACGCGGCATCGGATTCGAGCCCAGGCCACAGCAGCGCCGCGACCTCGTGTTCATGCTCAAGCATGAGGTATTGAAGTTATTGGGGCGCCGCCGCCCTGACGTGGTCATGCCGATGAAGGCGCTCTAGGATGCGAGTCCTGGTCACGGGCGGCGCCGGCTTCATCGGTTCTGCGGTGATCCGGCACTTGATTCGTCATACGACACACGACGTTTTGAACGTCGACAAGCTGACCTACGCGGGCAACCTGGAGTCCCTGGGCCAGGTGAGCAGCGATCCGCGCTACAATTTCGAGCAGCTGGACATCGTCGACCGAAACAAGCTGGATCGGGTTCTCGCGGAGTATCAGCCGGATCTCATCATGCATCTGGCGGCGGAGTCTCACGTAGATCGTTCCATTGACGGCCCTCATGATTTCGTCCAGACGAACATCGTCGGGACGTATTCGCTGTTGGAAGTCGCTCGGGCGTACTGGTACGCGCTGCCGGTTGATCGCCGGGAAATATTTCGCTTTCACCATGTGAGCACCGACGAGGTGTACGGCGATCTTGGCCGTGGGACGCGCGGCTCATTCACGGAGCAGACACCATACGCACCCAGCAGCCCGTATGCGGCCAGCAAGGCTGCCGGCGATCACCTTGTGCGGGCATGGCATCGGACGTTTGGTCTGCCGGCCCTCATCACGAGTAGCTCGAACAACTACGGCCCGTACCAGTTTCCAGAGAAGCTGATACCGCACACGATTCTCAACGCCCTCTCCGGCAAGCCGATCCCGGTGTATGGCGACGGCCACCAGGTGCGCGACTGGCTCTACGTAGAGGATCACGCGCAGGCGCTGGTGCGGGTCATGACGAATGGCCGCGTCGGCGAGACGTACAACATTGGGGGTCACAACCAACAGCTCAACGTGACCGTCGTCCAAGCGGTGTGCGGCTTTCTGGAAGAACTAGCGCCGCAACGCAAGTCGACCGGATTGGCGGCCTATCGTGACCTGATCACGTTCGTCACGGACCGCCCTGGCCACGACAGTCGTTACGCGACCGATGCCGGGAAGATCGAGCGTGAGCTCGGCTGGCGGCCGCGGGAGACGTTCGAGTCAGGACTCCGGAAGACCGTGCGATGGTACCTGGATAATGAGCTGTGGTGGCAGCACATACTCAGCGGCGAGTACCAACTCGTCCGGCTGGGACAGGCCAGCGACGGACCGGAAACCAGGCGAGCATGAAAGGCATCGTTCTCGCGGGTGGCAGGGGGACTCGACTCTATCCCATCACGCTCGGCGTCTGCAAGCAACTGCTGCCCGTCTACGACAAGCCGATGATCCACTATCCGCTGTCCGTGCTGATGCTGGCAGGCATCAGAGACATTCTGATCATTACGACGCCCGAGGACCAAACGGCATTTCAGAGAGTCCTCGGCGATGGCAGCCAATTCGGCATCGACCTTCGTTACGCGGTCCAGCCAAAGCCAGAGGGTCTGGCGCAAGCATTCAGTATCGGCCGGGGGTTTATCGACAGCAGCCCGGTCTGCCTCGTGTTGGGGGATAACATCTTCTACGGCGAGGGCTTCACGGCTGTGTTGAAGAAGCACGCTGCATTGACGCAGGGTGCGACGATATTCGCCTATCAGGTGTTGGACCCTCACCGCTTCGGCGTGGTCGAGTTCGATGGAGATCATCGGGTGCTTTCGATTGCCGAGAAGCCGACACGCCCGACGAGCAGGTGGGCCATCACCGGTCTCTATTTCTGTGACCGCGACGTCGCCGACATCGCCTCGCAGGTGAAACCCTCGGCGCGGGGCGAGTTCGAAGTCACGGCGGTGATTCAGGCCTATCTGGACCGGGGGCAGTTGAGCGTGGAGCTCCTGGGTCGAGGCTTCGCGTGGCTGGACACGGGGACATTCGAGAGTCTGCTGCAGGCGGCGCAATACGTCGAGACGATCGAAAAGCGTCAGGGCTACAAGATCGCCTGCCTCGAGGAAATCGCCTGGCGTAACCAGTGGCTCACCACCGCCGATCTGGAACGGGCGGCGGCGGCGTTGGGGCACAACGAATACGGCCACTACTTGACCGAGCTCATCCGGGCGGATGCTGAGCAATGAGCACAGTCGCGTGGCGTATATGGGATCGTCTCAGCAGGACTCTTCGTGAAAGCGCCAGCTTTGTGACGCTAGCCGAGCACGATCGAGTCTACCTATATGCAGGTGATGTGCCGCCAGGTTCCCAGTATCGGAAATTCATTGGATTGTCGCTCTCCCAATCCAACTACCGTCACATCAAGCACGACATCACGCTGCCACTCGCACTGCCGGACAACTGCGTTGATGTCTATCAAGCTGAAGATGTCTTTGAGCACATCGAGCCGGCAAAGCTGCCCGCTGTAATCAACGAGATTTACAGAGTTCTAAAGCCGTCCGGCGTTTTCAGATTGTCTGTTCCAGACTACCGCTGCGATCTGCTCCGTGCGCGCACCCGGAAAAACGAGCGCGGCGACCTCCTGTTTGATGCCGTTGGCGGCGGCGCTTATGTCAATGGAAAAGTAGTAAACGGCGGTCACGTCTGGTTTCCAGTTTATGAGTCTGTGAAGGGAATCATCGCGGCTTCGCGGTTTACCAATGTGACGTGGTATCACTATTACGATGAGTCAGGGCTTCCCGTTACCAGACCGATCGACTATTCAATTGGTTACGTTTCGCGAACTCCTGACAACGACATGCGAGTTAGAAGTCCGTACAGACCTCTGTCAATTGTCGTTGATTGCCGCAAAGAATCCACATAACCAATCGACCGGCTGCGCTCACACCTTGGCGGGTACTGGCTGGTGCTGGCGTGAGTACCATTCGATGGTGCGCCGCAACCCTTCCTGGAAATCCACCCGCGCGCGGAATCCGAACTCCTGTTCGGCCCGGCTGGTGTCCAGCTTGCGGCGCGGCTGTCCATTGGGCTGAGAGGTATCCCAAGTGATCCGGCCGCGGAAGCCCGTGGCGTCGGCGATGATGGTGACGAGGTCTTTGATGCTGATCTCGAACGCGGATCCGATGTTCACAGGATCGGGCTTGTCGTAGCGCTCGCTCGCGAGCACGATCGCTTCGGCGGCGTCCTCCGCATAGAGAAATTCCCTGGTCGGCGAACCATCACCCCATACCACGATCTGCTTAGCTCCCGTGTCGCGCGCCTCGACGCACTTTTTGATGAGCGCGGGTATTACGTGCGACCCGGCGGGATCGAAGTTGTCGCGCGGTCCGTAAAGGTTGACCGGGAGCAGGTAGATCGCCCGGAAGCCGTACTGTTGGCGATAGGCTTGCGCCTGTACCAGCAGCATTTTTTTGGCGAGACCGTAGGGCGCATTCGTTTCCTCCGGATAGCCGTTCCAGAGGTCCGCTTCCCGAAAGGGAATCGGGGTCACCTTGGGATAGGCGCAGACGGTGCCGATCGCGACGAATTTCTCGATCTGCCGCTGCCGGCCCAGCTCCATGAGCTGGGCGCCCATGATCAGGTTGTCATAGAAGAATTCGCCGGGCCGTTCCCGGTTGGCGCCGATGCCGCCGACCACGGCCGCCAGATGGATGACGACGTCGGGACGCAGCTCGGCGTACATGCGCGCGACGGCATCCCGGTCGCGCAGGTCATATTCCTGGCGCGTCGGAGCGAGCACCTGCGTGGCGCCGTGCGCGCGCAGTCGCTCGACGACGTAGGAACCGAGAAAGCCGCGCCCGCCGGTCACGAGCACGCGACGCTGCGCCCAGAACCCTGGAGGAGACATGCACCAATGGTAGTCTGGCCTAGCCGGTCGAGAAAGGTGGCGCTATACTGGCGGGCCCTTGGTGAGGTGAGCGAGTTGCGCACACTATGAACGCCGTCGCTGGTCTTGCCTTGATCCTGGGGACGTCGCTCATTGCGTCCCTGGTGCTCACCCCGTTACTGCGCCGCCTCGCCTTCCGCTGGAACGTCGTCGCCCATCCCACATCGAACCGCTGGCACGTGCGCCCCACCGCGTTGCTGGGCGGAGTCGCGATTGTCGCCGCGACGGTCTTCGGGCTGGGTGTCGCCGCGAGCCTGGTGGGTGCCGAGTGGATCCGGCGCATGGCCAGCACGACGCTGTTCCCCGCGCTGGGGGTCGTGCTCAGCTCGGCGGTGATGTTCGTGGTCGGGCTGGTGGATGACGTCGTGCGGCTGCGCGCGCAGACGAAATTCCTCTGCCAGCTGCTCGCGGGCGTCGCGCTCCTCAGTCTCGGCGCGCTGCTGCCGCTCACGCCGTGGCACGTCGTCAACGTGCTCGTCACGCTGTTCTGGTTCGTGCTGCTCACGAACGCCTTCAACCTGCTCGATGGGCTCGACGGCGTGGCGGCCGGCGTCGGCGCGATCGCGGCCTTCTTTCTGGGCGTGAGCTTCGCCAGCCACGGCGCGTGGCTGCACGCCTCGCTCGCCTGGTCGTTGAGCGGCGCGGCACTCGGCTTCCTGCGCTACAACTTCCATCCGGCCTCGATCTTCATGGGCGACGCCGGCAGCCTGTTCATCGGCTCGGTCCTGGCAGGCCTCGTGGTGTCCTCGCCCACGGTCGCGTCCACCAGCCTCGTGTCGGTGCTGTTCGTGCCGCTGGCCATCGTGGCGGTGCCGCTCGTCGATACGACCCTCGTGACGGTGACGCGGCTGCTCGCGGGTCGCCCGATCGCGCACGGGGGATTGGACCACAGCACCTACCGGCTCATCGCGCTGGGAATGAGCGAAAGCCAGGTGGCGCTGTTGATGTACGCCTTCGCCGGGCTGGGCGGGCTGGTCGCCATCTTCCTCACGCAGATGGATTTGGGCCTGGGGCTGCTCGCCGGCAGCGCGTTCTTTATCGCGATGAGCCTGCTCGCCGCGTATCTGAGCCGCATGCAGGTCGCGCCGGAAACGGCGCCGCTGGCGGTCACGCCCGGTGAGCCGAAGGGCATGACGCTGCTCGCGCGCAACCTCGTCTATAAGCGCCGCTTTGGTGAGCTGCTGCTCGACGTCGCGCTGATCACGCTCGCGTACTACGGCGGCTTCCGGTTGCGGTTCGACAATGCGCCGCCCTACGAATACATCCTCGCCTTCCGGTCGACGATCGGGATCGTGATCGCGCTCAAGATCGTGGCGTTCGGAGTATTCGGCGTGTATCGCGGCGCGTGGACGTATGCGGGGATCGTCGATCTCTCGCGCATTATGGCCGCGATCCTGGTCGCGACGATCGCGACCGTGGGGTATGCCGATTGGCGCGTGCCGGCGTTGGCGCACTCGCACAGCATCATCTACATCGACGCCCTGTTGTGCGCGGCGCTGGTGCTGACCTCGCGGCTCTCGTTCCGGTCCCTCGAGATGGTGCGCAATTGGCTGCTGCGCAAAGGCGATCGCCTGCTGATCTACGGCGCGGGCGATCAGGGCGAGCTGAGCTTGCGGCGGCTCGTGCATCAACGCGAGCTGCACCTGCGGCCGGTCTGCTTCCTGGACGATGACGTGCGGAAGCATGGCACCCAGATCCACGGGATTCCGATCGTCGGTGGCCTGGAGACGCTTGCGTACGCGGTCGACCATTATCAGATCAAGAAAATCGCTCTGGGCACGACCAAGCTGTCGCTGACTGCCGTGGCAGCGGTGCGCGCGTTTGCCGAAGCGCGCGGTCTCGAGGTGGTGGAGATCGGATTCGGGGTGCGCTGGATGCCGCAGGGTCAAGAGATGCCGCTCCGCCGCTGGACCGATCGCCATCGGAGACCCGCCTCGGGCTCACAATGACTCGGCCGACATTGCTGGTCCTCTCGCAGGTGTATGTGCCGGATCCTGCGAGTGTGGGCCAGCACATGGCCGATGCCGCGCAGGAGATGGCCCGCCGGGGATGGCGCGTCGTGGTGCTGACATCGCGCACCGGGTACGACGATCCCGCCATCACATATCCGGCGCGCGAGGTGCGCCAGGGTGTGGAGATCAGGCGCCTCTCGTGGGCGTCCTTCGGCAAGCGCTCCATCGCCGCCCGTTTGTTGGGCGGCGTTTCGTTTGTGCTGCAAGCCGTCGTGCAGGGTCTGCGGATCGGCCCGCTCGACGCGGTGCTGGTGAGCACGTCGCCACCGATGGCCGGTGCGGCGGCGTTGGTGATCAGCCGCCTGCGCCGCGCGCGACTCAAGCTGTGGGTCATGGATGTGAATCCCGACCAGATTGTGGCATTAGGCGCGCTCGGTTCGCGCTCGCTACTGGTGCGATTGCTCGAGTGGCTGAACCGCCGGGTGCTGGCGCGCGCCGACGACGTGATCGTGCTGGACCGCTTCATGGCCGATCGCATCAACGCCAAGCGCGACGTGTGCGAGAAGCTCGTCGTCCTGCCGCCGTGGCCCCACGAGGACGCGCTCGAGCCGGTCTCCCCAGCACGCAATCCCTTTCGCGCCGAGCATGGTCATCCGGTGGCGACGCTGCTCGGCGCCGCGGCTCGGCTGGTGGATGAGCCGCGCGTGGTATTCATGTTTATCGGCGGCGGGGTGGGGAAGCGCGACGTCGAGGCGGCGGGTCTGCCCAACGTGCGCTCGTTACCGTATCAGCCGCTCGACGCGCTCAAGTACTCGCTTTCAGCGGCCGATCTGCATGTCGTGACGATGGGGAACGGGCTGGTGGGCATCTCGCATCCCTGCAAAGTCTACGGGGCGATGGCGGTGGCACGGGCGGTGCTGCTCATCGGGCCGGAGCACGCTGATCCGAAGTGAGCTCAGTAAGTCGCTGCTGTGCGGGCGGCTGTGCGATGTGTTGGAGCGTACTTCTTCAGGTACTCGCCCTCGATCCAGCGGTAGGTCCGTTCCATTCCATCCCGTAGCCGGATAGACGGCTCCCAGTCCAGCTCGCGCTTGATGCGGGTGTTGTCGGAGTTGCGGCCGTTCACGCCCTTGGGCGCGTCGAGCTTGTAGCTGCGTTTCAGCCGGATTCCCGCAATCGCTTCCGCGATGTCCACGAGCTGATTGACCGTCACCAGCTCGCTCGAGCCGAGGTTGATCGGTTCGAGGATGTCGCTGTGTGTGATGGCGAGGATGCCCTTGATGCAGTCGTCGATGTACATGAACGAGCGCGTCTGGGTGCCATCGCCCCAGATTTCGATCGCGTTGGAGCCGGAGAGCTTCGCCTGGATCACCTTGCGGCAGATCGCGGCGGGGGCTTTCTCCCGGCCGCCTTCCCACGTGCCGTGCGGGCCGTAGACGTTGTGGAAGCGGGCGACGCGCGTTGCCAGTCCGAAATCTTCCCGGAAGTGCCGGCACATCCGCTCCGAGAACAGTTTTTCCCAGCCGTATCCGTCTTCGGGCATCGCGGGGTAGGCGTCTTCTTCGCGCAGGGCGACCACGTCGGCTGACTTCTGCTTGTCGGCGTTATAGACGCAGGCCGAGGAGGAGTAGAAGAAGCGTTGCGCACCGGCCTCGCGCGCGGCCATCAGCATGTGGGTATTGGTGAGCACGGAGAGCATGCAGAGGCCCTTGTTGTGCTCGATGAATCCCATGCCGCCCATGTCGGCGGCGAGCTGGTAGACCTCACGCGCGCCGCGGGCGGCGCTGCGGCAGGCGTCGATCAGCTGGAGATCGGCGACCTGGTTCTCGACGTCGGGGAACGTCTGATACCACTCGGCGAGCGGCTTGCAATCGACGGCGCGCACCGACTGTCCCTGGCGGTGCAGCTCGGCCACGAGGTGGCCACCGATGAAGCCACCTGCGCCGGTGACCAGAACGACGTTGTCAGCCATGGGCAATACTCGTGTGGACGGGAGTGTGGGTCAAGCGAGGGAGTTCCGGCGCGCAAAAACAAAGGCCGCTGCAGTATCTCGCAGCGGCCTCGGGTCGTGGTCGAGAACCACGGCTCCCTTTCAAGGTAGGTGAAACATACAAACATCGGCGGAGCGGTTCAACGGCTACTTGGCCACGTTGTGGGAGCGTGCCGGGGATGGGATTCGAACCCACACGGGGCCGAGGGCCCAGCGTTCCCGGTGCT